>WNFD01007378.1_pt1 | contig 11746 bp, 9 predicted proteins | sample 5400491 | NCBI WGS metagenome assembly WNFD01 (sample SAMN13153343, study PRJNA577476) | soil metagenome | isolation source: 120 cm saprolite under Douglas fir tree site 2 hole 2 replicate 2 | place: USA:California | collected 2015-04-18 | reverse complement strand
CCGTGGGCGGCAGCCTGCGCGGCAAGACCATCGCGGTGCTCGGCCTCACCTTCAAGCCCGAAACCGATGACATGCGCGAGGCGCCGTCAATTCCGCTGGTAACCGGGCTGCTCGACATGGGCGCCAAGGTGCGCGCGCATGACCCGGTCGGCATGGAGCAGGCGCGCCGCGAATTGCCCGATATCGAATATAGCGATGATCCCTATGCGTGCGCGCGCGGTGCCGACGCATTGGTGATCGTGACGGAATGGGTGCAGTTCCGCGCGCTCGATCTTGCGCGGCTGAAACGCGAGATGGCGCAGCCCGTGGTCGTCGATCTGCGCAACATCTATCGCCCCGAGGACATGGCGGCGCTTGGCTTCATCTACGAGAGCGTTGGTCGCCCGTCCGAGCCGCGGGGTTGATGCGCCCTTCGGGCTTGTGCACCATGGTAGTTGTCGACATGGCCGTGCTCGTCACGGCCATCCACGTCTTGTTCTCTGTCGTTCAAGAAAGACGTGGATGCCTGGGACAAGTCCGGGCATGACGAGTTGGTGAGACATTGCCCCGCACCTTCGACACCCCTCTGCCCATCGACGCGGTGCTGGACCAATTGGCGCATACGCTCGCGGGCGGCAACGCGGCGGTGCTGGTGGCGCCGCCGGGCGCCGGCAAGACCACGCGGGTGCCGCTGGCACTGCTCGATGCGCCCTGGCTTGAAAACAAGAAAATCATCGTGCTGGAGCCGCGACGGATCGCGGCCCGCGCCAGCGCCGAGCGCATGGCGCACACGTTGGGCGAACGCGTCGGCGAGACCGTCGGCTACCGCGTCCGGTTCGGCTCGAAGGTGTCGCGCGCGACACGAATCGAAGTGGTTACCGAAGGCATTTTCTCGCGACAGATTCTCGACGATCCGGAACTGACGGGCGTCGCCGCTGTTCTGTTCGACGAATTTCACGAGCGCTCGCTCGATGCCGATCTGGGGCTGGCGCTGGCGCGGGACGCGCAAGTGGGCCTGCGCGAGGACCTGCGTATCCTGGTGATGTCGGCGACGCTCGACGGCGCCCGCGTGGCCAAACTGCTCGGCGAGGCGCCGGTGATCGCCAGCGAAGGCCGCGCCTTCCCGGTCGAGACCCGCTATCTCGGCAGGAGAGCCGATGCGCCGCTGGAGCGGCAGATGGCAGATGCGGTTGCAATGGCGCTGCGCGCCGATCCGGGCTCGGTGCTGGCGTTCCTGCCGGGGGCAGCGGAAATACGCCGCACCCAAAACTTTCTCGGCGAACGGGTCCGCGATGCTTCCATCGAAATCGTGCCGCTGTTCGGGGCGCTCGACGCCGCGGTGCAGGATCGCGCCATCGCGCCGGCACGACAAGGCCAGCGCAAGGTCGTGCTGGCGACGTCGATTGCCGAAACCTCCTTGACCATCGAGGGCGTTCGCATTGTCGTGGACTCCGGCGTGGCGCGGGTGCCGCGCTATGAGCCCGACATCGGCCTGACGCGGCTGGAAACCGTGCGCGCCTCGCGCGCCTCCGTCGATCAGCGCCGCGGCCGCGCCGGACGTACCGAGCCTGGCGTGTGTTACCGATTGTGGGACGAGCCGCAGACGGCGTCGCTTGTGGCCTACACCCAGCCCGAAATCCTCAGCGCCGATCTTTCTTCGCTGGTGCTTGACCTCGCGCAATGGGGCGTCAGCGATCCCTCCGCGCTGGCGTTTCTCGATTCGCCGCCCGCGCCTGCGCTGAAGGAGGCGCGAAGTCTGTTACGTGAACTCGGCGCGCTCGACGGCGATGGCCGGATCACGGCGGAGGGAAAGAGCCTGCGCGCGCTGGCGCTGCCACCGCGGCTGGCGCGCATGATCGTGGATTCGCACCGGTTGGGCGCAGGCGAGGACGCCGCCGAAATTTCCGCGGTGCTGACCGAGCGCGGGCTCGGCGGCGACAGCGTGGACCTCGACGCACGGCTCGATCAATTCCGCCGCGACCGCTCGCAGCGCGCCGGCAGCGCCCGCAGCCTCGCGCAACGCTGGGCGTCGCAGGTGGCGGCGAGTGAGAGCGCGACGGCGAAGTCAGCGGACGTGGGCAATGGAGAACTCTCCACCGGCGTCATGCTCGCCCTGGCATTTCCCGACCGTGTCGCGCGCAACCGTGGCAATGGCAGCTTCGTGCTTGCCAACGGGCGCGGCGCCGCCGTGGACCTGACCTCCGCGTTGGCGCGCGCGCCCTATATCGCGGTGGCTGAATTGACCGGCACGGCCGCGAGCGGGCGCATTCTCCTGGCGGCGCCGATTACGCTGCCCGACATCGAATTGCGCTTCGCCGATCAGATCGAGATCGCGGACGAGATCTCGTTCGATCGCGCCGCGATGGCGCTGCGGGCGCGGCGCAAGCGAACCCTGCACGCGATCACGCTGTCGGAGGCGCCGTTGGCACTGTCGCCTTCAGCGGAGACCGCGCGGGTGCTCGCCGATGGCTTGGTCGCCGCCGGCCTCGACAAACTGCCATGGTCAAAACCCCTGCAGCAATGGCGCGGTCGGGTGATGTTCTTGCGCAAGGCGGAACACGAGGCGTCACAGAGTCCGTGGCCGGATCTGTCCGATGATGCGCTCGCGGCGCAACGCGAGGCTTGGCTGATGCCGGCACTCCATGACAAGACTTCGCTGAAGGAGCTTTCCGCCGGCGATCTGTCGGATGCACTGATGACGCTGCTGCCCTGGGAGTTGCGCGCGCGGCTCGAGCGTGAGGCGCCGACGCATTTCGAGGCACCGACCGGCACAATGCTCGCGATCGACTACGAGGCCGAGCAGGGCCCGACGATTGCCGTCAGATTGCAGGAATTGTTCGGGCTCAACACCCATCCGTCGATTGCCAAGGGCGCGGTGCCGTTGGTGCTGGAGTTGCTCTCGCCTGCGCATCGGTCGGTGCAGGTGACGCGCGACCTGCCGGGCTTCTGGCGCGGCAGCTATGCGGCGGTTCGTTCCGATCTGCGCGGGCGTTATCCGAGGCATCCCTGGCCGGAAGATCCGGCGAGCGCTATGCCGACCCGGCGCGTGAAGCCGCGGGGGACGTAGGGGCCACGCCGTCGGCATCCGTCGCTCCCTCGCCTCGCTCTTGCGGAGGAAAGGGAAAGTCGCCTCCGTTAACCCTTCACTCACCCTTTTGGCCAAGTTTGTAACCGTCGCCGCCGCCGTTCATGGCAGTTTGGTGGCTGACGTGGTGATATTGGCGGGTCCTCTGTTTCGAGTGTGGCGTGATGCGTAACATAATGATTATTGCCGCGTTCGTTGCGGGCCTCGGCACCATCATGGCGCAGATGGCGGACAAGATGACGGCAACGCCCGCGTTCGCCAATACCGCGTCCCGGAACGCCGCGCCCGCCGAGATCTCTGCACAGGACGCTATTCGCAGCATCAGCCTGCCGCGCGACGCCCGTGGCCATTTCCAGACCGAAGGCCGGATCGATGGCCAGCGCATCGGATTCATGGTCGATACCGGCGCATCAGTGGTGGCATTGAACGAAACGTCGGCGGCGAAGTTCGGGCTCCGCCCGTCCCGTGGCGATTACAACGCCACGGTCACGACCGCCAACGGAACCATCAAGGCGGCGCGCACGCGGCTGGCGTTGGTCGATATCGGCGGACTGGTGGTGCGCGATGTCGACGCCATGGTGCTGCCCGACGAAGCGCTGTCGGAAAATCTGCTCGGCCTGTCGTTCCTGTCGAAGCTGAAGCGGTTCGAATACGCCAACGGCAAGATGGTGCTGGAGCAGTAAGGCTGCCTCGCAGCCTTTAAGCATGCGGCAATTAATCGCCACAAAGCGGCTGTCCCGCCTTCCGCTACGGCTGCGCATTCGCTAAGGCTGCGGTGCTTTCCTTATCAATTTCGCGACGAGGCCATTTGAATGTTTCCGAAGCCGAAATCCGTGCTGGTTCCGAATACCTATGCCTATGAATCCGAGCCGATGGTGAAGGCGACCGGCTTTCGCGAATATGACGCGCGCTGGCTGTTCGGCAAGGAAATTAACCTGATGGGGATTCAGGCGCTGGGCATGGGGTTGGGGGCGCTGATCGTGGAACTCGGGGCCAAACAGGAGGTGGTTACCGGGCACGATTTCAGGGGCTATTCGGCATCGATCAAATATGCCCTGATTTCGGGGCTGCTGGCCTCTGGCTGCAAGGTTCACGACATCGGCCTGTGCATGACGCCGATGGCCTATTTCGCGCAGTTCGAACTCGACGTTCCCTGTGTCGCGATGGTGACGGCGTCGCATAACGACAACGGCTGGACCGGCGTCAAGATGGGCGCCAATCGTCCGCTCACCTTCGGCCCCGACGAGATGAACCGCTTGAAGGAGATCGTGCTCAATGCCGACTTCAAGAACAAGGTGGGCGGCTCCTATCAGTTTCACGAGAATTTTCCGGCGCGCTACATTGCGGACCTCACCCGGCGGCCGAAGCTGAAACGCAAGCTGAAGGTCGTGGTCGCCTGCGGTAACGGCACCGCGGGAGCATTCGCGCCGCAGGTGATGCAGGCGGTTGGCTGCGAGGTGGTACCGCTCGATACCGAGCTCGACCACACCTTTCCGAAATACAATCCCAATCCCGAAGACATGGAAATGCTGCACGCCATTCGCGACGCGGTGCTGGAGCACAACGCCGATGTGGGCCTTGGCTTCGACGGCGACGGTGACCGCTGCGGCGTGGTCGACAATACCGGCGAGGAGATTTTCGCCGACAAGGTCGGCGTGATGCTCGCGCGCGACATGTCGGCGATCACGAAGAATGCGCAGTTCGTGGTCGACGTGAAATCGACCGGGCTGTTCGTCACCGATCCGGTGCTGCAGAAGCAGGGCGCCAAGACCACCTATTGGAAGACCGGTCACTCCTACATGAAACGCCGCACCAATGAATTGGGGGCGCTGGCGGGTTTCGAGAAATCCGGCCACTTCTTCTTCAACGCGCCGCTCGGCCGCGGCTATGATGACGGTCTGATCTCGGCGATTGCGGTCTGCGAGATGCTCGATCGCGCGCCCGGCAAGTCGATGGCGGACCTGAAAGACGCGCTGCCCAAAACCTGGTCGTCGCCGACGATGTCGCCGCATTGTGCCGACGAGACCAAATACGGCGTCGTCGACAGCGTGGTGAAGCATTTCGAGGCGATGCAGAACAAGGGCGAGAAGGTTGCGGGACAGCCGATCCGCGATCTCGTCACCGTCAATGGCGTACGTGTCACGGTCGAGGACGGCAGCTGGGGGCTGGTGCGGGCTTCGTCGAACAAGCCGGAACTGGTGGTGGTGGTCGAGAGTCCGATCAGCGAGCAGCGCATGCGCGACCTGTTCGAGGCGATGGATTCAGTGCTGCGCACCCATCCCGAGGTCGGCGAATATAATCAGAAGATCTGAGTTGCACGTAGGCGCTACACTTGCGGTCGTCATACCCCGCGAAAGTGGGGTATCCAGTACGCCGCAGCTTCTCGATTCCATCACCAGCGCTCTGGAATACTGGATCACCCGCTTTCGCGGGTGACGACAACAGTGCTTGTTTGCAAGATCGTCCGCTTTCGCGGGCGATGACAATCGCCGCTTACGCCGCGCGCACGGACCCCAGGAAGCTGTCGACCTCGAGCTTCAGCCGTTCGGATTGCGAGGACAGTCCGTTGGCGGCGTCGAGCAGCTTCGACGCGGAGGCGCCGAGTTCGCCGGAAGCTTTCGCGACCCCGACAATGTTGTCATTGACGTCCTTGGTGCCGTTCGCGGCCTGCTGCACGTTGCCGGAGATTTCGCGTGTCGCCGCTCCCTGCTGCTCGACGGCCGTTGCTATGGCGTTGGAGATTTCGTTGATCTCGGCGATGGTCCCGCCAATCGACTGGATCGCGCCGACGGCTTCGCTGGTCGCGGCCTGAATGCTCTGGATCTGCGTCGAAATCTCTTCCGTCGCTTGCGCGGTCTGGTTGGCCAGCGCCTTGACTTCGCTGGCCACCACCGCGAATCCCCGGCCGTGCTCGCCGGCGCGCGCCGCTTCGATGGTCGCGTTCAGGGCCAGCAGATTTGTCTGGCTGGCGATGTTCTGGATCAGCGTCAATACTTCGCCGATCTTGTGGGTGCCGGCTGCGAGGCCCTCGACCACGGTGTTGGTGCGGCGGGCCTCGTCGGCCGCCTTTCCGGTAACTTTGGCGGAGCGCATCGCCTGTTGCGCGATCTCGCTGATCGAGGCTGTGAGCTGCTCGGCGGCCGAGGCGACCGTTCCGACATTGAGCGAGGCCTGAGTAGATGCAGTGGCGGCCGCAGCCGTCTGTCGCGCAGCTTCGCCGCTGATGCCGCTCATCGATGAGGACATGCCCTGCATTTCGCGAGCAGCCACGGCGACGGCCTCGACGATATGGCCGACCTTGCGCTCGAACTCGCTGGCAAGCCGGCGCAGCGCCGCGTCGCTTTCCTGTTTGGCCTTCTGGTCGGCCTCTGCACGGTTGGCGTTGGCGCGAGCTTCGGCGGCGTTCGCCGCTTCGGCCTCGACGGTCTTCTGCGCGGTTGTCTCGAACAGCCGCGCCAGTTGATGGGCGACCCAGAGCAGCACGCAGGCCTCCAGGATGAGAATGCCGGCGTGAAGAACCACGCGCCCGAAATCAGCTCCGCCCGGGAATATCGCGGCCGGAATGATGAAATTCAGCGCCAGATGATGCAGGGCGACGGCAACCGTTCCGACCAGGATCGGCCGGTAGTCGCAATAGGCGACGAGGCACGCCAGCGCCGCGAAGAAGTACATGTGCATGTCGATCTGCCAGGGATGTCCCGACAGCTGGAACGTAAACACCGAAACCCCGCCCATCAGCGCGACGGCAACGACGAGATTGGTCGAAAGCCCATTGCCCGCGGCGCGCCAGGACAGCGTGGCGGCGGTCGCGAGCGCGACGGTGAGAAGGGTCGGCAGCAGCCAGTCCGCGCCGCGCGCCATGCCAATGGCCAGTGCGATCGGAACATGCAACCAGAGCAGTGCGATCAAAGCCTTGCTGGCGGTTTCGCGCAAAACGTCCAGGTCCTTGCTGCCGATATCCATACTCAAGTTTCCTTGTCTCGGTCGTTGAAGCAGCCGGCGATGGCTTGGGGGTCGATCGTCAGCCACGCGCCAGCCTGGCGCAAACGGATCAGGCCTTCATGATCGTTGGGTCTGACCACAAGCAGGGCCGTAACGGCGGTCGTTCGCACGATCGCGGCGTCAGCCGAAGCGGTGGCCTCGAAAATTTGCTGGGAACTCCACCACGGTGGAAAGGCAACAGCCACAACCGCGGCGCCGGGAGGAACCTGGAGCGACAGCGCGGCGACTGCGCTAACGCTCGCGAGTAGCAGAGCCGCGGCGTTGAGCCAGGCCGGCCAGCAAGACGTCGTGATGTTCTGTTCCCGCCCCATTCAGAACGGAATATCCGAACAAGACTAATTGCTGGTGAATTTTCCAAGCCCGTAAAAACTACGGGAGCGCTCGCGTCGCGATTCCATCGCACGCTGGAATACCGAGATACCTGCGTTCGCGGGTGTTGATGGCAATATGATCGATCAGGTTACGCCGCCGGCACCGGCAATGCGGTGACCGACTTGATCTTCTCCATCGCAAAACGCGACGTGACATTCTTCAGTGGCACCGCGCCGATCAACTTCTTGTAAAACACATCGTAGCTCTGCATATCCGCGACCACGACGCGCAGCATGTAATCGACGTCGCCCGCCATCCGATAGAACTCCATCACCTCCGGCATGGCGCTGACGGCATCCGCGAAGGTCCGAAGCCAGGCCTCGGAATGATCGGCGCTCTCGACCGACACGAAAACCGAGATACCGAGCCCGATCTTGTTCTGGTCGACCAGCGCGACCCGGCGCAGGATTACCCCGTCGGCCTCCAGCCGCTGGATTCGCTTCCAGCACGGCGTCGATGACAGTCCTACCCGGTCGCCAATCTCGGCGACGGACAGCGAGGCATCCTCCTGCAGCACCATCAGAATCTTGCGGTCAATGGCGTCGAGGCGGCGGTTGGGTTCGAGAACGTGAGCGGCGAGATCGGTCATGAGAAGAACTTTGTTCCATTTACGGGGGCAATATCCCTCATATATAGAAAATTCTTCTAATACAAGCCCGTCATTGGCCGGTCTGGGCCGGAGTAGAGGCTTGGTCATGGCTCAAAAGCTCATCAACTTCAGCACGTTGCGGGGCGGCAAAAGCGCCCCCGAAACGCGTGCATTTCAGCGCTGCGGCGGCGGAAGCGAACCGAAGGGCCTCAAGCAGCCCCTGTTTTTCGGTGATGGCGAGGGCGAAGGCGCCATGGAACACGTCGCCCGCGCCCAGCGTGTCCACGGTGTGAACCGGGAAGGCCGGCGTCTGCTGCAGGTTCTGGTGCTCGTCGAGCCAGATCGTACCTTGCGCGCCCCGCGTTCCCGCCAGAAACGACGGGGTCAGCTTCGCGATCTTTTTGAGCGCTTCGCCGTCGTCGGCCACTCCGGCGGTCTCCTGCAGGGGCTCGCTGGAGAATACCAGATGCGATGAAGCGGTGAGCATCCCCTCCCGCAGCGACATCGCACGGTCGACATCGACGATGACAGGAATGCCGCGCCTGCGGGCCTCGACGCACAGATCGGTGCAGAACGCCGCGCAGCGGCTCTCGGTCAGGATGGCGTCGCAATCCTCCAGCAGCTTGTCGGTGTCGGGCAACTGGACCTTCCACAATTCCGGATCGCGGAACGTCACAATGGTGCGCTCGCCGCTCGGGTCGATCATGATGTTCGAGATCGGCGTCACCAGGCCCGGCATATGCACGATGTGCTTGGTGTCGATGCCCTCATGCGCGAGCTTCTCAAAGATGTAGCGGCTGGATGTCTCGCGGGCATCGCCCATCGGGCCGCAGACCGAGGCGTGGCCACCGAGGCGCACGATTCCGATGGCGCCATTGAGCGCGTTGCCGCCGCAGATTTCTTCGAAGTGACTGGCATGTTCCTTGGAGCCGCGTGCGGGCAGGCCCGGCACGCGAAACGTCAAATCCCGCACCGGCATGCCAATGCATAGAATACGCGGCGGGATTTTCGGCGCGGAGGCGTCGTGGAAATTCATTCGGGAGTCCGTCATGCCGGCTCCGCCAATTGCCGGAACCAAGGTCCGGGGGTAATCGATTGAGTCATCGCAGAGTTCCCCGCTATGCGCGCGTGTCCGGGCTCGCATGCAGCCAGCGGCCGAGCAAATGGTGTGCAATGGCAAAGGGGTGCGGCCCCGCAAGGCCGTCGGGATGTTGCCGCTTCAACATCAGGGTTGCCTCCGCCCGGTCGAACCACCGCGCGTCTTCCAGTTCGGCGCGGTCGACGACGATATCCTCGTTGATGGCGCGCGCGGTGCATCCAATCATCAGGGATGACGGATAGGGCCATGGCTGGGTCATGTAATAATTCACGTCGGTGCAGCGAATTCCGGATTCCTCGAAGATTTCACGCCGGACCGCGTCCTCAATGGTCTCGGCCGCTTCGACAAACCCCGCGAGACACGACCACATGCCGGCCGGAAATTGCTTCTGCCGCCCCAGCAGGCATTTGTCACCAGCGGCCACCAGCATGATCACGACCGGGTCGGTGCGCGGAAAATGCTCGGCCTTGCAGTTGGGGCACTCGCGCTTCCAGCCGCCTTCCTTCATCGCCGTGCGGGTTCCGCAATTGGCGCAATAGCCGTGGCGCTGATGCCAGCTCACCATCGATTTCGCCATCGCGATGGCCGAAAGCTGGTCGGGCGGCACCACGCCCTGCATCGCCATGCCACGCAATTCGGTCACCGCGGCGTCGTCGCGGGTCAGCAATTTTTCCACCGCCGCCGCCGAGATGCCCATGCCGAACACCGCGGCACCGTCGCGCAAGCCTAAGAAGATCGTGCCGGGATTGGCGCCGAATTTCAGCGCCTCATCGATGCTCAGCAGCGCGCGCGGGCCGCCGCGCTCCTGCTTCAGCACCAGCGAGTCGCGATACACCACATAGGCGCGGGCGTCGCGGTGCCCTTCCAGCGTCAGCAATTTGGCGTCATCGGCCCGCAGATGTGCGGCGCGATCGAGAATATGGGTGATGAAAGCGGGCTGCCCCAGTGGAAACGAATCGAATGCGGTCATGATTCTCAACCAAGCCAGATTTTACGCCGAAGCGTGCTGATGAAATTCTGAACTTCCTCGGCATCGTGCGCCAGCGGTGGCATCACCCCCCAGACCGGACGCGGCCAGGCGACATCGCCGCTGCGGCGCGCGATCACATGAACGTGGAGTTGCGGCACCAGATTGCCGAGAGCTGCGATATTCAGCTTGTCGCATTTGGTGATCTCTTTCAGCGCGCGCGCGACCCGGGAAATTTCCGTCATCAGCTGCGCCTGCTCGACCTCTTCGAGGTCGATAATTTCCACGGCGTCGTACCGGCGCGGCACCAGCAGCAGCCAGGGGTAATGCGCATCCTTGATCACCAGCACGCGGCACAGCGGCAGGTCGCCAATGTCGATGGTGTCTTCCTTGAGCCGTGAGTGCAGCGACCAGGCGGGAGCGTCAGAAGGCATTGGGGGTTCCAGGTGCGTCCATCGTTTTTTCGATGGCTTCGGTCCGAAGTGGCCTGAAATGGACACCGCTCGCAGTGTCATATCAAGGCGTTATCATCCGCGAAAGCGGATGATCCAGTATGCCGGACCGGTCGTGATGGAGTCGAGAAGCCGCGGCGTACTGGATACCCGGCTGGAGCCTGTCATCGGGCTCGCCGTTGGCCCCAAATAAGGACCGGGAGATTGGCGGTGGACGAGCCACTCGCCAACCGGGTCAGGTCCGGAAGGAAGCAGCCCTAACGAGGTCCGGATCGGGTCGCTCGTCAGTCTCCTACCTGTTTTTTCGAGCGAATCGCGAAAAGTGCGGTGACTTGGCCCGCATCCGGTTCGCGTAGCGCCAAGTTCCGCAAGCCGGCTTCGAGAGACAATCAATTGCGGATCGATCGATGACCGATGCTGGCATTACCGTAACGACGCCCGCGACCGAGCCGGACAGCGCTCCCCACGGCGGCTTCGACTTCGGCGGCCCGCCGGAGGCCGGCAAGCATTATCGCGTGCTGGCGCGGAAATACCGGCCCTCCAGTTTCGAAGATTTGATCGGCCAGGACGCGGTGGTCCGTACCGTTTCGAATGCGTTCGAGACCGGGAGGATTCCGCAAGCCTGGATTCTGACCGGCGTGCGCGGCGTCGGAAAGACCACCACCGCACGGATTCTCGCCCGCGCGCTGAATTACGAACTGGCCGACGGATCGGTCACGGGACCGACCATCCATATGCCGGTGCCGGGCGTGCATTGCCAGGCGATCATGGAAAGCCGGCACATGGACGTGCTGGAAATGGACGCCGCCTCCCATACCGGCGTCGATGACGTGCGCCAGATCAACGACAGCGTGCGCTATGCGCCGGCCAGTGCGCGCTACAAGGTCTATATCATCGACGAAGTGCACATGCTCTCGACCGCGGCGTTCAACGCGTTCCTGAAGACGCTGGAAGAGCCGCCGGAGCACGCCAAATTCGTGTTCGCCACCACCGAAATCCGAAAAGTCCCGGTGACGGTGCTGTCACGCTGCCAGCGTTTCGATCTGCGCCGGGTCGAGGCCGATGTGCTGATGGCGCATCTCGCCAATATCGCGAAAAGAGAAAATGTCGAAGTAGAGCCGGAGGCGCTCGGCATCATCGCGCGCGCAGCCGAAGGCTCGGTGCGCGATTCGCTGTCGCTGTTCGACCAGGCGATCGCGCA
>WNFD01017335.1_pt1 | contig 11748 bp, 13 predicted proteins | sample 5400491 | NCBI WGS metagenome assembly WNFD01 (sample SAMN13153343, study PRJNA577476) | soil metagenome | isolation source: 120 cm saprolite under Douglas fir tree site 2 hole 2 replicate 2 | place: USA:California | collected 2015-04-18 | reverse complement strand
TGCGCGGACTATGCCTAGTGTGCAACAGAATACCGCAGCACCTGCGACCATTCTCGCAATAGCGCCCACGATCTGCTCCGAACCCGAGAGACGCGCGCACCTGACGCCGCGTCATGCCGCCAGTGTGGCGGCGGCCTCGTTGCGCGCCCGCGAGGTCGGGCTGCCGACCTGCGTTGACGCCAGTCGAAGTGATGTCCAGACCATCCGGCTCATGCCTCCCCAAATTCGTCGGGAAGGTGCCCGCGAAGCGGAGGGTCATGAGCATCAGGACGGTTGCCCATGACCCCTCCGTCCGCTTCGCGGCCACCTCCCCATCGCAAGCGATGGGGAGGCTCTAGTTGCGCGGGTTGCGCAGGACGATGCAGTTGCCGCCGGCGGCCATCAGCTTCGCACACAGCGCGTTCGCGGCCTGCCGGCTCTCTTCCGAGACCCGGACGAGGAACGGCACGCCCGCACGCCGGCGGCCGTCGAGGACCAGCGGCAGGCGGTCCCCGAGGACGGCGCTGTACTTGCGGCGCAGCCGCTCGTAGCCGGCGAGGACGCCGGCTTCGGTCCAGTTGCCGGCAAGCTGGACACCCCACGGCCCCCAGGCCGGGCTGGCGGTGAGATCGGGACGGCGGCGCGTCCGCTCGATCATCGACTTGGCGATCTCGGCGCAGCGCGCGCCGATTTCCGGGGTCGAGGGCGGCGCGGCCGAGGCCTCCAACTGGGGCGGCGATTTCGAAGCCCAGGCCTCCGCGGCATAGCCTGTGACGATCATCACGTAAGCCTGCGTCTCGGCTGGAAGGACGCTGCGCCTGGCGAGCCAGGCCTCGACCGGGCCGGGACCGGCATTGTAGGCCGCCGCGGCCAGGCCCAGGTTGCCGCGGAAGGTCGTGCGCAGCTCGCGCAGGTAGCTCGCCGATTCGCGCAGCGCCTGCAGCGACTCGAAGGCGTTGGTGAGCCCGCGCATCGCGGCGGTCTGCGGCATGAACTGCGCGATGCCCCGCGCGCCGGCCGGGCTGACCGCCGCCGGGTCGAAGCGACTCTCCTGCCAGATCAGGCGCGTGAAGAACTCCTCGGGGAGGTCGTTGCCGGCCGCCGCCTGCGCCAGCGTCCGGCAGATGTCGGCGACGGACGGTCTCGTCGCGGCCTCATCGGCGTTGGACCCGCCTTGTGGCTGGGCGCGCGCCGGCATGGGTGGCGACAGCACAACGGCGAGCACCACGCACGCTGCCGGGAGAAGCCCCTTCACCTGGCCTTTCCCCCCGGCCCGTCACGTTTTGAGGCCATATCCGATGCCCCCGGCCGCAGATAGCCCACGACCAGCCGCGTGACCTCGTCGATGAATCGGTCGCGGTCGCCGTCCAGCGCATCGGGCTTGTTGATGACGAACTCGTGGGTCAGGGCCTCGACGGTGGTCACGCAGATCGAGGTCGCAGTGTCGAGGTCGGCGATCGAGATCTCGTTGCGGCGTTCTTCCAGGTAGGCCCTGATCAAGAGGAAGGTTTCCCGCTGCAGTGCTTCGATCTCGGCGAGCTGGCCCATGCGCGGAACCTGGTCGGCGAAGATGCGATGCAAGGCAGGATCGACCAGATGGGCGTCGACCGTGGCCCCCACCAGCTCGCGCATCGCCGTTGCAAGGTCGAATGACGCCACTTCCTTGAGGGCATCGCGCACCAGCTCGAGCATCTCCCGATTGTGGCGCGCGACCAGCGCCGCCACCAGCGCCTCCTTGTTGGGGAAGTACTGGTAGAGCGAGCCGACGCTGACGCCGGCCTTTGCGGCGATGCGGTTGGTGCTGGCGCGATCGTATCCCTCTCTCGTGAGAACGCGAGCGGTCGCGTCGAGCAGCGTCTCCACCGTCACTCGGGACCGCTTCTGAGAGGCCGATTTTCGCGGGATTGTCGGGATCCTGCGCGCCATGGAACATCATCCGCCAATGCAAGTAGACAATGTGAGTCATAGCTCGCAAATTTTGGGCCTGCAACGTCGTTCCTCTTGCCAACCGGATCGAAAGGCTTTGCCATGCTCACCCTCCCCTATCGCACCTTGATGCACCAGAAGCGCTGGGCGACCAACGGGCTGAATTCCGTCATCGCCGAAAACCTCGAACGCCTTGCCGCCGACGAACGGATCCTGATCCGGCGGCTGCTCGACCACATCCAGACGGTCGACGAGATCTTCAGCCACAATCTCGAAGCGCGCCCGCACGGCCACACTGCGCCACGCTCGGACGAGCTGCCGTCCTTCGAGGAACTGGCGAGCAAGGCCCGCTCGATGGCGGACTGGTATGCCGACTATGCCGATGCGCTGCGGCCCGAAGAAGTGGACGAGGTGATCGCCTTCTCCTTCTCGAACGCCGAGCCCGCGCGCATGACGCGCGGCGAGATGCTGCTGCACGTCGCGACGCACGGCGCCGGCCATCGCGGCCAGGCCGCGCTCCTGCTGCAGAAGAACGGCATCCAGCCCTGGCCGGATCGACTCACGGACTTCCTCAGAGCCGGGGATGCCAACCCGGGACGGCAGGTCCCCCTTGTGAAGCGCGCTGCGCTTCGTCCGTCACTTTGAAAGAAAAGACTTCGCCACGAGGGCGAAGTCAGGATCGCACAGGACCCCGCAATAGCCAGTACTCCGCCGCGAGCATGATGGTTAGGACGCGCGTCGGCACTTTGGGGTCGGCAGGATCTCCCGATGAGATGTTGCCGCCCCGCTTTCGTGAAGCGTCGGGCGTCTTCCACTTGGAATCTTAACCCGATGGCGTCGAGTGCGAGGCCAATAATAGTTGAGGGCTTTGTTATCACGCTGCCGACGAACTAGCGATCTCTTCTCGCCGTGGACGATTCGATTGCCGGGAGCTGCTGGGCTAGTTCAGTGGGCGCTCTCACTGGGGTATGGGTCCTGCAGGACGATGGAGCCGGTCTCCAGCAGGGACTTGAGGTTGGAGATGACCTTCGGCCAGCCGCCGGACACCGCCGCGATGAATTTAGAAGGGTCGCGCTCGATGGTGTGGGTGATGGAGAGCTTGACCGCCGTGCCACTGGGTTCCAGTTCGATCGTGCACAGCGACCAGCCTTCGGCTTTGAGCTCGAGCTTGTCCTGATGCTGCCAGCGGATCACTAACCGCCGTGGCGGCTCGGCCTCGACGATGTCGCCGACGTCGGTGATGCGGCCATCGGGGTACACATTCTTCCACGAGGATCCCGCCGTCCACTGGCTTTCGCAGTGATTGCCGAACCAGTACTGCTTCATGAACTCCGCGTCGGTCAGCGCTGACCACAGCTTCTCCGGCGTGGTGCGGATATAAGTCACGTAGACAAAGGTCGATCTAGCCATTGGCTTTCTCCAGTCGTCGCTTCAGGTCGGTGAGCGCCTTCAGGCGCGGCTTTTCGAACTTGGCAATCCAGCGGTCGTAGATTAGCTGCAGCGGCACCGGATTGAGGAAGTGCAGCTTTTCGCGGCCGCGCCGCACGGTGGCGACCAGGTTCGCCGCCTCCAGCAGGTCCAGGTGCTGGGTCACGCCCTGCCGCGTCATGTTCATGTGCTCACACAGTTCGTTGAGGGTGCGGCCATCGTGCTTGTGCAACAGGTCCAGCAGCCTGCGCCGGCTGGGATCGGCCAGGGCCTTGAACAGCAGGTCCGTATCGTGGAGGTGCTCGACCATGACCTTACAGGCAAGTAATCACTTGCCTATTAATAGGCAAGTAAATACTTGCATGTCAAGCAGGCAGATTAGGCGCCGACGGTCCTGCGTGCTGGCGCCGATCTCGGGATCAGCTTGCTGGCGTCGGCTCGGCCGCGCCTGAAGCGTGTGCGGTTGGCGGCTACGGCAATGCCGGAACACCCAGCTCCTTCAGCGTCCACAGCACGCGCAGCAGGAGAAGGCGGCAGAGGCGGTCTTGAAGACGCCTCGTCGGAAGCGGTAGGACCGCTTATAGCTCTCCATTCGTAACCAACCTTATGAAGCGCATTGAGAGTCCAAGATGCCAAGTTCGCAATACGCTGCCTACGAGGCCGCTAGGCCTTACTTTGAGCTGGTTCGAGGGGCGCTAGGCGACCTCGTTGATGGTGAGCACTTCTTCGACATTGTCATTGACGACTTAGTCTACGAGGTCCTCTATGACTTCCCCGGTTGGCCTCGTATTGTCCAAGGGCGCGCCGACCTGATGGCCCAGTTCAAGGGCTATGGCGACAACATCAAGCTTCAATCTGCGGATAAGTTGATTACGCACATGGCAAACGACGGCCGCGTCGTCGTCATTGAATATGAAGTCCACGGGACCATCCTCGCGACGGGCGTGAAGTACAACAACCGGTTTTGTTCAATCATAAAGATCGAGAACCGGAAAATCGCGCACTGGAGAGACTACATGGACTCTCTCGCAGCCTGGAACGCATTGACGGCGCGTGCTCGTTAGAAGAAGTGAGCCCTAGGGGGAAAGAGTCGGCGACCCTGAACAGTATCCCCTCGTAGGTCATCGGAAGGGAGGGACCTTTACGTTTGCCTTAAAGGTCCCTCGCTTCGCTCGGGATGACACCATCTTCGACGGCAACTACTCCAGCGTCTCCAAGAGCCGCGCGCAGAGATAGGTGCGTGGCATCAGCGAGGAGAAGTAGATTTGCTCGTAGGCGGCATGGGCGCCCTTGCCGTCGGCGCCCAGCCCGTCGAGCGTCGGGATGCCGAGCGCCGCGGTGAAGTTGCCGTCGCTGCCGCCGCCGGTCAGCGGCACGTCCAGAAGCTCCTTGCCGATCTCGCGGTAGAGCGCCTGCGCCTTGCCGAACAGCTGGGCGATGCCGGCGTCCTTCTGGTAGGGCGGCCGGTTCATGCCGCCGGTCACGGTGACCTCGACGTCGGCGCCGATCGGCTCGAGGCCGCGGAACCAGTGCGTCATCTCCTCGGCGAGCTGCTGGCTGGGCACGCGCAAATCGATCTCGGCGGTGCATTCCGCCGAGACGACGTTGACGCCTGCGCCTGAGCCCGATCCAGTTCGAGCCACCGGCGGCGCGGCCGGGCCGGACCGAGCGTATTTCAGGATCGGACGGGGGACTGGGGCGTTGCGCACGGGAGTTTCTCGACAGGCGAAGCCGCGGGACCAGTTAATACGCCATTCCCATCTGCCATAGGCCCGAACTCTCGGAAACTTCCGCAATCATCTTCCTCATGATCGCCTGCCCAAACGCATTGAAGTTCTCTGCCACGATCACGAAGGCGCCTGCCCCGCCAATGACGTTGTCGCTGTAGTACTTCTCCAGCCCGCCTTCCGGGTTGGTATGCTCGGCACTCCAGGGCTCCGGCGTTTCAGTCAGGATCACGAGGCCGTTGATGGTAATGCCTCTGGCGACGGCCTCGCCACGGGCGTCGACCACGTTACGGCCGGCATTGTTGTTCCCATCGCCCGAAATGTCGATGACGCGGCGGTCGGACGCATAAGGCGCACGATCGAAAAGGGTCACGGCGAAGTCGATCGCGGCGCTGATCGACGTGCGTTCGGCGAAAGACCGTGGGGCTTCCGTGAGCTGGCCGCCGAAGCGCTGCGCGGCCTCTGCATCCCCGACAACTGTCCAGTCGATCACGACCTTCTGTGCGCCCGCGCCGGACCATTCGACAAAGCACAACGCGATGCGCTGGTGAGGACCGGAGGTGATGGCCTTGAGCACCCGTGGATGGGAGATCGCAGCCGCGTAGCCTTCCCGCTGCAGCTGGAACTTCGGCTGCTCGACACTGCGCGAAACGTCAGCCGCCAGCACGAGCAGCAAGTCGACCGGTTCACGCGCCAGAGCCGGCAGATGAAATGCCGTCAGCGCCGATAGGGTCAAGGCTATTCGAAACAGCTTACCCATGGCGTGGTCTCCGTGATCCTCGATCGGACAGCAAGAGCGCTATCGGCTGCCACCGTGGCCGGCCGGGACCTGAAACCTCAGGCAAGGCCCATACCATAGCAAGGCACCTCCCGCTTCGGTTCGGGCTGCCAAACCGGTTCGCGCGTCGTCTTAGGCGAATGGCACGGCCGAAATCGGCGAAGCTGCGCCCTCCCCGACTAATGGCCGGGACATGCCACGACCTCAATCGTGACGTGGCTCAATCCAGGCAAATCAGCAAGCCGTGCCTTGTAGGCGACCAGCGAGACTGGTGCGTCCGATACGATGGACACCACGGCGGCGCAGTGACCTGGCCCGATCCGCCAGAGATGCAGATCGGCAACGCGATCGCTGCCGCTTTCAAGGCGGGCCCGCACCTTGCCTGCAAGTGTCTCGTCCGGCAGCAGGTCAAGCAGGGTGGCTCCCGCCGCGCGGACCAAGCCCCACGACCAGTTGGCGATCACGCAGGCGCCGACGATGCCCATCACCGGGTCCATCCAGATCCAGCCCAGTTCGCGGCCAGCCAGCAGGCCGACGATGGCGAGAATCGAGACCGCAGCGTCGGCCAGGACGTGCACGTAAGCTGCTCGGAGATTGAGGTCACGGTGATGGTCCGTCGCACGAGCGGCATGGTGATGGTCGTCGTCATGGTCGTGCCCGTCGTGGTCATGCTCGTGATCATGGGATGCGTGCTGATGGCCGTGCCCGTGATGGTCATGGTCATCGCGCAGCAGCCAGGCGCTCGCCAAATTCACGCCCAAGCCAAGGACGGCAACGGGTATCGCCTCGTCGAAGGCGATCGACACGGGATGCAGCAGCCGCCCGCCGAGCGTAGGTGTAGGCGAGGGCCGCGATGAGCAAGGCTCCAGCATGGGTGCTCATATGCAGGCCGTCGGCAATCAGGGCCATCGAGCCGAACAGCGCTCCGCCGATGATCTCTGCGGCCATCATGACGCCGCAGAGCACGATGACGGTCCAGGTCTTGCGTTCGTTGCGCGAATGGTCGGCGCCGAGAAACAGATGCTCGTGGCGGAAGTCGTCAATGGAATGGCTGTGCATGTCGTGGTGCCTCGTGGGTCGGCGTCTGTTTCATCAAGTCAGATAAGAATGGATGATCTCGACCAGCTCTTCGGCAGCTTGCGAGCGGGCGTCGCCCTGCTTGGCCGACGGATCGACCAGGTGCTCCATGATGTGATCCTCAATCACCTCGGCGATGAAGCCGTCCAGCGCCCCCCGGCAGGCGGTCGCCTGTTGCAGGATGGCGGCGCAACTCGACTCGTCTTCGATCCGGCGCTCGACGGCATCGAGCTGGCCGCGGATGCGCCTTAGCCTCATCAGCAGCTTGCGCTTCTCTTTTTCTTGCGTGGTGTGCGACATTGGACTTGATCCTATCCTGGAGGGGGGTATATACCGCCCGGCGCGCCGGTTGTCGAATTCGTTCGGCCATCGGTGCGCCGGAGCAACCTGCAGCAAGGGATTCGATGAACCCGCGACCTAGCAACATCCGGTCGGCACAACGTGGTCGCCTTGCGACTGCAAGCGCTGCCGGGTTCATAGCCCGGGAAATCCGAGCGATCCTGGGGGCGTCGACGCACTAGCCCCCAAGTCCTCGCGCCTCCCGGGTCGGACCAACCGATCTGAAAAGAAGGAGGCGCGGAGATGACTGCCGCAATCCGCAACGTCCGCTCGGCCGCAGCGCCCGGCACCGTTTCGCTCAAGGACACGAAGGATCTCGTGCGCCTGTTTGCGCTCGACCGCCTGCCTGTCGTCCGGCCGCGGCTGGTTTGCCACTGGCATCGTGATGCCGATGGCCGCCTGGCCTGCACCTGGGGGCCGGACAACGAGCGGCCGGCTCGCCGATTCTTGGCCGCGACATCGACAAGCTCGACGGCGATGGGTTCTGCTTTCCCTGGTTGGCCGGAATCTTGCTCGCCTCGCGGGCCTCATAAACAGAAACCAAAGGTCATGAAACTGCACTTTGGCGGGTAGCCTTCCATGCGCCGGCGAGACAATGATACAGGGAAGAGAATGAAGATCTTGGAACTTTGGGGGTTTGCCGGCATCGCCGGCCGGCTTCAGACGCCGCGCATGGCATGGGTGGCAACGCTGGCCACGGCGTTGCTGGCGCCAGTGCCGGCGATCGCCGCCGATCCGGTGGCGCCGCGCTCGGGGTTCTATTTCGGCGGTCATGTCGGCTATGTGTTCGGCAGCGCCAACGCCACGCTGGGCGATCCGACCGGCGTTGCATCGGCCGGCGGCGTCACCAGTTACGGCGCTTTTTTTGGCGGTGTGCAGGCGGGCTACGAGCACTTCTTCCCGTCGCGCCTGATGCTGGGCGTCGAGCTCGACGCATCTTTCCCGAGCGCCCAGGACCTCTCGCAGGTCCTGTCCTACCGCGCGACGGGCACCGGCACGGCCAATGAGCAGCTCGAGTATCTGGCGTCCCTGCGCGGCCGCGCCGGCTATGCCATGGGTGCGTGGACGCCGTTCGTCACCGGCGGTATCGCCTGGGCGAGCACACGCTACTCGCGCGTCGACCTCACGACCGGCAACGAGGACGCCAACTCCAGCAACGTCCGGCTGGGCTACGTGCTGGGTGGCGGCGTCGACTATCGTCTCGACCAGCGCTGGTCGGCACGCGCCGAGTATCTCTACACCAACCTTGGATTGACAGGCTTCGCCTTCGCCTCGGCGCCGGCGCGCTATGATTCGCAGTATGACCTCCACCGCTTCCGCGTCGGCCTGAACTACAAGTTCGGCGAGGTCGACGAGTCGAAAGAAAAGGCGGAAGACCACGGCCCCGGCACCTGGGAGCTGCACGGCCAGACCACCTTCATCTACCAGGGCTATCCGGCCTTCAACGCGCCCTACAGCGGAGCCAATAGCCTGCCGCCGCTCGGCCAGAGCCGCGAGACCTGGACGGTTTCGGCCTTCCTCGGCGTGCGGCTATGGCAGGGCGGCGAGCTCTATTACAATCCCGAGCTGCTGCAGGGCTTCGGCGTTGCCAGCACCACCGGCGCGGCGGGCTTTCCCAACGGCGAAGCGCAGAAATCCAACTTCCCCTACCCGCGCTACAACACCTCGCGCATTTTCCTGCGTCAGGAGATCGGGCTGGGCGGCGAGCGCGAGAAGGTCGAGAGCGAGTACGGCCAGCTGTCAGGCGAAAAGGACGTATCGCGGGTCGCGCTGCAGGTCGGCAAGTTCTCGGTCCACGACCTATTCGATGGCAACGACTACGCCGAGGATCCGCGAATCGATTTCCTCAACTGGTCGATCTGGGCCTCGGGTGCCTTCGACTATCCGGCCGACAAGCTGGGACTGACCTGGGGCTTCACCGCCGAGCTCAACCAACCGCGCTGGGCGGCGCGCGCGGGCTATTTCCTGGTCGGCGATCAGCCCAACTCCAACACGTTCGACATGAGCCTGCTCTCGCGCGGCGGCTATGTGGGGGAGCTGGAAATGCGTTTCAAGCCCTACGACCGGCCCGGGATACTGCGGCTGGGCAGCTGGCTCACCAGCACCTTCGCCGGCTCCTATAATCAAGCCGTGGCGCTCGCCGCACTCACCCCCGGGCTCACGGCCAACGACACCATCGCGCAAACCCGCCAAGGCCGCACCAAGTACGGCTTCTATCTCAACCTCCAGCAGGAGCTCACCGACGATATCGGCCTGTTCGGGCGCTTCAGCTGGAACGACGGGCGGACCGAGATCAGCGCCTTCACCGACATCGACACCAGCTTCTCGCTCGGCCTGTCGATCAAGGGCACGGCGTGGAAGCGGCCGGACGACCGCATCGGCATCGCGGGCGCGCTCAACCAGATCTCGGCCGACCACAGCGGCTACCTCGCGGCGGGCGGCCTCGGCATCCTGGTGGGCGACGGCGCGTTGACCTACGCCTCGGAAAACGTCATCGAGACCTACTACGCCTTCCAGCTCGTGAAGGGCGTCGTCGTGAGCGCCGACTACCAGTACCTCGGCAATCCCGGCTACAACGCCGTGCGCGGGCCGGCCCACTTCTTCAGCGGACGGCTGTCGGCCCGCTTCTGATCCATCACTTCCTGTCGAAATGCCAGGTGCCGTTCCAGTCCGTGGGCGCGCCGTCGCGCAGGAACGCCAGGCAGCGCTCGATGAACACGCGGCTCGGCCCGTCGCTGGGCCTGAGCGAAGCCGTGGCGCGGAAGCAGGCGAGTGCGGCCTCGAAGCGGCCCTCGCCATAGGCGGCGCGGCCGCTCTCCCATTGCGCCAGCAGCTCGGCGTGCCGCGGGGCGCTGTCGATCTCGCCCAACGGTTCGTGGATCTCGTGCTGCTCGGTCGTGCCGGCCGCCACGATGCGGTCGATGTGGCGCCACACGAAGCGGTCGGCGGTCGCGCCGGCGATCTCGCCACTCGCCAGGATCTCGGTGCGGTAGGCCTTGTTGAGGCCCTCCAGCCGCGACGCCTGGTTCGCCACCGCGCCGACCAGGGTGTAGTTGATGCGCTCGCGCGCGCCGACATTGCCGACCACCGCCGGCCCGGTGTGCAACCCGAAGCGGGTGCGAAAGCCCGGCCGTCCCCGGCTCTTCCACTTCTCGGAGAGCTGGTTGCCGGCCGCGGCGGCCTGCAGCGCGGCGCGGCAGGCATTGGCGATGTGGTCCGGGTCGGGCTCCGGCGCGTTCCAGAACGCCATGATGCTGTCGCCGATATACTTGTCGATCATGCCGCGGTTGGCCACGATCGCCGTGCCCAGGGCATCGAAGTAGCGCGACAGCCGGTTGGTCAGAAGCTCCGGCTCCATGGTCTCGCTCAACAACGAGAAACCCTCGATGTCGGTGAACATCACCGTGATCTCGCGCCGCGTGCCGCCGACGCCGGCGGTCTCGGGCGAGCGCATGATCTGGTGGACGAGGTTCTTCGACACGTAGCGGCCGAACACTTCCAGCCCCTCGCGCATGCGTTCGACCGAGGCCGACAGCCGCGCGATCTCGGTAATCCGGCTTACCACCGGCACCCGGTCGGAGAAATCGAGGTCGCGGATGCGCTCGGTCTTGCCGGCGATGCGCGCGAGCGAGCGCGACAGCAACAGCGCGGCCAGCAGAGCGCCGCCTGCGGCGAGGCCCACGGCGACCGCGGCGGCCAGGGCGGCGCGTTCCAGCAGGGTCTGCGAATCGGCGGACAATTCGACGATCGGCACGGCGGCGGCGATCTGGTAACGCCGTCCCAGGTTGGGCGGCATGGTGTGCACCAGCAGCCGATAGTCGCGCCCGCCGAACACGAGATCGCGCTCGATCCGCTGATCGCCGCCGCCGAGCTGGGCGACCACGCTGCGCATGGCTGCACGTACGGCGTCCTCGCCCGGCAGGCATTGCGAACGCTCGAGCTTGCAGGCCTCCGACTCCATGAAGACGATGCCCGTATCGCTCGCCAACATGATGATGGCGTTGGCGGTGATCCTGTAGTCGCCGATCAGGCTGGAGAGCGTGGTGAGCGTGAAGTCGAAGCCGATCACGCCGCCCTGGCGCAGCGGCACACCGGCCGAGACGCCGATGACATTGGCCTGGGCGAAGTGGTAGGGCTCGGTCAATACCGGTGCGTTGGCGCGGCGGGCGTCGACGTACCACGGCCGCGTGCGCGGATCGTAGTCGAGAGCGCGCGAGCGCGGCGGGCTGCGGCTGCCGTCGGGCATCTCGAACCACCAGGTCTCGCGCCGCGCGGCGCCCTCGCCGTCGATCGTGCGCAGGATGATGGAAGGCCCGTCGGGCGCGTCGAATTCCAGGCGCTGGTCGATCGAGAAGGTTTCCGGTCGGCCGGCATACAGGAAATGGCCGTCTTCGTAGCCGACAAACAAGGCCGCCATCGCGGGATACCGTTCGAGCAGCACCACGAACTGCCGGAGACGCTCCTGATCGGCCCCAAGACCGGCGTCGGGCGCAA
>WNFD01009453.1_pt1 | contig 11749 bp, 13 predicted proteins | sample 5400491 | NCBI WGS metagenome assembly WNFD01 (sample SAMN13153343, study PRJNA577476) | soil metagenome | isolation source: 120 cm saprolite under Douglas fir tree site 2 hole 2 replicate 2 | place: USA:California | collected 2015-04-18 | reverse complement strand
AACGGGGCTCAAGATGCACCCGAGCCCCAGCCAGACCGCGGCACGAGAGGAAGTGAAAAGGCTGTTGAACCAATTGAAGCTGCAGCTAAACGAGCGAGCTCGCCGCCGGGCCGCAGGTCGCGCTGAGTGGTTCAGCCAGGACGGCAAGCCGCTTCAATCAGACGAACTCTTTACCGCCTGACCCTTTTCAGCGAACTGACACTATTCTTGCCATTGGTTTTCATGGCCACGCATATCAGCTTCGATCTCCAAAATAAACGTCTATCCCATTGGAATAAGGACCACTTTCTGCCGCAAGCAGGCATCGCCAGACCGCCTCGTGTATGGCAAACTCCCTGTGCAAACCCGGTCCAGCCGAGCCAGTCGGATGCAGTTCTTGCCTCGACTACTGGGGTTGACGCCGGAGGCCCGCGGTGAACCTAGCTAGCTTCTGGCGCCTGCAGTGAAGGAGATGACGGCCTCGACGTGGGACGACGGCAAACGCATTTTCTGTCGAGGTTGGCGCACGGATGACGCCGGCAACAAGAGCGCCGTTTTCATGGTACTGCCGGCAGGAGAGCCTTCGCCTCCCGCCCCTGGGGGAGCTAACTCAGCAGAAAGCCGAGATCGAGGCACGGCTCGCCGGAGCTCCGGCTGATCTGCTGGAGGTACATCCGAATATCGCTGAACACTATCGCGCGAAGGTGATCCGCCTCGCGGAAACGCTGGCCGAGCCGGAGTCCAACGGGGAAGGTTCAGTGCATCACATCGCCTTCCGCGCTGCGGACGACGTACAGCAGGCGCAGATGACCGAGAAGCTGATCCGCACCCAAGGCCGGCACCCGACCGAACAGAAGGACCGCAAGTACTTCCGCTCGATCTACTTCCGCGAACCCGGCGGCGTGCTGTTCGAGATCGCGACCGATATTCCCGGATTTGCGGTCGACGAGCCGGTCGAGGCCCTTGGTCGGGACTTGGAGCTGCCGAACTTTCTCGAACCGCGTCGCAAGGAGATCGAGGGTGTGATGCCCGTTCTCGAGAAGGCGGTGCCGTGACGAACGAATTCACCTACCGCTTCGTGCCGGAGAAGGGGAAACCAGCCCTCCGCTCCTTCTCCTGCACGGTACTGGCGGCGACGATAACGATCTCCTGCAGCTCGGAACGATTGTGTCGCCAAATTCGGCCTTGTTGTCACCGCGGGGACGCGTGCTCGAGAATGGAATGCCCCGCTTCTTCCGCCGCTTGGCCGAAGGCGTGTTCGACGAGGGCGACGTCCGGCGTCGTGCTTTCGAACTCGTGGACTTTGTGGAAGACGCGCGGCGCCGACACGCCATCGATGGTCCAATCGCGCTTGGCTAGTTCAACGGCGCAAGCATTGCGGCAGCCGTGATGTTGCTGCGTCCCGGCACGCTCGCCGGCGCGGCGCTTCTCCGGGCGATGGTGCCGCCACGTTCGAGCGAGCACGGATTCCAATAAGGATTGGCATGGCGAGATCGGCCGCCCGATCGATGCACGACTCCGACATGCCGATCTCGCAAGTTTCCCTCGCCGAAGAGGACCAGCACGGCGCACGGTTTGCAGACGAAGGGCGGAAGGGCCGCCCACTAATCCCGACGTCGCCATTGCTAGATCTGGTTCTCGCCGAAAGCAGGCGCGCCTCTGCGCCGCCCCCAAGCAGATCGTTGCCGGTCACAGGCTCGCCGCCGCTTGGGGTCGGACTAACAGCTCGCCGCACATGTTCGGCAAGTTACCCGGCTGGCAGGCCGACAGCACAACGATGACGACGAACATCGCGGAGAAAACGTCATGAGCGCTCTCGAGACGATTTTCATCGCTGCCTGGCCATCACGCTTTTGGTCGCAGCGCTGAACCGAAACTGCCTCTGAGACCGCAGCAACATCCAAGACACAACACATGCATCAAAGACGTAGGGCGAATTCTAGAATTTGATCAACGGGCTCAATCTGACGGCTGGTGCCATCGGAACGTTGAGGGTGACGAGAGGAGCAACCAAGACATGCCCCTTTGCGCAGTGGCGACGCGGATGCGCGGCTATCAGCAACTACTTCTATGGCCACTCGCTTGCGCGAGCAGCATCGGGATATCGCCACGGCAGTCTTCTGGAAGAGGCGGATCGGCGAAGCCGAGAGGTGCACCTGGTTTCACCGGCGAACATTGCGGGGGGATAATCGATCCCCGCACACATCGAACGCTAGATTATGCACACATCCAGGTCAGGGACCTGATGAAATCACCTGGCCGCGTCAAGGTAGGCCAGCCGGGAACCGTCACTGGTGGAAAGCGGAGGTAACTCGTGAACAACACCGCCAATGCCGCCGAGGCTGTCCCGCACTTCATTCAGCGTCGAGTCCTCCATATCGTCATTGCCTCGACTAGCGGTCACACGGAGTACGTGGTGGCTGCGCTGATCGACTCTTTGAAGAGCATTACCCCAGGCTGGGAGATCGAAGAAACGATGGCCGAGAAAGCGCAGCCACAGGATTTGCTGAACGGAGATGTTCTTCTGCTCGCCTCCGCGACCTGGAATACCGGGGGCATCGAGGGGCAATTGAATCCACACATGTGGGTGCTGCTCCATGACAAGGCGAAGACTCTGGACTTGGCCGGCAAACCGTGCGCGTGCATCGGGCTCGGTGACCATCGATACTTCTACACGGCGCGAGCGGCGGATCATTTGCAGCACTACGTTAAGGCCCATCATGGCCGGCTGATTGTTCCAACGCTTAAAATCATAGACGAGCCCTACGGCCAGGAGGAGGCAGTAAGAGTTTGGGGCAAACAGTTGGTGAATGCTTCGAAGTCGGCAGATTGGTGTTAGGCGATGCCCCGCTTCTCTCTCAAAATCGTCGGCGCTTCTGGACAAGGAATAAACTCCATTGGCGCGATTGTCGCCAAAGGTCTCAAAAGATCCGGATATTGCGTGTTCGGCTACCGTGAATATCCCTCGCTCATCAAGGGCGGGCATGCGAGCTATCAGCTGGACATCTCGAATCAGCGCATCCGCAGCACCGAAACAAGGGTGAACGTGCTTGTCGCGCTCAACCATCACGGACTCGAGCTGAATATGGAGGAACTGAAACAGGGAGGGATCGTGCTGCACGTGACGCCCGGGTGGCAGTTTCCGGAGCATCATCGGAAGCTGATCTCGGAGCGAAGCCTTCGCGTCATCTATTTCCCGGTTGACGACATTCTCAATCGCCTCGGCGCGAGGGCAATTCTGTCGAACGTGCTGCTGACCGCCTTTGTCTGGTCCATACTTGACCAAGATATCGATGCCCTCAAATCCCTCGTCGGAGAGACGTTTGCAAAGAAGAAAGCTCTGCTCGAACTCAACATGCGATGCATCGCTGAGGGATATTCCTTCGTGGATCCAGAACAAGGGACGGTCTTAGTCGCGTTGCCACCGCCCGACAAGGGATTCGCGAGCCACCTTTTGATTACCGGCAGTCAAGCGATGGGACTCGGCGCGGTTCATGCGGGGGTGCGGCTCTATGCCGGCTACCCGATGACGCCCTCCAGCCCGCTGCTGTCATTCATTGCAGAGCTCGAAAACAAGACTCACATGGTGGTTAAGCAGGCGGAAGACGAAATCACCGCCGCGCAGATTGTGAGCGGGGCGATGTACATGGGAACCCGCGCGCTCACCGCCACCTCCGGTGTCGGATTTGATCTTATGAGCGAGACACTGTCTCTGAATGCCATGATCGAGAACCCGACGGTGTTTGTGCTGGCGCAACGCCCCGGTCCGGCGACGGGCCTGCCGACCTGGACGGCTCAAGGCGGTCTCTTACAGGCCGCGAGTTGCTCTGCCGGCGAATTCACGCGCTGCGTAATCTCGGTCAGCAACAGCCAGGATGCCTTCGATTTGATGCCGGTCGCATTCAATCTGGCAGAGCAGTATCAAATCAGTGTCATTGTCCTCACCGACAAGCAGATCGCCGAGGCGCTCTACACGCAACACCCTTACGATCTGGAGAAGGCCGAAATTGATCGTGGCAGGCTCGTTGTCGATCCCGAGAAGCTGAAAGCCCTGAAATCTTCTGATCGATTTAACCCGCACGCCGAGGGCGGCGTTTCGTTGCGATGGCTTCCCGGCAGCGACGCGGCGACCTATTGCGCCCAGGCCGATGAACACAATTCCATGGGCGCCGTGGATGAGTCCTGCCTCAATACCAAGTTGCAAATGGAAAAGCGGTTGAGGAAGTTCCACGGACTAAAAGCGGGGCTTCCCGCACCTCATTTGAGTATCGGCGGTCGCAGCGCAAAGACGACCGATTGGATGGATGTAGGCGACGAAATCGAGTTGCTCGCGATCGGCTGGGGAAGCACCGGTGACGTATTTCAAGACGTCATGTGCGGCGATGAACTGCGAGGGCGGAAGATTGCGTATTTGCACTACACGTATCTCTGGCCGCTCCGCACCCAGGAGCTTCAGAGATTGGCAAAGCGGTCGAAACGCATTGTCCTGGTGGAGCAGAACTATCAGGGGCAGTTGGGCATGCTCATCAGGATGGACTGCGGCCTGGATATCCCGGATAAAATTCTCAAGTACGACGGTCGACCGTTTTTCTACGATGAGCTTCTTTCTTTGGTGATGGAGAGATGTGCGAGCACCTCGGAAAACGAAGAGAATTGTCCCGGTGTCGAATATGCAGGTACCTCATCATGAATATCGCTCTGCAGACCCGCCTGCCCGCACTTTCCGAGTACTATTCGGAAACCAAATGCATCTGGTGTGACGGCTGCGGCAACTATGGCATTTGGACGGCCGTGAAGTATGCGCTGGTAGAACTGAATTTGCATCCGTGGCAGGTCTGCCTTTGCTACGATGTCGGTTGTCACGGCAACGGCTCGGACAAAATTGAGGGCTACCGCTTCCACGGGCTCCATGGTCGCGTCCTCCCGTTTGCAGCAGGCGCGAAGCTTGCAAATATGAAGGTTCCGGTCATCGCCTTCGGCGGGGATGGCGCGACTTTCTCGGAGGGTATCGGGCATTTGGTCCATGGCGTGAGGAGCAATTATCCCATCACGTTCGTCCTGCACAACAATACAAACTACGGGCTAACGACCGGGCAGGCGAGTTCGCTCACGCCACAGGGCGAGCCAATGAACACAAGCCCCAACGGGATCCCCGAGCATACGTTGGCGAGCATGGACCTGATCTTCTCGCTCAACCCCACCTTCGTTGCCCGCGGCTTTAGCGGTGACATTAAACTGATGACTCGCATTCTCAAAGCCGCCATTCAGCACCGCGGCTTTGCCTTCATCGAGATGCTCCAGGCGTGTCCGACATACAATCACTTCGCGACGCACGAATATCTATTGGATAGGTACTTCGATGCAAATGCCGACGGTCACGACCCAAGCAATCTGCAGCAGGCGAAGGTGCTCGCTACGCAGGTTCAGGATCGCATCGCCTGCGGCATTCTCTATCAACGCGAAAACATTCCCCACTTCTATAACCGGCTAATTTCGCGGCAAGGCCTGGAAACGACCTGCGTCGAGGAGGTGCGGAGGTATGATGTGAGCGAGTATTGGAAGGAACTGGTGTAAGTAAAGTTCCCCGCTGGGGCGGAGTCGCTGCTGGTGCCCGATGATAGTCAGGACGTGGTGATAAGCATTTTATATTCCACGAGTTCGGCTGTTGCCGAACAGAGATTGGACGCCGGTCGCGTTCGCTGCCGCCACGCAATTCGGCTCGTCCGCCAAACTAGTTTCTGTTTTGACGAAGCTCGACGGGCTGGCCTGGATCATGCAGCTTGGTCGCGGATATGACACGCAGCGCCTGAACCGGTATTCGGAAATCGTCCGCTCTCTCGATCAGCCTGAGGCCGCGTCAGATTGCTGCGTGGTTCCGGCCACGGAGGAAAACGAGGATGCTTCGCTTTCTCTGAGCGGTCCCCTTTACAGCAAGTTTCCCATTCGAGTGGTGCGAGCCGTTCTCGATCGGCTCATGGCAGAGCAACCAGAATGATGACGGCCCACGCCGCCTGCCGCAGGCGCACCACCGTGCCGAGGCCGCCTCCGAACGCGAACGTCATGGCCAGGAAGGCCAGGTAGCCCGGATCGCGCCCGCCCGCCACGGTCGGCCTTCCGGCCGCGAGCGCGCGAAGCGCAGATTTCACGAAGGACGGCGTGTCTCCCCAGATGACCGGGACCGCCAGCCTGAACGACAAAGGCGATCGCCACCAGCAGTGCGGCCCACGCCGCCACGACCATAGCCACGGGAACCCGACGCCGCCCAAAGGGGCGGCTCCGCCCGTTGTACGCGCTGAAGCTTCGCGGTCGGACCGCACGATCGCCGTCCACGGGGATGAAGTTCGCCCCCGGCCTCGTTCTAGACCACAACGCTCTACGAGACCATCGGAGGGCACGGCCTGCTCCCGTCCCTCGCTTTCCCGTCGGTACACGCGTCTGCGAGACGAGGTTGACGCCTGCATGAATGTCGCATCCAGGATAGCCAGGCCTTTGGTCCAGGCCGGTGTCCATGTTCCGCGGTGTCCGCGCTTAGTTGGGGTGGCGCTGCAAATGTGCGTCGATCCGCCGGACTTTGATCTCGGGGCTTTCCACGAACGGTTCAACGCGGAAGTAACGCGGTCTTTTTTCTGGACGAGCTTGAGTTAGGTGCCTTTTCGAATGGCTGCATCTGGCAGATAGTGTTGCAAAAATCCCAAACTGCGCTGCGGCTAATTTTCCGCCAAAGAGCGAAACAAGCGACAATTGCCGATCAATGCGGCCTCAAACCAGGTACTAGAATCGCTTGTGAATTTGGCGCATGGCGGCGTGGTCCCCCACATCATTTTTCAATAGCCGCGCCTACGGTCCGGAGAATTTGAGTCCCGTCCTGCAAAAGGACTTTTGCAACAGTATCGCAAAGCGGACATTCGCAAACTATCGACGTCGGCGGCGGTTTCAGATACCCGAACGATGATCTGCTCTAGGAAAAGCAGGCGTAGAGTGCTTGTTGAAACGTGCTCGGATTATCCTGAATCGTGCGATCGCAACGCGGCGCGTCTTTGGATCCGAACTCGTCAGCTGACAGTTTTGAGCATGATTGGTCCCAATCGAGCAGCCGCGTCCAATCGCGGCTCGCAGTAAAAATGCATATTGGATGCTTGCATTGACAAGCTGTTCGAACTGAACACGACAGCTATTTTGAAGGAACTTGGAGCAGCGAGATGAACGTCAAATCCATTGCTGATCAGCTTGGGGAAAGACGAACTCGCTTCGGACTATCGTCTCATTCCCCTGGCCCGCTTGCTGGTCATTGGAGTGTGTCTGACTTCGCCGCATTCACAAAACCACGTGGCATGAATCTGCAGATGCCGCACCGATTAGCGTCCGCGCCGCAGCTGCGTAAGGGCACCGAGATAAAGATGAGAGATATCCCTTCCTAAGCGACAGATCGCGACCTGGCCAGAACGAATCTATGGCGCTGAGGCACGTGTCCGCACGCCACTGAAGGAGAAACCTATGCGCATTGTCCATTTCGAGAAGGGGGGTGTCCCCGGAATTGCGGCGGATGACGGCTCGGGCTGGCACGGCCTTACGGAGCGCGAAAGCGGCTTTCCGGGCACTCTGCCCGAACTGATTGCGCAAGGTGCAGATCTGTTGCGCACAGGCAGTGCCCTTCTGCCCATGCACGCAATCGACCTGAACGCAGTTCGGATACTGCCTCCGGTGCCCAAGCCGCCGAAAATCCTCTGTGTCGGTCTCAATTACGATGATCACCTCGAGGAAAGCGGACTCAAAAAGCCGGTCTATCCCGAAATTTTCGCGCGGTTCGCGACAAGTCTGATCGCTCACCGTGAACCGATCCGGCGGCCACGCGAATCCTCCGCGCTAGACTATGAGGCGGAGCTCGCCGTGGTGATCGGCCGGAGCGGACGCCGCATCCAACTCGACAGAGCCCTCGATCACGTTGCGGGCTACTCCCTGTTCAACGATGCGTCGATTCGCGATTTTCAACTGCGCACGCCGCAATGGACGATGGGCAAGAATTTCGATGCGACGGGAGCGTTCGGCCCCTGGCTGGTGACGCCCGATGCCGTGCCGCCGGGGGCCCACGGGTTGCGCATTCAGGGGCGCTTGAACGGCGGGGTGATGCAGGATTCGCGTACAGACCTGCTCATCTTCAGCGTCCCCGCGCTGATCGAAATGATCAGCGTCGCGATGAGTCTGGAGCCGGGTGATGTGATCATCACCGGAACACCCGGCGGCGTTGGGGCGGCGCGCAAGCCACCTGTTTTCATGAAGTCGGGCGATGTCTTCGAAGTGGAGATCGAGGGGATCGGTGTCTTGAGCAACCCCGTCCAGGACGAGTGAAAAAGGAGACGCTGCGTTGACTAGGAAGCTATTTTCCGCAAACCCTGCGCGCATAGGACGGCCCGACGCGCCACCAACGTGCGATGCAGTCTCCGCCTCTCTGGTCGACGGGACCCCAGGTGACCTGAAGGCCGATCTCATCGCACTCGTGGGAAACAAGAACGTCCTACACAGAGCAATCGATCTCGTGCGGTATGCCTCCGATGCGAGCCCGTATCGGCTCCTCCCTCAAGTCGTCGTGCTGCCTCGAACGACCGACGACATCGTCAAGCTCTTCCGCTATTGCCGGGAGAACGGAAGGCACGCGACGTTTCGGGCGGCGGGAACCAGTCTGAATGGACAATCCCAGTCGGACGATATTCTCATCGACGTGCGCCGTCATTGGTACGGCGCCAAAGTGGAGAACGATGGCCGCCGCGTGCGTGCGCGTCCGGGAATGATCCTGGGCCACGTCAATGCAATGCTTGGGCGATATGGCCGGCGGATCGGGCCGGATCCGGCAAGTTCGCACGCATGCACCATCGGTGGCGTGATCGCCAACAACTCCGGCGGGATGCGCTGCACCGTCAAGAACGACGCTTACCAGACCGTCTCGGCGATGACGTTCGTAACGCCATCCGGCGCCGTGATCGACACCTCGGCGCCCGACGCGGAGACGGCATTTGAGCGGGCCGAACCTGATCTTGCGATCGGGCTACTGGAACTCCGCGGACAGCTGCTCGCTGATCGGGAACTGACCGACCGCGTGCGACGAAAGTATTCGATACGGAATACCCATGGCTACCGGCTCTGCGCTTTGCTCGACGGCGAGACGCCACTCGAAATCTTTCGCCGGCTTCTCGTGGGATCGGAGGGAACGCTTGGGTTCGTTGCTGAGGTCGTGATCGACACCGTTCCTACTCCTGGCGTGACCAGCGTCGCTTGGATACCGGTCCCAACTATCGATGAAGCGGTCGGCCTTGTCCCCAGCCTCGTCGGTCTCGGAGCCTCCGCGGTGGAGCTGATGGTCGCGCCCGCTCTCTCCGCCGTCCGAAGGCTGCGGCCCTTCTCGTGGAGTTCGGCGCCGAAAACATGCGAGCGCTCGAGGTTTTGCAGAACAAGGTTATCGAGTTCACCTCCAAAGCCAATCTGATCCATTCAGTAGAGTTCACGAGCGTGGCGGAAGCTGTCGAGCTGGCGTGGCACGTACGCGAAGGACTGCTCGGACTGGTCGGCAAACATCGTCCCAAGGGTTCGACGCTCATCACCGAAGACGTGTGCTTTCCGCCGGAACGCCTAGCGCAAGGAGCCAGGGACATCCAGGAACTGCTCGGCAAGCACGGCTTCATCCCCGGGGTCGCCGGCCACGCAGCCCACGGAAATCTTCACTTCACGCTGGTCGCGGACTTTGGCGATCCAGAGGGCCACAAACGGTACGCGGCCTTCATGGAAGAACTCGTCGAGCTCGTCGTCCACAAGCACGACGGCTCGCTGAAGGCGGAGCATGGTACCGGTCTCAACATGGCGCCCTTCCTCGAGTCGGAATGGGGCGCGAAGGCCACTGCCATGATGTGGCGGCTCAAAGAGCTCGCCGACCCGAAGGGCATTCTGGGACCGAATGTGATCCTGACCCGCAACGCAAAACTCCACCTGGAGAATTTGAAATCGGTGCCGCAGATCGAGAGCGTCACGGATTCTGCGCAATGCATCGAGTGCGGTTTCTGCGAACCGGTTTGTCCCAGCCGCAACGTCACCATGACGCCAAGGCAACGGATCGTGCTCAGGCGTGAAATGGCCCGCCAAGCGCCGGGATCGCCGATGCTCGCCCGGCTGCAGGAGGAGTACCAGTACGACGGCATCGAGACCTGCGCCGGCGATGGCACATGCGCAATTCCCTGTCCGATCGGAATCAACACCGGCGCTTTGATCCGCGAGCTCCGGGCGGCCGAGGCCACTCCGGCGGCCGACAAGGTCGCATTGCGGCTCGCCAGGAACTGGAGCACGGTCGAGAAGGTATCCCGAGCGAGCTTGTCCGCCACGCACGCCTTCTCCGCTCTGTTCGGAGTAAAGCCGCTGACGGCCTTGACCGGGGTTGCGCGAACAGTCGCAAATCCCGACCTGATACCGAGTGTGCCCGGTCCGATGCCTCGGGCAGCTCGCGCTCTGCGGCCGACCCAAAAGAGCGGTGCCGCGGCCGCCTACTTTCCCGCCTGCATCAACCGGATGTTTGGCCGCGATCCGGACCGCCCGGCTTCGCCGTCCTTGCCGGAGGCGTTCGTCACACTATCCGAACGAGCTGGAAAGCCGTTGTGGATTCCACCTGACGTCGCCGGTCTATGTTGCTCCACCCCCTGGAAGTCGAAAGGCTATCCCCAAGGCCACGAGTTCATGGCCAAATCCATCGCCGATGCCATGCTGCGGTGGAGCGACGGCGGCAAGATCCCGATTGTCGTTGATGCGGCATCGTGCACTCTCGGTCTCAGCCAGGATATTGCGTCACTGCTCGACGCCGAGACCAGGGCCAAGTACGAGAGACTGACCATCATCGACTCGATCGCGTGGTGTCGCGACCTGCTTCCGAATTTGACGATCCGGAGGAAGCTCGGGCGGATCGCGGTGCACCCGACCTGCTCCATCACGCACCTGGAATTGGCTGGGGTGCTCAAGCAGATCGCGACGCATTTGGCTGATGAGGTCGAGGTGCCGATCGGCACGACCTGCTGCGGCACGGCCGGAGATAGAGGCCTCCTGCATCCCGAACTCGTCGTCTCGGCGACCCGCGAGGTCAAGGCCGTTCTGGATGCTCATCCGGCCGAGGCCTACATCTCGGCGAACCGAACCTGCGAGATGGGCCTTCGGCACGCGACCGGGCGACCGTATGAGTCGTTTGTTTTTCTGCTCGAGGAACTGAGCCGTCCCGAGGCGGGCTAACGGATCACCCAAAGTTCATCGAGAAGTTTTCTCGCGTACAGATAGGCCGTCTGGAACAGTCGCAGAGATGGAGCCACCCCATGCAATATTCTGATTACAAATGTTTCCGGTTCAGGTTTGATTCCGGAGTCGCATTCGTCAGCATCGATCACCCTCCGATAAATCTTCTTGACGAAGTTCTGTCGCAGGAATTCGACAAACTCGGCAGGGAGCTTGAGGCCGATGAGAGCGTCCGGGTTGTGGTGTTGCAGAGCGCGCTTCCTGATTTCTTCATAGCCCACTCTGGTTTGGGCCGGGTTGGAGCCGCTTCCAAAAAGGTATCCCATACGCGCAGCTTTCGTCTTACGCAGACGATCGGCGAGCGGTTCAGGAACATGCCTAAGGTAACCATTGCCAAAATCGAGGGACGGGCCCGGGGCGGAGGGTGTGAGATCGCCCTGGCCGCGGACATGTGTTTTGCTGCCGTTGGCAAAGCGATCTTCGGCCAACCAGAGGTGGCGGTTGGGCTTGTTCC
>WNFD01008539.1_pt1 | contig 11749 bp, 9 predicted proteins | sample 5400491 | NCBI WGS metagenome assembly WNFD01 (sample SAMN13153343, study PRJNA577476) | soil metagenome | isolation source: 120 cm saprolite under Douglas fir tree site 2 hole 2 replicate 2 | place: USA:California | collected 2015-04-18 | reverse complement strand
GTATGGCCCCGGCACCGGCAACCCGCCGGGCTTCCCCGAGCTCAACGTCGACCACCGCATCGTCGATGCCGCGGTGGCACAGCTGGAGGCGTTCCGCCGCGGCGCCGGCCGCGATGTCGGGCTCCATCTCGACACCAACTTTAATTACAAGATCGACGGCTACATCAAACTGGCGCGGGCATTGGAGCCGCTCGATCTGGTGTGGCTCGAGATCGACCTCTACGACCCGGCCGGCCTCGCCTTGATCCGCCGCTCTGCCCGCACGCCGATCTCGTCCTGCGAATCATTGTACGGCAGGCGCCAGTTCCGGCCGTATTTTGAGAACCAATCGGTCGATTACGCGATCATCGACGTGGCCTGGAACGGCATCCTCGAATCGGTGAAGATCGCAGCCATGGCCGACGCCTACGAGGTCAATGTCGCGCCGCATAATTTCAACGGCCATCTCGGCTCGTTGATCAGCGCGCATATGTGCGCCGTGGTGCCGAACTTCAAAGTCATGGAGATCGACATCGACGATGTGACCTGGAAGGACGACATCGTCACCGTGCCCCCGGTCATCGACAACGGGGATCTGGTATTGCCGAAGGGCCCGGGCTGGGGCGCCGACGTCAACGAAGAATTCGTCCGCGCCCACCCGCCGAAACATTAACTTCTCAGCACGCGTAGGGCGGAAAAGCGCAGCGCATTCCGCCTCGACCGCTGCTAGTGGACCATCTCCGTCCTCCAGTTGCTGCGCAGGTCACCCGGCACTGTCCCTTCGCCCTGTTATGCATGGAGTATGCCCGGGGCATGGAGAACGGCGGAATGCGCTCCGCTTTTCCGCCCTACGCTCTTGGTTCCTCTAGGTGATAATCGGGTCTGTCGATTGAAGGCAGTGCAGCGAGCCCGAGCGCACCGACCTTGGCGTGACGGGTGCGGCGGGAAGGCGTTGCGGTGGGGCGCGAGAAGGCGCAGGCTGTGTCCCAGCATCGGCGCGTCACGAAAGGAACCAGCAATGAGCGACAACACCCAGGACCTCAACTTTCTGCAAGGCGTCAAGGTGGTGGATTTCACCCAGTTCGAGGCGGGCACGACCTCTACCGAGGTGCTGGCCTGGTTCGGCGCCGAGGTGGTCAAGATCGAGAACCCGGGACGGGGCGATCCCGGCCGCCGGCTGCGCCCCGGCAAGCCCGACGACGACCCGTGGTACTTTCACCAGTTCAATGTCAACAAGAAGTCGATAACGTTGAACCTGAAATCGCCGAAGGGGCTCGAAATCGTCAAGGAGATGATCAAGAAGGCCGATGTCACGGTCGAAAACATGGCGCCCGGCACGATCGAGCGCCTGGGGCTCGACTACGACTCGGTCAAAAAGCTCAACCCCGGCATCATCTATTGCCAGGTCAAGGGCTTCGGAACCGGCAGCCCGCACGAGAAGGGGCTGGCCTTCGACATGATCGCGCAGGCCGCGGGCGGCCCGATCAGCGTCACCGGCGAGCCCAACCGCCCGCCGGTCAAGCCGGGCCTTAGCTTTGGCGACACCGGCACCGGCATGCTGATGGCGGCCACTATCCTCGGTGCCTTGCACGAGCGCAACCGCACCGGCCAGGGCCGGCGGCTGCAGGTGGCAATGCAGGATGCGATGATCCACTATATGCGCACCTGTTTTTGCACGATGGCGCGCACCGGCAAGGCGGCGCCGCGCAACGGCGCCAAATCGGGCGGCGGCAACAATGCGCCGTCGGGGCTCTACCCGGCCAGGGGCGGCGGCCCCAACGACTATGTTTACCTGACCACCAGCCGGGCCAATCCCGAGCACTGGTCGCGGCTGATGAAATTGATCGGGCGCGAGGAATTGATCGAAGACCCACGCTTCGCGACCGGCGATGTCCGCGTCAAGAACGAAAAGGAGCTCGACGCGATCATCGGCGAATGGACCCGCCAGCACGACAAGCGCGAGGCGATGGAGAAGCTCATTGCCGTCGGGGTGCCGTCCGGCGCCGTGTTCGACACGATGGAATTGCAGAACGAGCCGAGCTTCGAAGAGCGCGGCATCATGCAGGTCGTGCACCACAGCCAGGGCGACTACAAGATGGCCACTTGGCCGGTGCGGATCGACGGCAAGACGGTGCGGCTGAAGCCGTCGCCGGCGCTGGGCGGCGACAGTGCCGAGGTGCTGCACAACTGGCTGGGCATCGGCGCCGGCGAAGTCGAAGCATTGCGCCAGGAAGGCATCCTCTAGCGCTGCTGAGGCGCAATGGCCCCCACCCGGCCGGGTGGGGGCCTTCTTTTTCAGCGGGGTCGATCGATGCGGTTGCGGCTTTATGAGAACCACCGCTTTGTCCTCTACGCGCCGTTTTATGCGGCGCACGCGATCGGTGCCTACGCCGCTGAAGGGCTCACCGTGGAGCTCCTGCCCTCGCCCGGGGTCGGTCTGGCCGAACAGGCGCTGCTCGACGGCACTGTCGAGGTCCTTTGGGCCGGGCCGATGCGGGTCGTGAAACACCACGACGAGAACCCCGGCTCAGCGCTCGTCTGCTTTGCCGAGATCGTCTGTCGTGACCCGTTCTCGATCGTTGGCCGCTATCCAAATCCGGGCTTCCGGCTCTCCGACCTCGCGCGAATGCGCGTCGCCACAGTCAGCGAGGTGCCGACCCCGTGGCTCTGCCTCCAGGAGGATCTGCGGCAGGCTGGGATCGACCCTACGGTGCTCAATCGCGTTGCTGATCGCAATATGGCCGAAAACCTGCTGGCCTTGCGCGCGGGTCGGATCGATGCGGCGCAATTCTTCGAGCCCGTCGTCGAGGAAGCGTTGGCTTCGGGGGCGGGTCATCTCTGGTATGCCGCGAGCACGCGCGGCCGGACGACCTACACGGCCTTCGTCACCAGAGCCGACCGGCTGGTTCGCGATGCTGAACCGCTATTGCGCATGGTCAGAGCGATCCATCGGACGCAGCGCTGGATCCACAGCTGCTCCGCGACAGAGCTGGCCGCGGCTGTTTCATCTTTTTTCACGGCGCTCGACCGGGACGTACTGACCCGTTCGCTCGCCCGCTACCAGGCGCAAGGAGTGTGGGGGCGCGATCCGGTCCTTGCAGAAGACGGCTTTGATCGTCTGCAACGCAGCCTGCTGTCGAGCGGGTTCATACGCCGCGCGGCGTCCTTTGCGGCTTGCGTCGATAATCGCTTTGCCCGGCAGGTCCTGGCCGATTGATCTTGCAGCGTTTCGTGTGCTGCCTCGATTTTTCGCAGGCGATTCGAGAGTTCGTTGCTGCGCGCCGGCGACTGCGGAGTGAACGAAGGCCAGGGTTTGGACGGTCCCCGATTGAAAATATTGTCCAAGCAGCGCGGTGACCGCTTCCTCCGGTTCCGGCTACAGTCGCTCTACAAACCCTAGGCAAACCGCGGTTCAGGTATCGTTCCGAAGCCGACGACGCCGCAGAGCGCGTTATTGTGGCAGGTGCTGGCCCCAGCCATGAAACGGTAACAATTTTTCGCATGCGGTCTTTTTTCGGTGCAGCATTCCTCTACTTATTGCAGAATACCAGCACAGTACGGTGCGATGCTTGGTATGGGGGAAGACGAAGGAGAAGGGCAAATGGCAACGATAGACGAGATTGGACAGGAAAAGCAGAAGATTTCCGAGCGGCTTGCGCGGCTCGACGCCGAGCGGGCAAAACTGGGTGATCAACTCAATGAGCTGGAAGTCGCCGAACGCGTCTTGACACGATTCGGCAAAGCGGTAACCACCGAGAAACGCAGACGCGGACGCCCCGCGAGAACGGCACCCGCACCCGCTGCCGAACGCAGATCCCGGTCCGCGCAGCCTGCGCATACGGTATCGCTGAGCGACGCGACGCTGCGGGCCGTGCAGGCGCATGGCGAAGGCGCCACCGCCAGCGAGGTACTGGGTTATCTCTCGCGGGAACTCGGGATGACGGTCAGGCCGAACCATCTCGGTATAGCGCTGCAGCGCCACCGGCGCGCCGGACGGCTCGAAACCCGTGACTCGCGCTGGTTCATGCCGCAGCAGGCGGGCTCGCAATCGACGATGAACGCCTGACGGCGAGTAGAGAAATGAGCCGGCTGCACTGTACCGGGTGTCGCGAGGCATTCCGACGCCGCGACAATTGCCGCCGGCAGTAGTGGCGGACCGAGCCGATGTCCGAGCCGGGTGACAACCGAGCTCCGGAAGCGCCGACTGATGATTGGATCCGCGTCGGGACGCTTGAGGAGCTAAAGGCCAGGGGGATGACCGTCGTCCACGGCGGCGGGTGTCCATTGCTGGTCGTCTACGACCGGGGTAGCGTCTTCGCGCTCGACAATCGTTGCCCGCATCTCGGCTTCCCGCTGCACCGCGGCTCGATCGAGGACGGCATTCTGACCTGCCACTGGCATCACGCCCGCTTTGACCTGGCGAGCGGCGGGACCTTTGATCTCTGGGCAGACGATGTCCCGACAGCCCCGGTCGAACTGCGGGATGACGGGGCTTTGTGGGTAGGCCGGCGGACGCGCTACGCGGACGGTGACGCCCATTGGCGCAACCGGCTGCGAGAGGGCCTGCAGCACGATATTGGTCTCGTCCTCGCCAAGGCCGTGCTGGGCCTCGGCGGCGACCAAGCGGGGTACCGTGCGCTGGTTCGCGACGCCGTGCTGTTCGGTATCCGTCACCGCGACGGGTGGGGTATCGGCCTGACCATTGTCACCGCACTCGGCAACCTCATCCCATACCTGCCGCCGGAGGAGACGTACCTCGCCCTCTTCCAAGGTCTGAGACGCGTGGCGAGCGACTGCGACGGCGTACCGCCGCGGCGCGACCGCCAGCCACTGGCGGCTTGCGGCTCGCGCCCGGTGCCTTTGCTCGGCCGCTGGCTACGGCACTGGACCCAAGTCCGCCACCGTGACGGCGCCGAGCGCACCCTGCTGACCGCCATCGCCGGCGGCGCGTCGCCGGCCGAGCTCGCAGCACTGCTGCTGACCGCCGTCACCGATCGTACTTTCGCCGATGGCGGCCACGCCCTCGACTTCATCAACAAGGCGTTCGAATGCCTCGACATCATCGGTTGGGACGAGGCGCCGTTGGTGCTGCCGACCGTCGTCGCGCAACTGGTTGCAGCCCGCGGCGGCGAGGAGTTGAACGCGTGGCGCCACCCGCGCGATCTGGTGGGTTTGTGCGAAGCGGCTTCGGCCCAATTGACCGATCAGCTGGCAGCCGGAAGCACCCAGCGCGGGCATTGGCGATCCCATGTCGATCTGGCGAGGCAGCTCCTGGCCGACGATCCGGAAGCGATCATCGCCGCACTCGCGGCGGCGTTGTGCGCCGGTGCTACCGCAGCCGATCTCGGCCGCGCGCTCGCCTACGCGGCGGCGCTGCGGGTTGCCTGGTTCGGCACCGCCAACGAGCATTCCGATTGGGAAGCCGCACACCACGCTTTCACCTACTGCAACGCACTGCATCAGCTCTTGAAGCGCGTCACCGCCGAGCATCCGGCGGAGTTGGAGAGCCCCGAGCTGCTGCGCGGGGTCATCCACGGGGCGATGCGCCTCTATCTGATCCGTTTTCTAAATGTGCCGCCCGCGCGATTGCCTGGCGAAGCTGGTGACCGCCTGGACGACCTGCCGTGCGATGGCGAGGCGTTGCGCGACACTTTTCTACGGGCCCTCGATCGCCAGGGATCGGTGCGTGATGCGGGGCGCCTCGTCGCCCGTTACCTGACGCTCGGCCACCCGGCCGACTTGCTGATCACCACGTTGGCGCACGCGGTGCTCCGCGAGGACGCTGACTTCCACAGCTACCAGATGCTCGAGGCCGGCGTGCGGCAATACCGGGAATGGGGCGACAGCGACGAAGGGCGCCACATCCTGATCGCGGTCGCCCGTTATCTCGCCGCCCATTCGCCGACGGAGCGAGCGCAATTGCAGACTGCCATGGTGGCGCGCCGCCTCAGCCTCGGCCAGGCACTGCACGAGGCCGAGGCGGAAAACGGGGCTAACGTGAGCGCCAGCCTCGCGCCGTGAGCCCCTCACCCTCCCGCTTCGCGGGTCCCTCCCTCTCCCCGCGTGCGGGGAGAGGGCTGGGGTGAGGGGCAGCCGAAGCCGGCTCCTAAAGCTTCAACAGCCGCTTGGCGTTGCCGTTCAGCAGCTTCTCCTTGTCCTCGGCACATATGGGCAAGGTTTCCGTCCACTTCGTTCCGGGCGGATTGTCGACGAACGGGTAATCGACCGAGAACAGGATGCGATCGATCCCCATCTCCATCATGCAGCAGAGCAACGCCGGGTCGGAAAAGAACCCGCTGGTGGTGATGTAGAAGTGCTCGCAGAAAATGTCGCGAAAGCTCTTGCCGCCCCGGCCGTCGCGCGCCAGCCCCATACTAATGCGCCATAGGTAAAAGGGCAGTCCTTCGCCCATATGGCCGAGGATGATTTTGAGGCCCGGATAGGCGTCGAACACGCCGCTCAGCACGAGACGAAGCCCTTGGGTCGCAGTCTCGACGGTGAAGCCCCAGGCGGCACGCAACAGCGAGGGATACTGCTCGATATAGTCCTTGTAGTAAGCCTCGACGACGGCGGGGTGCGGTAATGCCGGATGCATATAGAGCGGCACGTCGAGCGCCTGCGCCCGTTCGAAGATCGGCCAGAACCGCTTGTCGTCGAGAAACAGCCCGTTGGTCAGCCCGTTCACCAAAGCGCCCTTGAAGCCCAATTTGGTGACCGTGCGCTCGAGCTCGTCCGCCGCCGCTTTTGGCTCCGGGGTGGGGATCGCAGCAAAGGCGGCGAACCGATCGGGATGGGCGCGGACCGTCTCGTAAAGCCGGTCATTGGCGCCGCGGGCCAGCCGGACCGCGGTGTCGGCGTCGAGTTTCTGCAGCCCGGGGTTGGCGTGCGACAACACCTGCATGTCGATGCCGGCCTCATCCATTTCTCTGAGGCGCAATTCGCCGACATCGTCGAGCCGCTCGACGATCCGCGGCGCATTGGTCGGCTCCTGGCCGACGGTGTGACGCTTCACCTCCGGATCGAAATAATGCTCCTCCAGGGCAATGATGTGGGGCTTTTGGGCCATCGCGCTCCTCCACGGTTCGGGATCGGGTGCCAAGCTATCTAACAGCCCAGAGGCCGACCTGTCATTCGGCAGCGCAACGCCGCTACAGCTTGAGCAGCCGCTTGGCGTTGCCGTGCAATAGTTTCTCCTTGTCCTCGGCGCACAGCGGCAGGGTTTCCGTCCATTTGGTCGCCGGCGGGTTGTCGACGAAGGGATAGTCGACAGAGAACAGGATCCGGTCGATGCCCATCTCCATCACACAGCACAGCAGCGCCGGATCGGAGAAGAACCCGCTGGTGGTGACGTAGAAATGCTCGCAGAAGACGTCGCGGAACGATTTGCCCCCGTCGCTGCCGCGCAGCCCGTGGCTGATGCGCCAGAGGTAGAAGGGCAGCCCTTCGCCCAGATGCCCGATGATGATCTTGAGGTGCGGATAGGCGTCGAACACCCCGCTCAGCACCAGGCGGATGCCTTGGGTCGCGGTCTCGACGGTGAAGCCCCACCCAGCGCGCAATATCCCGGGGTGTTTCTCGACGTAATCCTTGTAATAGGCCTCGATGACGGCGGGGTGGGGAATTGCCGGATGCAAATAGATCGGCACGTCGAGCGCCTCCGCCCGTTCGAAGATCGGCCAAAACCTGATATCGTCGAGGAAGAGCCCGTTAGTCAGGCCGTTCACCATGGCACCCTTGAAGCCGAGCTTGGCGACCGTGCGCTCGAGTTCGTCGGCCGCTGCGTGGGGATCGGCGGTGGGCAGTGCCGCGAACCCGGCAAACCTGTCCGGGTGGGCCCGTATCGCCTCGTTGAGCCGATCGTTGGCGCGGCATGCCAATGGCACGGCAGTTTCCGCGTCGAGCTTTTGCAGGCCCGGCATCGAATGCGACAGCACCTGCAGATCGATGCCGGCCTCGTCCATTTCCCGCAAGCGCAATTCGCCGAGATCGTCGAGGCGCTGTACGGTCGCCGGCGCCGCGATCGCGTCCAGACCGCTGGCATGACGCTTAACCTCGGGATCGTAGTAATGCTCCTCCAAAGCAATGATGTAGGGTTTTGTCGCCATGGCTGTCCTCCCCAGGCACAGAATTCGGCAATCAGCCAATATCGTGATCTACCCCGGCGGCGGGGGCGGAGATTGCGATAGATCCCGGTAGGGCTCACCCCACCGGTTCTCGTACACGAAATCGGCAAGCGGCGCGCGGCCGACCGGCCCGAACCGCCCCATCGGGTAGCCTATCGGCAACAGCGCGTAGGAATGGACGTCCGGCGGCAACCCGAGCGCTGCCTCCGTCTCTTTCTCGAACCGCAGGTGCAGGGTGGTGAGCGTCGCTCCGAGGCCGAGCGCGCGAGCCGCCAGCAGCATGTTCTGCACCGCGGGATAGATTGAGGAGCCGGTTGAGCGCGTCGGCGCCGCACCTTCGAGACAGGGGACGATCCACACCGGCGCCTCGTGAAGATGCTCCGCGAGGTAGTCCGCAGCAGCGAGCATGCGCTGGAAGCGCTCGGGAGAGGTCCCGGGCGACGGCGCGCCGGCGCGATAACGCGGTACCGCATCTTCTTTCCAGGCGCGCTTGTAATAGGCCGCCACGGTCTCTTTGACCTTTGGGTCCTTGACCACCAGGAAGCGCCAGCGCTGCATGTTGCCGCCATTGGCGGCCGTGACGCCGGCTTCGAGGATCTGCCGGATCAGCGCATTGGGCACCGGGTCCGGCTTCAGCCGCCGCATCGACCGGGTCGTATGCATGATCTCGAAGATGCCGGGTTCGTCAGAGCTCGCTTCGGTCATCCCATTTCTCCGCCGCCGCCTTCACGGCATCGTGCACCGCCATCCCTGACCCCGCAAGCTCAGGGTTACCGCGATTGACCGATGAGGACCAACCATAGGATTGCCATAATAGCACGATATATCCTTGCGGACATCGGCACCCCGGGCGGGTGTGGGATTGTCATTGGAGGAGTTGGCGATGCCTGATCTCGACCTGATAAAACAGGGCGAACAGGGGGTGCGGGACCGGCGCGGGCGGTTCGCCAGGGGCCGGTCGGGCAATCCCGCCGGCCGGCCGCGCGGCTGCCGCGATCACGTCAACCGCGCCGGCCGGCTATTGCTCGCCGGGGAGGGCGAGGCGCTGACCCGCAAAGCCGTCGAATTGGCGCTCACCGGCGACACGCGGGTTGGCGGGTAGTTCAACCCTGAGACGAAATCTCGCCGCGGATTTGCTGCAGATAGCGGGACCAGTGATCGCCAATGCAATTTATGATTGCGGCTCGGGGCGGGCGTCGCAGCCAGCCTGGCCCCTCGCCGGAAGGTACATCTACCTATGATATTTTATGGTTTGAGTTGGATCATCCATTCACGGCTGTGCAGCCGCCTTTCGCGCCGTTTGCAGCGCCGCCAGCACGCGGCGCGGGGTGATCGGCGTCTCGTTGACCTCCGCGCCGATCGCGGCGAGCGCGTCGCGCACGGCGTTGGCGATCGCCGCGGGCGGCGCGACCGCACCGCCTTCGCCCATGCCCTTCATGCCGTATTCGGTCGCCGCGGCAGGGGTGTGCAGATGGCCGATCTTGATCGCCGGCAGTTCGGCCGCGCCCGGCAAGAGGTAGTCGGCCAAGGTGCCGGCGAGCGGCTGGCCGGCGTCGTCGTAGGGGATCTCCTCGTAGAGTGCGGTGCCGATGCCCTGGACGACGCCGCCCCTGATCTGGCCCTCGACGATCATCGGATTGATCATCGTGCCGCAATCCTCCGCAACGGCGAAGTCGAGCAGCTCGACAAAGCCGGTCTCGGGATCGACTGCGACGACCGCACCGTGGCCCGTCCATCCGCAGATGGGCGACGTGGGCAATCTCGGCGATCGGTACCGATCCCTGCGGCCCCAATACCATGCCGTCGGCGCAGCGCACCTGCGCCGGGTCGCATTGCAGCAGATGCGCGCCGATCCGGCACAGCTTGTCGCGCAACATGCGGCTGGCGCGGGCGACCGCACCCCCCGACATCACCATGCTGCGCGAGGCGAAGGTGCCGAACCCGAAGGCCGTGCTCTCGGTGTCGCCGTGGCGCACCGAGATATGCGCCGGGTCGATGCCGAGCTCGTGCGCGGCGATTTGCGACAAGGTCGTTTCCAACCCCTGACCATGCGACTGGATGCCGACCATCAGCACGATGCTGCCGTCGGGCAAGATACGCGCCGTGCAGCTCTCGAACCCGGGGATGATCGCGGCACCGCGGGCGACAAACTCTGCCGCTCCGTGCGCGGTCTGCTCGGCAAAGGAGGCAAAGCCGATGCCGACGAGGCGTCCGTCGGGCTCACCCTTCTGCTGGCGCGCGCGGACCGCGGGGAGGTCGAGAAGCTCGGCGCAGAGCCGCACGCTTTGCGGATAATCGCCGTTGTCGAGACGCATGCCGCCGACCGTGGTGAACGGCATCTGCGTCGACTGCACCATGTTTTCCGTCCGCACCGCGATCGGGTCGCGGCCTACAGCGCGGGCAACCTCGTCGATTATCCGTTCCATGGCGAAGCACGCCCCCGGACGGCCGACCCCGCGATAGGGGCCGAGCGGTGCCTTGTTGGTCGCCGCCGTGGAGTGCTTGGCCCGGTAATTCGCGATCGTGTAAGGCCCCGGCAGGTTGCGCGCCGCCATCGCCGCTTCCTGGTACGGCCCCTGCGGCCACAGCCCATAGGCGCCGGCATCGACGACGATCTCGGTGTCGACGCCGAGAATGCGCCCCTGCCGATCGGCGTAGGCTGTGACCTCATAGTGATGGTCGCGGGTATGCGCTGCGGTCAGCAGATGCTCGCCGCGATCCTCGACCCAGCGCACCGGGTGATCGAGCTGCAACGCCAACGCCGCGAGGATGATCTCCTCCGGGTAGAGCCGAGCCTTTGGCCCGAACCCGCCGCCGACATCGGGAGCGACGACGCGGATGCGGCGCGCCTCGATATCGAGGAACTCGCCGAGTGCCACGCGCAAGGTATGCGGCGTCTGCGTCGAGGCGTAGACCACGATCTCGTCGAGCCGGTAGTCGCGATAGGCGAGCACCGCGCGGCCCTCGAGCGGCGCGCCGGACTGCCGCTGCATGCGGAAGCTGCGGCTGAGCGTGATTTCCGCCGCGCGCGCCGCGGCCTCAATGTCGCCGCCTTCCACCACGCGCTCAACATAGAGGTTGTCGCCCCACTGCTCATGCACCGGGTGGCGGCTGCCGTGCATGTCGCGCGGCGCGTCGACCACGGCGTCGAGCACTTCGAAGTCGACCGAGACGGCATTGGCGAGGTCTTCAGCCTCGCCGCGCGACGGCGCGATGCAGGCGGCGATCGCTTCGCCAACATAGCGCGCCTTGTCGGTGGCGAGCGGCGGCCAGGTCGGCGCCTTGGCTCCGGTCGCGTGAACGGTGATGCGGATCGGCTTGATGCGCGGCAGATCAGCGGCCGTGAAGACACGCCCGCGGGCCTCGGGCGGAACCGAGATCGATCTGATCCGGGCGTGGGCATGCGGGCTGCGGACAAAGGCGACATCCATCGTGCCGGGCAATTTGATGTCCGAGACGAATTCGCCGCGCCCGTGGAGATGCCGGTCGTCTTCCCGGCGCAGCAAGGAGGCGCCGATCCAGTATCCGTCATTGGCCATTCGGGGCCTCCTTGGCGATATCCTTCGCGGTCTCCGCAATCGCAGCAACAATGTTGGTGTAGCCGGTGCAGCGGCAGATATTGCCGGCGATGCCGTCGCGGATCTCGC
>WNFD01006445.1_pt1 | contig 11749 bp, 10 predicted proteins | sample 5400491 | NCBI WGS metagenome assembly WNFD01 (sample SAMN13153343, study PRJNA577476) | soil metagenome | isolation source: 120 cm saprolite under Douglas fir tree site 2 hole 2 replicate 2 | place: USA:California | collected 2015-04-18 | reverse complement strand
TCCGCCGCGAGCTGGAGAGCGGCGCCAAGACCCGCGAGGACCTGGTGCAGAGCTACCGGAACACGTTCGCCAATCCGTACAAGGCCGCCGAGCTGGGCTACGTGGACGAGGTGATCCTCCCCGAGGACACGCGCCCGCGTCTGTGCCGCGCGCTGCAGATGCTGCGCACCAAGCGCGCCGAGGTGCCCCGGCGAAAGCACGGCAACATCCCGCTGTGAGCGCACTGAGCACGATCGCTGGAATTGCCTGGTCGATTGCCGCTCCAACCCTCCTCGTCCTCGGGTTGCTCTCGGCGGTCTCCATCGTCGCTGGCGAGGATCCCGCTTTCCACGGCGCCGCTATCGGTCTGTGCACATTGTTCCTCGCCCCCCTTCTGTTCTTGAGCCGGCGAAGGGCACGCGCATTCCGGCGTGGGCAGATCGCCGGTCTTGTGATCATGGCCGTCGCCGTTCCCACCGGCGTCTGGTGGCTGACCAAGCGGCTTCCGACCGGACTGGTGCGCCCACGAAACGGTAGCCGGTAGGAGTGCCGCATGCGCGGAATCGAGCAGATCCCGCCCCTTTACGACGCGCTCATGGCGATCACGGATCGGGTCGGGCTCTGGAAGCTCCGGGCGTGGCTCGTCGCCGGCGCGCGCGGCCGCACCCTCGAGGTGGGCTGCGGCACCGGGCGCAACCTGCCTCGGTACCCGAGCGTCGCGCACCTGGTGGGGATCGACCCCGCGCTGGACTCCCTGCGGCGGGCCCGCCGTCGCGCGCCAGACGTCCCGCTCGTCTGCGCGAAGGCGGAGGCCCTGCCGTTCCGCGAGAAGAGCTTCGACACGGTCGCGATCAGCCTCGTCCTCTGCAGCGTCCCCGACCCCGGCTCGGCGCTCGCCGAGGTCCGCCGCGTGCTGCGCGATCCGGGAGCGCTGCGCATGCTCGAGCACGTCCGCTCGGAGCGGCGGTGGGAGGCTCGGTTGCAGGACTTCATCCAACCCGCCTGGACTCGCATCACCGGCGGGTGCCATCCCAACCGCGACACCGAGGCCGCGGTGCGGCGCGCCGCCTTCCGGATCGACGAGCGCCGCGCGAACCGCAACTTGCGCAGGCTGGTGGCGCGCAAGGCCGACTGACCGGAGCGTTCACGGGTTGCGGCGTTGAACCATGTCGCCGCCGCACCCACCCACGTTCCGGGCTGAAGTCTTGCGCCCGCGGCGGGCGCGCGGTGAGGATCCGGCCGATGCCCGTGCCCGAATCCGCTCCGCCCGCCGGCGCGCTCGACGCAGCCGCCCGGCTCGCCGATCGGCTGCGCTGGTTCTTCCTGCCGCTGGCGCTCTGCGCGCTGGTCGCGGTGGGCGTGCACACCGCGGCGGACGTGGTGGGCGAGCTCATCCTGCGGATGGTCGACGCCGCCGATGCCGCCTTCGACGGGCTGGCCGCCCGATGGACCCTCACCGCTCCACTGGTCGACCTCGTCGGTCCTTCGCAGCGCGTCTTCTTCGCCCGAGGGGTCGCGCTCCTCTGGGAGCTGGTCGCGGACGCGCTGCTCGCGCTGCCCATGCTCGGCTACGACGAGCGCGCGGACGAGGTGAAGAGGTTCCGGCAGCTCGCGGCCAAGGCGTGGGCACGTCCGACCACGCTGCGCCTCGTGCATCCACTCGCGACGGGCGCGGTCGCGCTCGCCGGATCGTGCGCGGTCGGACGCCTCCTGGAGGGCACGCTGCACTTCGGCCTGCGCGGCGCGGTCGGCTCCGCGGCGGACGCGCTCGCCCGCGGATGCGCGCTCGCCGCGGTGCTCGGTCTGGTCGCCTTCATCGCCTGGCGCGCCGTCGTGCACGCGCTCGTCCGCGCCGACGCGCGGTCCGATCGCATCCCGCTCCGGCGGGCGCGGGCGTTCACCGTGGGGCTCCCCGGCGCGCTGCTGCTCCTGCCGCTGGCGCTCGCCGCTCTCCGCGCCGCGCCCCTCCTCTCGTTCCTCCGGTGATGCGGCGCGCGCGCAGCCTCGCCGACCTGGCGCTGGCGGCCCTCTGCCTGTGGGCGGCCTGGTACCACACCCCGCCGGGCGCGCTCCTGCGCACCGCCTTGGCGCGCCTGCTCGGGGGGCGGGGCGCGACGCCGGCGCTTCTCTCGTACTACGGCGCGGGCGCGCGCCCGCTCCAGTTCGCCGAACCCCTGCCGCCGCGCGCGGCGCTCTCGCCGGGAGCGGCGCTGGGCCTCGGCGCGCAGTCGGCCCTGGAGAGGGCGTCACCGGCAGACCGGGCCCAGGTGCTCGCCCGGGCCGGGCTGCGGTCGGGATCCACGGACGCGCTGGGCGACTGGATCGGGCGCGAGGCCCAGCGGCAGGGATCTCGCGAGGCCGCCGTGCTGTCCCTCTTCTGCGGGGAGGAGGCGGCGCGTTTCGCCCGCGACCGCGCCGGCGGAGCGCGGGGCGCGGCCACCCTCGAGGAGCTCGCGCGCCAGCTCCCGCCGCGCTACGCGGACCGGGTCGGGCTGGCCGCCACCGCCCTGACGCTCGGCACCGCGTACGCGCTGGCGTGGCCGCTGCCCGACTCGGCGCAGGTGACCTCTTTCTTCGGCGTGCGCGCGCATCCGCTGCTGGGCGGACGCCGGTTCCACTCCGGGATCGACCTGGGGGTCCCGGTCGGCACTCCCGTCCGCGCGGCGGCCGAAGGCGTCGTGCGCCGCGCCAGCGACGATCGCGTGAGCGGCCGGCTGGTGCTGCTGGACCACGGCAGCGGCGTCTCCACCGTGTACTGCCACAACGACGCACTGCTGGTCGCGCCGGGCGACGCCGTGGCCAAAGGACAGGTCATCGCCCTCTCCGGAAACAGCGGGCTCTCCACCGGTCCACACCTGCACTACCAGCTCGACCTCCCCCAGGGCCCGGCGGACCCTCTCCTCTTCCGCGGTGCGCGCCCGCCTCAGTTCGCCGCCGGCGGAACGGAACCTTGACCGCGGGAAGGCGGCCGCCCGAGCGGCGCTCTGAAAAAGAGAACGCCCACCCGCGAATCGCGGACGGGCGTCCCGGAACGGCGGATCTGCGTCAGCGGCTCTCGGCGCGCTCGTGCACCTGCGGGCAGGAGGGGTCCTTCAGGCAGTCGAACCGGTCGACGTCCACGAACTTCCCGCCCTGCACCTGGAAGCGCGCCAATTGCGCCACGATGTCGCCGCGCTCGTCGAAGTTGCAGGGGCCGGAAGCGCCCTGGTAGTCGATCGGCTTGCCGGCCGCGATCAGCTGCATCGCGTGCGACACGCCGGCCGCCCCGGCGCCCACCCGCTCGCCACGCGCGTCGTTGATGGCGCGGAGGGCGTCGCGAATCTCGGCGCCGCTCACCAGCGCGGGGTCCGAAAGGTGCCTGTGCTCGGCGGCCCGCAGCGCCGCCAGCATCACCGTCATCGCGGCATCGTAGGCGGCCGCGTCGCGGAACGCGGGCGCCTGGCCGGTCGAGGCCTTCAGGTCCTCGGCGAAAGCGTGCCCGGAGGCGCCCTCGCCCAGCACCGCCTGCGAGGTCCCTTCCTGTCCCTCGACGGCGGCCTTGAGGGTCTCGATCACGCGCGCCGCACGGAAGTTGTGCGTGTGCACCAGCCTGACCTTCGACCCGCTCGCCAGGTAGGCCTTGGTGAAGCCCACCGAGAACTTCGGGAAGGTGATCTCGACCACCGCGTCCGGCAGCACGTCGGCCTTCGCGTGGCTCTTCTTGTCGGTGACCTTGGCCACGTCGGCCGCCCAGTCGTACTCGGCCGGGTTGGCCTTCACGTCGTGGTACACCTGCTCGATCATCGCGCTCGGATTCGCCTTGAGGGCGTCGCTCTTGATCGCATCCGAGAAGCCGTGCCCGTACGGATCGTCGCTGGCGTAGATGGAGAGCTTGAACTTGCCGTCGCCGTTCACGTCGCCCTTCTGGCCTGCGGAGACGAGCATGTGGACCACCATGCGCGCCTGGTACGCGTCCGACATGGTGGTACGGAAGTTCCAGCCCTTGCCGTTGCGGAGCGCCGCCTGCTTCACCGGGTCGGCGTCCTGCGCCTTGGGATTGTCGATGGCCGGCGAGGTGCAGGCCATGCAAACGATGGGGACGTCGAGCTGGTGGGAGGCGTCGCCGTCGTAGTTGAGCATGTTCACGCCGATGTCGTCCTGGCTCGAGTCGGTGATGATCGCCTTGGCGTTCTGCTGCTTCACCAGCTGGAGGGCGCCGGCGCGCGCCATGTCGGGCGCATTGCCCGAGTTGGCCTCGGCCACCTCGAAGCGCACCGTCTTGCCGGACTGCTTCAGGGCCTCGTTGGCGTGCGTGACCGCCAGCCGGATCGACTCGGCCCAGCTGGGCGTCGCGATCGAGCCGGTGCGGTCGATCAGCTGGCCGAGGACGATCACCGAGCCCTTGGGCGCCTGCGGCGCCTCCGCGGCCGGCTTGCACGCGGCGGCACAGAACGCGAGACCAAACAAGATTCGCTTCATCAGTTTCTCCAGGTCACGGTGCGTCGGGAGTCGCCGCGGCCGTCATGGTGACCTTCGCACGGGCATTGCGCGAAGGCGAAGATTCGACCTGCGCGGCCAGGGCGGCGGCGGCGAGGAGCGCGAGCGCGAAAATCAGCCGGCCCGCGCCGCGGCTCGGGGCGCGCCGGTCATCCCTGGCCTTCCAGGAAAGGTCCTGCCGGTCGAACTCCATGGCTTCCCCCGGACTGCGAATGCGCGTCGCCAGGGGAGTAGCAAGAGAGGAGTGTAAGAGTGCAAGGCTACGCCCGGGGGCCGGCGACGGGTGGCTCTCGCGCGAGGTGGGGCGGAGCGTCACTCGTAGTGCTTCACGCGCACCCACAGCTCGGCGGCAGGGACGCGCAGACCGCGGCAGGAGAAGATCGGCAGGTCCTGCTCATACGGCATCGCGTGCTCCACGTGGGACACGCGCGCCAGGGTGCGCACCTCGGAGCAGGCGCGGCGGTGGTCCTCCTCCCGCCCGCCGACGACCAGGAGGACGTCGGCGCGGGGGGGGCCCCAGGTGAAGTAGCTGTTGTGGCCGCTGACCACCGGCGGCAGGCCGCGGCCGAGCAGCTCCAGCGCGCCCGCCTCGCCGTAGTTCTGCGTGAACACGGCGGCCCGCTCTCCCGGCGCAAGCTGCGCGGCCGCCTGCTCCACCGCGCGCGCGAGCTCGGGCCAGCCGAGCTGGTCGGCGAAATGCTGCGAGAGCGCGCCGAAGCGGTGCTGCTCCGTCCGCGGTGGCTCGGCTCGGAGCAGTGCTTGCCAGAGGACGAGGGCATCCGGAGCGAGGAGCGGAATTGCGAGCGGCGCGGTGGCGAGCCCGAGCACGGCCACGGCCGCCAGCGCGACGGCCCGGGCGCCGTGGCCCAGGACGCGCTCGAGCTGCACGCCACCGGCCGCGAAGAGCGGCGGGAATACGGGCGAGGCGTAATAGGGCTTTCCCCGGAGCAGCGCGAAGAGGGCGACGATCCCTACCGCCGAGAGCGCGAACGGGCGCAGGCGCGGCGTGCGCCAGGAGAGCCACAGGCCGGCAATCCACACCGGGACCGTCACCGGGTGCATCTCCAGCGCGAGCTGCGCCACGAACCGCAGCGGCGGCAATCGCACGTTCTTCCACTGCTGCGCGGCGAGCAGCTCCAGCATGGGGAACCCGTTCCGTGCCTGCCAGACGGCGTGCGGCAGCACGATGGCCGCTCCGAGCGCCGCTCCCAGCAGGGCATACCGGGAACGCAGGATGCTGCGCTGCGGAGTCGCGAGCAGACCGGCCAGAAGGGTCGCGCACAGCAGCGCGAACGAGTGCTTGTTGAGGACCCCGATGCCCGCCAGCCCGCCGGCCGCGAGCAACAGCCGCGGATCGCCGCCGTCGATCACGCGCAAGATCACGTGCAGCAGGGCCATCCAGAGGAGGATCTCGAACACGTTCATGCTGAGGAGGTGCCCCTCGGCGAGGAGCGTCGGCGCCAGCGCGGCGCAGATGCCCGCCAGCGCGGCTGCGAAGCGGCCGCCGCCGAGGCGCGCGGCGAAGAGTCCCACGAGCAGCACCGTCGACGCGTGCGCCAGGATCGCGGGCGCGCGGAACGCCAGCACCGACCCGCCGCTCAGCCACAGCGAGGCGCGAGCGACGAGGGCCACCAGCGGGGGCTGGTCCACGTAGCCCCAGGCGAGCCGCCGCCCGCAGGCGATGAAGTACAGCTCGTCGCGGAACCAGCCGTAGCTCCCGCCGCAGGCGAGGTGCAAGGCGACGGTGCCGAGCGCAACCAGCAGCGCGGCGCGCCGCGCGCTCACCGACGCCTGCGGAGCCGCCTCCTCCACGCGGTCCGCTTCTAACACGCGCCGGACTTCCAGGCTGGCCGCGGCGGCTCCCGCGCGATAAGTTTCCCGCCTCCCGGGAGGAATGCAGCGTGGCCATCCGCAAGGTCCTCATCGCGAATCGCGGCGAGATCGCCGTCCGGGTGGCGCGCACCTGCCGCGAGATGGGGATCCGCACGGTCGCCATCTTCAGCGACGCGGACCGCGCCGCGCTGCACGTGCGCAGCTGCGACGAGGCGGTCCGGGTGGGGCCGCCACCCTCGCGCGAGAGCTACCTCTCGATCGACAACGTGCTCGCCGCCGCCCGCAAGACGGGTGCGGACGCCGTCCACCCCGGCTACGGCTTCCTCAGCGAGAACGCGAAGTTCGCCCGCGCCTGCCGCGAGGCGGGCATCACCTTCATCGGCCCGCCATCGGAGGCCATGGAGGAGATGGGCGAGAAGACGCGCGCCCGGCGGAAAGCCAGCGAGGCGGGAGTGCCGATCGTGCCCGGCCTGAAGGAGCCGATTCCCGAGGGAGGCGAGGAGCAGGCCAAGCGCTCCGCCCAGGAGATCGGCTACCCGATCATGCTCAAGGCGGCAGCCGGCGGCGGCGGCAAGGGAATGCGGCTGGTCTCCGAGCCGCGCGAGTTCGACGCCGCGCTCGCCACCGCGAAGCGGGAGGCGCTCTCGGCGTTCGGCGACGCCCGCGTCTACCTCGAGAAGGCCGTCTCGCGCCCCCGGCACGTCGAGATCCAGATCTTCGCCGACCAGCTCGGCAGCTGTCTCTGGCTGGGCGAGCGCGAGTGCAGCGTCCAGCGGCGGCACCAGAAGGTGATCGAGGAGACCCCCTCCCCGATCGTCACCCCCGAGCTGCGCGCGAAGATGGGCGAGGTCGCCGTGCGCGCCGCGCAGGCGGTGGGCTACGAGGGCGCGGGGACGTGCGAGTTCCTGGTCGACGGCGACACCCGCAACTTCTACTTCCTGGAGATGAACACGCGCCTGCAGGTCGAGCACCCGGTCACCGAGTGGTGCACCGGGCTCGACCTGGTGCGCTGGCAGATCGAGGTGGCGCAGGGAGAGCGGCTGCCCTGGACGCAGGACGACGTGCTCCGCAACCTCCGCGGCCACGCCATCGAGGCGCGCCTGTACGCGGAGGACCCGGCGCGAAACTTCCTGCCCAGCCCCGGGCTGATCACCGACGTGCGGCTGGCGGAAGGGCCCGGGGTGCGCAACGACTGGGGAGTGGAGTCGGGATCCGAGGTGCCGCGCTACTACGACCCGATGATCGGCAAGCTCGCCGTGTGGGCGCAGACCCGCGAGCAGGCGATCGCGCGGCTGCGGCGGGCGCTCTCGGAGACGGTGGTGAAGGGCATCACCACCAACACCCGCTATCTCAAGGCGATCCTCGATCTGGAGGAGTTCCGCCGCGGCGACTACGACACCGGCATCCTCGCGCGGGCCAGGGACCGGCTGCTGCCAGGGAAGCCCGAGGGAAAGCAGCTCACTCCCGAGCAGGAGATCGCGCTCGCCGCGGCCGCCATCTGGCAGCTCGAGCAGGACCAGCGCGCCGCGCTCGCTCCAGCCGCCCAGCCCGCCGCCCGCGAATCGGCCTGGGCGCGCGCCGGGCGTCTCGAGTCGCTGCGGAGGAACGGGTGAGATACCAGGCCATCATCGGAACCGTGGAGCGCCTGGTCGAGGTGACCCCGCGCGGGCAGACGTACCGGGTGACGATCCACGGCGGGACGGACCAAGCGGCGAACGCTCGCGCGCTGGAAGTCGACACCGTGCATCTCGCCGGGCACGCGATGTCCCTCATCGTCGACGGGCGGAGCGTCCGCTGCGAGGTCGAGCCCGGCAAGGACGGCCGGGTCGCGGTGCTGGTCGGGGACGAGGTGCACGAGCTGGAGATCCTCGACGAGCGCCGCCTGCGCCTGCGCCGCGCCTCGGGCAAGTTCAGCCTGGAGGGCCCGCAGCGCGTCGACTCGCCTATGCCCGGCAAGGTGGTGCGCGTGCTGGTCAAGCAGGGCGACCAGGTGCAGGAAGGTCAGGGTCTGGTGGTCGTCGAGGCGATGAAGATGGAGAACGAGCTGAAGAGCCCGAAGGTCGGCGTGGTCGCCGAGCTGCACGCGCAGGAAGGGCAGGCGGTGGAGGCGGGAGCGAAGCTGGCCGTGGTGGTCTAGATGGACGCCCCACCACTGCCCCTCGCTGAACCGCCGGAGGTGCTCGCAGGCGCGCCGGCCTGGCGCCGCGAGCCGTACCTGCTGCTCTTTCCCCTCGGCGCGCTGCTCGCCTGGGCCGGCGTCTTGCCCTGGCTGTTGTTCTCGCTCGGCGCGACCGAGCTGTACCGCCCGATGTTCGCGGCGATCGGTTACCGCGCCGCGTTCCATCCGGTCGCGCAGGTGGAAGGTTTCCTCACCTGCTTCGCGGTGGGCTTCCTCTTCACCTTCATCCCGCGCCGCACCGGGACGGCGCCGCCCTCGCCGTGGCAGATGGCGGTCGCGCTGGCCGCGCCGGTCGCCTCGGTCGTCTGCGCCTGGTTCGAGCGGTGGCTCCTGGCGCAGATCTCCTGGATCGCGCTCATCGCGGTGCTGGTCGGATTCGTCGTCCGGCGAGCCAGGCACGGCAGCCGGCGGATCCCGCCCAGCTTCGTCTGGCTGGCCGCGGGTCTGCTGATGGGCGCCGCGGGAGCGGTGCTCGCGGGCCTCGGCTCCGCGCTCGACCCTCCCCGCTTCTGGCTGCACCTGGTCGGGCGCGGGCTCCTGCTGCAAGGCCTGTTCACCGGCCTGGTCCTGGGGACCTTTGGCCTGCTCCTGCCGGCCATGACCCGCGGCGTCGATCCCACGTCTACGCTTCCGCCGCGCGCCTGGGCATACGGGCTTCACGCGCTGCTCGCGGCGGCCTTCGCCGCCACCTTCTTCCTCGAGCACGGCCTCTCGGTGCCCATGGCCTATGCCGTGCGCGCCGCGATCACGCTCGCCGTCGTGATCGGCTCGCTGGAGGCGTTGCAGCCCCCGACCCTGCCCGGCCTGCACCGGCGCGTGGCGCGCTTTTCGGTGTGGATGCTGCCGGCCGGGTACCTGTGGGTGGCGGTCGCGCCCGAGTACCGGCGCGCGGGGCTCCACCTCGTCTTCCTCGGCTGCTTCACCGCCCTGGTGCTCGCCGTCTCGACCCAGGTGGGCCTGTCGCACGGCGACCGCCCCGGGCCGCTGCGCGGGCGGCCCTGGCAGCTCGTCGCCTCGTGCGCGCTGCTCGTCGCGGCGCTGGTCGCGCGCGTCTTGCTCGAGGTGGACCCGCCCCACTTCCACCTCTGGCTGGGCGCTTCGGCCGCGGCGTTCCTCAGCGCGACCGTTCCCTGGGCGGCGCTGGCGCTGGCGAGGCGCTCTTGAGCGAATCCCGCTACATCCACGGCACCGCGCCCGAGGAGCAGGCGCGGCTCTCGCAGCTCAACCAGCTGCTCAACGACGCGGCCTTGCGCGAGCTGAGCCTGCGCGGCGGCGAGCGCATCGTCGATTTCGGCTGCGGGCTGGCGCAGCTGACGCGCGCGATGGCGCGCCAGGCGGGCGTGCGCGCCGTGGGCCTGGAGCGGAGCGCCGAGCAGATCGCCGAGGCGATGCAGCAGGCGCGGGCGGCGGGCGAGGAGCGCCTCCTCGATCTGCGAGAGGCCGACGTGCTCTTCGCGCAGGTGGAGCCGGGCGCCTACGACCTGGCGCACGCGCGGTTCGTGCTGGAGCACGTCCCCGATCCGCTCGCGGTGGTGAAGGCCATGGTGCGCGCCGTGCGCCCCGGCGGGCGCATCGTGCTCCAGGACGACGATCACGACGTCCTGCGCCTCTGGCCGGAGCCGCCCGGACTGCGGCCGCTCTGGCAGGCGTACATGCGCACCTACGATCGGCTCGGCAACGACCCCATCGTGGGACGCCGGCTCGCGGCGCTCCTGCACGAAGCCGGAGCGCGGCCGACCCGATGCACCTGGCTCTTCTTCGGCGCCTGCGCCGGCGAGCCCGCCTTTCCGGCCTTCGTCGAGAACCTGCACTTCCTGCTCGCCGCGACCCGCGACAGCATCGTGGGGAACGGGCTGCTCGGGGCGGCCGAGATGGACGAGGCGCTGGCGCAGATCCGCCGTTTCGGGAAGCGCCCCGAGGCCGCATTCTGGTACGCCGTCGCGTACGCGGAAGGCGTCAAATGACCGGAGGCAGTAGTCGCCGCCGATAGGGCGGCGCTACGCCTTTTCCCAGCGCGGATGTCGTGGCATCCGTTTAGGCTGTAGCCTCGAGGACGCACATGGCCAGCAGCACGCGACGAGTCGAGGCGGCGCTCGAACGGTGGGCGCGCGAGGTGTACGGGAAGGCCGCCCGGAAGCCGGGCGCGCTGCGCCAGGAGCGGTTCGCGACCACGAGCGGCATCGAGCTCGACCCACTCTACGGACCGCGCGACACCGACTACGAGGAGAAGCTGGGGTTCCCGGGCGAGTACCCGTACACGCGCGGCGTCCAGCCGACCATGTACCGCGGCCGGCTCTGGACGATGCGCCAGTACGCCGGGTTCGGTACCGCCGAGGAGACCAACCGGCGCTTCCGGTACCTGCTCGCCTCGGGGCAGACGGGCCTCTCCACGGCGTTCGACCTGCCGACGCAGATGGGCCACGACTCGGACAGCCCCCGCGCGCGCGGCGAGGTGGGGCGCGTCGGGGTGGCGATCGACACCGTCGACGACATGGAGCGGCTCTTCCAGGGCATCGACCTGGGCAAGGTCTCCACCTCGATGACCATCAACGCCACCGCCGCCACCTTGCTTGCGCTCTACCAGGCGGTGGCGGAGGCGCACGGGACCAGCGCACGGGATCTGTCCGGGACGGTGCAGAACGACGTCCTCAAGGAGTACATCGCGCGCGGGACGTACATCTACCCGCCCGGCCCGTCGATGCGCCTGATCACCGACGTGTTCGCCTATACGGCCGAGGCGATGCCGAAGTGGAACCCCATCTCCATCAGCGGCTACCACATCCGCGAGGCCGGCTCGACGGCGGCGCAGGAGATCGCCTTCACGCTCGCCGACGGCATCGCCTACGTGGAGGCGGCGGTGAAGCGCGGCCTTGCCGTGGACTCCTTCGCCCCGCGCCTGAGCTTCTTCCTCAACGTGCACAACAACTTCCTCGAGGAGGTGGCCAAGTTCCGCGCCGCGCGGCGCCTGTGGGCGCACACCATGCGCGAGCGCTTCGAGGCCAAGGACCCGCGCAGCTGGACCCTGCGCTTCCACGCGCAGACCGCCGGCTCCACGCTCACCGCGCAGCAGCCGGACAACAACGTGGTGCGCGTCGCCTTGCAAGCGTTTGCCGCGGTGCTGGGCGGTTGCCAGTCCTTGCACACGAACTCGCGCGACGAGGCGCTCGCGTTGCCCAGCGAGGAGTCGGCGCGCATCGCGCTGCGGACCCAGCAGATCGTCGCGCACGAGAGCGGAGCGGCGGACCTCGTCGATCCGCTGGGCGGAGCCTACGCGCTCGAGGC
>WNFD01006444.1_pt1 | contig 11750 bp, 12 predicted proteins | sample 5400491 | NCBI WGS metagenome assembly WNFD01 (sample SAMN13153343, study PRJNA577476) | soil metagenome | isolation source: 120 cm saprolite under Douglas fir tree site 2 hole 2 replicate 2 | place: USA:California | collected 2015-04-18 | reverse complement strand
CACCCCCTTGGTCGCGACGCGCTGCCCGATCATGCCGGAGAAGGCGGAGGTCTTCTTGCGGTTGAAATCACCCTCGAGCCCATGCCCGACCGCTTCGTGCAGCATCACCCCCGGCCACCCCGGGCCGAGAACGACGGTCATCTCTCCTGCCGGAGCCGCCACCGCGCCGAGATTGACGAGCGCCTGGCGCAGGGCTTCGTCGACCTGAGCCTTCCAATGCTGCGGATCGAGATAGAGGTCGTAAGCGACGCGCCCGCCGGAGCCCGCAGACCCGGTCTCCATGCGGTCGTCTTCGCCGACGACGATCGCGACATTCAGGCGCACCAGCGGGCGGATGTCAGCGATGCGGCGGCCATCGGGGCGGATGATCTGCACCGCCTGCCACACGCCGCTCAGCGAAGCCATAACCTGCCTGACCCTTGCGTCGCGGCCGCGCGCATAGGCGTCGATCTCGGCGAGAAGCCGCGTCTTCGCCGCGAGATCAACCAGGCCGAGCGGGTTCTCTTCGGTGTAGAGGCTCTGGTTCGTGGCGAAGGGCGGCGCCGCCATGACCCCGGAATAACCGCTCGCCACCGCCCGTACCGTTGCCGCCGCGCGGCGGATCGCCGCTTCCGAGAGTTCTGAGGCATGCGCGTAGCCCGCGGCCTCGTCGGCGACCGCGCGCAGGCCGAACCCCTGAGAGGTATCGAAGCTCGCGCTCTTGATGCGGCCGTCGTCGAGCGCGAGACTCTCGGATTGGCTGTATTCGAGGTACAGCTCGCCATCGTCCATCCCGGCCAGCGATTCGGCCACAAGCGCCTCGACCCGGGCGGGGCTCATGCCGGTGCGGCCAAAGAACAATCCGTCGGTAACGGCGAGATCGGTCATTCGCAACTCCTCAAATCGATCGCTTCAATATGGGCCGAAGCGGGCGGGAGCGAAAGGCGCGCAATCGCTGCCGGCGCGGCACCGGGCGGCGGCGCATGCGGCGGCTCGTCGCAACGGCTTGGGTCGGGGTTAACGCGGTTGTCGCCTGCGCGGGCTTTGGTGTAGTTTTGTTCCGTGTACGCGGCCGAAGCGCGTTGCCGCGCCACGATTTAGTCGAGCGGCACGAAGCGCGTGGGTCCGCTCGAGAAGCCCCTCTCGGAACGCTGCTCCGGGTTGCCCGTGACGGATGAGAGGCAGAAGGCGCATGTTGCGGTTGGCAGGGTTCCCGACAAAGAAGGCGACGGCAAGGGCGCTCCTGGGGTGTGCGCTCGGTGTGATCGGCGTCGTCGCGATCATCGCGGTCGCCGGGGCTGCAGAGCCCAAGCCGTGGCAGCTCGGCTTTCAGCCGCCAGCCACCCCGGTCAAGGACCGTCTGTCGGCGTTTCACGACGAGCTCTTGATCATTATCGCTCTGATCACGGCCTTTGTTCTGGGCCTCCTCCTTTATGTGATCGTGCGCTTCAACCACCAGCGCAACCCGGTGCCGACGCGCACTTCGCACAACACCGTCATCGAGATGCTGTGGACCGTCGTGCCGGTGCTGATCCTGGTGATCATCGCCATTCCGTCCTTCAAGCTGATGTATTACATGGATCGGGTGCCCGATCCCGAGATGACGATCAAAGTGACCGGGCATCAGTGGTACTGGTCCTACGAGTACCCCGACCAGGGCGGGCTGACGTTCGACAGCAACGTCATTCCTGATGCCGAGCTGAAGTCTGGCCAAAGGCGCCTCCTCGACGTCGACAACCCGCTCGTCGTTCCGGCGGATACGATCATCCGGGTACAGATCACCGGGACCGACGTGATCCACAGCTGGTTCGTCCCGTCCTTCGGGGTGCAGGAATATGCGATCATCGGCCGGCTCAACGAGAGCTGGATGAAGATCGAGCACGAGGGCATCTATTACGGCCAGTGCAACCAGATCTGCGGCGTTAATCATGCCTTCATGCCGATCAAGGTCCAGGCGCTATCGAAGGACGCGTTCCAACATTGGCTGGTCGACGCCAAGAAAAAGTTCGCCCGCCATGACGACGGTAGCAGCGACCCAGTGCGCGTTGCCGCAGCGCCGGACGCCGCCCACATGGCGCCCGCAGGCAATTGAGTTCGAGGGAGCAAGGGATGGCTTACGAGCGGGACGCTCACATCGCCGACCTACACGGCCACGATGCTGATGCTCATGGGCATGCTCCAGGCTTCTTCACCCGTTGGTTGTGCTCGACCAACCACAAGGATATCGGCACCCTTTATCTGCTGTTCGCCATCGTCGCCGGGGTGATCGGCGGGGCCTTCTCGGTCATCGTGCGGATGCAATTGATGCATCCCGCCAATCATCTGATCGAAGACCATCAGCTCTACAACGTCATCGTCACCGCCCATGGGCTGATCATGGTCTTTTTTGTGATCATGCCGGCGATGATTGGCGGCTTTGGCAACTGGCTGGTGCCGCTGATGATCGGCTCGCCGGACATGGCCTTCCCGCGAATGAACAATATCAGCTTTTGGCTGCTGGTTCCGTCCTTCGCGCTGTTGCTCGGATCGACCATGGTCGGCGGCGGCGCCGGTGTCGGATGGACGATCTACCCGCCGCTCTCTGGACCGGTCGGGTCTCCCGGGGCGGCCGTCGACATGGCGATCTTTTCGCTGCACCTCGCCGGTGCCGCCTCGATCATGGGTGCCATCAACTTCATCACGACGATCTTCAACATGCGCGCCCCCGGCATGACCATGCACAAGATGCCGCTTTTCGTGTGGGCGATCCTGGTGACGGCGTTCCTGCTACTGCTGTCGCTGCCGGTGCTCGCCGGGGCGATCACGATGCTGCTGACCGACCGCAATTTTGGGACGACCTTTTTCGACCCGTCGGGCGGCGGAGACCCGCTGCTGTTCTTGAACCTCTTCTGGTTCTTCGGCCATCCCGAGGTCTACATCCTGATTCTGCCAGGGTTCGGGATGATCTCGCAGGTGGTCTCGACCTTTTCGAAAAAACCCATCTTCGGCTATCTCGGCATGGCCTATGCGATGATGGCGATCGGTGTGATCGGATTCGTCGTCTGGGCGCACCACATGTTCACGACCGGGATTTCTATCGACACGCGCGCCTATTTCACGGCTGCGACGATGGTCATTGCCGTGCCCACCGGGGTCAAGATCTTCTCGTGGATCGCAACAATGTGGGGCGGGTCGATCGAGTTTAAGACGCCCATGCTGTGGGCTATGGGCTTCATCTTTCTTTTTACGATCGGAGGCGTCACCGGCGTGGTTTTGGCCAATGCTGGTGTCGATTTCGCTTTACACAACACTTACTACGTTGTCGCGCACTTCCATTACGTATTGTCGCTCGGCGCTGTATTTTCTATTTTCGCTGGTTTTTATTACTGGATAGGTAAAATGTCGGGGCGGACATACAACGAGACCTTCGGCAAGATCCATTTCTGGACCACTTTTATCGGGGTGAACCTGACCTTTTTTCCAATGCATTTTCTCGGTCTGGCCGGCATGCCGCGGCGGATCGCCGATTATCCGGATGCCTTTGCCGGCTGGAACATGGTCGCGTCGATCGGCTCGTTTATTTCCTACGCTTCGACCCTGTTCTTTGTCTTCATCGTGCTTGACACCCTGTTTGCCGGCCGCCGGGTCGGAGCCAATTATTGGGGCGAGGGGGCGACGACGCTCGAATGGAAACTGCCGTCGCCGCCGCCGTTCCACAGCTACGACGAGCTGCCGGTCGTCTCATGAGCACCCGCTTCTGTGACTGAATTATCGGAGGCACCCGCGACAGGCGTCATCCGCCTCGCAACGACCGCTGGAGCGGGGGTCGCAGACTATGTCGAGATCCTGAAGCCTAGGGTCGTGTCGCTGGTCGTCTTCACCGGGCTCGTCGGGCTGGTCCTGGCGCCAGGACACATCCATCCGGTACTCGCCGCGGTCGCAGTGCTGTGCATTGCGGTCGGCGCCGGCGCCGCAGGCGCCATCAACATGTGGTATGAGCGTGACATCGACGCGCTGATGCAGCGCACCAAGGGACGGCCCTTGCCCGCGGGTCGCATGATGCCCGGCGAGGCGCTCGGCTTTGGTGTGGTGCTCGCGCTCGGCGCGGTGCTAATCCTGGGGCTCGCCGTCAACTGGGTGGCGGCCGAGCTGCTGGCGCTGACCATCGGTTTTTACGTCTTTGTCTATACGATCTGGCTCAAGCGGCGGACCCCGCAAAACATCGTGATCGGAGGCGCCGCCGGCGCCTTTCCGCCGATGATCGGTTGGGCGGCTGTGAGCGGCGATATCGGGTGGGGTGCCATCGCGCTGTTCGCGATCATCTTCTTCTGGACCCCGCCGCATTTTTGGGCGTTGTCACTATACCGAACCGGCGATTACGCGAAGGCCGGCGTGCCGATGCTGCCGGTCACCGCCGGACCGCGCGAAACCAAGCGGCAGATGCTGCTCTATACGTTGGTGCTGTGGCCGGTAACGGCGGCGCCCTGGCTCCTCGGTATGGCCAGCGCGCTATATGAAGCGCTCGCGGCTTTGCTGAGTGTGGCCTTTACGGCCGCGGCCCTCCAGGTCTGGGGCGACGACGGCGACCGTGGCGCGCGCCGGATGTTCGCTTTTTCGCTGCTCTATCTGTTCCTGATCTTCAGCCTGCTGTTGGTGGACCACGTCGGCGGAGACTGGCATTGACGGCGATGGACCGCGAAGAAGAGCGGCAACGGACGATACGCACGCGCAACCGTGCGCTCGTCGCCGTGCTCGTCGGTCTGGTGGCACTGTTTTACGCCATCACGATTGTCCGGATGGGCGGCTAAGGGTGACCGTGCCGGCTCAATCGCGGCGGCGGCGCAATGCTGCAACCGCGCTGCTCCTGGCCTCGGTGGTTGGGGCCATGGTCGGCTTGTGCTTTGCCTCGGTGCCGCTCTATCGCCTCTTTTGCCAGGCGACCGGCCTGGGCGGAACGACGCAGCGCGCGGCGGCCGCCCCGACCACAGAGGCCACCGCCGTCCTCACGATCCGCTTCAACGCTGAGACCGCGCCGGATCTCGACTGGGAGTTTCGGCCTCTGCAGAGCATAGTCACCGTTCATCCCGGCGAGGAGCGGCAAATCTTCTACCGCGCCGTCAACAGGACGACCGTGCCGGCGACCGGCACCGCCACCTACAATGTAACTCCGGGCAAGGCCGGCATCTATTTCGACAAGCTGCAGTGCTTCTGTTTCGCCGAGCAGCATCTGTCGGCTGGCGAGAGCATCGACATGGGCGTGGTGTTCTTTGTCGATCCCGATATCCTGACGGATCCGAACACCCGAGACCTGCGCACGATCACGCTGTCCTATACCATGTTCTTGGCGCATGGGCCGGCGCGCCCGACTACTGCGGCGGCATCGCCGGCACCCTCCGTGAACTGATCGAACCGGTCCTAGATCCATGAGCGAGACGCACGCCGCGCCAAAGCATCCCTATCATCTGGTCGATCCCAGCCCCTGGCCGATCATCGGCGCGGTCGCCGCCGGTTTCCTGACCGGCGGTGGCGTCCTCTACATGCATGGCCACGGCTGGGCGCTGCTGATCGTCGGCCTCGTCTCGGTGCTGGCGATCATGGCGGTATGGTGGCGCGACGTGATTCGCGAAGCCACATTTCAGGGCCACCACACCCCGGTCGTGCAACTCGGCTTGCGCTACGGCATGGCGTTGTTCATCGCCTCCGAGGTGATGTTCTTTTCTGCGTTTTTTTGGGCATTCTTTGCTTCGAGCCTGTTCCCGGTCGGTGGCGTCTGGCCGCCCCGGACCATCCATCCTTTCGACCCGTTCGAATTCCCGTTTCTCAACACGCTGATCCTGCTGCTGTCGGGGACCACCGTCACCTGGGCGCATCACTCGTTGATCGAAGGCGACCGCAACGGGTTGCTGCGGGGATTGGCGCTGACCGTCTTTCTCGGCATCTGCTTCACCTCGGTGCAGGCCTACGAATACAGTCACGCCCCGTTCACGTTCACCGGCGGGATCTACCCGTCGACGTTTTTCATGGCGACCGGCTTCCATGGGTTCCATGTCATCATCGGCACGACCTTCCTGATCGTCTGCCTCTATCGGGCATGGCGGGGCGATTTCAAACCCGACCACCATTTCGGCTTCGAGGCAGCCGCGTGGTACTGGCATTTCGTCGATGTGGTCTGGCTTTTTCTCTTTGCCTGCGTCTATTGGTGGGGCGAAGGCAGCGGCGGCGCCGGTCCGGCCGGCTGAACGCCAGTGCCGATCTCGACAGAAGACGTTCCCACCGTTACCCCGTTGCGTGCGGCATTCGGCTGCCGGTGTCCACGGTGCGGCAAGGGTCGGCTTTTTGCCGGCCCTCTGAAGGTGCGCCAGGCATGCGAGATCTGTGGCCTCGACCTGTCGGAGCAGGACGCCGGTGACGGCCCGGCAGTCTTCGCAATCCTGTTTCTCGGCATGATCGTCGTCGGGTTGGCGGCGCTGGTCGAGATCAAGCTTGCGCCGCCGATTTGGGTGCACCTGGTGCTGTGGACGCCGCTCATTCTGGCCGGCGCGCTGGCAATGTTGCGCCCGCTCAAGGCGGGGCTGATCGCTCTGCAGTACCGACATCGGCTGCTCGGCACGCAGCCGCTGCCGTAACCGGCGGGTCATACTGAAGGCCGCCCGCGCCCGGTTTCGCTCACTGTTCTGGCCGACCGTATTCACCGTGCCGATGGTCCTGCTGTGCCTTGTTCTCGGCTTCTGGCAGGTCGAGCGGCTCTCCTGGAAGCGCGAGCTGATCGCACATCGCCAGGCGGCGGTGGCGACGCCGATCGCCGCGCCGCGCAGCCCGGAGGAAGCGCGTGGCCTGGAGTTCCACCCGGTTACGGACCAAGGCGTCTTTCTACACGACCGGGAGATCTTTCTCGGCGCAACCTCGGAGGCGGGGCGGAATGGTTATCATGTGCTGACGCCCCTGCGGGAGACGGGCGGGCGGACTGTCTTTGTCAATCGCGGGTTCATCCCCGCCGAGCTCAAGGATCCGGCCCGGCGGCCCGACGGCCAGATTGCCGGTGCTGTCCAGGTGCAAGGCCTGCTGCGGCTGGCGCCGGCCGAGAAGCCGGCGTGGTTTCTCCCGGACAATCGCGCCGATCTGAACTACTGGTTCTGGGTCGATTTGCAGGCGATGGCCGCTGCCGATGGGCTCGACCGGGTCGCGCCCTTTTATATCGATGCCGACGCGACACCTAACCCGGGAGGCTGGCCGAAGGGCGCCGTCACCCGGCTCGCACTGCCGAACGACCACCTGCAATATGCGATCACGTGGTTTTCCCTGGCGGTTGCGTTGATCGTCATTTATTTCCTCTACCACCGTCGCAACGTGGGATCGGGATGACCGCTTACCGTCAGTTGGAGACGCGATTTCGCCGAATCGGGGCGATCGAGGAAGCGATCGCGGTGCTCCATTGGGATGCCGCAGCCATGATGCCTGCCGGCGGAGTCCGGGCGCGGACGGAGCAGCTAGCGACGTTGCGGGTGATCGCCCATGAGCAGCTGACCGCGCCGGAGCTCGACGACCTCTTGGCCGAGGCCGAGCGGGCAGGCAACGCGCTCGACGGATGGCAGCGCGCTAATCTGCGCGAAATCGCCCGCCGCCGGGGGCACGCCGCGGCGTTGCCGGGCACGCTCGTCGAGGCCGAGTCACGCGCTTGTTCCGAGTGTGAAGCGGTATGGCGCGATGCCCGGTCGCGGAACGATTTCGCTGCCGTTTTGCCCCTGCTCGGCCGCGTGCTCCGTTTGCAGCGCGAGATCGCCGCCATCAAGGGCGACCATCTCGGGATGAGCCCCTACGAGGCTCTCCTCGACCAATACGAGCCCGGCGGGTCTGTCGCGACGATTGACCGCCTGTTCGATGAAATCGCGGCGTTCCTGCCGGACTTGCTCGAAGCAGCCCTAACCCGGCAAGCGGCTTTGCCATTGCCGCCGGCTCCTGCCGGCCCTTTTCCGGTAGAGCTGCAGCGCCGTGTTGGAATGAGGCTGATGGAGCGCATCGGCTTCGACTTCGCGCATGGCCGGCTCGACATCAGCGCCCACCCGTTTTGTGGCGGCACCCCCGACGACGTACGGATCACGACGCGCTACGACGAGAGCGATTTTTCCCGCGCGCTGATGGGGGTTCTGCACGAGACCGGCCATGCCCTCTACCAGCGCGGGCTTCCCTCCGGATGGCGGCTGCAGCCGGTCGGCCGCGCGCGCGGCATGGCGGTTCACGAGAGCCAATCCCTGTTACTCGAGATGCAGGTCTGCCGCAGCCGCGAATTTGCGTCTTTTGGGGCGCCGATCTTGCGCGAGGCATTTGCCGGCGACGGGCCCGGTTGGGAAGCCGACGCGCTCTACTGGCGACAAATCCGGGTCCAGCGCAGCTTGATCCGGGTCGATGCCGATGAGGTGACCTATCCCGCTCATGTGATTCTGCGATATCGCCTCGAGCGAGCGATGATTGCCGGCGAACTCATGCCGGCGGACCTCCCCGGGGCCTGGACCGAGGGGCTGCGCGGATTGCTCGGCGTCGCTCCGGCCAATGATAGCGAAGGCTGTCTGCAGGATATTCATTGGTATGACGGCGTCTGGGGCTATTTCCCGACCTACACGCTCGGCGCGCTGATTGCGGCCCAACTGTTCGAAGCCGCTCGGGCCGCCATGCCGGATGTGTTGCAGGCGATAGAAGCGGGTGAATTCGCGCCGTTACTCGGCTGGCTGCGCGAACAGGTGCATGCCAAGGGCTCGCTGCTGTCGACAGCGGATCTCGTCGAGAGCACCACCGGCCGGCCGCTCGGGACGGCGAGTTTCGAACGTCATTTGCGGAAGCGTTATCTGGGCTAACGCAACCACCCCGGCGGCGGGAGTGTTAACCGGAAGGAACCAACGGGTTTGGGGGATGCCGTGTTCGACAGCGCTGAGCAATTAGAGGCTGCTAGAGCCGATCGCAATGCTGCGTTCGAGCGGTTCGCAGATGTACGGCGCGAGAGTGAAGCGCTGACGGCCAATCTGACGCCCGAGGATCAGGCGATCCAGTCGATGCCCGATGTCAGCCCGACGAAATGGCATCTGGCACATACGACGTGGTTCTTCGAGACTTTTATCCTGACCCGGTTCGACCCGGATTACCGGATGTTCGACCCGGCATTTGCCTACCTCTTCAACTCGTATTACGAGGCCGTCGGCCCGCGTCATCCGCGACCGGAGCGCGGGTTGTTGTCGCGCCCGACGATCGATGTCGTTTCCGCCTATCGCGACCATGTCAACGCCGCGATGACCCGGTTCGTCGAGGAGGCACCGGCGGAGGTCTGGCGCGAGACCGCACCCCTTCTCGAACTCGGGGTTCAGCACGAGCAGCAGCATCAGGAGCTGATCCTGATGGACATCAAGCACGTCTTTTCGATCAACCCGCTGCTGCCGGCCTATCAGGCGCCGCGGCTCCAGGTCAGGGCGCCGGCGGGGCCGCTCGAATGGGTCGAATTTGCCGGCGGGCTCGCGGAAATCGGACATCGCGGCGCGACTTTCGCGTTTGACAACGAAACGCCCCGCCACAAGGTGTGGCTCGAACCGTTCCGCCTCGCGACGCGCCCGGTCAGCTGCGGCGAGTATCTCGGCTTCATCGAGGCGGGCGGCTACGAGAGCTCGGAATTCTGGCTCTCGGATGGCTGGGCGACCGTTTGCCAGCAAGGTTGGGAGGCACCGCTCTATTGGCGTCACGAAGACGGCGAATGGTCGATCTTTACCTTGTCCGGCCGCTGCCGCCTGAACCCGGCTGAGCCCGTCTGCCATGTCAGCTTCTACGAAGCCGACGCTTTTGCCAAATGGGCCGGAAGACGGCTGCCGACCGAAGCGGAGTGGGAGATCGCCGCGACGGGGCTGCCCGTATCGGGCAATTTTGCAGAGAGCCGCCACTTCCACCCCGGTGCCGACAACGCAACGGTGCCGGTCGGTGACAAACCGCTCCTGCGCCAGATGTTCGGCGACGCTTGGGAATGGACGGCGAGCCCCTACACTCCCTATCCGCGTTTTCGCGCGGCCGCCGGTGCCGTGGGCGAGTACAACGGCAAGTTCATGTGCAATCAAATGGTGCTGCGGGGCGGTGCTGCGGTCACCCCAGCCGGCCATGTTCGGCCCACCTACCGCAACTTCTTCCCGCCCTCGGCGCGCTGGGCGTTCGCCGGGTTGCGGCTGGCGGAGGACCTCGGATGATCAGCGGCACCCGTTTTGGCTTTCATGATTTGGCGCCGGGTGAAGAGAGCTTTCGCGATGCCGTGCTCAAGGGTCTCGGCCGCAGCCCCAAATCGATCCCGTGCAAATTCTTCTACGACGCGCGCGGCTCGGCGCTGTTCGAGGCGATCTGCCGGCTGCCGGAGTACTATCCGACCCGCACCGAGATCGCGATCCTCGAAGTGAACGCGGCCGAGATCGCGACGCAGATCGGTCCGCACGGCCGGCTGATCGAGTTCGGCAGCGGCGCCAGCACCAAGGCGCGCATCCTGCTGCGGGCGCTCGATCGGCCTGCGGCTTATGTGCCTATCGATATCTCGCGCGAGCATCTGCGAGACGCCGCCATCAGCCTCGCCGAGGACTTCCCGTCACTCGCCGTGATTGCAGTTTGTGCCGACTACACCCGGCCCGTTCCGCTGCCGCCTCTGCCGGGGCCTAGCGGCAAGCGGGTGGGCTTCTTTCCCGGCTCGACGATCGGCAATTTCGAGCCCGACGCCGCCGTGGGGTTTCTGGCCAATTATGCGCGCACTCTCGGACCCGGCGGCGAGATGCTGATCGGCGTCGATCTGAAGAAGGATCCCGAGGTTCTCGAGGCCGCTTACAACGACCGGGCCGGGGTGACCGCCGAGTTCAACCTCAACCTCCTCGAGCGGATCAACCGCGAGCTCGACGGCGATCTCGACATCGACCGGTTCGAGCACGTCGCCTTCTATAATGAGGTCGAGGGGCGGATCGAAATCTACATCCGCAGTCTCGCCAATCAGGAAGCTTGGATCGCCGGCACGCACATCCATTTCGCCAAGGGCGAACTGATCCATACCGAATATTCGTATAAGTACTCGATCCCGGAGTTTCGCGCCCTGGCTGGGCGAGCCGGGTTTCGCCCCATCCGTACCTGGACCGATCCCAGCGCGTTGTTCAGCGTGCATTATTTCCGTTTGTGCTGATCCCTCACGCTGTGGCGGCGCCTCCGACCCGTAGCCCTGCGCTGGAGACGAAGGAGGCTTCGTCCGCCAAATGGTCTCTCACCCCGTCCGACCACTTCGCGTCCGCGGTTCCGGATTGACACCAGCACGCTGGAGTGATCGAACTCCACGTATGAGCGAAGCTGGTGACGTTCTCGACTTTCTGCGTGTTCGCTTCACGCGGCTCGACGATCGTCTCGAACGCATCGAGCACAAGCTCGACGAGGTTGTGACGCGGCTCGGCGCTTTGGAGCGCAAGGTAGCCGGCATCGAATTGGATTACGCCGCCATTCAGCAGCGGCTCGACAATGTCGATCGACGGCTCCACCGCATTGAACGCCGGCTCGATCTCGTCGATGGAATGGCGGCACACAGCTCGTAGCAAGCATGGCCGTACCGGCCCCCTTGAACGAGACGGCGCATCTAACCCCAAGGGGCGGAGAGGGATAGTTTGATCTCACGCCGTTGCCGCACCGTCGACCGGCAATGCAGCGCCGGAAACGAACGACGCTTCGTCCGAGATCAGGAACAGCGCGGCGTTGGCGATCTCTTCGGGTTTGCCGGTGCGGCCCATCGGGTTCTGCCGGCCGCGTTG
>WNFD01006443.1_pt1 | contig 11751 bp, 10 predicted proteins | sample 5400491 | NCBI WGS metagenome assembly WNFD01 (sample SAMN13153343, study PRJNA577476) | soil metagenome | isolation source: 120 cm saprolite under Douglas fir tree site 2 hole 2 replicate 2 | place: USA:California | collected 2015-04-18 | reverse complement strand
CAACACCAACGGATTCGACAGCGCGTGCCACGGCAACGAGTCGATCTCCTGGACGCGCATCGCGGGCCAGGTCAACACCCTCAACACCCCGCTGCCCCCCGGGGCGAGCCTGAACCTCACGCCGTTCAACGTGCCCGGGGCGATCCAGGGCCAGAGCCTCACCTTGACCGTATCCGCCCTGGACAGCGTCGGCAACCCGGTGCCGAACCTGCCGGTCTCGCTCCAGGTGTTCGGCGCCAACACGCAAACCTTGAACGGCACGACCCTCTTGAATGGACTTGCCACCTTTACGTACACCGGGCTTTTCACTGGCGCGGACACCGTCCAGGCCAGCGCGTTCATCAGCGGCCTGCGTGAGATCTCAAACCAAGGCACAGTCACGTGGACGGCTGGCGGTGGTGCCGGCAGCGCGCTGGCGCCTTCCATCACCAATCCGACGCCGGCAGACGGCTCCGTAGTGACCAAGCCCGTCGCGGTGACGGCGACGATCACGCCGCCGGCCGCGGCGCCGACCATCACCTCCTGGCGGGTCTTCTACCAGGCGCTGGACCCCGGTCCGGTCGTCGTCATCAATTCGGGCACCGGCACGCCGCCCCCCACGCTGGCGACCTTCGACCCCACTGTCCTGCCGAACGACACCTACGCCATCACGGTGGAGGCGACGGCTTCGAACGGCGCCGTCCAGGCCGTGACTACGACTGTCGCCGTCATGGGCTATCTGAAGCCTGGGCGCTACGTGACCACCTACCAGGACATCTCAGTGCCGGTGGGCGGTTTCCAGATGGAAGTTCGCCGGACCTACGACTCGATCGACAAGTCCAACGGTGATTTCGGCGTCGGATGGAAGGTTAGCGTGGCCAACTTCCGGACTGCGCCCAACAGAATTCTGGGGGCGGGCGGCTGGACCCAGTACAACAAATCGTGCGTATTCGGACTTTGCTTCACAGGCTTCAAGAATTCGGCGCCCCGCTTCGTGATGGTCACGTTCCCAGATCAGCACACCGAATTCTTCGACTTCAACCCGCAGGGCGGCACCAACCTGTTCTGGGAATGCACTCCGCAATTCACCGCACGCGGATCGATGGGGACCACGTCGACGCTAAAAGCACTCGATGACACGACCTGCTCCTACAACGGCGACGGCAACATCTACGGTGCCAATGGACCTTATTCGCCCAAACGATTCCAGTTGACTACCAAAGACGGCCGGGTTCTCGTCCTCGACACCACTACCGGCCTAATCTCTGAGACGGACACGACCGGCAACTCTTTGTCGGTCTCAGCCGCAGGCGTCCGATCAACCCTCGGGCCCGCATCCAGCCCCACTCCGGGACCATCGATTACATTCACGCGCGACAGTCAGGGCCGGATCACCGACATCGACGGGCCGGTCAGTGGACAGCATCTGCACTACAGCTACTTCCCCTCAGGCCCGAATGAGCTGCAGACCTACACAGATGCCGCCGGCCACATCTCCAGCTACAGCTACGAAGGCGCGACCGGCAACCTGGCCCTATCCAACGATTCCAACAACCAACCGATTGAAACGTTGCGTTACGACTCGAGCGGGCGTCTGATCAGCATCGCGAACGGCACCGCGCCGCCGACCGTGATCAATACCAGCCCCAACCTGCAGCAGCAGGTGTTCCTGGACCCGAGCGGCAACCTGACCACGGTCCTCACCCTGGACGACACCGGCGATGTGATTCAGGAGGACCAGACATTCGGCGGACAGCCCGCTCTGCGGACCCTGTTCACGTACGACGTCGCCGGACGCCTGACGAGTGTCACCGATCCCATTGGGCACACGACCAGCGCGACCTACGACGAGACAAACACATCGGCCAACGGTGAGCTCCTCACCACCACCGACGCGGCCGGCCGGACCTATACGTACCAGAACTACACGTCCTTTGGGCAGCCGGGCACCGTGCTGAAGCCCGACGGCTCTGTTCGCGTTACGTACGCCTATGACGCGACGACGGGCGCCCTCACCTCGTCGCAGCAGCCCGGCCAGAATCCGACCGCCTACCAGTACTACCCGGACGGTCTCCTGCAGTCGATCACCGAACCTGGCGGCCGCTCCGAGCAGTACACGTACGACGCGAACGGACACCTGCGAACGGCGGCCGACAGCCAGGGCATGTCGGTGACATTCCAGGTGGACGCCGGCGGCAACGTGACCTCGCTCACCGACCAGCTCGGCAACCCGACGCTCTACCAGTACAACGGCGACGGCACGCTCGCGAAGATGACTGACGGCGACCTCAACAACTGGCAGTTCTTCTACGACTTGCGCGGGCGGATGAACCAAATCAAGGATTCATTCGGCCAGTCGACGTTCTACGCCTTCAACTCTGTCGGCCAGCTCAGCCAGCGTACGGACCGAAATGGCGCGGTCACGACGTTCACGTACGACGTCGATGGCAATCTCACGCAGGTCGCCAGGCCTAACAACGATGTTGTGAACTTCACGTACGACCCTCTCTCCCGGCTGGTTGAAGCCGACAACTCTAGCAGCCACATCGATCGCACCTATGACGGCGCGAGCCGGCTCACCTCTGAATCAAGCTGCGCCAATACGGGATCACCTCAGACCCTGTGCTCGGCAGTACCCGGCAGCAGCCAGCCGAGCGTCACGATGGCCTACAGCTGGCTCCCTGACGGCCTGCTCCAATCAGTGGCGAGCAGCGACGCCGGCGCGATCCAGTACACCTACGATGGGTTGGGTCGCCTTAACTCGATCACCGATGCGGCCCATGGCGTGACCGGCTACGGCTACGACAATCTCGGCCGCGTCACCTCGATCACTCGACCGAACGGGGTCAACGATCTCCTGGGATACAACGCATCTAGCGACCTCATATCGCGCGACAGCTACTTGAACGGCGTCCTGCTCGCCCGGTCTGATTACGCCATCGATCCCTTCAGCGGCCGGCGTGTGTCCTCCACAAACATGGCCGGAACGACCACTTACACCTATTACAACAACGGAACCCTCCAGTCAGCCACGCATCCGGCCGGCTCGGGCATTCCGAACGAGAGCTACACGTACGACGCGGCCGGCAACCGAACATCAGCGAACGGGCAGCCGGCAACGTTCAGTGGTGATCGGCTCCAATCGGATGGTCAGTTCAACTACAGGTACGATGCGAGCGGCCAGCTGGCTGCCAAGACTCCTGTAGGGGGTGGGGCCGGCACGACGTACTCGTGGGACGCCGAGGGTCAGCTGACCTCGATTACCTACCCTAACAGCTCTACCAGCAACTACCGGTACGACCCGTTCGGCCGGCGGATCGCCTCGGTCGATCCTGGCGGCGAGACCCGCTATGTCTGGAACAGCTTCTCGGTGCACGCGGACTACAGCAGCCAGAACCAGCTGCTGGCGAGCTATGTCCCGGGGGCAACCTTCGGAGCGCCGCTAGAGCAGTCGTCGGGCGCGCAGACCCTCTACTACCTCGCGGACGGCCAGAACAACCCCAGTGCCCTGACGAACAGTTCGGGCCAGGTGGTCGGCACCTATTCCTTCAACTCCTTTGGAGTGCCGCAGCCGGGCAACGCGTCGTCCAATCGATACTCCTACGGGGGCTACCAGCTCGACTCCGCTAGTGGCCTCTACTACGCAGGCGCCCGCTACTACGACCCGGCGACGGGCAGGTTCCTCTCCGAGGACCCACAGGCGGCGGTCAATCCTTACCCCTATGCAGCAAACGATCCCATCGACCTGATCGACCCACTTGGCCAGCAGGCCTTCGGTGAGTACGTCGCCCTGATCAAACGGGTGGCGCTCGAGGCGGTCACGTTCCTCGTTCGAGTCGGTTGCGGTCTTCTCAACCTCCTTGCCCTAATCGGACTCATCCAGTTCGCCATCGAGGGCCTCTCATCGAATGCACTGGGGGCTCTCGGTGAGGACTGGCTCGGCAAAGCAACGGGCGGGTTGGGTCGCACGGGTGTTCGTGTCCCGACTCCAGGGGGCACACATATCCCCGACCGCACGATCCGGCCACCTGGACTCGGAGACATATTCCTCGATGCCAAGAACGCGGCCAAAATCGATGCGCGGTCGGTTGCTCAGCTCACCGACCTGAGCGCCGAAGGGCCGGTCGTCGTTCTTACTCGAACAAGCCTTCGCGAGCTGCCACAGGCGCTGCGCGCGCTGGCTGCGCGCGGTTTGCTTAAATGGGTGAAGTGCTTCCCGGCGTGACGTGAGTGAGAGATCGGGGCTGGTCTGGGAGGTCGTCAGCCTAGCGGGCCTGCGCGAAGCGGGCCGCCTACGTGACCTCGGCCGTGCGCTCGATAGCGAACCCGATCTCGCCTACACTCACGGCGGCCGAAGCTTTCCCCCGCGTCGCCGACTCAAAGGCGGTGTGGCCGACCTGCTCGCCTCATACGAGGGACGGCTCGATCCCAAGCAGCCTGAGATCTGGTTTTTTGCCCGGGACCAACCGCCGGCAGCCAGTCTTGACATATACCTCGCCGACGACGGCCGGCTGCTTCGCGACATGCCCCACCGAATCAATGCCGGTTTCTCGGACCGTAAGTGGTTCGATAGCCCAGGGCGGCTACGGATGCTGGCGGATTACCTCGCCCGGGTCGCCGATGAGGCCCGAGCCTTTTATGCCTACTGCACGCAGAGCGACCTGCTCGATCAGCGGCTCCGCCTCCTGCAGCGAAACGCGGGCCCGATCTTCGGCGCCTTGCTCAAAGCCGGCCGTGCGGCGGAGGACCTCCATCGCGAATTGCCAGACGTGTTCTGGTGGAATTATTTCGGTCCGGCGTTCGTGGAGAAATGGAACGGGCGCATGGATGGCATTGGCGTGCGCCAGGAACGCACACCCACCGGTGCGCGTGTCATCTGGGCCACGGAGACGCCGTTCGTCCTGGATCCGCACATGAAGAGGCTTGCGGACTATCCATGGAAGAAGCAGTTCTATGCTGCGCTCGGCGATGACACGTTCATGCGGGAGGGACAGAAGCAGCAGGCGATCGGTGAGGTGGTGCCGGACTTCGACGCACACCGGCGCGCAGCCGGTGCCGTGGCGGTTGACGGCGGTCGTGGCGCCGACGTCAGGAGCCGCATCTTGCCGCGCGTTGCGCGCCTGCGCGAACTTCCACCAGAAGAGGCTGTGCTGACGGAAGCCGGCGCGAGGTTGATCGAGGACCAAGCACTTGTCTTGCACCTCCTCGCAAACAAGGCCGTTTCTCTCGACGAAATCGCTCGGGGGCTGGGCCGGCGCAAGAACATCACTATCCCAACGAGCCTGGACGTGGGCCGCCTCATCGTGTACCGCAATCCCGATACCGCCGTCGTGGCCGGCTTCGAGGTGGAAGACCCCGCCGGGCTCGCAGGCCGCCTCCCGGCCAAAATACGGTCAGTCGGACTTCGCTTCCGGCTGCCCTGGCGGAGGCCAAGCTTCTTTGCACAAGAAGCTATGCCTCTGCTCGTCGAGCTCGCCGAGCGTGTTGGATTGATGGTCGCGCCGGCTCACCTTGGTAGTAACGCGTTGAAAGCCCAGGCCGCGACCCTCTCAGAGCTGGTCAATCTGTGGCACGCAGGCAACGAGCAGGCGGTGCGCCGGCAAGCACAGGTGCCACTTCCCCGGATGAATCCGGAACGTTCGGAACGCTGGTGGCTGTATCAGAGCCGGAAGCAGGAGCTCCACCGGCGAATGGGAGACGGCGTATTTGTCCCGACACTGGTCGCGGTGGCGCCGGGACGCCGCACAGATGACCTCCAACTTCACATCACATGGACGGATGGGATCCCTCTGCTCCTTCCGCAATGCGACCTTGTAACGCTTCTGGACGGTACGCGTCCGTCGGAATTCAAGATCCGCGGAACCGCCGCGTACGCCGCGGTGCGGACGGCGCTGGAACCTTTTCTGGACTCCATCGACGTCGAGGGTCTCGGCGCTGTGCCATTGCTCACCCCGAAGCGCGCTAAGGAGGTTCGGTCTGTGTACCTCAACTTGCCCACTCGTGCGGTCGATCACGTCGAAATCGATCCCGCCGGCTGGGTCGACGTTTCCCGGGGCGCTAGGGCTCGCTGAACGGGAGGCCGCACTCTGTCCGGGAGGTGGACCTATCGGACCGTAGACTCTGGTGTTCCAGTGACTGAGGTATCGGAATCGAACAAGAACGTCGCGCGAAAAGTGGCCGAAGCGTTTGGCCGGTTTCCGAAGATCACCACGATGTGGGACGCCGACAATCAGTCAAGCGTCGACGTGGCGGCCGTGGTCGGTTCCCCAGAAGACGGGCTCACGTCGTACTCGACAGTCAATCTCTCCGACTGGCCGCTGTACGTCGATGGCCGCGTGCACGAAACCCGGATCGAGATGATCGGAACGGCTCCAAGTGAGGTTGAACTCTTTCAAGAGGCTGTCAGCACAGCGGCCTTTTGCGTGATCAAGCAGAAGTGGGAGTGTTATCCGGGCGCGATCTTTCCGGACGTTCTGGCGATGTACCACCTGTCCACCACAATGAAGCACGTGCTCTTCAGTGAGCCGTTTCCAGGCAGCATCCTGGATGAGTCGCTTCAGCTTCCAGATCGGCTGGTGAGCTGGCTGATGATGGTCCCGATCGCAGATTCGGAATATGAATTTGCGAAGGCGAAAGGATGGCTTGCACTTGGCCAAATCTTCGAGGAACAAGACATCGACGTCTGGGACCTTCAGCGCATGCCGGTCATTTAGCGGTCTGCCCTTGAGGCGTGGCTGAGGAGCTGTGAGGTCGATCGGTCGCCTCGAGCTACGGCCGAAGCTCAGGGACAACGTCATGATGCTGTCGCTCCTGACGGGAGCGGCGGCGTTCTTTGCAGTGATTTTCGTGATCGGACGCGTCTGGGACAGCGGGCCGCTCATCACGCTCCTCGCCGTGGTGATGGTCCTGGCCGCCGGCGTTTTTCCGTGGGTCTACCTGTTGACGGCGGCGCTATGGGTGGATGCCGACTCCGTGAGCATCCGCCGGCTGTTCATCACCCGCCGGGTGCCACGCGAAAAAGTTCGCCGGGTCGTCGGGCTCATCGGGCGGATGGTGTTCGTTGGTCCTGGCGACCGAATTCTATTGACGGCGGCGCGCTTCTTGAGCGACGACCAGCTGCGTGAGGTAGCGGCCGAGCTTGGAGTCAAGGTCGAGGGCGGGGCGAGATACCTCGGCCCGATGTGAGGCAATTTCCCCGCGGCCGGAAGGGGGGCGGGCCGGCAACGATGCCGGCCCGCGAACGAATCGCTGCTAGTTAGCCCATCTTGAGGAGCCCGAACGCTGCTCCCTGGGGGTCGCTCACGATCGCAAAGCGGCCGCCTGGCATGTTCTGCGGCGCCAGCATTTCCTTGCCGCCCGCCTCGGTCACCTTCTCGAATGCCTTGTCGACGTCGTCTACGTTGAAGTACACCAGCCAGTAGCTCGGCACCTCTTTCGGCACCATCGGGTTCATCTCCATCGCGCCCGCGATGCTCTTGCCACTCAGCTGGAACTCGGTGTAGTCGGGATTGTCACCACTCCCCGGGGTCTTCTTCTCGCCCCAGCCGAAGAGCTTCGTGTAGAAGGGCAGTGCGTTCTCTACGCCACGCGAGCTGAGCTCAGCCCAACCCATTGAATTCGGGGCGTCGATCAGCCGCGCGCCGATCATGTTCTTCGCTTGCCACAGGCCGATGACGGCTCCCGAAGGGTCCGCAATGAAGGCCATGGTGCCCTGGTCGCCGACTTCCATCGGCGCCACGATCACCTTGCCCCCCGCGGCCTCCGCCTTCTTCACCGAGTCGGCCGCGTCGGCGGTCCCGATGTACACCGACCACGCGGTCGGCGCTTCGTCCATCATTTTCGGCCCGATGCCGGCTACATCCTTGCCGCCGACTTTCGCCAGCGCGTATCCGCCGTACTGCGGGTCGGGATTGACCTCCACCTTCCAGCCGAACACCTTCGAGTAGAACTCACGCGCGGCCGCCGCATCGCTTGTCGAAAGATCCGTCCATACCGGCTTGTGCGCTACCGCGGTTTTGGCTTCCGCCATATCTCAGCCTCCTTGAATACCACGAGTTGTCGCTTGGTCAATAAACCCCCGCAACCCAACCCTTCCTCCAGGGCGGTGACTGGGGACGACCCCATTGTGGACCCTTCGGGTGAAGAGTGGGTTAAGGCTTAGTGCCCTTCTGCTCGCGGCCGTACCAGGCCAGGAAGTTGTAGTAGACGGACGTGGCGAAGTAATACCGGAAATGCGCAAAAGACCGATGCCAGATCGGGATGGTCAACGCGAAACCCACGAGCGCGCCCAAACCGATGAAGAGCTGGTGCTGACTAAGGGTCCAGATCCCGGCAGAGGGCAGCGACACGCCCGCAACGTGCAGCGCGTAGAGCGAGAGTTGGATCCATACGACACATGCTCCAGTCAGCACGCCGATGACCGAGGCTACGATCATGCTTCGCGCCAGGCCGTTCAAGGCCAGGAAGATCTCAGTGTGTTGGGCCAGGCTCTGCTGCACCGTGAGCGCGTAGCACTGCTCGAAGACTTCCGCGTAATTGTCAGAGCGGCCAAATACGCGCCGAGCGCATTCGAGAATTCGCTCCCGCAGCTCCGGGGAGAAGGGCCGCCCTTCGCTACGGGCAACGTGATTGTCGCCTGGCATCAGGAGTCGCTCGGATAGACGCTGGCCGTCGGTGCCTTTGTTCAGCTGGTTCTCATAGATACCCGCGATGTTGTGCACCAGCTGCCCAACCAGGTAGCTGAGGCCCAGGAAGAACACCGACGTTCCGAAATCGACGGACACGGGTTGCGGCTGCACCCCTACCGCGAGGCTGCCAATCCAGTAAAGAGTCAAGACGACCGTGCCTCCAGGCAGCAGGTAGCCGAGCAGGTCGTAAAAGTTGAACTTATCTAGCAACTCAAATCAGCTCAGGCTCGGCGACAGCGCGGGAATCCAGATCGCTGACACGGCCAGGACCACCGCTGCGCCCGCCACCACTCGCGAAAAGGCTGGGCCGCGTGACCAGTACTTCTCGATCAGGATCACCCCCGCCAGGACGACCATCACGAGCAGATTCATGATCCCCGCCACGACCAGCACCAGCATCAGCGCCCAGCAGCAGCCGAGGCAGTAAATCGCGTGGTGAGTCCCAGCGCGAAGGTCGCGCAGCGGACCGTGGTAGTTAGCGTAGTGAATCAGCAGTGCCAGCGGCGACCGGCAGTGGCTCAAGCAGCGATCCTTCAGCGGGCTGACCTGGTACAGGCCGAGGACCAGAAAGATGGCGGCCGCCATGTAGCGCGCGGCTTCCGGGTGGTCCATCGCCACCGAGGACAGCACGCTAGCGATGGCAAACGCCGGCAGGCCGGCCAGGCCCCACACGACGATGTAGCCAGCGGCGAATGCTGCCAGCCGCAGAATGCGGCTATCGGTGACCGACCGGTCGTAGAGCACCGCAACGGGCGCCACCGACGGCAGCATCATCGCCGCCATCATCAGCGTCCACACGGGAACGAAGGCGACGAGCCCGCGGCCCATCGTGCCGCCCGTCGCGCCCATGCCGCGTGCCGCCGCGAGCACGGCCAGCCACGCGATGCCGGCAACCACCAGCAGGCCGGCCGCCTGCCTCGTGCGCAATAGGCTCTGGACCGGCCTTCCGCTTACCCCTGCCAAGAGAACGGCGCCGAGAAACCGCTTTTGCCCGTGCCGTCGTAATCGATGCCGAACGCCTTGATGTGTGAATGCGTGGCGCGCGCGATCGTCAGCGTTGAAGCCGCGGGGTGGGCGACGCCGACGAGCTGCGTCGGCTTCTCTTGCAAGCCGCCGACGAAGTCCTCGACCTCGACGTGGATGCCCGGACCTATCTGGGCGTTGTGCTTTCGCCCCTCGTTCGCGTACTTCATCGGCACCTGCTCGACCCCAAGGATCTCTGAAACCAATGTGGCTGCCGCCCCCATCGGGCCACCCTTCTGGCCGCCGAAGACGGCACCCAACTTGTCCAACTGATCCTTGGAGGCCTTGTCATCGACCAGCAGACCCAGGCGCCAGTTCCCATTGATCATGACTTGAGGGGTATCCCCAATCGCAGCGACTGTCAGCCCGCTGACGTCGGTGCCCTCGATGTTGCCGCGATCGATGTGAAAGACCAGCAAGAACTTGCAGCGCTCGTATGAGGCTTTCGCCGTCATGCCAGACGTGGTGCACGGGCACACCATCTCGCATGAGCAGTTCTCGAAGTAGGTTCCGTCAAGCTTCCAGGCCATTCCCATACTCCCTGGCTAACCGAATTGCCGGACCGGCCAAGCATAGCCCCGACTCGACGAGAGTAGTAGGTCGCCGCCGCCACCCACTTCCCATCAGCCTACGGGCTCTTTGGCAAGGGTCGATTTAGATAAATCTTGACATTTGGAGCACCAATACTCAAGATAATCAATGTGTCAGTCAACAAACCGCAGGAATGGCAGGAACTCACCCGACTCACCCAGGGCCGCCCGATGGCGGTCGAGCGGGTCCGCCTCGCTGAAACCGGCACGGCCATTGAAGGCAGCTGGGAGCTCCCGCAGCTCGCCCGGCTGAGCGCCGAAGACCAGGTATTCGTCACCGCGTTCGTCCGCTCACACGGATCCATCAAAGAGATGGAGAGGGTCTTCGGGGTGAGCTACCCGACCATCAAGTCGCGGCTCAACCGCATCGGTGACAGCCTCGATTTCGTCGACACCAACCCGCAGCCGTCACGGGTCGAGATCCTAAGCCGCCTTCAGCGCGGCGAGATCACCCCGGACGCTGCCATTCAAGAGCTGGAGGCACTGAAATGACAGAGGAACGCAGACAGATCCTGGAGATGCTCGCCACCGGGAAGATCAACGCCGACGAGGCCGACCGCCTGATCGGCGCTCTTCAGGGCGCGCCGGCGACCGCCACCGTAGTCGCCACCGAGACCCGGCCCGCACCGAAGTTCATACGAGTCATGGTCGACGCCAAGGAGGGGAAGACCGAAAAGCCCGTCCACATCAACGTGCGGATTCCCATCGCGCTGCTGCGCGCGGGTGTGCGGTTCGCCAGCCTCGTCCCGACGGTTGCCCAGGACCGCGTGAACCAAGAGCTGCGCAAGCAAGGCGTGGACTTCGACATCTCGCAGATCAAGCCGGAGAACCTCAACGAGCTCATCGACCATCTCAAGGACGTCTCCGTGGACATCGACGCCGAGCACGACGGCGCCAAGATCAAGATCTTCGCGGAATAGGGAGGGGGTCATGAGCAGCTGGACGGGGGTCGAAGGCAAGCACGTTGTCATCTGGGGAGTCACCGAGGTCCAGGCCGGCCTGTCCATGGTCGCGACCAGGTAGCACCGCGATGGAAGAGATCCAGCCAGCCGCCATTCCGGCCGTCCCCGCCGCGAGTCCGCGGCCGTGGACCGTGTTCGCCTCCGGGCCGTTTCGCAAGCTCTGGGTGGGCACGACGCTGTCCCTGTTCGGCGACTTCTTCAGCTACATCGCGATTGCGTGGCTGGTCCTGCAGCTGACCGGCTCCAGCCTGGCGCTTGGCTCAGTCCTGGTTGCGCAAGCCCTCCCTCGCGGAGCGCTGATGCTGGTGGGCGGAGCGCTCGCGGACCGCATCTCGCCGCGCGTGACGATGCTCGGCTCGATGGGCCTGCGCGCCGTTTTCGTCGCGCCTTTGGCGGTGCTCGTGTTCACCGGCCGCGTGCAGATGTGGGAGGTGTACGCGATCTCCGTGGTGTTCGGGATCGTCGACGCGTTCTTTTTTCCCGCTCGTCAATCGATCCTCCCGAAGATCG
>WNFD01006439.1_pt1 | contig 11751 bp, 14 predicted proteins | sample 5400491 | NCBI WGS metagenome assembly WNFD01 (sample SAMN13153343, study PRJNA577476) | soil metagenome | isolation source: 120 cm saprolite under Douglas fir tree site 2 hole 2 replicate 2 | place: USA:California | collected 2015-04-18 | reverse complement strand
TTCTGAAGAACTATGCAGCATTGCTCCAGGAGATGAACCGTACCGATGAAGCCTTCACCTTGCTGCACCCGGTCCAAGCGAAACGAGCAGAGAACGTGCAGACTGACTCTGTGTAGCTCAACGGATCGGTACCAAACATGATGCTGAGAGCATTCACCCCGACGAGCAAATACCCTACTCGTCACAGGCTCCATAAGCGTCCCGCTTGCTGCTCGATGCGCTTCTGCATTCGAGCAGGGGAGAAAAGTGTGCGCAGGCGATCTCGCTGTGCATCGCTGAGGCTGCCGAACTTGTGTGGGCGCGGGTAGCACAAGTGGCACATCACGAACGGTCCTGAGCGATAGTACAGGGTACAGCCACATTGATGACACGGCTCCCCCATCTCTGCACTCATCTCCGCTGCCAATGCTGCAACAGACTCCTGTCCCTGGCATGGTGCTGTAGAGCCAATGAACGTCGATTCTCCTGGTGAGTATGCCTCCTGGCTGGACAGGGTCGTCCCGGTCATATCGCTCGCCTGGGCACTCACTGTATCGATAGCGACTTGCTGGGTCTGGGGCATTCCACTCGGTGTCTCTGCAGCGTCGGAAGGAGGGAACTGGTGGCCATACTCCTGACACAACTGTTCAAAGTGCTTCCAGCCAGCGGGACTCATGAACGCCTCTACCCACACGGATGGCGGCTGGCCGTCCCTGGCTGCGCTCTCCAGTGCATCCTTCGCCTCGCTGATGAGTGTTCTCGCCGCTTGGCGCATCACCTCCGGCTTTGACTCCTGGGTGATGCGAGCCGCTAATTCCAAAGCGTCACCACCATCTCGTTTGCCGTCTGGCCGCTCTGCACTTGCGCCAAAGTCGACCCAGCCTTCACCGTCCTTGGTATAGCCAACACTGGCGGTACGTTCCCCGCGCCAGGACGCCAGGCCCATCCTGTTCTTTTCTGGAGGGAGGATATTCTGCACGCTGTGACGTGTATTGTACCAGGTTGCGAGTTGTGCTGGGGTGAACTGAAACCAGAGATACCGCCCATACTTTTGTTGCCAGCGCTCATCGACCCTGGGTTCGGTCTGTCTGGGTGCGTTCTCTTCCCTAGTTTGTGCCTCCTCATCACGGTTGGACATTGTGGCAGCTGACAGGGACGCCGATTCAGGAGGCTGGGTTGTGGGGCTTGGTTCTGGGTCCGGGGGATACTCTGGGACCATTTCAGCAGGGTTCTGGGAGGCAAGTAAGAGCCGTGCTGCCTCGACGCCGTTGGAGGCCAATAGCTTGCCGTAGGCATCGTAGAGCTTGCACCATGCAGCAAACCCAGGCTTAATGTATTTCCCGCCCGGCAGTCGGACCTTGTTCGGACTACCAGGCCAATACTCCTTGACCTTGCCCAGCATCGGAGCGTACTGACAGACGTGGCGCTGAGCATCCCGCGCCTGCACCAGGTCGCTGTAGAGGACCCACAAATGCCCGCCGCGTCCGACCGGCGACGGCTCCAGTAGCGTCACATAGTCGCCATAGGTGAGGAACCGCGCCGCCGTTTTGAGTTCCTCCCATCCTTCCTCAGTATCGGCGTCATAGGCTAAAGCGCGTGTCATGCCATCTGGACGGCGTATCCAGCCCCCTTTGGTTTTCCAGCCCTGCAAGTGTGCGCAAGCGTCCTTTGCTTCCAGGGGCCGATGCACGTCATAGTATTTCTTGGGGCCACGCGCCGACATCTCGATATGCACCGGAGCAGGCCCGGCGATCTCTACCAGCAGTTGGGCTGCTGCTATCATCAGGTCAGCCTGGTTGGGTTGTTGTGCCTGATCCTGCTGATCTGGGACTCTCGTCTGGTTGTCGCTGTGATTCGGCGGGCGGTCCACATCATCAGCGCTCACTGGGGGGGTAGTTGGTTCTTGTGTCGGTTCAAGGTCCACATCAGCAACTTGCCCCTGAGTCTCCTGAGTGTTATCTGTCGGCAAGTTGCCCGTAGCATCGGGATTGATATCGCTGGTAGACTCGCTGATGATCGCGCCGCACTCCTGGCAGACCACGATCACCTTTTTCTTGAGCCGGTCGCTGTGGCAGTGGGGGCAGACTTCGCGCAGGCCGCCATGTTGGCGTGGGGTAGCGACTGCGTACTTTTCCGGGTGTGCGAGCCGGTCTGTGATGCCGATAGAGAGCGTTGCGCTAAAGTCCCCTGCTGCGGTCCCCGGTCGCTCTACCTGTTTCCGGAGGATGCCGAGCTTTTCGGTACAGTAGGTCAGGTTTTTCAGGAAGGTGTCCTTACTCTGCCCGGCCATTCTGCAGACCTTCCAGGATTCAATGGAGACCAGGCCCTGCTCATCGGGGGTGCCACTGAGATACGCCTTGATTGCGGCGCGGAGCGTGACCTTATGGCTAGGAGACATAATGGAGGCCGGCACGGCTAACAGCTTGTCGATCCAGCGAATTTCCTGGCGCAGCTGGTTGTTTTCCTGCTCCAGTATACGTATACGCTCCTGAGCACGGTTCAAGGCAGCCAGAAGCGCGGAAGGGGACATCTCTTGAGAGGCTTCGACGGCAGAGGTGCTCATGATAGCACCTCCATTGATTTGAGCATCACAAACGGTTTCGGTTCTTGTTTGCGTGGCTCGTAATCCCAGATGGGGTAAGTGCGCCAGCCATAGGTGTTGAAGTAGCGACAAAAATCACGGCCCTGTTGGTAGCTCTGCCAGTCGAACCGTAGCTTTACCTGAGCAGGGTTACCTAACCAGTTCAGTGGCAGAACAAATTGACAAAATGGTTCGCCACCCCATTCGATAATCTTCACGGCGCGTTCGTAGCAGGTCTGAATCGGTTCGTTTCCTACGAGGCAATACACACGCTTCATACGCGGCTTCTCGTTCTTGAGAATGCTCATCGTGCGGCGTACATCATCTACCTCTCTTGCTTCGTCTAAGGCAAAGCGCCAGGGGCCGCGTAAGATTGCTTTCCAACGATGATAGGTGTCCTCATCAAAGGAGCGTGGCTCAAATCCACTATTTGCGTCTTGGAGGGTTGTCCCCATCTCTTGGTAGCGCCTGATAATGTGGTTTTGAAAGTCCACTGGAAGGGCCGAAAGATTATTATCACAGAGTATAGGAGCAGGGACGAAGTCGGGATCAAAGGTAAATGTTACCCCTTCTAAGCGTGGCACAATACAAAACGAGCAATTCACCGGGCAGCCGCGTGAGGCAAAACACATTTTGTAATGACCGCGCTGCCTATCGAAGCGGGTATCTAAGCCCTTGACCAACTCTAAGCCAGTCTGTTCTCGCCACCATGCCTTTAAAGCGAATATGCCGGGCCCGCCGCACCAAATCTCGGCATGATCTTTCATCCTCAGTGCGATTTCACGCGCTCTTGGGGCATGCCAACTGAAGATCACGGAGAGGCACACCAGGTCAGCATCAAGCCCCCATATGCCAGGGTCGCCATCGTAGTAGGTAACTGTGTAGCCTCTGGATTGCAACCAATCATGGAGTTTACGAGCGCCCAGGTTGTAGTGTGGGGCTGAACAGTTGATCACAAGCGTTCTCATCCTACTCCCTCCAGCTCTCGCAACGACTCCTGCATAGTGAGTCCAATGAGTTCGCGGCTATTTCTGATGGTAATCTGGTTGAGAGAGCATTTGAGGAGACAGATGGTCATTGTTGACCCTCCTCTCCCTGCTTGCGCCCGGTTTGAACGATGCGGTGGATGGTCTGGTAGGAGACGTGGTAGTCCTGGGCGATCCCGCGCAGGGACTCGCCCTGCTCGACGCGGCGAAGAATGATGAGCCACTCAGAACGTGGGACCCCATAGTGCGGCTTTAGCGGGCCTGGGCGACGTTGGGCACGCAGTTTGGAAGGAGGATAGAGCGGAATGGGTTGCGAGGTGTTTGGGAAGTTTGTCACTATCCCAAAAGTTGGCGAGAGCGGAACCGACGGGCTACGATACATCGGTCGCCCCTTTACCGTATCCCACTTGAAAAGCTCTTCCCGGGCAGAAATGATATCCTCGTCTACAGACACCCGAACATTGACCTGCCTGATACATCTTCTCTTCCGCAATGCCGACCAGAGCCGGATGATCCCCATTGGAAAATACCCGCTACTGAATGGCCAATTGTTCTTCATCGTGTTGACGAGGGCGAACCGCTGAGAAAAGTGGCAAGCGATTATGGAGTCTCATATGAGACGGTACGGCGTGTGATACAGGCGGCTCGGGCTGGGATGAAGTCGAGCAGGTGATTGAAGTGTTCCGGCGATTCAGGTATCATACGGGCAAGTCGGAAAGGAAAAGCTCTTGAGCCGGAAGAAAGCACAGACATTCAAGATCAGAAACGTTCTTCCCTACGCGTACCATGAGGCTGGGCACGCGGTAGTGGGCCATGTGATCGGCAGGCTGATCGAGCGTGTTTCTATCGCCTCGAGCCTTGAAAACGGCTACCGGGGATATTGTCGCTTCTCACCTTATATGGAATCGGCGAATAGTCATCTGGAATGGCAAGATGACAGCGCGAATCCAGACATCGTCACAATTTATTCTGCCGGTCGGGTTGCAACGGAAATGGTCTGCCAGAGACATGGCTGGGACTATGAGATGTGGCAGGAATGCGATAGGACCGATAGAGAAGCGATTGAGCGGTGGTGTCGTGAGTCACTGGATACTACCGAGCAATATGCTCGTGTGCAAGAGGAGTGTTTGGCGCAAGCCCGAAGCATCCTTGCTCGTTCAGTTGATGCTGTTGACGCTCTAGCTATTGAGTTAGTGCTTCATGAACAGGTAAATGGTGGAGTAGCCCATCGTATCATTCGGCAGGCTCTTGGGGAAAACAGTGATGATTGGCGGCTGACTGCATGGGGTATCGAAGATGAACAGAGCTGAAGTTTCGTCATGCACCTCTGCAATTGAGAACCTGGCAGTAAGACAGCTTTCTTTCGACCGGATTTACCCAATTCCTCCCTTTAGTCCTACAGTTGTAGATGGCTTGCAAGAGCGTTTCGGTGCCTGTAATGGCAGAGCCTTGCGAGGGCTTGATGCGCACGTCGCCAGAATGACCAGGCCAAGCGATACGCAAAAGGAAGAGGCCGTGTTCCTACAAGATAAAAGAAAAGCCGTCGAATTTCGGCAACAGAGAGGGGAACCATCATAGGGAGATTAGAAGATACTTGGGCTTGAAAAGAGTCGGTCTCCTCTGACTCCGGGGCCTGGCGAGACTGTCCAGACTTTTTTTAAGCGCATCTTCTTTCTCATTGGCTCGCAAGACGGTTAAAAAGGCCAAGGCGAGCATTGAGAGAGTCACGTGACGGTACCATCCGTGCCAGGAACGCACTTCGTACTCATCCAGGCCCACTTCACCTTTCCCTTCCTCAAAACACTGTTCCACCGTCCAACGCGCGCCAAAAGCCGCCACCATTCCCTCCAACGAGGTGCCAGCGGGAGCAAAGACCAGCACGTAAGCCATCTCCGCAGGTTTAGCTCCCTCGTCCAGGCTTCGTCGGATCAGCAACCAGTGTTGCCACCCATTGACCTCTGGCGTAACCAGTTCCATACGCGCCCACGCGAAGAGGCGAGGCCCTTTGCTCCCTGCACCTGCACTCAATTCTTGCCACTCTTCTCGAGCGAGGCTGCTGGCAACCTGATCCACTCGCCTGCTGGTTCCTTGCACCTCCACCTGCTCTTTACACGTCACTGCCAGCGCATATGCCTGCTTGCGAACCTCCAGACTGGCCCGCAATTTCTGCGAACTCCCATAGACGGTATCACCTGCTACCCAGGCGACAGGGAGACCTGAATCTAAGGTTCGTTCCAGCATACGCTGCGCCAACTCCGGTTTGGTGGCGAACGTCACCTCTGCTGGTACATGAGCTTCTCGACAACGTTCTGGGTTGTCGGTCCAACTCTTGGGCAAATACAATTCTCGATCTAGCAAGGTGTGCCCACGCGAACTGGCGTAAGAAAGAAATACTCCCACCTGACAGTTTTCGATGCGGCCAGCCGTGCCACTGTACTGCCGTTGCACGCCCACTGATTTGCGCCCCTTTTTGAGAAACCCGGTCTCGTCGATGACCAACACCCCGTGAGGATCTGCAATCGCCTGCGATGTATACGTCCGCAGTTCGTCTCGCACGCTATCACAATCCCACCTGGCTCGGTCTAGCAGGTGTTGCATCGCGTAGGGGGTTGCTTCTCCCACTTCTTCCGCCACTTGCCACCCGTTTTTTCGCGCCACCGGGCTCATCAATCCTTGGAGGTAGGCGAGCGCTCGCTGATGAGACGCTTGCCGCACGAAAAAGTCTGCGATCCGTTGACCCAGGTCCTGAAATGCGGTGGTCCATACCTCTTTGGGAGAGGTGCGAAAACGCTCTGAGGGGAAAAGATGGGGCATACGTGATTTTCCTTCTGTTTGCATGTTTTGCTCCAAACCTCACCCCAAGTTCTCAGGCTCTCACAAGCAGAAGAATATTCCATAGGAGCCTGAGGGCGAAGAAGATCAGAGCAAGGCCACAGACGAGGTTGACGAGGCGCAAGAAGACCGGTGTGACGAAGCGCCGCCCCCAGGCAAGCAGCCCCGCCATGAAAACGGCCCAGAGGAGCGCGCTGATGAGAAAACCCGCAAAGAACGCCGCTACTGCTCTGAAATCGAGGATAACCTGCCCGGTGGCGATCAACGCGGGGAGGACACTGAGCCAGAAGATAACCGGAAAAGGATTGGCCAGAGTCAGCGCGGCCCCGAGAGCGAACTCTCCCCGCACGTTTCCAGCTCTTGCCTCACCTCTTCTTCCTCGATAGGCATCTCTAAGCGCTTGCCACGCGAGCCAGAACAGGAGCAATACACCCGTAATGCCTAGAAGCACTCGCGCGAGCATATTTTGCACAAGGAATGCCACGCCAGCTAAAGCCACAGCGGCCCACAAGAGCAGTCCGAGAAGCGCGCCAAGTTGCAGCAACAGCGCCCAGAGAAAGCCGCGCTGCCCCAGTCCTCGCAACAGTTGAGCGGTGATGGTGCCAGGCATGGCGAAGAAGGCCAAGCCAAGCCCGAACGCCGAAACAAAGAGTGACACGAGAGAACCTCCGCGTTTTCCAGGAGCCAGCTTCTTTTCTCGGCTCCATACTTTTCCTCCAGAGAGAGAAACTGACCTCAAGTTGTGTGATTACTGGTATTCAGCTTGCAACGGCAACGCTACTTCCTCTGCCAGACGACGCAGGATGTTCTGAGAGGCGGGCACAGGGACATGATAGATGATGTGCGTTGCTCCAACTTCGAGAAAAGCGCGTGTCTCATCCTGCGTAGCCTTGAGATCGGTGGGATCAACGGAGATATGCCTGGAATACGCGATGGTCGCCGAATCGCGCCCAATAGCTGTACAAAAGCGCTCCAGGAGTACGCGTTTTTGCGCGTAGATGTCAGGGGTAGCGACACTACAATCCCATATATCTGCATATCGCGCGATGACCTGTAAGGTCCGCTCACCCTCACCACCGATGGCAAACGGCGGGAACGGCTTCTGTACAGGCTTGGGATCGCAGGGGGCTTCGTGTAGCTGGTAATAGCGCCCCTCGAATGTCACTGTTGGCTCGCTCCAGAGGAGCCGGATCAACTCGCACGCCTCGCCTAAACGGCGCACGCGTTCGCCCGGCGCGGGCAACGGGATGCCATAGGCGCGGTGTTGTTGCGGCTCCCACCCTGTTCCCAGGCCAAAGTTCAGCCGTCCGTGGGAAACCACATCGACTGTCGCAGCCATCTTCGCGAGCACAGCGGGATGGCGATAGGTGTTATCCGTGACCATGACGCCAATGCGCAAACGCCGCGTCCGGGCGGCCAGCGCCGCGAGCAGGGTCCACGATTCCAGGTAGGGGCCAGGGGGAGTGTTGCCCAGGCCCAGAAAGTGATCGCTGAGCCAGGCATGCTCGAAGACGGGGAGGCTATCGGCCTCCTGCCACACGTCGAGCAGCGCGTCATGGGTTGTGTACCGTTGCCCCGTTTTGATTCCGAAACTGAGTGGTTTGCGTCTCTCCATAGGTTCTTTGCCTTTCTAAATGCATGTGGACTGATAGAGCTTGTCGAGGTCCCTAGTCTATACCTTGTTTGTGCTAGAATACAGCGAGAAAGGAAGTTCTTTTTGTTGTTTTGCCTGAGAGAAGAAGGGAAAATCCCACCATGACCTTAGAAGTTGGAAAGCTCCTCGATGAAACTGGCTGGCGTTTGCTCGTGGAATTGCAGGAGAACGGGCGTCTCTCCTACAAAGAACTGGGGCAGCGCGTGGGACTCTCCCTCCCCTCGGTCGCCGAGCGCGTTCGCAAGATGGAGGAGGCAGGCATCATTACCGGCTATCACGCGGAGGTCAATCTGACGAGACTCGGTTTCCCGGTCCTCTCCATTATTCGCTTGGGGAGCTTTGTCGGCGAGAGCTGTAGCCGTGTCGCTGACCAAGCCAGCGCGGTTCCTGAAGTGCTGGAATGCTACAAAGTCACGGGCAACGATTGTGTTGTTGTCAAAGTGGTTGCTGCCTCAATGCCTCACCTGGAGCAGGTCATCGAGCAACTCTCCCGCTTTAGCGTCGCCTCGACCGCTATCGTCTTCTCCAGACCCATGAAGAACCGCATCGTCACCCGAGAACAGCTGGAACGAGCGGAGGCCGTGCAAGAACATCCATCGTAAAGGCAGGTACCGGAGGCACTTGTCATCATGGCTCGTTTCCGCTGCCATACTTGGCGAACGTCTGGCAGCAAAGGAGAGTCAGAGACATGCCTTTGCTTTGCCTTTATCCAGGAGGCGAGGAATGCCAAGAGCGCAACGGGAACGGAGAGAACGTACTGATAACTACCACCTGCTGATCCAATGCTGTCGAACACCGGAACAGCGGTTATATGAACAGATGCTGAACGGCAAACTTTGCTTGAGAGACCTTTTGCAATGTGGCGGCCCCCTAGTCTTTCGGCATGAGTACGCTCACGAGAGTATCTCAGGTGGAGTTCCGTGAGATGCAGGCAAGCTTCACTCAGGGAAACAGCGCTACTGTTGAGGGAGTAATGCAACGATGTGCGCAAAGCGCTCGATTCCCGCCAGGCTCTTTGGTTCCAGTGCGACGATCAGATGTGTTATGCCCACTTCGGCGAAGCGCTTGAGTTGGCTGGCGATGGCTTCTGGTGATCCTGACAGGGCTTCTGAGGCTCGCGTGTCCTCCTCTGTTGCAGGAAGCCTCACCCTGACTCCCGCGGTCAAGGCAAGTGATGTCGGGTCGCGACCCACTGCTTGGCAGGCCGACTTGACCTCTTGGCAGCGCTGCTTGACTGCTGTGGAGTCGCTATGCCAGGCGGTGTTCCACCCATCGGCGTAGCGGGCAACCAGTTGCAGCATGCGCGGACCCTGGGCTCCAATCCATAGAGGAGGGCCAGAGGGTGAGGGACCTCGTGGGCGCAGCACACAGTTGTGCACCTGGTAGTGGTGCCCGTGAAAATCCACTCGTCCCTGTCGGAGCAACGGGACAATCACCTGCAGGGCTTCCTCAAAGCGGCCGACAAGATGATCGAAAGGATAGCCGAAGGCTTCATACTCCGGTTGGTGCCACCCAGCGCCCAAACCCAGGATCAGGCGTCCCCCGCTGATCTCGTCAATGGTATCGGCTATCTTGGCAAGCAACGCAAGGGAGCGAAACGACGTACAGGCCACCAGCGATCCCAACGTGATGCGCGTGGTGACTGCCGCCAGGGCGCTCAGCATGCTGAAGACCTCCCAGAGGCCTCGTTCCTCTTCTCCAGGAAAGCGGTAGAGCAGATGGTCTCCCATCCAGAGCGAAGCGAACCCCATCTGCTCAGCGCCCTGCGCCAGCTCGCGCAGATCCCGAAAGCTGGGGGTCCGGCCATGCAATCCCCCTTCCAACGTGGTTAACGCAAGGCCAACTCGCATAGGCCCTCCTCTCTTCGCGGTCGTGGTTCTCATTTGAGGTCAAGACACGTTGCTGCTAGTGGTATTCTAGCAAACTCTCCAAGGAGAGGACTGTTCAAAAGAACGGTTTTCTCTTAGTCCTTTGGACAGGATCGTAAGTGACCTCCCTTTCCTCAACGTCTCGAGGGCGTCTTCCTCTCTCAAGCAAAGTTTGCCATTTAGCGAACAGATTCGCCCCGAAATGGAAGGCAAGCTACGTCCTGAAGTCCATCTCATTTACGCTATGTATTTACAACTGTAGGATTAGAGAGTTCACTAACATCAGCACAAGTTACAAGAAATCCATAGGCGAGAAGTTCTTATGCTGAGCGTTTTTAAGAGTGCTCAAGCGGATGTGATCTGATACCCTCCGACTTTGGGTGGTGCTGGTCATGATCCGCTTTGGAGAAGGGCCTCGGAGTGCATGGAGTAAGACCTTTGGAGAGAAGCCTTGGAGTGCGTAGACTAACTAGTTGTGTGCGTATGCACGCTTTTTACCTGTGTTTGCATTGTCCTTTGAAAGGAGATCACCCATGCGACGAGTCGGGATTGCACTGCTGCTCGCGATGCTTTTGCTCGCTCTCTCGGTCTCAGCGGCTTTCGCCGATAGCCCTCACTTCATTAGCGCCAGCGCCAGTGTCGATAACGCTGGCAACCTGGTAGCGACCTTCAAAGAGGCGGGACTGGGCACTACCTTGAAGACAGAGTCCATCACCCTCTCCGCAGACGCGTCTGCTACCTATGCCTGCATCAATGGAGGTGGAAACCATCCCAAGGCGACGAACAAGGAGACCAAGTCGGGACCGGTAAGTGGGAGCGGTTCGTTCCCCGTGAGGAACGGACAGACCACCGGGAGCATCACGGTGGGGCCGCCTGGGCCAGGAGACTTCTCCTGCCCGAACGGCCAGAAGCTAACGCTTGTCTTGGTCAGCTACACCAACGTCACGCTGACGGGCTTGGCAGGCGACACGGCAGACATCCCCGGAACCTTCTCCAGGTGTTTATTCCCTGGAGTAGGAATATGTTGAGACCATAAGGGCACTGAGAGCCTCCCCGGAGCGTTCTCAAGAACCTTTGTCAATGCCTCACGGTTGCTCCAGGTGAGTCTGCTGGATGCGGACTCTGTGTCAGGCTAATGAAGAAGCCTGGTCCCAGGGCAACCAGACACCGCAACTTCGTCGCCCTTGCTCCCTGGACGGGAGGAGCTTCTCTCAGCAGAGACTCCTCCCGTCCTGTGCATCTCAGGTCCCCTGTGAAGGGCTGCTCGCACCCGAGAAACGTGAATGCTCCTGACAGAAGTGCCAGAGAAAACCGAGTATCATGCCTCGAATGAGCATGCCATACGGAAGAAGATTGAGCAGTTTTGTGATGGTAGGCGATGGTATTATTGTTGGCCGGAGGGTAACACTGGCAACTCCCTGGCTCACTTGGGCATTCTGTATTGCGCTTCCTCCAATACTGCTGCACTGCGGATAGTATGGAGCGCAAATTGCTGAAAGCGGCGAGCCGTCACAACAGCCGCAACCACAGACGCCGCCGTGGTGGGAGCAGCAGCCGCTTCGAGCGTCAACCGTGTGGAGTCTGGCAAAAAGGAACATCGCAAGAACAAGAAGAGGAGAGGCTACAGTGGTTTGCCCGAGCATACTGATGCCATTGTAGCGTGCTGGCTTGGTGGTGTATATAACAGCACCTTATACGAAGCAAAGATCAACTTGAGTAGGGAAATTAAGCGGCTTGTTTTTCTTCTGGTAGCAGGTCTTCAACAAGTGTGAGCCTGTTTTTCCGGTAGACCTCATCAAAGCTAAAGATAGCATCTACCCACGCGATGCGCAACGAGATGACCAAAGCAAG
>WNFD01006438.1_pt2 | contig 11753 bp, 9 predicted proteins | sample 5400491 | NCBI WGS metagenome assembly WNFD01 (sample SAMN13153343, study PRJNA577476) | soil metagenome | isolation source: 120 cm saprolite under Douglas fir tree site 2 hole 2 replicate 2 | place: USA:California | collected 2015-04-18 | reverse complement strand
TTCAGTTGCTCGAGATCGACGGCTCCGGAATCACCAGTGGGGCCGCCTACGCCCAGAGCAGTACGTCCCTCAGCACACCTGATGGCTACGCGTTGAACCTTACAGGTGCCGACAGCGCTGGCAACGAAGTGGATGAGGTCGCCGAATTCACCGCCACCGGCAGCGCCACCACCGGCAGCGTGACCGGAATCGCCGACATAAACGATGGAGGAGGCCTGTTCTCCATACAGAGTCTCGGCAGCGGTACCTATGCCCTGGATACGCCTGCCACTGGCCGCGGAGTAATCTCAACCGCACAATTTGGCTTGTTCTTCTACGTCGTCGACAGCTCGAACGTCATTTTCATCGAGAGCGACAGCAATCCCGTCGGCATCGGAACATTCCAACTGCAAAATAGCTCCGGTGCCAGTGCGGCAGCGGCGGCCGCGCAACGGGCGATATCGATGTTCCATCCGGTGTCCCGAACCCGCGCAGCCTTGCGGCACAAATAAACTGACAATCCTTTCGGTGCTAAGGGCGCGGCTCCAAGCCGCGCCCTTTCTTTATGATTCGCATCAGGGCTGACAATAAAGATTCGTATCGGGACACGCCTTCAGAGGTTGCGGAAAAACTCACTTGTATTTTGTGAAGGATGAGATACAAGGAGGGATGCGAGGAAACCAGGACGAGCAAGAGGAAGTGTTCAGCTATATACCGCTGGAGAAGCGAGTACCGCAGGATCATCCCTTGCGGCGGGTGCGGGAGATGACGGATCGGGCTTTGCAGGAGCTGTCCGGCTGGTTCGATTCGTTATATGCGCAGACGGGACGGCCGTCGATTCCGCCGGAGCAACTGCTGCGAGCGCAGATTTTGCAGGTGCTATACACCATTCGCAGCGAGCGGCAGTTGATAGATCAGATCGACGGCAACTGGCGCTATCGCTGGTTCGTGGGTCTGAAGCTGGACGATGCGGTGTGGGATGTCACGGTGTTCACCAAGAACCGCGACCGGTTGCTGCAGGGCGAAGTGTCGCAGAAGTTTTTCGAGCGAGTGCGGGCGCAGGCCGAGGCCGCCGGGTTGCTGGACGACGAGCACTTTACGGTGGACGGCACGCTGCTGGAAGCGTGGGCCAGCCGCGACAGCTTCGAGCCGAAAAAAGATCCGCCTCAGCGCGGCAGCGGAGTGCGGGGGCGGAAACTGTTGCGCGACCTGCATGAAAGCAAGACCGATCCGGAAGCGCGGCTGTACAAGAAGAGCGCGCAGGGGCCGTCGAAGCCGAGTTATTTAGGACACGTGATCACGGAAAACAAGAACGGATTGATCGTGCAGTCGTGTGTGACGGAAGCGGGGCGGCGGGCGGAGTTGGATGCGGCGCTGGCTATGCTGGGAGCCATCGCCGGAGGAACGCGTGAGATTACCGTCGTCGCCGACAAAGGCTATCAGGACGAAAAATGCATCACCGGGATGCGCGCGTTGCGAGTGGTTCCGTTAGTCGCCGAGTTTAAAGCGTCGAAGAACTGGAAGAACTGGTTGCAGGAAAGCGAGCGCCAGCATCCGCGCTTCGCCAGCAGCCAGAGAATCCGCCGCCGGGTAGAGAAAGTGTTCGCCTGGATCAAGACGGTGGCGGGATTGCGCCAGACCAAGCTGCGCGGACGGGGCCGAATCGATTGGCTGTTTCGGCTCACGGCGGCGGCGCACAACTTGGTGCGCATGGTGAAGTTGGTACCGGCGGGGTAGTACCGAGGCCGAAGTGTGTGCAAAAACACTTCGGGGCGCAAGGCCGAGGTTCGATCTACCCCAAAAGCGGCCACGAAAGCAGATTGCGGACGATTGCAGCACGCGAAAAGCTAAGTTTTTCCGCAACCTCTAAAGCCATGCCCTGATACGAAGCAGCCAGAGAAAGATTCGTATCAGGAGGCAACGCCTTCAGCCCTGTTGCAGCCACAGAGGAAGATTCGTATCAGGAGGCAACGCCTTCAGCCTTGCCGCAGCCACAGAGAAAGATTCGTATCAGGGCACGCCTTCAGGCGTACTGCCCCCGCACCGCGAAGAACTCGGCTTTAGCCGCTGCCTGCCGCCGCCACGCCTTTCGTGACCTTAGTTACCTTTAATAAATGACCCTTCTTCCCGCACAATCACATTAGAATTCTGCACCCTGTGGAGACTAAGAGTGCTCTACCAACGCTTTCTGCGCATCTCCTTATTCTTGCTCATCAGCGCCTCACTCGCGTCGGCGCGCGATCTCGCTCTGGTTTCCAACAAATCCAATGCAGTCGCCGCCATGACCGTCCCCGATCTGATCAAGGTTTGCAAAGCCCAGAACAAGCATTGGCCCGACGGCAAGCCGATCACCTTCATCATGCGCTCCCCGTCCGCGCCCGAAATGAAGTTGGTTTTGCAAAAGATTTACGAAATGCCCGAGGGCGAGGTCAACGGCCTGATCGTCACCTCGAATCACGGACGCCCCAACCACCCCGCGATCCTGGTCGTCTCCTCCGATGAAGAACTCGTCAACAAGGTCGCCTCCCTCCCCGGAGCGATCGGCGTGGTGGATGTGTATTCCATCAACAGCAGTGTTGCAGTCGTTAAAATCGCAGGCAAACTCCCCCTCGAACCCGGCTACCTGTTACACGGAAACTAGTGGTCAGTGATTGTCAGTGATCAGTGCTCAGTGCTCAGTAACACCAGGCTTCCGCACTGTCCATTGACCTTGAACTGGTAAAAAGTGACCGCTCACTAATATTCAGGAAAGGCGACGTTTTCACTGGCCACTAACCACTGACCACTGACCACTGACTTTCGACATGCCAGCACCCGGCAAAAAACTCGCGTCCCGCAAATCCGCAGGCGCCCGCGCTCGCCGCTATCCGCGTTTCGCCATCGACGCCCGCATGCAGGTCCGCATGTTCCAATCCGGAGAATTCCAGAATTGTTGGGGACGCTCCACCGAACTCGGCGAGGACGGCATCGGCGCCACTCTCACCGGCGAACTCCAGGCCGGCGAAATCGTTTCTCTCGAAATTCGTCTTCCTCTCAGCCCCTATCCGCTGAAAGTCCGCGCCATCGTTCGCTACCGCGATGGTCTGCGCTACGGTTTCGAATTCCTCACTCTCACCGGCACCCAGCGCGAAATGCTCCGCCGCGTCTGCGAAGTCCTCGCCACCAAATCATGAAGCAGTGGTCGGTGATCAGTGATCAGTCCAAAGCAAGGTAAGTTTACTGGCCACTAGCCACTAGCCACTGGCCACTGAACCCTGGCCACTGCCCTCCAATTACCACCGTAACTTTCGAGTCACTCCCCCACGTTCTACCATGCCTCTGGCTGAGCTCCAGAGGGGGGAGTTTTCTACATGGGCGGTCGTGTCACCCGGACACCGCAATCCAAGGACCTCGTCCGCGCCAAAAACTTGCGCCACGCGCTCCAGCGCGGAGCCCCACCCGCATTCATTCCGCCCACGACGCCCAATTCAGTCGCTCCAACATCTTCTCTTTCCTGGGCCTCCAAACAAAAAAACCCCGCCCCTGGGAATTCGGCAAAACTCCCTCCTGAAGAAATTTCAGAAGTCCGCCTCCAATATCTGGAACAGCTTTTTCAAAGCTCCCCAGACCCTCTCATCGTCGTCGATGCCTCCTTCCATGCGCTCTGCGTCAACCACGAGTTTCAGCGTATGTTCGGCTACACCCTCGCGCAGGTCTTGGGCCAGTCCATCGATGCGCTCATCTTTCCGCCCGATCGCGCCCCTGAAGCCCAGTGGATCGCCCAATGCCTGCAGCGCGGCGAACGCCTCTCCCTCGAAACCCAACGCCGCTGCAAGGACGGTACTCTGCTCGACGTCTCCGTCTCCTGCTCTCCCCTAATCCTCGACGGCCGCACTGTCGCCTTCTACGCCATCTACCGCGACATCTCCGACCGCAAACGCGCCGACGCGCTCAGCTCCGCTCTCTATCGCATTGCCGAAAAGTCCAGCGCCGCGCAGGATCTCCAGCAGTTTTTCGCCGCCATCCACGGCATCGTCGATGAACTCATGTGCGCCCGCAACTTCTCCATCGCCCTTCACGACGCGGAGTCCGATCTCCTCACCTTCCCCTACTTCGTCGACGAACGCGACTCCGTCCCCCTTCCCGCAAAACCCGCCTCCGGCCTCACCGAATACGTGCTCCGCACCGGAGAACCTCTGCTCTGCACTCCCGAACTCGCGCAGCAATTGCAAAACCGCGGCGAAATCAAACTGACAAGTCCCTCCTCTCTCCAGTGGCTCGGCGTCCCGCTCAAGGTCAACAGTCACATCCTGGGCGCGCTCGTCCTCAAAAGCTATTCCAGAAACATTCTCTTCCGCGAGCGCGACAAAGAAATCCTCACTCTGGTGTCGCAACAATTAGCCGCCGCCATCGACCGCAAACGCAACGAGCAGGCTCTCCGCCGCTCCGAGCTGCGCTACCGCTCGCTGGTGCAAACAGCCGTCTACGGAATCTACCGCTCCAGCCTTGAAGGCCGTTTTCTCGACGTCAACCCCGCCCTCATCGGGATGCTCGGCTACAACTCCGCTCTTGAGGTCCTGGCTCTCGATCCCCAAAAAGATGTTTTCGTCGAGCCTCGCGAGTACGCCCGCCTGGTCGAAGAATTCCGCCGCACCGGACGCATGGACGGCTTCGAAGCCCGCTGGCGCCGTAAAGACGGTTCCTCGATCACCGTTCGCATCAGCGGGCGCGCCGTCGCCAGCGGCGACGAACCCTCCGACGTTCTCGAAGCCATCGCCGAAGACATCACCGAGCGCCGTGTCCTCGAAGACCAATTCCGCCAGGCCCAGAAAATGGAAGCCGTCGGCCGCCTCGCCGGCGGCATCGCTCACGATTTCAACAACCTCCTCATGGTCATCAGCGGATATACCGAGGTTCTCCTCGACCAGCTCACTCCTGAACATCCGCTGCACTCCAAAGCCGAAGCCATTCGCCAGGCCTCCGATCGCGCGTCCACTCTCACCCGCCAGCTCCTCGCCTTCAGCCGCAAACAACATCTCGAGCTCAAGGTCATCGACGTCAACGCCATCGTCGCCAACATGGAGCGCCTCCTCCGCCCACTCATCGGAGAAGATATCGAACTCACCACTCAGCTCACCCCCACCGTCGGCTGCACTCGCGCCGATGCCGGACAGCTTGAGCAGGTCATCATGAATCTGGTGGTCAATGCCAAAGACGCCATGCCCAACGGCGGCAAAATCTGCATTCGTACCTCCAGTGTTACCCTCGACGGCTCCCATAGCCCCGAAAATACTTTCATCAAACACGGTCCCTACGTCATGATTTCCGTCAGCGACACCGGCGAGGGCATGGACCGTGACACTCAAGCCCGCATCTTCGAGCCCTTTTTCACTACCAAAGAAAAAGGCAAGGGCACCGGCCTCGGCCTCTCCACCGTCTACGGAATCATCAAGCAGAGTGGCGGCTACGTCTTCGTCCAGAGCGAACTCGCCCGCGGTACCGTCTTCACCATTTATTTCCCGCGCGTCGACGAGCCCTGCGACGCCCTCGGCGCCACTCCCATCTTCCTTACCTCCGCTGGCGGATCCGAAACCATCCTCCTCGTCGAGGACGAAGATTCCGTCCGTCAACTCGTCCGCGAAACTCTGGCAGCCCGCGGTTATCGCGTTCTCGAAGCCTCCAATGGCAGCGCCGCCCTCGCCCTCGCCGCGCGCCACTCAGACGCCATCCACCTCGTCATTACCGACATCGTCATGCCCGGTCTCAGCGGCCACGAACTCGTCGAGCAACTCCTGCCCGCGCGCTCCGCCATTAAAGTCCTCTATCTCTCCGGCTACGCCCAGGACGCCTTCGCCACGCCGCTCGCCTCCGATGCCCAAAAAGCTTTTCTCCAAAAACCCTTCACCCTGCAAACCCTCTCCCGCAAAGTCCGCGAAGTCCTCGGCTCCCCCAGTAACTGATTGTGATTGCCCCTCTGGAAGAGATTCTTGTTAAGGATTGTCCGTGGAAGGTCTACGTGGAAGAGCGGCGCTTTAGCGCCGCGAAAGCGTTCTAAACTCGAATGCGCTTCAGCGCCCGGATGCGGCACTACTCACGCGGCACTACTCACGCGGCACCACTCACGCCGCGATAGCTTACGCCTTTGGGTGGCGCAGCGCTTCAGCGCTGCGATAAACCCGTCCTCTTGAATAAGGGCTTTAGCCCCCGAGGTTCCTCCTCGAAAATCTCCTCACAACCGCCGCTCCATTTCCATCACCAAACTGAGCGCCACGTTTCGCCTGAATCCGCACTCCCGCTCTCATCATCAGTACAATAAGACACTGGAGGAAAATCATGGCTCATGAACTACCGCCCCTGCCCTATGACTACGCGGCGCTCGAACCCGTCATCGACAAGCAGACGATGACCCTGCACCACGATATGCACCACGCGGCCTATGTAAAGAACCTCAATGCAGCCCTCGAGAAGCATCCCGAGTTGTCCAAGAAGAGTCCCGAGGATTTAATTCGCGATATCAATTCCATTCCAGAAGACATTCGCGCCGCGGTCCGCAACAACGGCGGCGGCCACGTCAACCACACCATGCTCTGGAAGATTATGAAGCCCAAAGGCGGAGGCGATCCCAACGGCCCCATCGCCCAGGTCATCACCAAGACCTTCGGCAACTTCAAGGATTTCCAAGCCAAGTTCAACGACGCCGGCACCAAACAATTCGGCTCCGGATGGGTCTGGCTCGCCGGCAAGCAAGGCGGCGACGTGCAGGTCATCTCCACTCCAAACCAGGACAACCCCATCTCTCAAGGCCTCTACCCCATCTTCGGCAACGACGTCTGGGAGCACGCCTACTACCTGAAATACAACAACCGCCGTCCGGAATATTTGGCCGCCTGGTGGAACGTAATCAACTGGGACGAAATCAATCAACGCTATGAAGCTTTCAAGTCTGGCAAAGCAGTCCAAGAACCAGCCATGGCGAGATAAATGTGTGTGGGGCGGGCGCCCTCGCCCGCCTGCCTTTGACCTTGGTTTCGTTTTTGACTCTGATTCGGAGGCCAGCAAGACCCATGTGGAGACAGCCGCCTCGGCTGTCCCGCGAAGCGAAGCGAGCGGCGCCAACGGACGAGCGGCGCCAACAGAAAGGCCCTGCGCAATCCACACGCAGGGCCTTCTTCTTTGTCACGTAATCACCCGCAGTACTCTCTAAGCCGCCGCAGTCTCCGCATACTCATCCGGATCAGCCTGGAATGCCTGCTGGCACTCCTCCGAACAGAAGGAATATTTCTTTCCCGCAAACTGCGTTTGGAATTCCACTCTCTTCTCGTCCACTTTCATTCCACAAACCGGGTCAACCGTCATGATTCCTCCTGACGTAAAGTTTGTTAAGCTCAAGAATGATTTGTCAGCAAAAACCTTACCGTTCTCGGCATGGGCTCCAAGTGACTGACCCCACTCGACTTCTCAAGCCACCAATTTTCTCCAACTTCACCCACCGGGAAATTCTTCCGCCTTCCTATGAAGCTTATGCCCACTCTTGCTCGGTTGATACGCTCTGAGATTAGCCCGTGCGAGAGACTGCTTCGTCGGAACTGAGCTAGCCTCCAAGACGTATCTAAGGCAGAACCCTTATGAGCCTCACGCGAAGATCACGCCGCCTGCTCCTCGTAGTCATCCTCTACCTGGCATTTTGTTGCATAGCCGCAATGTTCGTGGCCGACGGAACTCTGCATCCCTCTCGCCGTCCTCTAACGCCAGAAGCCGAAACCACCATGCGCGAGATTGCCCTGCATTTGGATTCTGGCCTCGAAGACGTATCCATTACGACGCACGATAGTGTCCCGCTCCGCGCTTGGATCATCCGGCCCCATCGCAGCAATGGCGATGCTGTGATCCTCCTGCATGGGCTAGCCGACAACCGGATCGGTATGACAGGATACGCGCAACTCTTCCTCGACCGCGGATTCACCGTTCTGCTTCCGGACGCGCGTGCCCACGGCTCCAGCGGAGGCGAACTCGCTTCCTATGGCCTTCTCGAACGCAACGATATCCGCCAATGGTTCGACTTCCTCTCCGCCCGAAATCACCCGCACTGCATCTTTGGATTCGGCGAATCCATGGGTGCCGCTCAGCTTTTGCAATCACTCGCTGTCGAGCCCCGATTCTGCGCCGTGGTCGCCGAATCTTCGTTCTCCAACTTCCGGGAGATCGCTTACGACCGCATGGGCCAGCCCTTTCACCTCGGCCCCTGGTTTGGACGCACCGCTCTCCGCCCCGTCATCGAATTCGCCTTCCTCTACGTCCGCTGGAAGTACCACTTCGATATGCAACAAGCATCCCCGGAAGATTCAGTTGCGACCAGCAACGTCCCCGTTTTCCTGATTCATGGTCAAATCGACGGCAACATCCCTCTGCGCCACTCCCTCCGCATCCACGCACAGAATCCGCACTCAGTTCTCTGGGAAGTCCCCAGCGCCGACCACTGCGGAGCAATCAGCGCAGCTCCCCAAGAACTGAACCAGCGTCTGCTCTCGTGGTTCTCCGTAACGCCTGCAGCCAGAACTGGCCACTAACCACTAGCCACTGCCCACTGCCTTTCTGCATTTCCTGTGCGCCCTCTGTGCACAACCTGCCTCGCGACTCCACCGCATTTCTCCCCGCACGGCCGTCAGCAATCCGAATCCCGCGTTGCCAGCGGCTTGGCAGCACATCCTCGACAGACTTCTTGATCCGTTCTGATCCGAGAAAATCCCCAGCCATCATTTTCCTCAACTGCACCAAAAATACTGAATTGACCCCGTCCCATTTCGCCCGTACATTCGGTCTCGCCCTCTTCACAAAAAATAAACTGAACTCGATCAAAGATATCCAAATGATCGAGACGTAGTTCGATGGACTACAACCACCACGATTTACCAACAACATTGAAAACGGTCAGCGCGCATGAAAGCAGCAACCTCATGGATCACGTATCGCACCCGCTTCGTGGTAAAAGCCAAACGACTCACTACCAGCCTCACCTTCACCGACGTTCTCGGCCGTCAACACTGCGGCTCGAAGGGCGACTATCTCGTCGAATCCTCCGACGGCGTTCTCCGCATCGCTTCCCGTCAAATCTTCGAGGATGTTTATGTCCCCTTGGACGCTCCGGACGAAACCTCGAAACAAAAATCTCATCAGCGCACAAATGCGACCACTCTCCCACTCTCACCTGGGATGGCTCACAAGGCTCCGCCGCCTCATCCCGATCCACTCACCCCCAAGTTCACATCAGGCACCCTTTCAGCCTTGAGCCTGCCCTGAGCAACCTCAGCTCGCCGGCATCTCTGGCATTACCCTGTGTTCCTCTGTGTCCCCTGTGTTTAGTGGTTTTAAGGTTTTCAGGCAAGCCGCACCACGCTTCCGCTGTTTGCCCTTCCAAGGCCCGAATCAACCCTAAATCTACCCTCCTCCAACCCCTCCTCCACAATTGTGAATGCCCCATGAATCGCTCTTGTGGAAAACAAATCCATCAACCCCGCACCAAGCCCGTCATTGTTGAGGATACAACCTGTTGTGTTTCCCTCTTGACAGGCACAATAAGCGGGAGTAACTTTGCAATCCCATAGGCCTTTGAAATTCGTCTCGCGGGAACGAGGCAGGATTTCATTTGGCAGGCGAAACAGGAAAAACCGGCGGGATGGCGCCAGGCCAGAGGTGACCCGGTGCCACTCCCGTAAACGTAAGAAAACAATGAAGCTGGCCGAGGCAAACCAAGCTTTTGAATCCGGGAGCCGGAAGCCGAAGGCCGAATCAATAGTGCGGTGTCCGTTCCCCGATCCTCCCCCCGGAGAACGACTAGCAACAACAAAGCACGACGCATGGCACGTCGTCGCTAGCAACAACACAAAGCACGACGCATGGCACGTCGTCGCTAGCAACAACAAAGCACGACGCGTGGCACGTCGTTGCTAGCAACGCAAAGGCAGCGTAGCGCCGTAGATGGCAACGTGGAAGAGCGGCGCTTCAGCGCCGCGTTTGATCGCAAAAAAGTTTGGGGCTTTAGCCCCTGAGGGAGCCGAAGATGGAAGCCTTAACCCGCATGGTCGCCGATTCCCTGGCTCGGCATGGCCTCGATCGTCCCATCGACCCGCGCCGCCTGCAATGGTCGCGCTGGTTCCGTTGCGATTCCACCCACAGCCTCCTAGTCGTCCCCAGCAAACCCGGCATCTTCGCCCTCGCCGAAGAAGTAATGAACTTAGCTCCGAGCAACGGCCATAACAACCATGCGGAGCTATCCGGCAGCAACCATGTGGAGACAGCCGCCCTCGGCTGTCCCGAGCGCAGCTCGGCTAGCGGAATTTTCCCTGTAGGGATTTTGGGTGGTACAGGGGGTGGCACAGGGATTTTGGGTGGCGCAGCGCTTCAGCGCTGCGATTCACTGCCGCCTAAGGATCCGGCTTTAGCCGCAGAGGTACCCGTCCGCCGCATGCTCGCCATCCTCCAGTTCTCCGAAGACGACGACATGGCCTTCGTTCTCGACCGCATGTTCACTCGCATCAATCCCATGCGCGACCGCCTTGCCTTGGGTAGCTGCTTCCTCCGCTTTGTCGTTATCGAGGACCAGGCCCAGCGCCGCAGCATCTGCACCGCCCTCAACCAATGGATGCTCACCTCCGCCGAAAAGGCCTCCGGCCTCCCCCCCGACTTCTCTTCGTCGTTGGAAATGGCCAGTGTGGCGCGGACCTGCCCTGAGCGAGAGCCGAAGGGGCCCTCGCCCGCGTCTGCTGGCAGCACTGAAAAGCCCGCTCAGGAAGAGCCACCCACTCTGAGAAGTAATCCGCTGCAATCGACAGCCGCGGCACCGTATCTAAATTCCGGAGCCGCCAAAAACCTCCACTGTCCTCACCCCCTCCCTTCCGGCTTCTAAACCGGAGGGCGGTTGCAAGCTCGGAAGGGCGCGGCTTTCAGCCGTACCGCCGAGTGGTTGGTATCAGGGCACGGCTTCAGCATGCCGTCGAGTGATTCGTATCAGGGCACGGCTTCAGCCGTGCCGTTCGATGGGGTTTTTGATTTGGGGCTTTAGCCCCTGAGGTCGACCCAGCCGCCAAGGGCGGCGGCACTCATTAGCCCTGGACGTAAAAGTCCGGGGTGAGGCCAAGTAGTAAGAACGAGTCCCGCAAGGGACGGCACCCGGTTTCGGGACCGATAAACGCTCTTTACAAAGAAAACCGCTCCACCCCCCGAACGGCTCCCCATTCGGGAACCCCAATTCCTCGTCCCCGCCCCCGGGACGCCGAATCGGGCTATGTTGATTAGAATCTAATAACTAATGGAGAATGCCATGCCCGAGCTCAAAACTACAACCGCGGCAGCCGCCCCCGCAAATCCTGTCACCGCCAACAAGAAGACCGCCTCCGGCCTCTCCTTCCGCCGCTTCTTCACCAAGCCCGGCGTCTCTCCCTACGACGAACTCGAATGGGATCTCCGCCTCGCCCAGATCACGGACGCCAAAGGCAACGTGATCTTTGAACAGAAAGACGTCGAGGTCCCCAAAGACTGGTCCATGACCGCGACCAACATCGTCGCGTCAAAATATTTGCACGGCAAAGTCGGCACCCCCGAGCGCGAGACCGGAGTCCGCCAACTCGTCACCCGCGTCGCCGAAACTATCCGCAACTGGGGACTCGACCAGGGCTACTTCAAAACTCCCGAAGACGGAGCCACGTTCCACGACGAACTCGTCCACATCCTCGTCCGCCAATACGCCGCCTTCAACTCGCCCGTCTGGTTCAATGTCGGTTGCGATCGCATCGAGCCCA
>WNFD01010838.1_pt1 | contig 11754 bp, 9 predicted proteins | sample 5400491 | NCBI WGS metagenome assembly WNFD01 (sample SAMN13153343, study PRJNA577476) | soil metagenome | isolation source: 120 cm saprolite under Douglas fir tree site 2 hole 2 replicate 2 | place: USA:California | collected 2015-04-18 | reverse complement strand
TCGAGCATGCAGCGATTGTCTGTGCCGTAATAGCTTGGCTGAACGATGACGAAACGTTGCAGCCCCAACACACCGGTCATGCGCTGCAGCTTCTCGAGGCTGCCATCGGGCAGCGTGTAATGCGGCGCGTCGACGCTCGGGTACTTCGCCGCAGCCTCGAACACGTGAACATGAGAATCGCAAGCTTCGCCCGGCATTGAAAATGCGGGGCGCGTGAGCGTGCCGGCATCACGCATCGGTTTGGAGGTTAGAATTGTTGACGACATGTCGGTATGATTTCTCGCGAGCTATCGAGCTATGATTTGGAGTTATGATTTGAGCGACGCAAGCGCCTGGCTGACGCGATCGCGCGCCGCTGCAAGCAGAAGATCGGTGTCGATACCGGTGAACATGAACGGGGCCGCGCCCAGCCGGATCAGCTCCGCCGCGTAGGCTAAGTCGCCGATGCCGCCGATTGCCAGGGGCGCAGATTCGTGGGCCTTGCGCACGTCCGGATGGCGGAACTGGCCCTCTACGCCCATTTCCGCCGTCAGATCGTTCGTGCCGATCCCGACGATATCCACGCCGGGAAGCGCGGCGATCGCCTCGGCGTTCTCGATGCCTTGAGGACTCTCCAGCAGTATTTTCACCACCGTTGCCTCATTCATCGTGCGGTTGAATTGCGCCGCCGGCATCTTTTGAAAACCCACGTGAGCCAATGTGGCAACGGCAGAACGATGGCCGAAGGGTGGAAAGCGGCACGCGGCAACGATATCTTGCGCTTCTTCGGCGGATTCGACGCGCGGCGCGATGATCCCCAGCACGCCGCCGTCCAGCAGCCGGCCGATGACGCCGTATTCGCGCTCGGGTATACGCGCAAAGGGCGCGAGGCCGAGGTCCAGGGCGGCCGCGCAAATCAGTGCCGCGGTGTCGATGGGCATGGTGCTGTGCTCGAGATCGACCCAGATCGCGTGGTGCCCGGAGCTTCGCGCGACGCGGGCGATGTCGGCCGTTCGCGAGCTTCGGACTCCCAGTGCCGCAACCGGTATACCTTGAGTGAGACGCTCCACCGCAGCTCTGGCCACGAGCCATGGGGCCTTGTCATCCTGCATACAGTCTCCAGCTCGGTGTCGCCGCCATTGTTATCGCGATGTCGCGGCGGTCCTTCAGGGCCAATCGTAGGCAGCGCTCGTTATATTCGCCAATACAAAATAGCAATCACTTTCGATACTATATAGATATCATGGAGATTCGCCGCCTACGTTATTTCGTCGCAGTCGCCGAGGAATTGAGCTTTACGCGCGCCGCCGAGCGGCTGCACATTGCGCAGCCGCCGCTCAGCATTCAGATCCGGGCGCTGGAACAGGAAGTCGGCGCTCGGCTGTTCGATCGGGACCAGCGGCACGTATTTCTGACGCAGGCGGGGAAGCATCTGCTCGGCCGCGCCCGCGATATTCTCGCTTCCGTGGAAGCCGCAAAGGCTGAAGTGAGGTGTGCCGCGCTCGGCGAGGTGGGTTCGCTCCATCTCGGCTACGCATCGTCCGCGATGTTCACCTCGTCGCTGACATGGGCGATCAAGCAGTTTCAAAGCGGATTTCCGCATGTTCTTCTGACGCTTCACGAAATGACGTCTCTCGATCAGCTCAACGCTCTGCATTATCGAACGCTCGACGCCGGCATCCTTCGCAAGTCGGATGTGCCTGCGCCGTCGGGGATACTGATCGAAGAATGGTATCGGGCGCCTCTGGTAGCGGCGATGGCAAATGACCATCCCCTCGCCAAGAAACGTGCGATCAGAATCAGCGATCTGCGCGACCAACCCCTCATCATGTATCCGCGCGAGTCCGGCATCGGCCTTTATTGGCAGGTACTGCGTCTCTGTGCGAACGCGGGATTTCGGCCGCAGATAGCCCGGGAGGTTCAAGAGCTCACGACCATCGTCGGTCTCGTCGATGCGGGCGAGGGAATCGCCATCGTTCCGGCGGACACGAGAAGCATTCACTTGGACGGCGTGGCCTACGTGCCTCTGCGCGATAAAGAGGCGTTCTCCACGCTGTACCTTGCTTTTCGCGAACGTGATCGAAATGCGCATCTGCGCGGTCTATTGTCCAAGCTCCGCGAGAAACCGGCCGTGCCGGGCTTCAACTAGGGCCTCGAGGGATCGAAACGCTTGTCGAGGCCGAGCCAACATTGCATGTAGTCCTGCTGCAATGACGGCTTGCCGTGCAGCGCGGAACGGGTTGGCCTGAGCACGAAGCGACTTTCGAACATGAAGGCCATCGTGTCGGTGATATGTTGGGGCTGAGTGGTGTCTGCGGCCAGCGCCTTGTCGAAGGTCGCCGCATCGGGCCCATGTCCGCTCATACTATTGTGGAGCGAGGCTCCGCCGGGCACGAATCCCGTGCTCTTGGCGTCGTAGACGCCGTGGATCAGGCCCATGTATTCGCTCGCCACATTGCGATGGAACCACGGCGGCCGAAATGTATTTTGCATCGCCAGCCAGCGGGGCGGGAAAACCACGAAATCGAGGTTGCTGGTTCCCACGGTGCCGCTGGGCGAATGCAGCACCAGGAATATGGACGGGTCCGGATGATCGTAGGAGATCGATCCAATGGCATTGAATCGGCGCAAGTCGTATTTGTAAGGGACATTGTTGCCGTGCCACGCCACCACATCGAGCGGCGAATGATCCATCCGTGCAGCCCATAGGCGACCGAGGAATTTGGCGATCAGCACGCAGTCGCCGGCCCGATCTTCGTAATAGGCGTGCGGCGTCAGAAAATCACGCGGGTTCGCGAGCCCATTCGATCCAATGGGGCCGAGATCCGGCAACTCGAGAGGCGCGGCGAAATTTTCGCAGATGTAACCGCGCGCTCCGCTCGCGGGTGCATCGACCCGGAGCTCGCCATCGGCGCTGTAGAAAAACCGATTGCCCATCGATCGATTGGCGACATACATGGAGATGCCGCAGCCGGTATGAGTCTCCGGCGAACCGTTTCCTGCGATCGGCAGCAGGCCCTCGACGAAATCGGTGGGAACGTTCGGCAGGGGCGGAGGGTCCCAGCGCAGCTGATTGGGAGAGAGGGGCTCCGAGTTGGTCTGGTCGGCAAAGGGATCGCGGTCGAGCGCCTGGAACGGCCCGTGCGTCACCGCCGGACGAATTCGATAGAGCCAGGATCGTCGATTGGCGTGCCGCGGCGCCGTGAATGCCGTTCCCGAGAACTGCTCCGCGTAGAGATCATAGGGACAACGCTGCGGTGAATTTTGCGCAGGCGGCAGAGCGCCGGGCAGCGCTTCCGTCGCGAACTCGTTGCCAAAGCCCGATTGGTAGCTGAACATTAGGCGCCTCAAGCCTTCGGCGGAACTTTCAGAGACCCTCGGCGTATCTGGTCGCGCTCCATGCTGACGAATAGCGCGCGGAAATTGCCTTGACCGAAGCCGTCATCTCCCTTGCGCTCGATGATTTCGAAAAAAATGGGGCCGATCAGAGTTCGAGTGAAAATTTGCGCCAGGTATCGGCCATTGGCGCCGTCGAGCAAGATGCCGCGCTTCTGCAGATCGGCGACGGATTGTCCATGACCCGGCAGCCGCTCTTCCAGCATCTCGTAATAGCTATCCGGCGGCGCGGTCATGAACTTGAGCCCGCGCGCCTGAAGTTCATCCCAAGTCCGGAAGATGTCATCGGTGCGCAGCGCCACGTGCTGAATGCCCTCGCCGTGGTATTGCTGGATGAACTCCTGGATCTGATCCATCTGGCCGCTGCCATGCTCGAATTTCGACTCATTGATGGGAATGCGAATCTTGCCGCAGGGGGCGCACAGCGCCCGGCTCGTGAGACCCGTGTATTCGCCGGAGATGTCGAAATATTGCTGCTCCCGGAAATTGAATATCCGATGGTAAAAATCGTAGAAGTAGTCCATCCGTCCCTTGGCGACGTTATGGGTGAGGTGATCGATCTCGACCAGACCGGCGCCCGGAGGCGAATGCGGAGTTCCGGGCTCCGCGATGAAATCAACGTCGTAGATGGTCGGGTTGCTATAACGGTCGACGAGATAAATCAGACTTCCGCCGATCCCTTCGATCGCCGGTATGTTGAGTTCCATCGGACCGATCGAGCCCTTGACTTCCTTGGCTCCGGCCTCGACCGCCTTGCGCAAGGCAAAGGCCGCGTCCTTGACGCGAAATGCCATGGCACAGGCGCTCGGCCCATGGTCGCGCGCGAATTGTTGGGCAAGACTGTTGGGTTCGGCGTTGACGATGAAGTTGATATCGCCCTGGCGGTATAGAGAAACGTCCTTGGATCGATGCCGCGCGACGCGGCTGAATCCCATGGATTCGAACAGCCGGCCGAGTTCGGCCGTGTCCGGGGCCGTGTACTCGACGAACTCGAATCCGTCGGTTGCGAGGGGGTTTGAGAGTTCGCTCATGGGTTCGGCGGCGCGCATAAATGAGGTCCCGGAACGGTGCGGATCTGCCCGCTCAGCCTGCGCGCCCTACTCTATCAAAAAAAGCGTATTATTTAGAACATCTTTATCAAATATTTAGATGGTCTATGCGAGTCGATCTCAATGCCATCCAAGTGCTGGAAGTAGTCATCCGCGAAGGGAGCCTCGCGGCCGCTGCCAAGAAACTGCATCGCGTTCAATCAGCGGTCAGCTATCAGCTGCGAAAGCTCGAGCGGCAGCTGGGTCTCAAGCTGCTCGACCGCGACGGCTATCGCGTCCGGCTGACGGCGGCCGGAGAGGCAGTTTTGGCGGAAGGTAAGAGAGTGCTCGCGCATGCGATGTCGCTCGAGACACTGGCGCATCAGCTCTCCGAAGGATGGGAGGCGCGCCTGACGGTCATCGCCGACGGCATCCTTCCGCTCGAATCGGCGCTCACCGCATTGAAAACGCTGGCCGAAGAGCGCATCCCGACTCGTATTCAGTTAAAGGTGGAATTTCTCAAGGGCGTGCAATATCGCTTCGAACGAGACGACGCGGATCTGATGCTCGTCAAGGACTACGAGCCGCGTCCGCAATTGCTGTCGGAAACCCTTCCCGAGATTTTATGTGTATTGTGCGTGGCTGCGGCCCACCCACTGGCGGGCAAACCCTCGGTCACCCTCGATCAGCTGCATGAACACGTGGAGTTGACGGTGCAGGACTCCAGTGATCAGGGCGACGATCGGCACATGTTCGGCGGCGAACGCGTGTTTTATCTGTCGGACTTTTCCGCCAAGAAAAGAGCTCTCGCCATGGGGGTTGGTTTTGGCTGGATGCCCACATACCTCGTGGAAAGCGAACTGCGCGCCGGAGAATTGCGCGAGGTGCAGTACTCCGGTGGTTCGCGCTATCGATTCAATCCAATGCTCGTTCATCGCGCCGACCGCCCCCTCGGACGCACCGGCCAGCATCTGGTGAGCTTGTTGCGCCGGTATTCGCTCGCGAACGCCAAACCCGCGCGCCGGGCAGTCGCGTCCCAACGCATCCGCTGAAGCGGGACGATCAGAGCGAAATGCGAGTTCCCAGCACCGTGAGGAACTGCGCCAGCCACGCCGCGGCCGTTGGTTGATCTTTGCGGCGCCTGCCGAAGTAGACCGCAAGAACAGCCCAAGTTGAGCAAGCGCGGTCAAGACGGATTGGGCGGCTTCGCCTAATTTCTTCACATTCCAAAAGACCGACCGACGGGAGACATAGAGTGACCGGCCACTTCACGAACGCACCAAGGCTTTGACGTGATGGGGAATGATGTCTTCGAGCAGACAGTGGCAGGGTGGCTTATGCACGTTCTCATTTCGATCCTGTTGATTCTAGGCTTTATGTTCGTATTGCTCTTGGGCCTGATGAGCGTACTGCAGGACTTGGTGGCGAGGAACATCTATCAGCCGCCGTTGGATTTCGACGCGGATGGTGAATCACGTCAAGAGCTCGCGCGTGTGAGGGAATCAGACGCCGCAATGCCGATCTCGCAGGTGTCTGAACGCTGATTGGTGCCCACTGGGATGGAGCGCTCTCTACGGCGCTATAATCTGGCCTTGCTGCAGGAGCCGGTACCGGTGACTGCCAAGACCACTGTGCGGAGCCCGCGAATTGAGCGCGGCATACGCCACCATCAGGAGAGAAACGCCGTGAACAACACACGCATCGAAACCGACAGCCTAGGTGATGTAGCGGTACCGTCCGACAAGCTCTGGGGAGCGCAGACTCAGCGCTCGCTCGAGCATTTCAGCATCGGCCGAGACTTGATGCCCCGCGAAATGATCACCGCCTATGCCATCCTCAAAAAAGCCGCGGCCAACGCCAATCACAGCGGCGGTCGGCTCGAGACCCTGGCGCACCGCCTGATCGTCGAAGTCTGCGATGAGATCCTGGCGGGTCAGCATCACGACATGTTTCCTCTGCATGTCTGGATGACCGGCAGCGGCACCCAGTTCAACATGAACGTGAACGAGGTCATTTCCAACCGCTGTTGCCAGCTTGCCGGCACGGCACTCGGCAGCAAGACGCCGGTTCATCCGAACGATCACGTCAACATGTCGCAGTCGTCGAACGACTCGTTTCCATCGGCCATGTACATCGCGGCCGCAGTCAATACCGTGCAGCGGCTGATTCCGGCGCTGCAAGCACTGCATGAGGCCATCGCAGTAAAAGCAGCCGCATGGGACGACATCGTCAAGATCGGCCGTACCCACATGCAGGACGCCACGCCGATCACTCTCGGCCAGGAATGGTCCGGCTACGCCGGCATGCTGGCAGACAACCTCGAACGCATCGACGCTGCCCTGCCGGGCGTCTATCGGCTATCGCTCGGCGGCACGGCGGTGGGTACCGGGATCAATGCGGCGCCCGGCTTCGCCGAAGCGGTTGCGGCCGAGATCGCCAGTCTGTCCGCCCTCCCCTTCGTCAGCGCGCCCAACAAGTTCACTGTGCAGGGTGCGCACGACGCCCTGGTCCAGCTTTCCGGCACATTCCGCACGCTGGCGGTATCGCTGTACAAGATCGGCAACGATATCCGACTGATGTCCTGCGGCCCGCGCGCCGGTTTTGCCGAGCTTGTGATTCCGGAGAACGAACCGGGCTCATCGATCATGCCCGGCAAGGTCAATCCGACCCAGGCCGAAGCACTGACGATGATCGCCGTGCAGGTCATGGGAAACGACGTGGCGGTCGGTGTCGGCGGGGCCGGCGGCTACCTCGAGATGAATGTCTACAAGCCGCTGATGATATTCAACCTCATGCATTCGATCACCATCCTGAGCGACGGCTGCACGAATTTCCGTCGGTTCCTGGTCGAAGGCACGCAGCCGAACCTGAAGAAGATCAAGGAATATGTCGATCGCTCGCTGATGCTGGTGACCGCACTCGCTCCCGTGATCGGCTACGATAAGGCGTCGAAGATCGCCCACCACGCCATGGATCACGACCTGACGCTGAAGGCTGCTGCACTGCAGCTCGGCTACGTCACGGAAGCGGAGTTCGATCGGATAGTCGATCCGGCCAAGATGGTCAGACCCTACGTAGCGAGCAATTGATAACGCAGTGGCCATGTCGAGTGGAACGGGAGTCGTTGGCAGCACCGGCGCTGATCAGGTGCCCGCAGACGTCCTGCACCTGCTTTCAGCAAGCGTCACGCTTCTATTCGAGAATGGCCAGACCACTGAAAGGGTAATCTCAGCCGTGACGAGGCTCGGCGCCGCACTGGGGTACGGCGTCATTGTCCTGCCGCGCTGGGGTGAGGTACACATCCACATCGACGGGTTCGCCGATCGCGGGTGGGAAATCATCGCCGCAACGCCGGCGGGCGTCGACATGCACAAGGTCATCGCCACCATGGGCGTCATCGATGACGTTTGCGCCGGGCGCATCGATGCCGTAGCGGCACGATCGTCGCTCGATGCAATCACCCGATTCCCTCCGGTCGGCGTCGCTCGCTTCGCCTTGTTTGCAGCCGCTGGGGCATCGGCGCTGGCTGTGATATTCGGCGCCGCCCATTGGTTCAGTTTGATCCTGATTGCGTTGAGCGCAGGCATCGGAGCGTACCTTCGTCGCCGGCTGGGTGGTCTGAGCCGCAACCTCTTCGTTCAGCCGTTCGGCGCGGCGCTGCTGGCGGGTATCGTCGGAGCGGCCGCTGTCCAACTACAGCTCAGTACCACGCTGCGCCTCGTTGCGGTATGTCCCTGTATGGTGCTCGTTCCCGGCCCGCATCTCCTCAACGGCGCGCTCGATCTCATCCGCGGGCGCCTCCCGCTGGGAGCTTCGCGCATCGGTTATGCCGGTTTGATCGTTCTCATGATCTGCACGGGCTTACTCGCCGGGCTTGCGCTCGGCGGCGTGAACTTGCCGGCCTCTGCGCCTTCATCCCGGGTGCCGCTCGGCTACGATGTGGTTGCCGCGGGCGTTGCTGTCGCGGCTTACTGCACTTTCTTTTCGATGCCGTGGCGCCTGTTGCCGATTCCCATTGTGATTGGAATGCTGGCACACACTTGCCGCTGGCTGGTCATCGCGATAGGGGGCGGCAGCGTGGAAACCGGTGCGCTCGTTGCCTGTCTCGTGGCCGGCATCATCGTTACACCCGTGGCCCATCGATTGCGCCTGCCATTTGCGGCGTTCGGCTTCGCGTCGGTGGTGTCGCTGATCCCCGGACTGTACCTGTTCCGAATGGCCGGTGGCCTCGTCGCTCTGATGGCGCCGGGCGAAAAGGCATCACCGGAGCTGCTGTCGGGTACCCTCACGGATGGCGTAACGGCGTTCTTGATCCTTCTGGCAATGGCCTTCGGCTTGATCGCTCCGAAAATGTTGATCGAGCACTTCGAGGTGGCTCACTGATTCGGCTGACCCGGGGAAGCCGCGCGGTCAAAGATTCGGCGCTGGCTGATCCTTGGATCGCGCGGCGCCGGCCTTACCTACCGCATCCCCGGACGATTGGAGCAGCTCCGCCGCCGTCGTCGCGCCCTCGAATCCGATCGACGGGCTGTAGGCAGTTACCGTGAATCGCGTGACGATTCGGTCCTCACGCGGTGCGCCACGGTTCACCGTGGAATGATCTTCGGTCACGATCGCGATTCCGCAGCGGTCGATCTGGAATCGGAACTCGTCGGGCGTCGTCTTCAGGGCAAGATTCTGCTGCGTCGCATTGCCCGCGTTCATACCGCTCAGTCCGCCGAATATTCCACGACGATTGCAAGGATCACCGACCTGCACGTTGCCGCCGCGCTGAAAACGCCAAGTGGGGGAGCCCGGCAGGTCATCCAGTGTGGCAAAGCCGCCATATTTCTTGAGCAACCCCTGCTCGAGAGCCATCTCGCGAACGGCATTCGCGGATGAGTACCCCACCGAGTGGACAATTGCCATCGCCCGCTCCCTGCCCGGGACGGGTGTGAACATGACCTCGTACGATTCGCCGTCCTCCGCGGGGGCGCCGACAGAAGAAGTCGGCGGCGGAGCCCAGGCTGCAATGATGTTCACAAAGCGCCCGTTGGCCGTCGGCTGCATGGCGCCCTTGGTCGAGTCGAAATGACCCAATGCCTCCGTCGACTCATAGTAGTCCGGCAGCTTCTTGGATTTGAGTATCGCGCGCACTTCATCGGGCGACATGCCCAATCTCACGCCGGCGACATCAATCTTGTCCGGTGATGCGTCGGGCAAAGCGGGAGCTGTGACTTGTGCCTGCGCCAGTGCCGGTGCCTGCGCCGGTGCCAGTGCCGGTACCGGTACCGGTACCGGCGCCTGAGTTTGTGTCTCTGCCTGAGTTTGTGTCTGTGCCTGTGTTTGTGTTTGTGGCTGCGGCGCCGGGGCAACCACGCTTCCGGCGCCCTTGCTCACTATGTAGCCCGCGGTAACCAGTATTCGCTGCTTCTCTGCGTCGTCACAGCGGTAGAGAGAGACAGAACCCGCCGTGACGCCGGTCATCCCATCCGCCAGCGCGACCGGCTGACCCAGAACTCCATTGGGCTCCTTCTTGCCGGTCTTAGGGTCGACCAAACAATAGTATCGATGTGCGTTCGGCGGTGAACCGAGGTCGAAATGGCCGCGCACCACCTCACGATCGAAGTCCTTATTGAAAGCCTGCTTCAATGAGGAAAGAAAGCTCTGCTGGGGAAGCGACGCCGGCGCGTCGCTCGGAGAGGGGGTCGCCGAGGCGGCCGTTTCTGTGCCGGCCGGCGGATCGGCCAGGACATCGCTCCCGCCGCCGAAACAAAGTACGAGGCCCACTGCAAAGGCCTCGAGAAAGTACCGGATTCGCCGCATGGCGCCCAAATTTCCCCCAGGAAAACTGTTCGGTTCTTTGTTCGGGACGATTCTAGCCGCTCTCGAGCGGCTCTGTATAGGAGCGAGGGCACCAATCGCAGAGCGCCTGCTGCGGCCAGCTGCACGATCGGTCGCGCGCCCAAGGTCTTAAGCTCTGTCCGGAAGGTGAAACCGATTTCGTAAAAAGCTGGTATAAATGCTCGGCGGATTCCGGCGGACGACCGATCGTAGTGCAAGGCTAACTGGAAAACGTGCATGGTTGAGACTTCGCATCGCAACGATGACTGGCGGCGAGACCTCAAGGTCAAGGTTGCCTGGACTCTTGCCGCCAAACTGCTGGGATTGATCCTGCTCTGGTTGCTGTTTTTTCGAGGAAATCATTCGTGATCGACTTCGACGTCGTCACCCTCTCCCGGCTGCAGTTCGCGATCACCGCGCTGTATCACTTTCTGTTCGTGCCGCTGACCCTCGGTTTGTCCATGATCCTCGTCATCATGGAGTCCGTTTACGTCATGACGGGCCGCGAGATATGGAAGCGCATGACGCAATTTTGGGGATTGCTGTTCGGCATCAATTTCGCCATGGGCGTGGCCACCGGAATTACGATGGAATTCCAGTTCGGCACCAATTGGGCCTACTACTCGCACTACGTCGGCGACATTTTCGGCATGCCGCTGGCGCTTGAGGGCATGGTCGCGTTCTTCTTGGAATCAACCTTCGTCGGCCTGTTCTTCTTCGGATGGGATCGATTGTCGAAGCTCGCCCATCTGATCACGACGGCGCTGGTGGCGCTCGGATCGAGTCTCTCCGCGTTATGGATTCTGATCGCCAACGGCTGGATGCAGCACCCGGTGGGTGCCCGCTTCAACTTTCACACCATGCGAATGGAATTGTCTTCGTTCGGCGAGGTGCTGTTCAATCCGGTGGCGCAGGCGAAGTTCGTCCATACGGTCGCCGCCGGCTATGTGATGGGTTCGGTGTTCGTACTGGCGATCAGCGCGTGGTATCTGCTGCGGGGACGCAATGTCGAAATCGCCAGGCGTTCCATGGCGGTCGCAGCGAGCTTCGGATTGGCCTGCTCCATATCCGTGGTCGTTCTCGGCGATGAATCCGGATACCTCGACGGCGAGAACCAGAAGATGAAAGTCGCCTCGATAGAAGCCGAGTGGAAAACGGAACCGCCGCCGGCAAGCTTTACCGCCTTCGGTCTGCCCGATGTCGCTGCGCGCAAGACGCACGCGGCGATCAAGATTCCCTGGGCGCTCGGTTTGATCGCGACGCGATCGATCGATCGGCCGGTATTGGGCATATTCGATCTGGTTGCGCGAGCCCGCGCACGCATCGTCAAGGGCATGGACGCCTATTCCGAACTGCAATTGCTGCGCTCGGGACCGAACTCGCCGGACTCCGAACTGGTGCGGCGGTTTGAGGCAAATCAGGCGGATTTGGGTTATGGATTGCTGCTGCTTCGCTACACGGACAATCCGGCGCTCGCGACGCCGGAACAAATCGACGCGGCGGCATGGTCCACGGTGCCCAACGTACC
>WNFD01006437.1_pt1 | contig 11754 bp, 8 predicted proteins | sample 5400491 | NCBI WGS metagenome assembly WNFD01 (sample SAMN13153343, study PRJNA577476) | soil metagenome | isolation source: 120 cm saprolite under Douglas fir tree site 2 hole 2 replicate 2 | place: USA:California | collected 2015-04-18 | reverse complement strand
GAGGCCAAGGATCACACCACCGGAGAACATTTGCATCGCGTCCGCATTTACGCGATGGAACTCGCGCGCGAGTTGATGTTGACGGAAGACGAAACCGAAGCTCTGCGGGCGGCTTCGGTTCTTCATGACATTGGCAAGCTGGCTGTGCCGGAGCACATCATCTCGAAGCCGGGCAAGCTTACCCCGGAAGAATTCGAGAAGATGAAAATCCATCCTATTGTGGGGGCGGAGATTCTTGAGCAGGTAGACTTTCCCTATCCGGTGGTCCCCATTGTGCGGGCGCATCATGAGAAGTGGGACGGCAGCGGCTATCCGAATGGGCTGCAAGGGGAAGACATACCGATTGGGGCGCGCATTCTCGCGGCGGTCGACTGCCTCGACGCGCTGGCATCGGACCGGCAATACCGGCGAGCACTGCCGCTGAACGAGGCCATGGCGAAGGTGGCTTCCGAGGCCGGCATCAGTTTCGATCCTCGGGTGGTCGCGATTCTCGAACGGCGCTATGTGGAGCTTGAGAAACTCGCTCACGAGCAGCCGTCGCAGGCCCCGCCGAAACTGTCCACCGACATCAAGGTAGAGCGGGGATTGGCTCCAGCGGCGGGTTTCGCGGAGGCGGAAACGTCTGCTGTCGAAAGCTCTGGAGCGGCAAAAGATCTCGTCACAATTCTGGCAGCGGCACGGCGAGAGGCTGAGGCGCTCAGCGAATTCGGACTCAAGCTTGGCTCTTCGCTCAGTTTGGATGACACGCTTTCCCTACTTGCAGTGCGGGTGAAACAGCTAGTGCCCCACGACTCGATGGCCGTGTATGTTCTCAGGAATAAGATTCTGGTTCCGGAGTTTGTGAGCGGGGAGAATTTCCGCCTATTCTCTTCTTTAAGGATTCCCATCGGCGAAGGACTGTCGGGCTGGGTGGCGCAGAATGTCAAAGCGATTTTGAATGGCAATCCGTCGGTCGAGCCTGGGTACTTGAATGATCCCACGAAGTACAGCACGCTGCGCTCGGCGCTGGCGGTGCCTCTGGAAGCAACCTCGAGCGCGGTGGCAGTGCTGGCGTTGTACCGCGCGCGGCAGGATGGATTCAGTCATGACGATCTGAAAGTGCTGCAAGCCATCGGGTCCAAGGCGGGAGTGCTCATCGAGGAAGTTTTGAAACACCCTCGTCGAGATTCCGGGATTGAGGGCTCAGCAAAAGGGGCGCGTGCGGGCCGATGATGTAGAAAGCTTTTGCCCCCGGCGAAGGGCGCGAAAAGCTTCGGCAGTTGGAACGAGAAAAGGCCCCGTGGCGCACGCCATCCCTCCCCAACTTGCGTAACGGCCTGATTCGACAGCTACGTCTCCACGGTTCGGAAACAGTAGCGACAAAAGCCAGGTGTGACTTTTGCCTAACCCGTACCCGCCTGCTGAAAAATCGTCATTATCACCCACTTCAATCCTGGTTCATCGCTGGAGCGACTGGGAACCAATCGCCGAGTCGGCCATCGTCTCGCTCAAACGGTGAAATACCGAATCGCAAACTCGGTTGGTGAGTTCGATAGTGGCCTCTACCTGTGATAAAGCACCCGTGATCAAGGCTGCCAAGGGAAGCGACAAGACTTTGCGAGTTTCAGGTTCCAGGAACGCATGAACTGTTTTGAGGGAAGGCTCGTGTGTCGTCATTGTTACTCCGAAAAGAGAATATTCGTGAGGATCTCCTCACAATACTTGGATTTTGCCGCAGCAACAGCGGTCGCTTCAATACCGTTGACACCTAATTACGAAGGTACAGTGTCCTGTCGGGCAATCTTTCGGCCTCGCTGAGGGCAGGCAGCGTTGTTACTCCATTTCAAAACTCAAGTAGGTTAGGCCGTCGGAGCGTTCGACTTGCAGGACGACCGGGTCGCCGGTTTTCAGGGCGAGCACGGCGGAGCGCATGATTTCCAGGGAAGTGATGGGAATTGTGTTGAGGGCATGGATGACGTCGCCGGTTTGCAGGCCGGTTTCGGGGGTGATGAGGTCGGCGGCGCGGCCGAGGACGATTACGCCGGAGGGAATCCGTAGAGAGCCGGCTTGCTTGCGCAGATCGCCGCTAAAATCGACGGCGAGGATGCCGAGGCGCGGGACCAGGCTCTTCTCTGGATCGGCGGCGTCGAAGAGTTGATCCATCGGATCGCGCTGTTCGATGGCGGGAATGTACAGAGTTTTTCTGTCTTCGCCGTGGAGAATTTCGAGCTTCAGCAACTGGTCGAGGCGGTGAAGATAGAGAGCTGCGGAAAGCGCGGGAAGAGTTTCGACGCGGCGGTCGTCGGCGGTAAGAACGATGTCCTGCACCTGAAGGCCGGCAGTGGCGGCAGGGCCGTCGGGCTTGACGTCGGCGATGATCACGCCCCAGTGCTGCGCCAGATGGAGGCCTTCCGCCAGAGTCGGCGTGATTTCCTGGGCGACCGCGCCGATCTCCACGCGATGAACGTGGCCGTATTTGCGCAGGCTGTGGTAGACAAAATCCACGATGCGCGACGGAATGGCGAAGCCCAGGCCTTCGCTGCCCCCGCCAGTGGAAAGAATAAAAGTATTGATCCCGACCACGGATCCGTTCATGTCGATGAGCGGGCCCCCGCTGTTGCCGGGATTGATGGGAGCGTCAGTCTGAATGTAAGTCATGGCTTTGCTGGGGTCAGGCTGGCGGGCGACAGCGCTGACTACTCCCATGGTGACGGAGTTCTGCAGGCCTTCGGGACTACCAATGGCGAATACGAGTTGACCGACGCGAGGACGCTGCTGGGTTAAGAGCGGAAGCGTGGGAAGATCCTTTTCGTCGATTTTCAACAGCGCAAGATCAGTCTCCTTGTGAAGTCCGATCACTCTGGCTTCGATGATCTGGCGCTTGCCGACTGGGACGGCGCGGCCGGAATCACTGGGCAGCGGAAGGGCGACGCGGATACGCTGCGCCCCTTCGACCACGTGGGCGTTGGTCATGATGTAACCGTTAGGATCAACGATTACTCCCGAGCCGACGGCGTGCTGGCGCACGATGAGCGCGGTCTGCGTACGGTTCTCTTCGTGAACGGGGCCGTAGCCAGTAACCAGAATCTGGACGACCGCGGGTGCGACTTTCGCGGCGAGGCCTTCGAGAGCATTGTTGAGTTGGACCAGCGACGCGGCGGCGGACGCGGATTCGTCAGGTTTGGTCTGGGGTTTTTGTGCCGCAGGTTTGGAGACGGAAGCTGCGCTGGTTTTCTGGGCGTGAGTCTCCTGGGCTGACAGTGCTGCCGCCGTGAGCAGAATTAGAACGAACATCTGAAGAATGAATTGATGCGGCGCGCGCGCGCGGGAAAAGATTGAATGGAGCATGATATTGCTCTCCTGAATGAAGCCAACACTTCTATGAGACGGTACCATGCGCGGTTTGGTTACATAGAAAGTTGAGTCAAGAATCCGCGTGCAGCATGGCGATTAAATTAGGCTATTCACGGCGGGAGCCAACACCGTCGTTGGATTAGACTGAACCTACATGCCGCTCCCCATCTACCGCCTACGCCGCTGGCTGGTCATAATCGCGGCACTGTTCACCGCGATGGTGGCGGGAATGTATTTCTATGCGCGCGCCCGCCAGCGCGATGTGCTGAAGGAGATTCCCAACAAGCTTGGGTTCGACATTAAACAGACCGCGGCCGGTTTTCAGTTTTCCAAGTCCGATGGCAAGCGAACCCTGTTTACCATCCAGGCCAGCGACGTCAAACAATTCAAACTGAACGGGCGGGCTGAACTGCGCAACGTCAGCATTGTTCTTTATGGCCGTGATTCCTCCCGCTTCGATCAGATTTACGGAGACGATTTCAGCTACGACAAGAAATCGGGCAACATTACGGCGAGCGGAGAGGTGCAAATTGATCTCGAGGCCAACCCCAAGGGTCTGACCGGGCCTGACCAGGGCACTCCCAAGGAACTAAAAAATCCCATTCACCTCAATACCAGAGACCTGGTCTTTAATCAGGAAAGCGGGGACGCTTCCACTCTGGCGCGGGTAGATTTCCGCACGCCCCAGGCCAGCGGTTGGGCCGTGGGCTTGCATTACACGGGGAAAAGCAACACGCTCACCTTCGAATCCCAGATTCATGTGACGCTGGGAGGCCAGGAGGCCGCCAGCCTTTTCGCGACTCATGGCACAATCACCCGCGATCCTCGGGTAATTGTTCTGGAACATCCTCGCCTGGAACGCACGGCTGGCACTTTGCAAGCGGAGCAAGCCACCTTCATCCTGGGGCCGGACAACAATGTAGAGCGAGTGCTGGCCACGGGCGATGTGAAAGCCGAAGCCAAGGAACTAATCAACGATCAGATGCGCGTTCGCGCCGACGAAGCCGAGCTCTTGCTCACCGGCAAGGAAAATCTGCTGCACACCTCCACCCTGACCGGACACGTTCATCTGGAGCGTACCGGATCTCAACCGATGCAGAGCGACGCCGGCCGCGTGATCGTAAGTTTCTCTGGAAACAATCAGGTCCAGAAAGTCCATGCTGAGGAAGGGGTGCGTCTGGCGCAGCATGGGGCCGCTTCTGACAACTCGGCGGCAAGTTCAACACCGCCTCAAGACTTCGACCTTACCGCGCGGGCCATCGATTTCTTCGTCGCGCAAGGCCGCCGCCTGGATCACGCCCAAACTTCCGGAGCGGCGCAGATCGCGATTTCCCCCGCTCAAGCCTTGAATCCCCCTAACGCGCAGGATGCTACTCAGCGAACCGTGATCACCGCGGGCCACTTTGATGCGAAATTTGCGGCGACTCCTCACGCATCAAACCGTTTGACTTCGATCCACGGATCGCCCAATGCGAAAATTGTGAATTCTTCTGCCGGCCTGCCGGACCGTGTCAGCACCAGCCAGACGCTGGATGCCACGTTTTTACCGCAGGGCGGCATTGCATCCATCGTCCAGCAGGGAAGTGTCGCCTTTAGCAACGGCCTGGCGACTGGTAAGCGTACTCAAGCCTGGGCGGACAAAGCGCTCTACACTCCATCAGACCGGATTCTGATCCTCAGCGGCAACCCGCGCGTCAGCGAGGGCGCCATGGTCACTAGCGCCCGCACAATCCGTATCAATCGTACCAACGACGATGCTTTTGCTGAAGGAGACGTCAAAAGCACTTACAACGAACTCAAAGAGCAACCGAACGGCGCCCTGCTGTCCTCCGCTTCGCCGATTCATGTCACCGCCGCCACCATGACCGTGCGCAACTCTGCCGCCGTCGCTGTCTACGAGGGAACGGCTCGTTTGTGGCAGGATGCCAACATTATCGAAGCCCCTTCGATCCAGTTCGACCGCGACCATCGTTCTCTGTTGGCCCAGGGCAACGCCGCGCAACCGGTTTCCACCGTGCTGGTGGAGACGAGAAATCAGCCGGATGGCCCGGGAGAAGGTAAGACCCGAAGCGGAAGCGAAACTAAAGCGAATAAGAAGACGGCTAACAAGCCCTCCGAAACTGTGGCCATTCGTGCAGCCCGGCTTGCCTACGCTGACCTCGACCGCCGTGCTCATTACGAAGGAAGGGTAATGGCCACAGGAACAGGCTTTACCGCTTCCGCGCACACCATGGACGTGTACCTGCGTCCTCGAAGCCAAACCTCAAGCAGTCAATCACTTACCAGGCCAGGGCAACTTGATCGCATGGTCGCCCAAGGCAACGTAGTCGTGTTCCAACCGCCTCGGCGGGCCGAAGGTCAGACCCTCGTTTACACCGTCGCCGACGACAAATTCGTCCTCACCGGCGGCCCGCCTAGCATTTTTGATGCCGAACGGGGCAAGATTACCGGGGTTTCGTTGACTTTCTTTAGGGGCGATGATAGGGTGCTCGTAGAAGGCGAAGCAAGTACTCCTGTGGTAACTCAGACCCGAGTGGCCAGATAAATGGCAAGCTAAATGCGTACCCTAGCCACCGATGAAATTGGCAAATCGTATCGTGGCCGGCGCGTTGTAAACGGTGTCAGTCTGCGTGTGGAGCAGGGCGAGGTGGTGGGTTTACTCGGCCCCAACGGCGCAGGCAAAACAACCACGTTTTACGCCATCGTTGGCCTAATCCCCCCCGATACTGGCCGCGTGCTGTACGACGGTCAGGACATCACCGACGTTCCCATGTACCTTCGGGCGCGCCAGTATGGCATCAGTTATCTCCCTCAAGAAGCTTCGGTCTTTCGCAAACTCACAGTTGAGGAAAACATCCTCGCGGTGCTGGAAGCTCAACCAATGTCCTGGCACGAGCGCCGCGAGAAGATGGAAAAATTTATCGATGAACTTGGCTTGCAGCACATCCGGCAAAACCGAGGCTATGCCCTCTCAGGCGGCGAACGCCGCCGCGTGGAGATTGCCCGTTGCCTGTGCATCAATCCAACCTTCATTTTGCTCGACGAGCCTTTTTCCGGCATCGATCCCATCGCCGTTCTCGACCTGCAGAAAATTATCAGCAGCCTGCGGGCCAGCGGTATCGGAGTGCTGATCACCGATCACAATGTGCGCGAGACGCTCTCCGTGACCGATCGCGCCTACATTATCGACGATGGCAGAATCTTCCGCCACGGCCAGCCCGAACAGTTGGCCAGTGATCCGGAAGTGAGGCGCGTGTATCTGGGGGAAAGCTTTTCGCTGGTATGAGAAAGAGTGTTCAGTGGTTAGTGGCCAGTTGTCGAAAAGAAGGCGACAACTCGATCAATGACTGACCACTGACCACTAGCCACTGACTTTTATGGTTTTGCTGCAACACAAACTGAGCGTCAAGCTATCCCAGCGGCAGATCCTCACCCCTGGCTTGGTGCAGATGGTCTCCGTCCTCGCCCTCAACAAGCTTGAGCTCAAGGACATGATCAACGCCGAGATGGTCGAGAACCCGGTTCTCGAAGAGCTCGAAGACTCTGTCCCCTTGATCGATGAAGTCGGACGCAAAGAAGAAGAACGCGACCGGCCCACGAAGACCTCTACCGAAGAAGCTCCCATCACGGCCGAAAAGAAAGATCCATTCGAGGAAATCGATTTCGGTTCCTTCTTCCAGGACTACCTCGATCCCGGCTATCGCACGCGCGGCGAAATGGAGGAGATCGAGCGGCCGTCATTTGAAAACTTTCTCTCCAAGCCGACCACTCTCACCGACCACCTTGCCTGGCAACTGGGCGCGCTAAGTCTACGCCCCGAAGTGCGCGAAGCCGCCGAACAGATCGTCGGCAACCTGAATGAAGACGGTTACCTGATCGCCAGCGACGAAGAAATGCTGGGAGTAGCGCCGCCCGCTCCACCAGAGGCCGACGCTGCCGCGGCAAGGAATATTGTCAGCGAAGCCGCCGCTCTGGGTTTGGGCCATGACGAATCGCCATCGAGCGAATCGCCATCCAGTGAAACACCGGCTGAAGATGTTGCGGAACGTGAAGCAAATGCGCTGCCTGCGGCGGAGTCGAATCCATCCCAACTGTCTTACTCACAGGGAGTGACTGAGAATTCGTTTAATGAACTAGCTAGCCTGCAGTCCGCGCCTATGGCCGCAGCCGCTGCTCCCGCGTCCGCGTCCGCAACCCCACATCCCGTCTACAAGCCCAACTTTACATCCGCCGATCTGCAGGAAGCCCTCGAAGTGATCCGCCAGCTTGACCCTCCCGGTGTAGGCTGCCGTGATCTCCGGGAATGCCTGCTCCGCCAGTTGCGCTATCACCAGCAACAGCTTGCGCAGCACAAAAACGGAGAAAAAAACGGCAACGGAACTGCTCAAGTCCTGCAGGATGCCATTGCCATCGTCGACCAGCATCTCCGCGCGGTGCAAAACAAACAGCATAAGGATATTGCCAAAGCCATCGGCCGCCCCCCCGACGCCGTGCAGCACGCTCTCGATTACATCCGCACCCTTGATCCGCGTCCTGGCCTGCAATACAACAAAGTTCAGGCCCGCTTGATCGAGCCCGACGTCGCTTTCATCAAGCACGGCGACGAGTGGCTGGTGCTGATGAACGACGATGACCTGCCCCAGCTCCGCCTCAATCCTGCCTACAAGAAGCTGATAACCCGCGATACCAACGACAAGAATACCCGCGACTACGTCAAAGAGCGCTACAAGAGCGCTATCCAGCTCATCAAGAACATCGAGCAGCGCAAGCAAACCATCACCAAGGTCTGCTACTGCATCGTGGCCCGCCAGTACGATTTCCTGGAAAAGGGCATCGACTTCCTGAAGCCCATGATGATCAAGGAAGTCGCCGAAGAAATCGGCGTGCATCCCTCCACCGTGAGCCGGGCGGTGGCCAGCAAGTATGCCCACACCCCGCAAGGTGTATTCGAGCTGCGTTACTTCTTCAGCGAGAGCGTGCAGGGCCCGGAGGGTGGCAACACTTCGTTGCTCATCCTGAAACGCCGAGTCAAGAAATTGATCGAGGAAGAAGACCCCAACCGTCCCTTGACCGACGAGCAGCTCACCCGCATCCTGCAATCGCAAGGCATCCAGGTCACACGCCGCACCGTAGCCAAGTATCGGGAAGACATGCGCATCCCCAGCACCCATCAACGCAGAGTAAAAGAATAAGAAAACTCAGGCGAAGAAGTGAGAATGCCCAAGCAAGACACAGCCAGTTTCACCCTGTGGACCTCCGTGTCCCCCGTGTTTAAAGCCTTTGACCTCACTTCTGCACCTCACGCACCAGCAGTGCCCAATCAAAGCAAAAATTCAAGAATCTAAGGAGGCCCGCTCATGAACGTGGAATACACCGGCAGGCACTGCGAGGTAACCCCGGCCATTCGCAAAGAGGTGGAAACCGGCCTCACGAAAATCCGCAAAATACTCGGCGACCGATTCGAAACCAAAGTGATTCTCACCGTCGAAAAGCACCGCCACAAAGCTGAGATCACCATCAGCCCGCGCAATGGCCCGCTGGTCGGCCTGGCTCAGGCCAAGGACATGATCGTCGCCGTCAACGAAGCCCTCGATCACCTCGAAAAACAGGCGGTGAAATATAAAACCCGCTGGCAATCCAAGAAACGCTCGGCGCGCAAGAGCGAAGAAGTGAAGAAGTGGAACGGCAACTCCCCGCGGCCGGAAGAGGTGCAAACGAGAATCGGGATGACGGAAAAAACAGCCGTGCCCGTCGCCGTTCACCGCTATCCCGCCGTGGCCAAAACTACCGAGGTGCACCTGGTTCGGTCCAGCGACGCCGTCTCCATGCGTCCCCTGACTCTCGAAGAAGCCATTAAGGAAGCCCATTTCCGCGATCGCGACGTCTTCGTCTTCCGCGATCCCAAAGGAAAAGTCATGATCCTGCACCGCACCCGCGACGGCAAAATGGAACTTATAGAAGCCCCGTAAAGACTGATGTAGGGACAGCCCCCCTCGGCTGTCGGGCGGAATAAAACACATGTGGGGACAGCCGCCCTCGGCTGTCCGGCGGCCCAGGTTTATCGGGCCGCAGCTCGGCCTCGATGCCGTCGCGCTTCAGCTATCCTTCCGATACAGCAGATCCCGCATCGCCCGCCTTCGGGCCTCATTCGCTTCACTCAGACTCTTGCGCTCGTCCGCATCCATGGGCCGCTTATTTGCAGTGGCAGTAGTATCTTCCGTACTGCACTCCGGACAACGGTTGGCAAAACCCGGCTTGTCCGGCTTCAGCTCAAACTCCTCGCCGCACACGCTGCAGGTTTTAATCGGGAATCCCATCACGCCTTTATGATACGACGCTCTCGACGAAGGCTGCTTTAGTTCTGCGGCGGTGGAGTGGCGCCGTTGGGTGAGTCGTGCGCTGATTTCTTCGCTTGCGCAGGCGGCAGCCGGCGCACCAACACTTCCACCTCGATCGCGGCTTCGTCCTTTTCGGCTCTTAATTCTGGCGGTGCCCAGACTACTTCGTATACGCCATTGCTGATGAACTCCAACGGCGCGACGCTCAACGGGAACGGGCCGCGTTTCGAGAAGCGGGAGAGGAATCGTCCCGAGCTGTCGGTGTATACCACTTCTTTGCCGATGTGGAGCGCCGCTCCTTCCACGGGAACGCCCTGATCGTCCTTGACCACGCCCTGCACCATGTACTTGGCGATGGAGAACGAATCCGGCTGCGCGCTCATCATTCCGCCCAGGCGGTACAGATACGTGCTGGCGCCGAAGGAGTAGCGCAGATGGCCGTCCGGCGCCACGTTCGACGCGGCCGTGAGCTGCAATGGGCCGGCAACGCGCAGGGCAACATTCAGTGCCAGAGCCTGCTCAAAAGGACGTTCGGGACGGAAGGGCAAATAGACGTTCTGATAATCGGCGCGCAGCAGCAATCGATTGCTGGTGAAATCGCCGCCAAAGGAGAACGTGGTCTGTCCGGCGGTGCGCGAAATCAACTGCAGCAAGCTGAAGCGCGACGAAAAATTCTCGCGCACGGTGCCGGAAAGGATGGTTGTGGTCTCGCCACTCTTGGGTTTGCTTTCAAACCAATTGGTGTTGACTTCGAGCCGCCGGCCGATGCGACGCCCGGCATACAGGTTCGTCCCCTGCGTGCCGCGGCCCGAGGCGTTCGATGTGAACAGGCCCGTGCCGAAGTAAAATTTCTTGACGTGAAAGTCCGTAGAGAGCTGGTTTACAGAAGCCTGTTGCATGGGCCCGCCCAGCGTTAGGGGTTCCAGAATATTTTCATGTCCCGTAGTAATGGTGACGAAGTCGGCCGGCTTATAGAGCAACTGCACATTGCCCTTGTTGACCTCAGAACTCAGCGGGCTGAACACGGTCACTCTTTGAAAACTGTCTCCCGTGATCACGTAGCTGGCTTTGAAGGCTAGCTTCTCGGTCTCGGCATCAACGGCGGAAGCAAAGTATTTTTGATTGGAGCCCGTTCCTCCGGTCACCGACGTCTTCAGCCACTTCTTCGGCCGATATTCCATACCCTGAAGAAACGTCTGGCGGCGGGAGAGAATATTGCGGGAAAAAAATCTAAGTTGCTGGTTTACCTTCCGCTCGTAGAAGAAAATTCCTACGGGATCATCGCTGGTCGCCGCATTGAAAAATCCCGTGCCCAGCCAGGTAGAGGTCGTACCGGCAAAGGCGTAGAATCCGCCGTCCGCATTCTTTCGTGTTGCCCCGATACCTCGCGCGGAAAAATAGTGGCTGTTATCGAAAACATCGGTGGGAAGAGTGAACGGAACCGCTTCATCTCCGGCGAGCACGGTATAGCCGCGGAACAGGTAGCGGGTTTGGCCTCCGTATTCGAAATGTCCGTCGAAAAATCCCAGACCGACAGTGCCGTCGTAATTCGGGGCCTTGAACTCGACTGAACCCCCTTGAGCGTTTAACAAAGTGGAAGCGCCACCCTGCACCCGGAAAACCTGGGCGACGGCGCTCCCGGCCAGCAGCACCGCCAGCAGAATCAGCGCGCATTTGGCTCGCAGGCTCATGGATGGTTCCCGTCTTAAGGATTCTTTCCCGCGATTCCTTCTGTGTTTTTCAAGTCAGTAACCAATGAGGGCACGGCGGAATTGCGGCTCTCCACCTTCCCTTCAACTTGGAAGTTCTGGAAGTGCAGCGTCACTCCGCCCGGGAGATTATCTCCTTGAACCTTTTCTTCCAGAGGCACCTCGAGAATGCGCTTGCTGTGGGGGAAAATCGGGAAGCCGGGCCCTTCCTGCTTCTTCTTGGAATAGACGAGTTGCGTCTGCAGCACGCGGCCAAAATTGTTGCCCGTATTCTCCACTTCCAGCAAGACCTTATTGCCGGCAGGATTCAACTCGGCCCGCTCGATGCGAACCTCCGGCTTTTCCACGGACTGCTTGGGCAGCAAGTACACCGT
>WNFD01024039.1_pt2 | contig 11756 bp, 15 predicted proteins | sample 5400491 | NCBI WGS metagenome assembly WNFD01 (sample SAMN13153343, study PRJNA577476) | soil metagenome | isolation source: 120 cm saprolite under Douglas fir tree site 2 hole 2 replicate 2 | place: USA:California | collected 2015-04-18 | reverse complement strand
AGGTCTTCCTCACCCTCGCCACTTGTGGTGGGGGTACTATCAACGGTAGAACCCGCCCTGCTGGTGGGAAATGGCATAGAGTGTCTCCTCTAGTAGAGATTGTCGCCCCACTATATCTTGCTGTGATGCCCACAATAAGGGCAAGGGTGCTTCCGGACAACAAACGTTATTTTCAAGTCGACGGACGAGGAGAACCAAGTGTGGGTGATGAAGCTGGGCTGAGTTACATTTCCATTCGTCAAGCACGACTGGAACACGCGGCCGCAGTGTTCGGCAAAAGCCCCTTAGGATGCGCCACAAGCGCGTCGATTATCTGGGTGCTCTCTGTATGTTCTCGCATTCGATGAGGCCGGCCAGAGGCGATGCTGGTGATGGGCCATGAAGTGCCGGCTATCCCCATGTACAGCGCCCCCCCTGTCCTGTCGTTGCGTCCTCCCACACCACATCGAACTTGAATCTGCCGCTTACAGAAACCAGCCGCACGGTATCTGTTCCCAATTGTCGTTTTCCTCTGTTTGCTTACCGTCTCCGCCCATAGATCAATCTTTATTGCCCTCACGATGCCCCTGTTCGAACTCCGTTCGACGTTTGTTGTTTGGCCGGAAACTGTATAGATCGCATTACTACATAATCGCGACGAACGCCTCAAACTTTCACAAGCGCATGCAGGACGAGTTCAAAACAAGTTAGGGGCCACCCCAATCATCATAGCGCGCGACCGTAACGCATTGCAAAAACAAATTCCGAATAAGATGTCAACCGTGTCCCTGACCATGGACTGTTATGGGCACCACCAATTCGCAACTGTTTTCGTCAAGGGTTCGGCTACATAACCAATTCTGCCCTGGCCGACGCAATCAACGTCGCCCAATGCGCAAACAATGACAAAGACACCCTGGGCATCCGAACTCGGCGGCCCAGCCCCATGACGTTGCACAGACCATGAAACGGTACCGTGCCCAGTTCCCCCTGCTGATGATGTCTCCATTAGACCCCTCAGTTTGTTCGTGAATATAGCGAAAGCGTAAGTGCAACGTGACGCTGTTCACTTGGTTCCATACTCTTATCGTCGACATCATGCGTAACACCGTTCACGCCTGCGTAAAGTTGTCTCGCGTGCTGTCGGCACCGGTCACATCCTTGCAGATACTTTCTGATGTATTTCAGTCACCGAGTTTGTTTCCGCCAGCCAAAGGAGTCCCCTGAGCTCATGAGTGATGAAGCACACGAGCATACATTTGTGTGAGGGGGTTTACTCCTCCCGCAGACGACATCAACTACATTCAGCTGATGACTGTCACGATTGTACGAGATTTTGGAGAGAATGCTCAATTCCTCGAGCCACTGTCAGAGGAGTAACGGTACGTCAATGTTTCGAGTCCGTTTCACATATCGTCGTGCTGGCAAGAGGTGTCTGGTCCTGGGTGTATGTATGTACGTAGACAGATCGAACTGCCGGCCACGGAAACAGAAGTACATAGTTGACATCAGAAAAAACCTCCCACGATAATACCAGCTAGCGAGCAATAATGCCCCTGAAATGATGTAATTATGTTGGCATTATCTCTCGCTAGAGCAAATTATTGACAGTTAGCAAGGGAGGCTTTTTCTGATGGACATGGACACCTAGTTGCCCCGCGCGAAGCGCGGGATCAGCTAGTCCACATACATATTCAGATCAGTCCAATAAAGAATTACTTGTAACTTTACGGCTATAACGAAGCTACTGACTCCTCATTCCCAACAAGCGCTTTCTCAGCTGCATTTTCAGCTATCTCCGGTTGACATTCTTCGGTCATAACCAAAGCTATGGCAGAGGATGGAGGATCTACATTTCCCTCCAAAGCCACGTCGTCTTCCGTCTCCATTTCCATCTTAGCCTGCCTGTGTTGGAACATAAGCACGAACTTCAAGACGTTCGAAGTTAGCGAGATACCTATATGACTCCCGGCATCCCTGGCGCATCTTCGCAGAGCTGAATTTCTGCCTCTTGGATGCAGTTAGAAGTGACTGATCTAGTTCTAAGGAAACGAGTTATTAAGGCTCGTCGCTTCATCGGTTCACTCGCGCGTACCGTCATTCTCGCCAAGCAATAAAAGTTGGTCAAGTTCAACCCATTGCCTTAAGATGCCCAATGAACCAGGGCGATACTCGAAAGAGAAGCCCACGCACCATGACTTAGAGGAATCATAGAAGCGTACAAGGTGCTGGCCCATTGGTGACCTAGACTTCGTGGGACGCAATTTCAGTACCCTTTGCGGCACCGTGGGGTCGTCTGGCTCGAAAATAACCGCAGCCCACCACGGGAAGTTCTCTAAGGGTTGAGAAATATATAGATGCAACCCTACAGAAATCGGGACAAGAACATACTAGCTTTCGCCCAGACTACGTTTGGGGGTCAGCAGTTGTCATTGAAGCCATATGGTAAATAAAGGTCGCACCCAAAGTCCCGCCTTCCAACATTTTGCCATCCTCCAGCACGACCTGTCCAGGTTTAGTCGCCTTTAATTTCGTCTTATCGCTCTTATTGTTGACGTGCACATTCTCGTCGTCGTCTTCGCTGAGCTCGCTGAGTGAACTAAGATCCGAGCCATCCAACGCAGAAGCAATGGGTGCGGCAAGTTGGGAGCGGGCTCGTTTTCTCCGCATAGCCTTCTCACGGCGGGTGACCGGTGAGTCCAGTTCTTGGATGACCAGCTTGCCGTCCGGGTCCTGAGAAAGAGTCGTGTTGGGCTCCAGCTTAAACCTCAGTCTCGCCTCTGCCAGCGTCAAAGAGGTCGATGGCTGCTCGCTTGCCAAGAGTGGAATCGATACTGAGGCTTCAGCGTGCTGTATCGTGTCAAAATGCGCTTCATGATTGAGTTCATCACGCATCACATCTTGATGTTCTGCCGCCTGTGTCAGTCATTGTATAGTTGGGCTGGGCTTCGGACCGTTAATCACCTTGCTCATCTGAAGGTGGCAATTCCATCGCCACAAATTGTCTGTCGTCAAATAATGCCGCCTGGTCAAGCTGTGGGGTTTCCCTATCCTGCCCTTGGTCAACGACTGGTGGCGCAGACATCGCACCCTGGGTAGGAATAATTCCGGGCCCCGCAAGATGTTCACCGTTATCTATAGCGAAAGTTGTTAATCCGTTTGTCTCGGGTGGCCAAGTCCCTATGTCGTCGAGGATGCTTTGACTGTCTGCGTCAGACGGGACTCCAATTGCATTAGACTGGACTCCAACGGTCTGGAGGTCTCCCAATATATCTGACACAGCACTCCGACCGGCAGCATCGGGAGAGGAATGCCGCAGTAGGTCTGTTTCGACTTGGCCGGGCTCTGACAATGCTGTTCCGGGTGCATCTGCCTTGATGACTACAATCGGTTGGTAAGCCTTCGTTGTAAACAAACAACGCAATTGCGACAAGGACACACACCTTTGGACCGCTTCTTCGTTATCGGTGGCGATATTCGTTCTATCCGTGCACGCCCACCCCGGCGCACATCTGGATCTAATATCCATCCCTTGTCGAATAGCTCGAACGAGGCCTTTGGGTTCACATCTGTCAAAATCTCTGCATCCGTGCCAGGGTGTGAGAGAACCGGCTTGGCACGCTTGCGCTTGCCGAGAATCTGCTCTGCTTCAGATCCGTCCTCTAAGATAGGACTTGCGACGGAGGTTACTGCTATCGTCACCGCCACTGGGTCCGTGTCCACAACCGCAGCTAACTCCGCTGGGAAGTGGGTCGGGGTAAGAGTATGGGAGTCGAACGAGACGTCAAGCATTTCGGAGTCGGCTTGAGCAGCAAGTGCTACTTGTGCCGCCAAGGCGGCGCGCTGCTCTACGCGCCTCTTTGTAAACCCTGTCTTGCGCTCGCGTTTGTTCTTGCGAGGGGGGAGGGAAGGCTGTACAGGGGCCATTGGTAGGGGTTTAGCCTCTGGTAGTTCGTATGCCAGCAGAAATTGAAGTGGGTCAGAATGTAAAACGATACTGAGTTCGTCAGCGATGTCTAGGGAAACGAGGAGATCAAGCAAGGCCAAAGGGGGTTCGAGATCACCAATCGTTGGAATGTCACGTTGCGGATGACTGTCGGCTATCAGTTCGTTATCTGAAACAAGCTTTGAAGGTGCTGGAGTTCTCAAATTGTCAAGTTCCGCTAGCACCGTCGCTGAATTTGACTTGATACGCTGTGCAGCCTTGTAATATGGGGTCCCGGGCTTGTTGTATTGCATCGCGTTTTCGATGACAAGGGTGACATCAGCCTGGACAGACTTGTCAATGTGAGGATATAACTCACAAACGACACAGTACCTTGAACGCATCGACATCCCAATACTCATGTCGATCAAGCTTCTCGTCAATGGCGCCCCACCACATAGGCTGTTGAATAACGTCGAAGTAATCAGGAACCTGCGACTTTGAGATGGGGTTCTTAAAAAAACCCTGGCGGTCAAACCTGGAGCAGAATTCCAGTGAGTTGCGCGAAACTAGTAGAGGATGCACAGACGCGACAATGTTCTCGAACGCCATGCGGAGCCGCGCCTCGTGTGCGAAGACAACTTGATTGAGTACCTCCTGGACGATTTGCGCTTGCCCCAGTTTCCGACTCTCGCGTTTACGGCTGAGCTCGGCCAGGGCCCGCATATCGGCAAGGTCCTTTCGCAAGCGCTTCGTAAACTGTGAAGCAATCATGAAACCGCAAAATTAGGACTAGAGGGCGCGTCGCGAACCTCTAGTTTCGCCACTTTCTCCTCATCCGTTTGAATACGGCTACTCGCCGATGCAGTCCAAGGCTCCAGGTGCAGCCTTTTCAAGAGGGGTGCACCTCTACGTACCTCGCGTTTCAGACTCCAGTACCGACAAACCAGTTCGACGAACTCGCTACGCTTACGAATAACGATCTTGTTGATGTACTGGAGGATGCGCGATAGAATGAGCGAAGGAACGACAGGCGGCCCAGGCTTGTACGTCTTGGCATACGCGCGAGCTGACTTGGTTGACTTTGCTTCGGAATGGTCCGACGCAGCCTCAGCTTTTAAGGCCTCAGCGCGTGCTTCAAGACGTTCTCGCTTGTGGATTGTTCAGCGAACGTTTGCGACATGATAAGGCGTGACTAACGGGCATATGTCTCTCGCAGAAACACTGGAGAGGGGGGGGTTCCAAACCAGATGAAGCCTTCCTCGGCATTAACAACTTCTCCTTGCGGGCACAGGTGACGTGATATGCTAGAAAACACGAGTTTTTGCTGCATTGAATGCATGCACCTTCTCGGATGTCACAAACCGAGCATTTCTGGGAACTCGCGAGATGAGGAGAGAGGTGTGAGAAGCGCAGGTCCAGACATACGAGCTTCCACCGTTGTTTTGAAATACGCTCAACCCCAGTGATAGGCTCCATAAAGACTTCGTTCGCAACACGCGTCTCAGGAATCCAGATTGCACAAAGTAAGTGGACCCATTCGCCATGGATTGTTTGTTTAAATGCGCCACCCTCATTTGGACAGAGAAAACAAGACTATGCCGACGTTGGAATTTTCCAATGACTAAGAGATTTGAAACGCACCACAGGGTTCTCTGGGGAAACCGTACACTTTCGACATAACCACTGTCCTTCTGGGATATAAGGAACGCCGTAACAATCTGAAACAATCCATGTTCAGCTCGAACTGGTTATCTTTCGCTAGGTGAGCACAGACCTTGATGAACAGCTAGATTGCACCCGTCGCAGAACAAGACGGTTAGGGCAGAAATGGAAGAGGCATCACCGCACACCAAATCAAACCACTCTTTTTCCAACCTATCCATTACGATCTCAAATGCCTCATAAGATATCTTGTTAAGCTGTTCCTTCTTGCGCTCAGCGTTGAGGGCGTCAAGCCATTCCTGGTCTATGTGACTTGTCGGCTGCGTACACACGACACCAATTCAATGATACGCACCTTGTTCATCCATGTCATATTCGACCTGGACAGCGAGCTCACTCTCGAGTGGCTCTAAGCAACCAGGTTCAGCTCTAAGGATGTGTTGCCTAGAAAAAATGCATACCAATATATCGAATGTAGTGTTGTGGTCTCTCGAATAAGGAAAAATCGTTGTCTACCGTCCAGTAAGCACAAGAACAGAGAAAAGTGCATTCACACACATCCATAGGAACGTTGTTGATTGTCGTGTACGCCGGCACGGGTCGCTGAGTTCTCGCCAACAATTTTGACAAAAGAGACCCTGGGAAGGGATGCAGGAGCAGGGGATGCTACACCGCGAGCCATTTATAATGATAAGACGCGTCACGGCGGATGCTTACACAGGGCTGCAGCATCGTTCAGATCGGGATTTTCCGGCCTCTGAACTGGCGAGAAATTAGACATGTAACTGCTCCCTCAAAACACAATAAAATTATATGAGACATGGCGCAATTTTTACCGCGTTGTAAAATAGAATAATACCCATACATTACTTTTTACAAAAGAAAAAGAAGCGCTCATCTTTCTGACTGGAATTTGAAATAAATTTCAAAAACAACGCTTTCCCACGCACAGAAACATGGTGCGGACTCAAAATCAGTCGAAAGTGAGTATTCAAGGCTATTTAACACAGAAAAATGGCATATATTGACGATTAAAGGATCCACATGCGCGGGGCAGGCGTGCATGTAAACGCTATGTGTGCGTGCCGAGGATCGCTAGTTTCCTAATTTGTGCGTACCGGGCCGTGACCCGTTATCTACGTGGCTACCCCACATACGCATACCCTTGCCCTGCCACGCCACTGCACAATGTATGGAAAATCTTTGGGAAACCTTGGCCACATGCACTGTAGAATACACATGCTAGGTATTAGTTCTAGCTGTAGATGGGCGCCTAAGTACTAAAATCGACCCCAAAAATGAAATAAGCGCCGAAAACATGAAAATCTCATATTTACCCCACTTTCTCGCTTAGATTTCAAGTGTTCGGAAATACTGATCTGAACTGTAGTGATTGTGCCAAACCAAGAGGTCGCACAACTAGGGCTCGAACCAGTGATGCGGTCACGTGTCAACGACGCGATCGAATTCATCTGCTATCCAAACTGTACGTTGCCATTCTCGATATTGTACACGAAGGCACTTTCTTCTACTTAGACTTGATATGGTATTCAGATACGAGTGCCATACACATCCCTTGGCTCCACGCCACTCTGTCCCCTGCGTATGTTCGCCTGTGCCCATCTGTCCAGCAAAGTTTTAATACTAATTCACGAATAAGCTGTCTTGACGTACTGCTTAATACGAATAGACTCGATCTGAATGAACCCTGTAGTGTCAGTCGGTTCGAAGCCTCCCAACTCGTCCATGGACGATTGCTTTTCGTCATATAGGCCCTGGACAAATCCGTCAGTACATCCACAAATGACAGCAAGCTGCAGCCTACTTCATCAGACGAACGGCCTTCGATGACCACATTTCCCTTGTAAAGTTTCAGCCGAACCACGCCGTTCACCGTGCGCTGACTTGCGGGAATGGCACTTGTGACGAACTCTCGCTCCGGGGTGAAAAAGTGGCCATTGTACAAGATTCGACTCAACTCAACCGTAACAAATTGGTCGCGAAGCGCACGGACGTTCCTGTCGAGTGTTAATCCCTCTAGATCGATATGAGCCGCGCGTAGGATTGTGGCGCCAGGTGACTCGTAACATCCTCGCGACTTGACACCAATGAAGCGGTTCTCGACGATGTCGATACGCCCGATTCCGTGCTTACGTCCTAATGAGTTCAAAACCAAAAATATCTCGACCGGATCTGTGTGCGTTGCCGAGCCCACTGTTATCTTAACGGGTAAGCCGGCCCTGAATTCGATTGAAAGGGATTCAGGTGTGGCCGGGGCATCTTCGAGCGATGAAGTGAGCTTCCACATATCAGCAGGTGGTGTTGTGTTCGGATCTTCCAAGATTCCGGCCTCGTATGATATGTGGAAGAGGTTCTCATCTGTTGACCATGGCTTGGCGGCGGTCTGTTGAACGGGGATCTGTTTCTCCGCCGCATAAGAGAGCAATGCCTGGCGACCCGCGAATCGATGGTAGAATTCTACGTTAGTCAATTCAGACCTTTAGGAGTCCTTTCGTTCCCCACAAAAAGGAAAAATGATGAGCCCTACCAGGAATCCGCCATGGCGCGATCACCTTGATATCGGGTTTGAGGCCATAGAAGGCGAGCTCGAACCGGACCTGGTCGTTTCCTTTCCCCGTACAGCCGTGAGACACGAAGCTGAAGGCGTAGTGGTCGAACTCGGGACGGTTGAGAAAATATACAACACAGCTTACTCGCAGCCCTCCCTATCCGCGACGGCGATCATTCCGCGAGCGATGACAGGTCGCGCTAATGAAGTCCCGAGAAGGTACACGTTCTGGCAGGTAACCACCGAACAGATAACGATAACTTCACCGACATTTTCGGGAAATGGAAGGCTAACCTCATAAATGGCATTGGCTTGAACGGCCGGATAAATGAGTTCGGTAATGAACTCGCGCTTGAGATCCTGGACAGTAGTTCGGTTAGAGTCTGCAGAAGCATCATAGGGATGCATGGCTAACCTCGAGGAAGAACTTTTTCGCTCCAACGTTTAGGGCTTTCTTGCGGGCAGCCTCGAAATCCTTCATGGGACATGATTAGTAGCCTTCATGTAATTTTGGCAATTTCTTACCTCCTCCTGGCCGACATCTGCGAGGAAGGCATAAACTTCATATCCCTGTTCAATGAGCCACGCAAGGATGCATGAAGTGTCTGGAAACGTCTCTATCTCAGCAGCCACATGAGATCTGGTGCAGCTCACCGAGGCCACCAGAGTAGGCTAGGAGGACACGACCTTTTGAAGCAGACATCGCCCTTGATCTTACCTGGGGGCGAAAACTAGAAAAGATTTCTAATCTTGTTGAAGATGTTTCCACGTGACATGCTATTTGTAGCATATTGTGGCGTCTTTGTTTGGGCTTGGGCACTACTGCGGCACCGGCACGCGGCAGCGTGTTAACACGGATCCTTCAATTCACGCTGAGGTCCCTCAACTTGAGACCTCTAACAGATAGCCACTCCGAATTAGTGAGCTTGTCCACGGCTTTCTTTCACCTTCCTTGTGCTCAGCTATCGATCCTGCCCATGGTCCCATATAGCGCGCCGCGAATCCTCAACTTTAACCAAGCATGGAATCAAGTCTTGCCGTTCCCCGACGTAGACAGTCGTCGCACATGCGTGAGAACCGCCCTCTTGGACCTGACAGACCCTTCCTCGTAAAGAGACATCGCGATGGGTCCTATGAACATGCGCATATCTTATCCGATGATGACGAGATACCCACGTCCAGAGGCGAGTAGCATCGCAGGAAAAAGAAACATGGTTCCTCGGCATTTAACATGCCTTCAAGCTCTGGTCCCCGCTCAGGAATTTCTACCGAAACAATTGTGGAGCGCTCTCAAAAGCCTTCAAAGCAGAAACATGGCGCTTCGCGGTCATCTATCGATGTACCCTCCAATGCTATTCGCCCTATGCCGCGCGGAAGGAGAGAAGTGTCTCGCGAGGGTAAACTGTCGTTGGCAAAGTCCCCGAACGCCGTTGCTGCATCCGACGATGAAGCGGGTTCTCAACCCAATTACAGCGGTCCTATTGCCACCATGGAGTTCACCAGGATGAAGAGGGAGCTAGAGGCGTTCAAGAAGGTCTGTTTTCTTCATTCATGACGTGTAACGCGGCTCATGGAGCCGCCTAGCAAGTGACTACTCAAAACAAGACCATTGAAAAGCAGGCTAATGTACGTCGTTCGATTCCACCCTGCACACTCACTGATATTCGTAATAGACCATCTTGTCTCTGAAGAACGAGCTACGTTCAATACACCAGGTACTCTACATGGGCTGTAGCATCGTATTCCGATGGCTGATCTATTCCCTCCACAGACTCATAAGGAACAGCTGTCTCGCGTGGAGGTTTTAGAAATGAAAACCAGACAGGCAGATGAGGTAGGACATTCGGTCACATCGGAACAAATGTCATCGTTGATGCCTTGTCTAGCTGACATCCAATATTGAAGGGACCCTCCAATGTCAGATATGCATCGACACACTCACCAAGCCTTTTGCGTGAGCAAGTCGTTAGCTTGCCCCTATCCATACTTATATTATTGATTCCAGTCTTTCACCTTGTGGTCACGTCCTTTGTCAAGGATGCCTCCAAGATTGGTTCCGCAACGCCCCTGTACCTCAGGACGAGATGAACGTTGACGAACCGCTGCCTCTTCTTCTCCGCAAGAAGACGTGTCCCTTCTGCCGTGCTGTGATTCGGTCCCGCCCACTTCCCCTCTTTGTTCTCAAGAATCTTCTCTCGGTCCTTGCCAAGGGCAAGTCAAGGGGCGCAACCGGAGTATCAGAAACGTCACCACCCCCAGACCTTGAGGACCCATGGGCGGAAATTTTTCCCTCTCTACGAAGCGATAGCGAATCCGACGCCGAAGATGACGACGAAGACTACTCTGAGAACGACTATTGGGCTCCGTTTGACGTCATGTACGACGATGCCGAAGACGTCGAGGGCCTCCAAGAATACGACGACTCTTCCGATGACGAGTACGAAGGCGAGTGGGTCACACCCAATTGGGAGCCGCCTGCGCAGCGTGCCGTGACACCGCTTGACCCAGAGCCAAGCCTCGACGCTCTGCTACGCCGTGGTGCAACGTACGGCATGATTGAAACATACGATATGCAATATACACACCAAGAGGGGCTCACGGCACTCGTCGACGATTTGTGTCTTCATCTCGGTTGGAACATCGAGCTCACGGACGACGACGAGGACGGAGAGCGCTTCATCGCGTGGTGTCTTGAGGATATGGAGATTCGCCCGTACCGTTGGTCTATTGAAGACCACGGGCGTATCCATCGGCTCGTAAGAAGGGATGCATTGGAGGAATACGACCCAACTGACTCGGAGAATTGGATTGGTGTAGAAGATGAGGACGAGGATGAGGATGAGGACATTGGGGATGAGTGAAGTGGTATGGATGGTGGGCTTACTCCTCAAGAAAGGGAAGGTTCCCGACCAGGTTGTATGAGCCATGACACCGCTTCGTTACAGGAACTGTACAATGATCGTACCATTCATTTTGCGTAGATGTTACACCAGTGAATTTTCTACGTATAGGACGAACTTCTACGCCCTGACATCCAACTTTTCGCACAGAAGTGAGCATGTGTCAAGTACGAGCGGCGAATGTTGGTCCACAATATGTAATATACGAAAGCTACAATAATATAATCGGGATAGCAATGAATCCACGGTTGTCTTACAGGGAGAGTCGTCCTAATCGGCCGCAGGCCCCACCGCCTGTTCTGTACCTACTACGTCTTCTGCCTCGCCCCTTCCCTTCTCGTTGCCTTCCCTCTTCTCGTTCTCCTTCTCTTGGTCATAATTGCGTAAGCGCATCTCGACGAGGAATTCTGTATCACGAATAGATTGTGACCACCGTGAGAGGGCTCCCGAACCTGTCACACCGAGCCGGATAAGACCAGCACCAACGAATATACCTGGGTATACATGCATAACTACAGGAGAACGATATGAGCGATTGGAGACGAAACAAGAGGGAAAGGCTCACGGATGAAGCGCTGATCGATCTGTAGAGGCATAACATGCCGCAACGAGACGAGGATGGCAGGAGGAAGTGACAGCATGCCCACGAGGCCAACGAAGAGAGGCGCGATCACCTCAGTAGTCGCACTGAAGGGTTCCGGATTTGTCCATCCGTGCG
>WNFD01006434.1_pt1 | contig 11756 bp, 6 predicted proteins | sample 5400491 | NCBI WGS metagenome assembly WNFD01 (sample SAMN13153343, study PRJNA577476) | soil metagenome | isolation source: 120 cm saprolite under Douglas fir tree site 2 hole 2 replicate 2 | place: USA:California | collected 2015-04-18 | reverse complement strand
GATGCCATAACGATAGGTGTGGCATCTCAAAGAGGCGAAACCACAGAGTAATCACAAAGAAACCGCCATTGTGCCGACTGAATACGGCTCTTCTTTTAAGTGCTCGCTATCAGGTCGTACAAGTACAACACCGAATGGTCTTTTTTGTTCGTAGCACTCATTAATCATCAAGCGGTAACGCGGCTCGAAGATATGTAACGGTAGTTCTTCACCTGGAAAAAGTACGACATCTAATGGGAATAAAGGCAATTCAATTGCCATGTTAGTTCTCCTTCTCTTTTAGTAAGAAGCCTCCACCTCCTGGCGTACAAATACTAAGAACATCTCCAATACTCGCATCAAATGTAACTTTTCCGGGAAGTCGTGTAGCTGTTCCTTTTCGTTCAAGCGAATTAATACCTACTGCTCCTGGTTCACCTCCGTAAAGCCCATACGGAGCATGTTTACGCCGTTCTGTTAACAAGGTAACCGTGGCAGGAGCAAGGAATATGAGTTCGCGACAAAGTCCATCTCCGCCACGATAACGACCAGTTCCTCCAGAGCCATGGCGCAATGAGTAACGGCGTACACGGAGGGGTAACTCCATCTCCAAAGCCTCGATAGGCGTGTTACGTGTATTACTCATATGTACATGTACTCCCGAAAGCCCATCAGCCCCGTTACAAGCCCCCATTCCTCCACCCATTGTTTCATAGTAAGCAAACACTTTGCCGCGTTCGGTATCATAGCCACCAAGCGTCAGATTGTTCATTGTTCCCTGCGACGCCGCAGGTATACGATCTGGAGCAAGTTGAGAGAATGCGCCGAAGAGCACATCCACGACCCGCTGCGAAGTTTCTACGTTCCCTGCCGCCACTGCTGCTGAAGGCTGGACCTCGTTTCCAGTACGCTGGATATTGGGATTAAGTAGAGAACCTTCAGGTATGTATATGCTAACAGGCTCCAAACACCCCTGATTTGTGGGAACATGCTCACCCACTAAGCATCGAACTACGTATAGTACTGCTGAATGCGTCACTGCCTGCACGGCATTGATACAGCCAGTGCTCTGGGAAGCACTACCAGTAAAATCGACCTCCAGATTTCCATCCTCCACTTTGATACGCACGACAATCGGTAAAGATTCGACGCCCCAACCATCATCATCCAGGTAATCGGTAAATGCTACTTCACGGTTGGGCAATTGCAATAGCGCTACACGTGTAAGTTGTGCTGAATATGCAAGTAACGCCTCCGCGTGAGCCTGGACGGTGCGCGATCCATAGCGGGCGATAATCTCCTGCAAACGACGTTCTCCGACACGAGCAGCAGCCATCTGCGCATCCATATCACCGCGTCGTTCCCATGGAGTGCGCACATTGCGGTAGAAGAGTTCCAGCACTTCTTGATTGACGACGCCTCTCTTCGCCAATTTAATGGGCGGAATGATCACCCCTTCCTGGTACAACTCACGCGACATAGGCATTGATCCAGGAGACATTCCACCGATGTCGGCATGATGGGCACGGCTGGCAACGAAACCAAAAAGCTGACCGCTGCTTCCATCGGAGTCATCGGCCACGAAGACAGGTGACACCATGGTGATATCCGGTAAATGTGTACCACCTAAAAAGGGATCATTCAGCAAGATAATATCACCAGGTTCAAAATCTTGAAAACGGTCAATGGCAGCACGAACCGAGGCTGGCATTGCTCCAAGATGCACAGGAATGTGCGCGGCCTGCGCTATCAAACGACCCTGTGCATCAAAGCAAGCACAAGAATAATCTTTGCGCTCCTTAATATTTGGTGAGTAAGCAGTACGCCCCAGGGTAACGCCCATCTCCTCCGCTGCCGATGCAAATAAATGCTTGAATATTTCAAGTGACACAGGATCAAATGCCGGGCTAACTGCCTCGTTTTGGTTTCCATGACTCGCGAAATGCCGGGCGGGGGCAAGCCCCGCTCCTACATTTCGCTTCGGTCCTAACTCTTCTCCTCGCCGGGCATCTTGTCCCATTTCCTTACCCTCACTATTATCCTTTTGTCCCAATACATACGCCTCAATATTTCCCCAGGCATCAACGACACCTTCCCAACCAGGGGGAAGCAGGATTGTACAATCAGATTGCACAAGCAGAGCTGGCCCTGGAATCCTATTACCATGTCGCAATTGTGCTCGATCAAATACTCGCACGCTGCGTTCTCCAGAAGTAAAGGTCATTGAGCATTCTTTTATAAAAGCATGTTCTGCTGAAGTTCCATTTATTGGTTGTTCTGGCAGTTCTGGTTGCTTGGGATATACGACGGCTTTGAGCCGCATAGCAACGATTTGTACAGGCTGCTCAGGATGACAATGACCAAAGCGCTGTTCATGCAAGGCATGGAAGGAGCTAAATGTATCGGTTAAATTGCCTGCATCCGCAGTCATTAGTTCATATGATTGGCCAAAGTATCGTAGATCATAAGAGCGGAGCATAGAAATATTGGCGGAATTCATGAATTGATTTGAATTATTAGATTTTACTTCTGCAGCAGAAGATGAAGTTTCTCTTCGCATATCTGCTTGCGCTCTAGTCTCCAATGTAGCGAAAACGGTTTCGAGGGTAGCAACATCGACATCGCGCGTATCAAGCATCACTGTCTGAACATAATCTTTGACGATAGGGGCAAGCACCATACCCATTGCAGATAATACACCAGGGTAGCGCGGAATGAAGATGCTTGGGATGCTCAATGCTTCTGCCAATTCACAAGCATGCAGTGGACCTGCGCCGCCAAAGGGCAACAATGTAAAAAGTCTCGGATCATGCCCTTTTTCAAGTGAAACAGTGCGTATAGCACGCTCCATACTTGAGTTGACCACGCGGATTATGCCAAGAGCTGCCTCCTGCACACTCACACTCAACTTTTGCGACAACACTTCCATCCGTTCAAAAGCGCGTTCAGGATAGAGTGTAAACCGCCCACCAAGGAAATAGGTTGGGTCAATTCGTCCCAAAACAAGGTTTGCATCGGTAACGGTCAGTGTATCTCCCTTTCCATAACATGTTGGTCCAGGATCAGCGCCAGCAGAGTCAGGTCCTACGTTAAGCGCATTTCCCTCATCCAGGCGCACGATAGAACCACCACCCGCACCAACCGTATGGATTGCTACTGCAGGTACTCCGATAGGACAACCGGCGATGACTGCCTCGGTTGTTTCCGTGATACTTCCAGCGCAAAGCGCTACATCGGTCGAAGTGCCACCCATATCCAACGTGATAACGTTCTCATGACCCGCAATTCTGGCTATATGAAAAGCACCGATCACACCACCTGCAGGGCCACTGAGCACGGTTCGCACTGGTTCCTGCGCGGCTACGGAAGCGGAGATACTTCCTCCAGAAGACTGCATGATACGCAAAGGCCCCTGAATATGTTCTTGCAAGTTATGAAGATAATGTGACATCAATGGCTGCACATAGGCATTGACTGCTATGGTGCTGGTACGCTCATATTCGCGAAACTGAGGCAAAATGTCACTAGATAGAGAAAGATAAACATCTGGGAAACGTTCACGTAGCAAATTGGCGAGAGACTGTTCGTGTATAGCGTTGCGAAAGGAGTATAAGAGTGCAATGGCGATGCTCTCTGGTTCACAGTCCATCAGTTTCTGCATAAGCTCTTCATAGTCTTCAGTAGTAGGAGCGCACAGAACTGTACCACGGTAATCAAGACGCTCAGGAAGTTCTAGCCGCCGTTCTCGCGGGATGAGCGCAGGTGGTCGCTGCTGCATGATGTCATAGAGTGCAGGTCGATCCTGACGACCTATTTCAAGTACATCTGCAAAACCCTCGGTTGTTATGAGAGCAGCACAAGCGCCTTTGCGCTCCAGAAGGGCATTCGTAGCAACTGTCGAGCCGTGGATAACAACACAGTTCGATGCTGTATTGATATCTTGCATACCGACCAGCAGGCCTTGTGCGGGATTCTTTGGAGTACTGGGTACTTTGTGGACAACGAGCCGTCCCAATGCTTGTTTTGAAGATGGTGGAATGAAATAAACAATATCGGTAAAGGTTCCACCGATATCAACTCCGAGAATCGACGAAATTTCTGCTGGTTCGCTCTGCATGTGTTAGCCTTTATAACAAACCGTGGTTTATTCGCATAGTGATAGCTTAACGAAAATACTTCTGTTTGACAACTCCCACTCAATTGTTAAGATTATCGACACCAGCGTACGATTTATTGGAGGTAATAGGCATCAACCTAAGAAAAAGCCCAGCACCATCCGGCCTCCTGCCTTTCTTCATTTCTTCACTTGATACCTATTGATGGCCCTTGCTTGTCACCCTGAGCCGCAGCGAAGGGTCATCGACTCCAACTCATTGCTCCATCGGCTTATCAGGCGAGGAGAGACGAAGCGGCGTGCCCGGCCCGTCCATAGTAGGGGCGATGGCTTGTCCTCGCCCTGGGGTGGGGTGGTCGCCCTGGACGGATCGCCTCACCACTGCGCATTCTTACAGCCAACAAACATGCACAGAACACATCAATTGCTGTGCTAAAAAATACGATGCAAAATGAAGCATATATGACGCCTATTCAATACATAAGAGAAAAAGGAAGCACTAGTTCTGACTTCCCTTCACGAGTTGGCAGCACTACCTGTAAGAATAAGTGATTTCTACTGTAGAGATGGGAAAAGGAGACCTGGATGTATGAACCGGTGGAGGGCAATTCGTAAACCGCTAACATTCCAGCGCAATTGTCTCTCCCCCACGCTCAGCCGAACGTTTCGCTGCCTCCATCACCGCAATATTCCGCCTCGACTCTTCGGGTGGTACAGCCAACGGTTCACCGCAATGTAAATGATTTGCCAGGTTGCGATGGAAAGCATATGCAGGAGCTTCAGGTAACATCAGGCGTTGCTCGTGGATAGCGCCACTTATTTCTCTTGTATACACATATAACTCAGGTAACGCTTCCGAGGGAGCTAGGCGATCTTCAATCAGGTCACCTGACCAGCTGCGAGTCTTGACCGTTTCCTGCCGCCAGTGACCGACAATCGCGCCCTGTGTGCCCAGGATATACCATTTGGGCTTCATGGCGGCAGCAATATCCGAGTGCATGAATTCCGCCTCCTGTCCACCAGCAAAACGTAAATACACGCTGGAGTGATCTGCATTTGTGACATCATGCCAGACGCGTTTGTGTTCTACGCCTCTGACACTCACTACAGTATCGGGAATGAGTTGCAGAATCCAGTCTAGATAATGCGAACCCCAGTCATAAAAAACACCACCTGAAATAGGTTCGTGCGAATGCCAGTAATCGCACGGATGCGCATAGCCACCGATAAATGTTTCGATATGGAAAACATCGCCAACGGTTTCACGTTTGAGAACCTGTTGAATCGCCAGGTAGTCTGGATCCCATCGCCTGCACTGATAGACGGTCAACGCTCGTTGATGATCGTGTGCAAGTTGGATCAACTCGTCGGCTTCAGCAGTCGTTAAACAAAACGGCTTTTCTGAAACAACGTGCTTCCCTGCGCGCAGCATCTGCATGGAAATAGCAGCATGGGTGTCAGGTGGAGTCGAAACTATCACAACATCAATGTCTGGATCTTCCGCAATCTTCGTAAGTTCTGTACAGGTGCTGACACCAGGGAAAGCCTGTCGCGCAATTGCTAAACGATCCTCGTTGCTATCACAAACGAGTGCATACTCCAACCCAGGTACATTGCTAATAGCGGTGCCATGCTCAAAGCCAATAGCCCCATAGCCAATCATCGCCACTCGCTTCGTTTGCTCTCTTGTCTCCGCTCCCGCAGCATAGCGAATTGCACGGAACAACATTTGTTGAAATATGGGAAGTTTTTGGGTCAGCAGGTCACTTCCAATGGTGGTACAGAATACATGTCCTTGACCAAATGTGCGCGTATACGCAAGTGTGTACTTCGCATACCGCCACGAAGCTTGCCATAGAATCACGGCATCAGCGGGGATATCATCCAGCAAGTAAACTCCCTCGAGCACAGCAAATGAAGAGTCCATTCGGCGTGTCAGGTAATGATCGGCTGTAGCTACGCGAGCAATAATTTCGCTGCGCGAGGAGCAGATACCATGAATATTTCCGAGTAATTCGCCCAGCAGTGGGTACTCATGGTATGCCTCAGCTGCATCGCCCAGGCATACCAATCCACCTCCACGCTCGACAAAAGCATACAGTGCCTCTTCTTGCTCAGGATTTATTGGCCCTACATCTCCATTTAGCATAACAACCTTTTCTGCATCCAGGTGTATCAACAACTCTGGAGCAGTTACGACGAGGGGGTCCTTCAACTTGTAAACTCCTGTCCCACTCACCTGTTCTGGTGTAAGTGCGCATGTTCATGTGAATGATCGGGCCAATGCTGGTGGACATGGGTATGCATGACTCCCACAGTCGGTAGCTCATCAGGCGAATGCGTGTGAGTCCCTGCGAGGTGATAGGGATGATCATGACCTCGCCACAGATTCTGAGGCTGGTAATTAGCTATCAGCAGGCTTTCCCCATGATGCCAGCGATCACGAAAGATGTCATAATTCTTCTTGCTCTTGGTCGCACGTTCCTCTTCACTTAAACTGACCCATTCTCGGTGTGGGTGTTTCTGGATACGTTCAGCTACGAGAGGAGTGATTAAGACACGATAGCCCGAGGTTTTGAAGAAGAAGCTGAAATAGATATCCATTAAGCGATAAAAACGGAAGCGTTCATCAATCCAGCCAACTTCCGGCAGCAGTTCTCTACGAAATGCCATCAGATAGCCTTCGATTGCATCTACATCAGGTCCAGGAGCTTCACGAAACTCTCGCAGTTCATCGGTTGCCAGCCCGTACGGTCCCACAACTCCCATATTGCGGTCAGCGAGCGTCATCGCTAATGGTTCCCAGATATCACCATCGATTTCTATAGAGGTATCCATCAGTACAATGTAATGTCCTCGACTGGCCCGCATAGTAGCATTGCGCCCAGCTGCGAACCCCATGTTGTGATCTGCGAAAAGCACTTGCAAACCTATATGCTGACCATTTGCTCCTGCCAGTTCATCTTGACGGGCTAGCTGCTCTAAATAAGCCAGCGTTTCATCGGTAGAGCCGTTATCAATGATCACAAGTTCAATAGAACGATCATCACTGTGACGACAAATGCTCTGTATGCATCTTTCAAGATCATCCCGGCTATTGAGCGCGAGCAAATTTACCGAAAACTCGTAGAGATCAGTTAGCTGTGTATTATCGGGAGCATCAGAGGAACTCGAAAGCACAGTGAATTCGTCTTCCAGCCGCCGGGGCAAGACGATAGAGCCCTGTGCGGTATCATTTACTGTATAACCAGCAGACACTATTTCACTGCGGATGTGATCAGCTTGTGCATAATCTCCCCTGCTGCGTAAACTCTCACGTTCTCCTACTAATGCAGTAATCTCAGTTGGGAGAGAAGCCAGATATGATTCTGAATCGGCCTTGCGTTGTGGCAGATCACTTTGCAAATAGCTCTTTAGATCGAAACCAAGGATGCGATCAAAATCGAACAGCAAGCGTAACCTGGTCGTTGGGTCGCAATCGTGCGCACGCAACATGGCCCACACTATGGACATAGCCCGAGGCATATTCAGATCATTCTCAACCTCGGCCAGGAATGTTTCTTGCCAGTAATTTGGTTCGATAGACTCAACCGCAAAAACGCGATCTGTATCGGCTTGCAGAAAGAGCTGATAGGCCAGTCCTCGCAATCGTTCCAGCGAAGTCTGAGCCGCTTGCAGAGCACGGAAGGTAAAATTTAAACGACTTCGATAAAGCGCCGTTGTATAAAAATAACGCAGCGCCATTGGATCGAAGCCACGAGCCTCTATTTCAGAACGGGTATAAGCATTGCCGGTAGACTTCGCCATCTTCTGCCCATCAGCCAGTAAGTGCTGAGCGTGTACCCAGTAATTCACGAACTTCTGGCCAGTAAACCCTTCGCTCTGCGCAATCTCATCTTCATGATGAGGAAAAATGTTATCTACACCGCCAGTATGGATATCAAATTGCTCACCAAGGTATTTCATCGACATGGCACTGCATTCAATATGCCAACCAGGAAAACCACGTCCCCAGGGACTATCCCATGACATTTCGCGCCCGGGCTCGGCTACCTTCCATAGAGGGAAATCCTCCATATTACGTCGATCTTCAACTACCCCTTCGCGCACTCCCGCCAGCATATTCTCCAATTGGTTGCCCGAAAGTTTACCATATTCAGGGAAGCGTTTAATATCGAAATAGACATTTCCCTTGACCTCATAGGCAATATCTTTCTCCAGTAAACCCTGGATGATGTCAATCATCTCAGCAATGTGCTCTGTCGCACGCGGGAAGATTGTCGCAGATTCGATATTCAGTTTTTGCTCATCCTCGTGGAAAGCATCGGTATAGTACTTGGCGATCTGCAACGCCGTTTTGCCCTCTTTGCGCGCCTGGGCCAGTATTTTATCTTCACCACGATCTACCATCTCCTGGCGCATGTGACCGACATCTGTGATATTCTTAACATGCTGCACCTCGAATCCGCGATACTCGAAGCTACGCCGTATCCAGTCGGCCATTGTGAAGGTGCGCAGGTTACCGATGTGGATGTAGCGGTAAACTGTCGGCCCACACGAATACATCTTGATCTTGCCATGCTCTAATGGGACAATGTCTTCAATGCGTCGGGTCAGTGTATTGTAGATTTTCATTGCAGCGTTAATGCCCTCAACAGGTGGTATCTATAGTCAGAGGAAATCGCTACCTCTGTTCAACAGGATTTACTATGGATACTCTCAACTCCCTATCTTAACATGCATTCAGTTTCATATCCTGCGGCTGGTTAGTATCAAGCAATCAACTCCCTAACAATCCGTTGTACACGAGCACCATCAGCACGGCCCTTGGTCTCTTTTATAGCCAGCGGCATGACACGTTTAAACTCTTTGCCTTGCTCCTCAACCAGTCTGGCGACTACAGCTCGCAATTCATCATCACTCATTTGCGAACTTTGCAAATAGGTTTGCAAAATCTCCATTTCACGTTGTTCTTTTTCTACAAGCTCGTTACGGCCACCCTGTTGATAGAAAGGAATTGCCTGGCTGCGCTTTTTTACCTCTTGTTCCAAAACCTTCAAACAATCAGCTTCAGTCAGAGGCTGTCCATATTCAGGATTCTTGCGGTCAGTGCGCGCTACTTCAAGGTTATGAATTGAACTCAGAGCCATACGTAAGGTATCGAGTTTGAGTTGGTCGCGTGCTCGCTGTGCGTCTTGAATATCTTTGCGCAGTTGTTGCTCTATCGGAAATTCTTGTCGTGGCGCGGTCATAGAATTATTGCTCCTTCAAAAAGTGATAGTGTCTTTTCATGCTTTCAGTATACTACGCGAGGATGGAAAAATCACGGATAATGTTAGAGAACAATTGATATCCAATCCATTGTTCAGGAGCCATAGAGGTGGGAGTGCCCCGAATAGTGCGACTGGAACTAGCAATGGGTATCCCCCAACTTTTTGCAAACATCTGGAGAGGTGAGCGTAAGACTTCGTATAAATCCCAACATTCTGCGGCTCATACGCATCCTCGCTGCTGAGAGATGTGATAGTATGAAGAGCGAGGACATTTCTTCCTCAGAAACACGGAGTGAGCCTTACCAACGCCGGGTGTTGCTCTGCGATTCAAGCCACCCATTCGTCCCTCATCCGCCTCCCTCGCTCTCGCGGATGAGCCATCTACCGTATGCCTTGACCTGGAAGGGAGGATCCATCATGCAAGAGGCACTGCTGTCGCCGCTTGCCACCTGGCATAACTTTTACGGCATCATCGGCACCGCTGCGGCGACGCTGACGGGCTTGCTGTTCGTGGTCATCGCCTTGATCGCGAGAGTGCGAGTGCGCGTGTCGTCGCCGAGTAGCGGGATTACGGTCTTCAGCACACCCAACGTCAAGCATTTTGGCGCTGCGCTGCTGGTCGCCGCCATTCTCAGTGCGCCCTGGCAGGCGCTCTGGCCTTCTGGCCTGCTGCTGGGCCTTGCGGGTCTTGGGGGCATGATCTACGTGATCATCGTGCTCCGGCGGGCGCGCCGTCAGACGGATTATGAACCAGTGCTGGAAGACTGGCTGTGGCATATCGTCTTTCCACTGGTCTCCTACACTACCCTCCTCGTCGCGGCGATCGTGCTCCCAGGCTATCCAGCACCGGCCCTGTTCGTCATCGCCGCGGCAACGGTGCTGCTCCTGTTCATCGGCATTCACAACGCCTGGGATAACCTGACCTATGTTGCCATCGAACTCTCCCAGCCGGAGAACAAGCGTCAGGACCAGTGAGAGCGTCTTCGTGTCTGATGTGCATCCAGAGGAGAAGAAACATGACCCAAATCGCTATCGTCGGAGCAGGAATTGCGGGACTCAACGCAGCTCTCACCTTGCAGGACGCTGGTCTCTCGTGTACCATCTACGAAGCGTCCCATCGCATCGGCGGTCGCATGCACTTTGATGCCATGACCTGGGCGGATGGGATGGTTAGCGAGTGGTGTGGGGAATTCATTGACGCTGACCATGACACTATGCACCAGTTGATCAAGCGTTTCGGCCTTCGCACCATGGACCTGGGAGGCGGAAGGACTGACCGGACACGAAGCGTGATGTATTTCCGCAATCGCTATTATCGTGCGGAAGAACTGGCCGAGGACTTTCAGGCCTTCGCACCACTTTTACACCAGCAGTTCCAGGAAGCGGGTTTCCCGACGACCTATGCGCACTGTACCCCGGAAGGGGTGCGGCTCGATCATCTCAGTGTGTATGAGTGGATTGAGCAGTATGTCGAGGGCGGGCACACGGTGCCGGTGGGTCATCTGTTGGATACGGCCTGTACCAGTTTCTACGGTCTGGAGAGCCGTGAGCAAAGTGCTCTAAATCTGTTGTACCTGTTTGGCTCGCCAGACCCGGCGAGGGGTTCGATCGCTTCGGGGCCGATGCAAGCAAGCCGCAAGATTGTGGGAGGCAACGAGCAACTGCCGCTGGCTCTTGCCCGCAGTTTGCCAGAAGGGTGGATCCAGTTGAGCCATCAACTGGTGGCGCTTGAACGAACGAGTGATGCTTCGCTCACCTTGACGTTTGCTGCTGCTGGTGGCACCCTACAAGTGCAGTGCGACTGTGCGATTCTCGCTCTGCCGTTCAGCGCCTTACGTCACGTCGAGTATCGGCGGGCCGGATTTGATCCGCTGAAGCAGCTTGCCATTGAAGAGCTGGGTTACGGCACGATCTCCAAGCTCTTCTTACAGTTCGATCGGCCTTACTGGTACGAGAATGGCCCCTGGCCTCACCCGGACAATGGCTTTGTCATCACAGACCTGGAGATACAGACGCTCTGGGACACTTCCCTTGGTCAAACCGGCTCAAGTGGGTTGCTTGTCGATTATACGAGCGGACACCGAGGAGCTGCTTATGCGCCCCCGTCGGCCTATTCCACGACTGATGACTCGGCGAACGTTCAGAACTATGCCCGCAACTGCCTGCAGCAATTGGAGTATGTCTTCTCCGGCATCAGCGCTCATTACACCGGCAAGGCGGCGTTGAGCTATCCCACCGGCGACCCTTTTCTTCTTGGCAGTTACGCCTGCTGGCGTGTTGGACAGTATACCCACTTCGGTGGCTACGAGGGTGTGCGCCAGGGATCCGTTCACTTTGCGGGCGAACATTGCTCGGTCGAGTTCCAGGGCTTTATGGAAGGCGCAGCCAGA
>WNFD01008698.1_pt1 | contig 11758 bp, 15 predicted proteins | sample 5400491 | NCBI WGS metagenome assembly WNFD01 (sample SAMN13153343, study PRJNA577476) | soil metagenome | isolation source: 120 cm saprolite under Douglas fir tree site 2 hole 2 replicate 2 | place: USA:California | collected 2015-04-18 | reverse complement strand
TGGTCATGAGCTTCATGGAATTTCTCGAAGTCATCTTATTGAGTACCATATATCATCGTCGCAGTGATTTCATGCAGTCCTGGGCTTCACTAAAACACAACGTACAGATTAATGAGTTTATAGGTCTCAGAATCACAAAGTACTAGAACTATATCGTCCTCAAGATCTACACCCCACCGAGTATACTTACGCTACTTGCGCTCGCTAGTCTCCCCGTATATCAAGATCCAACAATCGCGCGACCTCTGGGTTCTGGGTGGTTTTTCCTCGATGCTACCTGGTGTGACGTCTCGCCTTCGTTGTCCCGAGTACGCGGATCCGCACCACTCTGGAGCAACCACTCCACAACCTGTAAGTGACCGCTGCTCGCTGCCAAATGCAACGAGGTCGCGCCGTCGGCCTTCTGTGCGTTCACGTCGGCGCCGCCGTCGAGCAACAACTGCACAACTTCCAGATGTCCGCGTAGCGACGCGAAGTGCAACGGTGTCCGACCCCGATGATCCCGGGCATCGATGTTCGCGCCGCATTGGAGGAGCATCCGTACCAACTCGAGCTTTCCGTGGGCCGACGCCAAGTGCAATGGCGTCTCGCGATCCTCGACCCCAGCGCGGGGGTTGGCGCCATGGTCGAGCAGTAGCCGGACCGCACTGCGGTTCCCGTTCTGCGACGCCACATGCAGCAGGGTCTTGCCCGACATATCCCGGTGATGCGCATCTGCGCCGTGCTGCAGTAGCAGGCGTGCTGCTTCCAGTCCTCCTCCGTTTGCCAATGCCAGAGACAATGGTGTCTCCTCCTGCTCATCCTCCATGTTCGGGTCCGCATCTTTGTCGATTAGTAACCGTACGGCCTCGGCGTCCCCCCGCTTCGATGCTATATGTAACGGAGTTTGACCCCCGTCGTCCCGAGCATTCGCGTTGGCACGGTGCTCCAGTAAGAGCTCTGCGACACTCACGTGTCCCGTATCCACCGCCGCGTGTAACGGAGTTGCGCAGCGACCACCCCGAGCATTGACATCTTGTCCATGTGTGATGATGAGGTATTCTGCCGTGTCACGGAACCCACATAGCGCCGCGTAGTACAGTGGGACTTTCTCTCGTTGAATGCGGGGCGAGCGCGAGCTCGAAGGAGAGTCGATATCGTATATCCAAATCCAGGTCGTGAAGTGTGGCCTGCTATCAAAGAGACTTTCCATGTCATCTCGTATAAGGGACGACACATTGCCAAACTGGGCATGATCGACCCAATGCTCAGCAGCGTAGGAAGCCAAGGGTAAGTCCCCGATCCTAGCTTCATCGACGTGGTGATCCAGCCGAAGGAGCATGCTGAGGCAAGTTCTGGCAAGAAATGTATGCGCGGGTTCCCGCGGGATGTGGTAATTCGAAATGCCTTCGAAATGTGCGAGGCGATCGGAGGTCAAAAATTCTTTGACCGAAAAGTGGGAAAATTGGACAATGTGGTCTCCGTCGACGTTGACAATGGTGATCAACGTGGAACAGGTCGACAGCAGGGTTTCCTCTGCATCCTCGGGGCGCCACCGTGCGTCAAACGCGGGATTTGCTTCTCCTTCAAGTCGAAAGGCGAAGATCTCCGCAAGCTCCTTAGCACGAAGTGGGCGCATGGATACGGTCAAGCATTGAAATAGACGATAGGCATATTGCTGTTGCTCCTTAGCGATTCCCTCTAACATGCGCTGGTATGTTTCGTCCAAGCTCGTGGGTAATTTTTCCAAGGCCTGTCCAATACTAGGTGGCAAACATTTACCCAGGGTCTCTAGCTGGCAGTGGACCCATTGACACTATGGATGGAATATGACAATTATGGCTTACATGCCGCCAGCCTGTTTAGTAAGTGTATCGATGACCAGCTTCTTATCGTCTTCTCGCCACCTCCGTATCTTTGGGTGTGAGCGAACCACCGAATTGATGTAAGTGATAATATCTTGTTGTTGTCCAATTTCGTCATGAAGGCAGACGTTATGGTTCGTCAAGGGCTCGAGGACGTATCGGATGTCTATCTCGGGCCGACTGGTTATGCAGAAATGGACATGTGGGAGGCGTAATTCGACAAGCTTTTGCACGATACCAAGGGCCTCTGCGCGTGGAGACGTCAGCCCGGAAGAATTGGGGCATTCATCGAGCCCATCTACGATAACGTAGATAGCGCCCTGTTCCTGAAGTCTCAACATATTCTCCAGGCATTGTCTAAGTTCTTCCTCGTTGGGCTGGTGGAAACCATTATCGTGTGTCTTATAGAGGCCAGAGAGAATGTCGCAGAATCCATCGGATTGAATGCAGAACTGAATTAGGAGGGAGCAAAGCAGGCTCCGGGAGTCCTGCTTATTGCGATCCTGAAAGTCAAGATAAAAATACCCAAGGGCGCCTAGCCCGGCTGCACGGATGCCCTTGATCTCTTCGATGATTGATGAACTGGTCGATATCATGAGCATATGTAATCAAGAATAGTTGTGGTGGCACATGCCAAAGCACACTCTTTCCCGATCCAGCTACAGAATTGGTGGCTATGAGTCGGATTAAAAGACAGCAAGATGGAAGATGCGTACGATTCCCATGGATCCATAACAAGGAACCCCTCCGAGTCGTTTTCCATTGCCCGAAGGTGTCGCCTCGAATAAACCATGTGGCAGTCCCATTGTGATGGGCTTTGCGAGCAATGTTATGGTTCGTAGACGGATCCGGTGCAGACAGCCATTGTCGAAAATCCTTTTGTAACTGGTGGCCTATGAAGCGGTGGTGGTTAAATTATCAGCAAACGGTGATATGATAAAGCTACGAACGTTTGAACTGATTTATCTCGCTTACAGTCTTTTGTATGATCACTGGCCATTACAATTAACCAGACTCGTTCATGCATGTCCGAGTCAGCCAGACATACCCAAAGCCTTTTGGAAGACCTCCATCGACGTCTTACCATCTGACCAAGAAAGGGTTAAGTACCACGTTCATGATCGTAGGAATGAGCTACACGTACCTTCCATGACTACAGTCATATTATTGACCAGGCTGTAAACGACCGCGAGTGTCTGTGTAGCAGTCCTCCGAGCCTCCTCCTCTGTGAGTCTGATTAGTCTCTGTAGTACCGCTTCAATTTCCTTATCCCCAAACAGCTTTTCCACGTATTTCTCTGTGGTGAATTAGGCCAAAAGTTAACGTCAGAGAGGATGGACTCACTGATTTTTCCTTCCCTGATCTGTTTGGTCGCGAGGGCGAGGACAGACAACAATTCTGCCATGATCTTGACGACTATTTCGGTCATCATAGGGGTGTGTGGGACCTCGGCATAGACCTTGAGACGCTCAAGAAAGCTTTCGATGCGTTGAAAAAGATCGACAAGAACGTCATAACTTGCTTTGACATCATTGGCTACCTGGAAAGGGCAGATATCGTAAAGAGACATTGAGGATGGCAACGAGGATACGCACGGAGAGGAGGAAGCCGACACTGGAGAATATTACTTTTGCGGGAGGAAAGACCTGGGGGGTTGCGCGCATTCAGTTCAGTTTATAGTACTGTGACAAAGAATCACGGGACACCCTGACACTCACAATACTAGCTCCCGAGCTAAGGGTCGAGCTGGAACAGAGAGAATTCAAACCACCGACTACTGGCTTGAGGCATTTGATCAACCTCGGATCGCCGGTCCTAAATTCATCAAACGCCTGGGCTTGCTCTTGAAATACATCAAGTACATCGGCGACGGTGCCACAGGCGTCAATCTTGGCCGCGAGCGGATGGTCGGCGAGATCTATTCCTTTTTGTTTAATGCACTCTTCCAGAGCGGCGTTGAAGAGTGCCTCGAAGTTAGAAGAAGGGGAGGTTGCACTGTCGACCGAAGACATATGGATATCGGGAGATGTTCTGAGTGGGAGAGAAGGGGGCGCACTGAGGCAGTACTGACGCGCAGCTATTGGCCTTGATATATCCTGATAATTGGACGCCGAAAGAAGTCTGACACATACATTGACGCTCGTGGCCATACACACACAGATGACAATATTAATGTTCCTTGTGTCAATGAAGTGCCAAAGCACTCTCATGGTTCACCGGTAGGGTTCAAGCTTTCAAGCTTCAAGGTCGGAGGGTCCACAAGTCTAGGGACCGGTTAGCGTTGCCAGATATATGCCAGATATAGACTCTGCGACGATGTACATTAATTGCAGTTCGATCTATGTACGTCGTATAAAAAAAAATTAAATTAGACCATGTCGCAGCTGAACGTGGAGATAATGCGACATGCCTGCGAGTCATCCAAACTTGCGAGCTCGGGTTCCAACTTGCGAGGGGGTGGCGAAATGTAAATGCTTGAGTTCACGAAGACCTTTCTCATTCTCCTGACTTTGTCACTAACTGATACGATCGGGTCGGAAAAGAAGCGCTGTTGCTGTTGCTGGGGTAGCATGCTCTAGCTCCGCGCGATGGGTTGGAGAAGTATTTCTTCCCATTCATCGTTGCCGAACATATGTTCAAACTGTCTCCGAAATCCATCAATTCAAACATCGGTGGAGACGGCTGTGATTGCCGAGTAGATGCACCAAACTCATTGCGATGGAAGTGTCATTCACATAGCATACAACATGACATCCTGAGAAAGGCCTACTACTTCTAAGCAGAGATGGTGACCTCGACCTCGACACCAGGCTCCAAGCTGATACTCGTCTGAGGGGCATATGAGATCCCGTGCAGAAGGGGGGCTTGAAAGCGAAAAGGCTCACAATCTGTTTGACAATCTCGCTCGAGGAGTGCAGATCAATGAGGCGCTTGTGGATTTTGAGTTCGTAACGGTCCCAAGTCTTGGAGCCCTCACCGCAAGGCTAGAGAAAAACGGAGAAATGTAAGAGACATATGGGCCTTTAGGATTGTAACATGGCATACCGTCTTGCGGGTGGTGATCTTGAGGACCTTGGTCGGGAGCCTGACGGGGCCCTTCACGCGGAGTTGCTTGTCTTTGGCGCGGTTGATGAGGTCACTTGAGACTGTGCACATACATTCATGTGTTGAGCACTGGCCACACGGCATTCGAGAGACAATGCAAGAGGGACGCACACTTCTCAAGGTTCCGGACGTTGCTGCTAGTAAGCGTGATGCGAATCTTGTGGAGTTTCGCGGCGGGCACGGGCCCAGCGGCGTCATATTCCTTATCACCCTTAGCGACGTAACTCATGTTAGAGACAGAGGTGACTGAAGAACGATCAGAGACTTTTTGATGATGATGACGAGTCCGCGATTAAAGTTCATCAAGTTATAGCTGCTATCGGAGAATGCCGCGATTACCTCAGCCAAAGGCAAATCGCCATTAATTGCCTCTTCCTCAACTGAGCCAGCAGCATGCAAGGTCAGTCTCACGCGTTGAATTAGTTTCAAGTCTCTTCTAATCACTGCACATGCTTAGGCTTCAACAAGTACTACCCGCCAGATTATGATGATGCTAAGCACAAGAGTCTTAACGCATACAGAGGTCTGCTCCCTTAACCGTGCCCTTATCCATAGCCTTCTCAGCCCTGACCCATGAACAGGCAAGCATGCCCTAGGGGACAGAGCCCGAAAGCTCGATCAGGGAATTCTGATTACTCGCTTTGAGCTTCCCTTCAATATCTGGTGGTAAGACTTGGACTCGTGCGCACCTCTCAATTAAGATATCATTGCTTATGGATTGTGCACAGCGGGACCTGCGATGCCCACATTGGAATGGGTGTTCGCTACAATGCAGAGAAGAAGAAGATTGGAATGTACTACTCTACGCCCATATTTTCTTTTCGATGCAAGTGCCATCTTTGCAGTGGTTGGTTCGAGATCCAGACCGACCCTCAGGTTCGCCCATTTGTTCCTCTTTGCCCAACGTGGGTCACTTTAGCCCTGACTCGGTACCTCATGCAGAACACTCGTTACGTCGTTGTCTCTGGTGCACGAAGAAAGGAAGAAGACTGGGACCCGGCTGAGAATGGGGGGTTCGCCGTTCTAGGTCTGCATATCTCGTCCTTCCACATCGCTTTGTCCCATCCAGATTCCTTAAACCCCCCGCTATTCTGCAGATACAGATAGTAAGGCAGAGCCCGTCGACCCGCTCGCCGCGCTAGAAAAGACGACCGACGCGCAGACGCACGCCACAAAGGTACAAGCACCCCGTCTCGAACAACTCGAAGACCTATCAGCGCACTACAACGAAGACCCATACACGCACTCCCAGCGCGCGCGCAAGCGCTTCCGCGCTGAGAAGAAGGTGGAACAAGCGCGTGCCGAGGCCGACAAAAGCCTCAAGGAGAAATACGGCCTCCCAGCCGGGCTCGCCCTCGAGCGCGCGGATGACGCCGGTGCCGCTACCGAGGCACGCGACGAATGGGTGCGCGGATGCGCGGCACGAGCGGGGGAAGACGCCAGCAAGAAGCGGAAGCTGGCGCTGGAAGCCCCCGTGCTGCCTGCGCCTCCACGGCGAGGGGCTTCGGCATCTTTAGAATCCGCCGCATCAAACGCCGCATCGTCCCTGCGCGCACGCATACTATCGAACAGCGCACGGCGCACGGCCACTGGTGCCAGTGCTGGTGCTGGCACAGCTGCGCCCATCTCAACTGCCCCTCGGAAGGGCACGGGTGGCCTGGCAGCCGGCATTGCCCTACGCAAGACCTGATACGTTCGCCATCGCCATCGCCGTGGTTTTCTTTTCCATCTCGCGTTGTCGTGGATTGGACACCTCGTTGTACGCTCTGTAGCCTTAGTCGACTAGCACTTCGTCACCCAGCTAATCTGTATTGATATGATGGTGCCCTCGATCTCTCGAATCTGCACTACTTTTTCCCTTCCCCATTCCATGTCGGCTCCACAGAAGTACGTCCCGGCTAGTGGTCATGACGCCTGCTTCGTTGTGTCCACGGGGTTATTTGGCCATTCAGAGCTTTTCGAGGGCGAACTACGTAGGTTGAACATGTCAGTGGAGTGAAGTGGGGCCAGAGCCAGATTCGCTTCGCCTCATCGGGAGGAAGATGATGATATACGGCGCCAGTCATGCGGCTCGTTGCCCTACACAATGGATCACCTGGGGGTACCGCTGCAAATATCTGAGGCGGAAGGCACGCGGAGTGTCCACGGCGGACTCAGGCTCGCCTGGGAGGCTGACTCGGGGACTATTCGATACACGACACAGGTGCTGCAAACGCCATCCTGTCGGCCAAATCCATGATCTTTACCCTACCCTATCATACTTACACAGTCAACGTGCGACACCAATCCACGCCTTTCTCGACATATTCAGGCCTTTGGGAAATGTGGAGGTACTTTTGTCCGCGTTAAGATATGATATGCCCATCACAACATCGGCAAGAGATCCTCGGTATCGAAAGCAAGCCAAACAACAGGTAAAAATACAGAGAGCAGCCAACAAGAGAGAAAATCTCAGGACAGGGAAACAGGTAACATGATATGTACGCATGAAATTGAAGCGGGTGGGGGGATCGAGGGGATAGCACTTGAACCACAAAAATGAGCACATGGACAAATCCAACTAAATCCACAAGGCGGGAGGGGGAACAGTCATACGATAATTGAGGGGGCGATAAACACGAGACGAGAAAAGAAAGAGAAGAGAAGCAATTAATAGATAGGTACAGAACGGGAATGTCAGGGTAGGTGTCGACCGGCGCCTCCCCGTCTATGAAGTGGAGATAGCCCATGGTTGTTCCGGCGTCTCCATCTGGCCTTCCCATTTCCACGGTTGTGGTTGGTGGAACATCGTGTCCCCGCCTGCAATTTCTTTCCATACGGTTGGACGAAGCAATTCGTATGCGTCCTCCGTCTTTGCATTGGGAATCTGGGGAGAAGAGCCTGCGCGGCCCGTATGAGGGTGGTCCTGATCAGACGCGGACTCTGGGCTGGGATTCGTAGACGAACCCGCAACGAGATCCGGGGTAGGGGTGTCGTCGAATGCCGAGTAGTCGATAAAGTCTCCAAAAATATCTTGACCAATTGGATGTGGCGGAGACGTCGGGGGGAGATCACCAAAACTAAAGGACGGTGCCCCCGTTGCGTCATCCATGTCTGTTACTGTCGGGTAGGTACGGAGGATCTCGTCTAAGGCGTTCGATGCGGCTTCAGCGGATTCCGGATTCTCATCGATAAACTTCGCTACGTGCTCGAAGAGTGCCAGGGCCTGTTCGTCGGTCTTCACATTTTCAGCTTCTTCGTCACGCCTCCGGACTTCTTCATTGGGTGGTCCTTCCCAATCAGGTTTCACCCTCTTCGGCGATGGCGCAGGAGGAACCCCCGGCGTGGGAGCGTCGGTATCATCCTCACGAACCCTCTTCACACCGCTTTTCGCATCCACAGGCGTCGAAGAGGTGGGAGTGGAGGCGGGAGGGGGAGGGGGAGCAGGTGTTGGTGTCTCGAGGCTGATGGTCTTCGAGACCTTGCGACGAGGTACCGGTTTCGGCTTCGCAGCGGCCTTCCCTTTGGGAGACTTCGGCGTCTGGGGAGACGGTGCAGTAATACCGGGCGTCGTTGCTTGTGGAATAGGAGTAGAGGTCGTTTGGGGAGGGGGTGGGGTAGGGGAAGATAACACCGTTCCGGAGGCCTGTGTTTGGGATGGCCGCTTTCGGTGTGCTTGTGCAGGCTGCAACGGGGGGGCATGTGGTAGGCGTGACACAGCCGCAGGGGTAGAGGGGGCGGCCGGAGGGACAGGTTGAGCGAACGGTGCGGCACTACTGACTACAGACGTAGACTGTGGCGGTGGCTGCGGTGCAGAAGGGACGCCACCAGAAGGCATCATGGAGGGTTGCGCTCTAAAACCGAGAACAGTCTTTAAACCCTTGTCCATATTGTCCGCCTCTTGTATCATCCCTCGAATCGTATGCAGTTCGAGCATATACCGTGGGTTGGGCTTCTTAAGTTCTTCCAGCTGAGCTCTCGCAGAGACCATCTGTACCGATCCGGTAAACCTTAATTGTCGTCCTAGCATAGATTAAACGAACTGACCATATGGAACATCCTTTGCACGACTTCCTCTTTCTTCAAAGCGGCAAACGCAACAGGAATGTACCTCTCGATGTTGGCGAGTACTTGATCAAGACGCTCTAAATTGCGACGGTATTCTTGAATTTCGCTTTCTGGAATTGGGGGATAACCAGCGATCCCATCAAAGTCTAGGGACAAAGGGAAACCAGTCAGAAACGCGGGAAATTGCAAAAGGCTAGACTAACCACGACTGAAAGCCATTTTCTTCTGCTCATCCACCCATCGCTTCGCCGCCGTAACTTCTTCTTGAGTCGGCCTCCGTATTTGCATATGGCCCGCCGACTGCGGAAGGACTGAACCGGAAGTCACGCTGTTCACCACAGCCGCGTTCATCGGGACGGACATGACCCCACCCTGGTTCTGCGCCCCACCGCCAGGAGTAGTTATCTGGACTCCCATCGATGAGATACTTGATGGATTCGTTGATTGCGCTGTCGATGGCCGGATGGGAGGGCCAACCGCAGTGTTGAATAGCTGACCTGGCTGCGACGGATTCGACTTTCCTTGCCCTTGCATCAGAGCTTGCCGTTGCATTTGTTGAAGCTGCTGGTGACCAGAAATAAGCTGTGGGGCTCGAGCCATCGCTTGAAGAGTGGACCCTTGCGTGACCTGAGTGCGGTTATCGAGTGGCGCATTCTTGGTGGATGTCAGACCGGCACGAAACCCACTCTGATCTTGCGCCGCACGTTGCAAATTCTCCCTATTCTGCTCCACGAATGCAATGACGTGCTGTGGAACACGATGAGCCTCTAAGTCAGCACCAGACGTGTGCGAGAACCGGGGTAAGATGCTCATCGCGTCGGAAGTCATCATAATAGACGATTCAGATGGGATGCTGGCCAAAAGAGCCTGGTAATCCGCCTCCGTAGGTTGATGTGGTTGTGGCTGTGCTTGTGGTTGCGGACCCTGCGAAGCAATTTGACCGGCTGCTCTCATCCGAGAAACGATACTGTTAACGTAGGCTTGGTCGAAGTGTCGTAAAACGTCATTATATAACTGTTGTAGCCGGTGCGCAACCGCAGGCCCGCAACGTCCAGGCTGACCGGCATCCCCTCCTGAGAACAGAGGGAATCCCAAATGGGCCCCAATAATCGGCCACTCGTCGTTCGTGCATACCTAATCCAAGCATTAGAGCCGACACGACACGAAACATTCATTCCAAGACATACCGTTTCAAACCCATTCCGCAAGAACACGGCTTTATGCAATGCCCACAGATTGATTGGTCGGCCTTCGATGGTGAGGTCACTTTCGGTGAGTCTAATCCCTGTAGCGGCAGTAAACTGCATAAAGACACCCTTGAACCGATCCTCTGGCAATGGAGGTAATTTATAGGGTAGGATAGATTGCTGTGATGGGGGATGTGTGATCTGGGGTGACTGTTGTGGTGGAGCGCCAGCCATCTGCGCAAGTGCACTATTATGAGGCAAACTGTTGGGGGGAATATGGGAGGAAATCTGGGTTAAATTTGACTGTGCCGGTGCGGAAGGGATGAAGTTCTGTTGCGGATGCGGAGTAGGTATACTTCGTTGAGGTGGCACTTGATTGACCGACGGCTGGTGTAAGGAGGGGCTATTGTGCTGACCGGACCTTTCAGGTGCGGAATAAAGACCTGTAGGCCGTTGTCCTTGCAGCCACGACGGGCCATTGACAGCTTGTGAGGGATCGCCACTAAAACTGTCTCAGAGAGTATCCACGGGGGGAGAAAGTGCGACTTACGTTGCCCTTGCCTTCGCAATAATGATGTCCTGCAATTGAAGTAAGCGTTGTTTGTAGGCGTCGAGTTTTTCACAGAGCCCCTGCCGCTGAATATCGCCTTCCGAACCAGAAGTACTAGAAGCTTGAAAATTCTTCTCTCCTTCTATCACAGTACGCATAATCTGAGCGTAAAGCATACGAAGTTGGTGTAATGGCAGGTCGGCAAAATTAGCAGAAGGAATGGGGACCTGTTGACCGGTCGGTGGGGGAGGTTGGGATGCTGAAGGCGTCAAAGAGGACTGGAGACCCATCCCAAGAGGGTTGAGATGTTGACCCACACGACAAGTAAGGCCCGAGTCGTTCTGTTGCTGCTGCTGATATTGTGCGAGGAGCATGCTAAACTGGCGAGCATGCGAAGGATCGTGCGCCTGACTGACAGGACTTATCTGATCGTTGATCGCGGACTGAGGACGTTCAAGTTGGGGCACCGTAGCAGGTTGTTGCACAGGCGTTCCACTTAGCATTCCACCTGCTGGGAAACCGGGTGGAAGTTGCCGGGGAACACCCTGCCCCGGGAAAAGGTGGGGCGCAGAGGCCTGCATCATGGCAAGACGTTCCCTTGCTTGTTGCTGCGTCATCGCACCTTGCCTGACTTTCATACGCAGGGCCTGGATAAACTGAGTAAAAGTGGATGTGAGTGAAATATGCGCATTGAGAAATTATTCGGGATTATGGGCCCACCACCGACAAGATACATGATGTGTATGTCATAATAAAGGTGGTGTGAACCAACGAGCTGATGAAGGAGGGCTCAAAGGAACGCATCAAAGGAACGATTAACTGGAGAAGATAGGTGCGAAATAAGGATGTACGCAGACGTTATGCTACTTTTCGGTGGTGCGATGAAGGAAGGCAGGCAAGACACACCTGTTGCGATTGCAAGAATGGAGATGGCTGAGCCATGGCCTGGACGCTGGGCGCCCGGTCGGGCTGAGCTAGGTTAAGGACTCGGGGTTGCACATTCTCCGGGGTTGTGCCAAGAAGAC
>WNFD01006430.1_pt1 | contig 11760 bp, 11 predicted proteins | sample 5400491 | NCBI WGS metagenome assembly WNFD01 (sample SAMN13153343, study PRJNA577476) | soil metagenome | isolation source: 120 cm saprolite under Douglas fir tree site 2 hole 2 replicate 2 | place: USA:California | collected 2015-04-18 | reverse complement strand
GCACCGGACATGCGCGTCGTCGCCGAGGCGGACAGCGGCGAGGAGGCGATGCGCCGCCTCGACGAGGCGCGGCCCGAGGTCGTGGTGATGGACATCTCCATGCCCGGGATCGGCGGCCTGGAGGCCGTGCGCCGCATCCTCGCCAAGGAGCCGGGGGCGCGGATCCTGGTCCTGTCGGCGCACGAGGACGCGATGCACGCCCGCAGAACGCTCAAGGCCGGCGCCGCCGGGTACCTGACCAAGCGCAGCGCCGCCGAGGCCCTGATCCGGGCGATCCGCGAGGTGTGCCAGGGCAAGACTTTCCTCGAGCCGCAGATCGCGCAGGAGCTTGCGCTGCGGCAGGTCGCGGGCGCAGCCGAGCCGCTCGATACCTTGAGCGAGAAAGAGTTCAAGGTGTTCCTCGCGCTCGCGGGCGGGCAGTCGGTGCAGGATATCGCCGCGGTCATGTCGCTGAGTCCCAGCACCGTCGGCACCCATCTGTACAACATCAAGCAGAAGCTCGGCGCCTCGAACTCGGCGGAGCTGGCGCTGATTGCGATGCGCGCCGGCCTGCTCACGCCCTAGTCTGCAGCGGCGCCGCGCGCTCGGCACCGGTCACGGGGAGCACGGCGCGCACCGTAGCGCCCTCCCCCGCCGCGCCCGAGATCGCGAAGCTGCCGCCGAACGCCTGCACGCGCTCGCGCATCCCCGCCACCCCGAAGCGACCGTTCTCCTGCGCGGCTGCCTGCCCGAATCCCCTGCCGTCGTCCCGGACGCACACCACGAGCGCGTCTTCGAAGCGCGCCGCCGGCTCGCGCGCCACCGAGATGCGCACGCAGCTCGCCTCGGCGTGCCGCACCACGTTGGTCAAGGCTTCCTGCACGATGCGATAAACGGTGATGTTGAGCGCTTCGCCCAGCCCTTCGAGCTCGCCTGAAAGCGCGAGCTCCCAGCGCACCTGCGGGTGGCGCTGCGACCATCCCGATACCGCGTCACGCAGCGTCTCGGCCAGCCCCAGATGATCGAGCCCGCTCGGCCGCAGCCTGCGGATGATGCCGTGGACGATGTCGTAGATGTGGGAGGCCACCGACACGATCGTGGTGGCGTTGTCCCGGATGTCGGGCTTCGCTTCGCCGGCGCGGCTCGCGATCGCGGTGCCGATGGTCTTGATCGCGGTGACGCATTGGGCGAGCTCGTCGTGCAACTCGCGCGCGATCGCGCGGCGCTCGCCCTCGAGCTGGGACTGGATGAGCGCCGTCAGCCTGCGGTTCTGCTCCAGCTCGTGCTCGGCCGCCTGCATGCGCTTGTACCCGGTGATGTCGCGCAGGCTGCAGATTTCCCCGATCACGCGGTCGCTCGCCGGGTCGACGAGAGGCGCGGCCGACAGCGCCACATCCACCACCCGCCCGCTCTTCGCCAGGCGCTGCGTCTCGAGCAGCTCGAGCGGCGCGCGCCGTTCGATGGACTCGAGCTGCGCGCGCAGCTCGTCGTGCCGGTCCGTCGGCGCGATCAGCGTCGCCGGGCTGCCGACGAGCTCGTGCTGCGCGTAGCCGAGCAGCCGCTCCGCCGCGGCGTTGCAGTACGTGATCCGTCCCGCCAGGTCGCGAATGATGAGCGCGTCGCTCGACTGCTGCGCGACCAGCGCGAGCTGCCGGTTCTGCGCCAGGCTTTCCTCGAGCGCCTGCGCCATGCGATTGAAGCCGAGGCTGATCGCGGCGAACTCGGCGGGCCTGAACGCCGGCAGCCGCACGTGAAAGCGGCCGCGCGTCAGCTCGGAGAGCCCGTCGAGGATCTGCGGCAGCGGCCTGAGCGCGCGATGGAGCAGCCAGAACACCGCGACGTTGACGAGCACCAGGAAGGCAAGCGCCAGCAGCGCGAAGCGCTGCAGGTCGTCCCAGGCCTCGAAGATGGAACGCGACGCATCGGGCGTCACCACGATCGTGCCGCCGGGCAGCTTCAAGCGCGCCGCGGCGACCTCCGGCCGCACCAGCCGGCCGAACCACTCCGGCGCCCACCCGCCGGAACGGTAGGTCGCAGGCGGCGACTGGTAGAGCAGCGCTCCGCTCTCGTCGTAGAAGCGGATGTCGTTGGAGCGCACCCGGCCGACGCGCCGCAGCAACGCGAGCAGCGCCTCGGTGCGCTGCGCCGGGCCGGGCTCGAGATAGACGCCCGCGACCACGGTCTCGATGAGCTGCACCGCGACGCGCGTGGTCGATTCGATCTCCTCGCGCACCGAGCTGCGCAGGTCGTTCACGATGACGTGCACCATCGCTGCCGTGAACGCCACCGTCACCAGCGTGATCACGAGGTTGATGCGCACGCGCAGGCTCATCACGCCCCTACCCTACAGCAGCCGGCGCAGGTCGTCCGCGGCGCCGCGCAGCGCCTGCGCCATGGCCGGCTCCGCGGCCGAATGGCCGCCGCGCTCGATGAGGCGCAGCTCGGCGCGCGGCAGCCGCTCGGCCAGCTCCACCGCGGCGCGCGGCGGGCACACCTGGTCGCGCTTACCCTGGACGATCAGCACCTGCGTCTCGCCAAGGCGGGTCAGGCTCGAGACGAACTCTTCCGGCTCCAGAAAGCAGTCGTGCACGAGGTAGTGCAGCTGAACGCGCGCCCGCGCCAAAATGGCGTCCGGATCCTGCGCGGCGCCCGCCGCAGATTCGCCCGAATCCACGCGCATCACCGCCTCTTCATAGCTCACCCAGCGCCCGGCGGCGGCACGCGCCCCCGCCTCATCAGGCTGGTTTACGAGCGCATGGTAGCGCGCGAGCACGTCGCCCCCTTCGCCCAGCCCGCGCAGATACCGGTCGACCTCGCCGCGGGTGCCGAGGAACACGCCGCGCAACACCATTGCCGCGACGCGCTGCGGATGCGTCGCGGCGTAAGCGAGCGCGAGCGTGGCGCCCCAGGAGCCGCCAAAGAGCATCACGCGCTCGAGCCCAAGACGCTCGCGCAGCGCCTCGATGTCCTCGACCAGATGCCGGGTGGTGTTCTCCTCGGTGCAGCCGAGCGGGACCGAGCGCCCGCAGCCGCGCTGGTCGGAGAGGACGATGCGATAGAACTGCGGATCGAAGAACCGCCGATGCAGCGGCTGCGTACGGCTCCCCGGACCGCCGTGGAGAAAGATCGCCGGGAAGCCACCCGGATTGCCGCACTGCTCGAAATGGATGGCGTGTCCGCCACCCACCGGTAGCTGCTGCCGCGCAAAAGGCTCGAGCGCAGGATAGAGAGTCGATTCAGCGGTGTTCAAGCTCGCCCATTATCGGCCGCTATTTCATGAAAATCATGAGCTCGATTTCCCGATTTGGTCGCGCCGCGCAGGCCTGTTTGCCACGATAATGCGCACGGGAGGGTGCAAGGCCATGCCGGGCGCTCTTCCGCACAGGAGGCAGACATGTGGAGCAAGCCTGAGTACACCGAGATGCGTTTCGGCTTCGAGGTGACGATGTACATCGCCAACCGCTAAACGCGGCCGGCGTCAGACGAGAGCCCCCACGAGGGGCTTTCGTTTTTTAAGGCCGCGCCAACATGCACATTCGCGTGCTCGGCTCCGCGGCAGGAGGCGGGTTCCCGCAGTGGAACTGCAACTGTCGCAACTGCGACGGCGTGCGCAAAGGCACGATCCGCGCGCGGCCGCGCACGCAATCGTCGATCGCGGTCTCGGCCGACGGCGGCGACTGGACGCTGTTCAACGCCTCGCCCGACCTGTTGACGCAGTTTCGGGCGTTTCCGCACCTGCAGCCGGCGCGCGCGGTGCGCGACACCGCGGTGCGTGCGATCGTCCTGATCGACGCCCAGATCGACCATACCGCGGGGCTTCTGATGCTACGCGAGGGAGAACGGCTCGCGGTCTATTGCACGGAGCGGGTGCGCGAAGACCTGACTCGCGGCAATCCGCTGTTCAGCATCCTCGATCACTTCTGCGGCGTCGACTGGCATCCGATCGCGCCCGACCCGGGCGCCACGTTCTCGGTCGCGGGCGCCGCGGGGCTGTCGTTCACCGCGGTGCCGCTCAAGAGCAAGCCGCCGCCCTACTCCCCGCACCGCAACGAGCCGCGCGCGGGCGACAACATCGGCGTGCGCATCGTCGACGGGCGCAGCCGCCGCGCGCTGTTCTACGCGCCCGGGCTGGGCGAGATCGAGCCGCACTTGAGGCCGTTTCTCGCCGAGGCCGACTGCCTGATGCTCGACGGCACGTTCTGGACCGATGACGAGCTGATCCGGCTCGGGGTCTCGACCAAGCGCGCGCGCGACATGGGCCACCTCCCGCAGAGCGGGCCCGGAGGCATGCTCGAAGCGCTGAAGCCGCTGCGGGCCCGCAAGATCCTCATTCACGTCAACAACACCAATCCGATTCTGGACGAGGATGGCCCTGAGCGCGCCGCGCTCGACGCCGCCGCGGTCGAGGTCGCCTACGACGGAATGGAAGTCGAGCTTTGAATCCGTGGAGCAAAGCCGAATTCGAAGAAAAGCTGCGCGCCAAGGGCGAGCGCTACCATATCCATCACCCCTTCCACGTCGCCATGAACAGCGGCCGCTGCACCAAGGCGCAGGTGCAGGGCTGGGTGTTGAACCGCTTCTATTACCAGGTCAGCATCCCCGTCAAGGACGCGGCAATCCTCGCCAACATGCCCGACCGCGAGCAGCGCCGGCGATGGATCCAGCGCATCCTCGACCACGACGGCGCGCACGGAAGCGAGGGCGGCATCGAGGCGTGGCTGCGCCTGGGCGAGGCCGTCGGCCTCGAGCGCGAGGAGGCCGCTTCGCTCAGGCATGTGCTGCCGGGCGTGCGCTTTGCCGTCGATGCCTACGTCGAGTTCGCGCGCCGCGCGCCCTGGCAGGAGGCGGTGTGCGCATCGCTGACCGAGCTCTTCGCGCCCGGTATCCACAAGGAGAGGCTCGCCAACTGGCCGCAGCACTATCCCTGGATCGAGGCCTCGGGCTACGCGTACTTCCGTCAGCGCCTGGGCGAAGCGCGCCGCGACGTCGAGCACGGGCTCGAGGTGACGTTGGAGCATTTCCGCACTCGCGACGAACAGCAGCGCGCGCTCGACATCCTGCAATTCAAGCTCGACGTGCTTTGGAGCATGCTGGATGCAATGCAGCTCGAATATGGGATCGGGGAAGCAGGTATCCGTGATGAGTGAAGATTCGGTATTCGAGCTCGCGCGCCACTACCGCTTCCAGTGGGAACAGGCGCAACGGGCCCACGTGCTGCTCTACCCCGAAGGCATGGTGAAGCTCGGCACGAGCGCGGGCGAGATCCTGAAGCGCGTCGACGGCATCTCGCCGGTGTCGGCGATCGTCGCCGACCTCGAGCGCGCCTTTCCCGGCGCCGACCTGCGCCGCGACGTGACCGAGTTTCTCGCACACGCCACTGAAAGAGGATGGATCCGTGTCAAGCCAGCCTAACCCGCCGCTGTGGCTGCTCGCGGAGCTGACCTACCGCTGTCCGCTGCACTGCGTGTATTGCTCCAACCCGGTCGACTACACGGCTTACGGGGAGGAGCTCGCCACCGAGGAGTGGGTCCGCGTGTTGCGCGAAGGACGCCAGCTAGGGGCCACGCAGCTCGGATTCTCCGGAGGGGAGCCGCTCGTGCGCGACGACCTGGAGGTGCTGGTCGCCGAAGCGCGCAGGCTGGGTTACTACTCCAATCTCATCACCTCGGGCATCGGGCTCAACGAGCGGCGCATCGCCGCGCTCAAGGAAGGCGGCCTGGACCATATCCAGGTGTCGTTCCAGGACTCGACGCGCGAGATGAACGACTTTCTCTCGAGCACGCGCACCTTCGATCTCAAGCGGCGGATCGCGAAGCTGGTGAAACAGTACGACTATCCGATGGTGCTCAACGTCGTGCTGCACCGGCTCAATATCGACCATGTCGGGCAGATCCTCGAGCTGGCGGCCGAGCTCGAAGCCGAGTACGTCGAGCTGGCGAACACTCAGTACTACGGCTGGGCCTACCTCAATCGCGACCTTCTGCTGCCGAGCCGGGAGCAGCTCGAGCGCGCGGAAGAGGTCACCAACAGGTTCCGCGAGCGCATCGGCAACAAGATGAAGATCTATTTCGTCGTGCCCGATTACTACGAGAGCCGGCCCAAGGCGTGCATGAACGGGTGGGGCTCGGTGTTTCTCAATCTGACCGCGGATGGCTTGGCGCTCCCCTGCCACGAGGCGCGCATGCTGCCGGGCCTGGACTTCCCCAGCGTACGCGAGCACGACTTGCGCTGGATCTGGCATGACTCGCCCGCCTTCAACCGCTATCGGGGCGACGAGTGGATGAAGGAGCCTTGCCGCAGCTGCCCCGAGAAGGCGAAGGACTACGGCGGCTGCCGCTGCCAGGCCTATCTGCTCACCGGGGACGCGGCGCTCGCGGATCCGGTGTGCGACAAGTCGCCGCATCACGCGCTGATCACCCGGGCCGTCGAGCGGGCCCGGCAGGCCGGCGCGGGCGTGGGGACGAAGCCCGTGCTCTTCTACCGCGACGACGAGAACTCGCGCAGGCTCTCGCGCAAGAGCGAGAGAGCCCCCATCGCGTGAACGCTCCCCGGGCCGCCGGCGTCGACACGCGCGCGGCGATCCGCGCCACCGGCCTCGGCAAGCGCTACGCCGATCTTCTCGCCGTCGACGGGCTCGACATCGAGATCTCTTCCGGAGAATTCTTCGGTCTCCTGGGACCGAACGGTTCGGGCAAGACGACCACCCTTCACATGCTCGCGACGCTGATCCGGCCGAGCGCCGGGTCGGCGACGGTCGCCGGCTTCGACGTGGTGCGCGAACCGGTGAGCGTGCGCGCGGCGATCGGCCTGGTGTTCCAGGAATCGGCGCTCGACCGCACGCTCAGCGTCGCGGAGAACCTGCGCTTCGCCGGCCTGCTCCACGATCTTCCGCTGCGGGTGATCGGCGAGCGGCAGAGGGAGCTGCTGGAGCTCTTCGGCCTCGCGGACAAACGCGATTCGCCGGTCGCGGCCTTGTCGGGCGGCATGCGCCGCGCGCTCGATATCGTCCGCGGGGTCCTGCACGAGCCCCGCATCCTGTTCCTCGACGAGCCGACGATCGGCCTCGATCTGCCGAACCGCCGCAGCATCTGGCGCTTCATCGAGCGGCTGCGCGCGAGGACCGGCATGACGGTGCTCCTCACCACGCACTACCTGGAAGAGGCCGACGGCTGCGATCGCGTCGCGTTCATCCGCCGGGGCCGGCTCGTGGAATCCGGCGCGCCGCGGACCTGGGTGGAGCGGCTGGGGCGGCACATGCTGGAGGTCGAGGGGCCCGATCTCGACGGCCTGGCCGCGGCGCTCGAGGCGAAGCTCGGGGCCGGGTTGCGCGAGGGCGACGTAGCGTACTTCCGCTGTCGCGACGAGGACGTCGCCGCGATCGCCCGGCTGCAGGCGGAGATGGGCTCGAGGGCTTCGGCCTGGCGCGTTCGGCGTCCGAATCTGAACGACGTGTTTCTCTGGGTCGCCGACGGAAAGGACCTGGGCTGACGCGCGTGGGCCTGCGCTTTCGTCCAATCTACGCGGTGCTCGAGCGCGAGCTGCTGCGCATGTTCCGGCAGCGGACCAGGCTGGTGGCCGCGATGGTGCGCCCGCTGATCTGGCTGCTCGTGATCGGCGGTGGATTCGCGGCATTCATCGGCGAGGCGCGCGGCGTCGACTACAGGAGCTTTCTCGTCCCCGGCGTGCTCGGGATGACGATGCTCTTCGGGGCCATGCTCGCCGCGCTGACCACCGTGTACGACAAGGAATCCGGCGTGATGCGCATGATGCTCATTGCGCCCATGCCGCACGCCTGGATCGTGATCGCCAAGGTGGTCTCGGCCGCCGCGGCCGCGCTGCTGCAGGCGATCCTTCTGCTCGTGCTGCTCGTGGCGCTGGGCTATGCCGGACGCGGCACCGAGTGGGGGCTGCTCGCGGCTGCGCTCGCCGCGACTTCGCTCGCCTGCGCCGGGGTCGGGATGCTGACGGCAGCGTTCTCGCGCAGCCTGGACAATTTCGCCGGGATCATGAACTTCGTGATCTTCCCGGTGTTCTTCCTGAGCGGCTCGCTCTACCCGGTGCGCGATTTGCCGCCCGCGCTCGGCTGGATCGCCACCGCGAATCCCTACACCTACGGAGTCGACCTGCTCAAGCACGCGCTGCTGCCCGGCGCGGGGAGCGCGGATTTCGGCATTGGGCTCGACTTCGCCGTGCTCGCGCTCGCCACTGCCGTGACGGTGGCCGTCGCGAGCTGGCGCTTCTCGCGGGAGTCCGCCTACGAGCCGATGATCCACGTGCTCGCGGGCCGCGCGAAATGAACCGGCGCCTGTTTCTCGGCGCCGGACTGGCTTCGCTCGGGGCGGCCTGCGGTTTGCCCGCGCCGCGAGCTGCGCTCGCGCCGCCGCAGGTCGCGCTCGCGGACGTACGACGTCTCGTCGTCGAACGTGCCGACCCCATCGCCGGGCGTTGCCGGTACGTGGCAGACCTCGGGGCGCGGCAAGTCCCGCAGCCGATCCTCTTGGCGCGCCGCGGCGAGAGCTTCGATGGCGTCATCGAGAACGCGCTGCCGCAGCCCACCACCGTGCACTTCCATGGGCTCACGCTGCCGGAAGCGGAAGACGGCGCCGGTTTCGATCCGATCGCTCCGGGCGAGCGCAAACGCGTGCGTTTCGAAGTAAAGAACCGCTCCGGGCTGTACTGGTTTCATCCCCATCCGCACGGCTTCACCGCCGAGCAGGTCTACGCCGGACTCACCGGCCTCTTGGTAGTGACCGACGAGGATGACGACGCGCTCGATGCGGCGCTCGCCCTCGCGCCGGGAAACCGGCTCGCGCTCGCCGTCGCGGATGCTCGCGTCGTCGGCGGCGCGCTGCGCCCTTACGCGCCGAGCGCCGAGGACTGCCTGCACGGCTGGCTCGGCAACCGCGCGCTCGTGAACGGAATGCTCGACGCCCGATGGACCGTCGCCCCAGGCTGGGTGCGGCTCCAGATCCTGAATGCGTGCAATGCACGCGGGTTGCTGGTTGCTTTCCGCGATGGTGAAACCTTGGTTCCGTTCCACCTGCTCGGCACGGACGGCGGCCTTCTCGCCGCGCCTCGCGAGCTGGAGCGCTTGTTCCTCTATACCGGCGAGCGCGTCGACATCGCTATCGATCTCGGCGGGCGGCGCGCGCTTGCCGCGGTGAGCCTCGAATTCGACCCGCGCCATCACACGCACGGCGCGGCGCCGCGCCACCGCCATCCTGCGCGCGAGCGCTATGCACCGCTCGCGGCCGAGACGGTTTGTGAAAGCACCTCCGGCGGCGCCGCCGAGGGTCGATTGGCGGAGGGTGCCGAGCTGGCGCTTTTCGCGCTGCGCGTCGACGGTACTCCGATGCGCACGCCGCCGCTGCCCCCGCGGCTCTCGGCGCTCCCGGAGCCCGCCGCGCGGCCCGAGGCGTCGACGCGGCGCATGCGGCTCGACTTCGACGAACGCACGGGATTCCTGATCGACCAGACCCCGTACCGGGCCGACGAGATCGCGTTCAGCGTCAGTCGCGGCACGCGCGAAGTCTGGGAAATCAAGAACAGCCCGATCTCGATGCCCCATCCCATGCACCTGCACGGCTTCGGCTTCCGGGTGCTGCGCAGGCAGGGAACCTACGGCGACGCGCGCCGGCTCGCGACCGAGCCGGACGGACGCTTGGCGACCGACCTCGGCGTGAAAGACACCGTGGTGCTGTGGCCGAACGAGACGGTATGGCTGGCGATGGACTTCACGCTGCCGCAGGAGGCCGCGTTCCGCGGTGCCCAGCGCTTCATGTTCCACTGCCACAATCTGGAGCACGAGGACGGCATGATGATGCGCAATTTCACGGTGGTTTGAGGGGAGCGCCGCAATGACCGCACGGATTTCCGCTTTTTTGATTCTCGTATCGGTGGCGACTCCCGCCGGCGCCGGCCTGGCCCTGGTGGGCAACGAGAACGGCGGCACGATCTCGCTGATCGACACCGCGCGCGACGAGGTCGTCGGCGAGATCAAGACCGGCGGCAAGCCGCGCGGCATGGCGATCCACGCCTCGCGCAAGCTGGCCTACGTGTCGGACCAGCCGAACAACGCGCTGCTGGTGATCGACCTCGAGCAGCGCGCCGTGGCGAAGAAGATCGACCTCGGCGAGTCGCCCGAGGGGGTCTATATCTCGCCCGACGGCAGCCTCATCGCCGCTGCGGTCGAGCTCACCCACAGCGTCGCTTTCATCGACACTGCCACCGACGCAGTCGTGTTTCGAGTCAAGATCCGGGGCGACAACCCCGAGCACGCCGTGTTCTCGCCCGACGGGCGCTTCGTCTACGTCAGCGCCGAGGAGGACGACAAGCTCGAGGTCATCGACGTCGCGGCGCGCAAGCTCGTCGCGCAGCTCAAGGTGGGAAACCGCCCGCGCGGCATCGCCTTCACGCCGGACGGCGCCAAGGCGTACGTCGCCTGCGAAAGGGCCGACACCGTCTACGTGCTCGACGCGCGCCAGCACAAGATCCTGGGCACCATCAAGGCGGGCCTGCGCTCCAACGGCCTGGCGATGCACCCGGACGGCAAGCGCCTGTACCTGACCAATGGCGGCGACGCCAGCGTGATGGTGATCGACACCGCCGCCGACAAGGTCGTCGCCACGATCCCGGTCGGCCAGCGGCCGTGGAACATGGCGCTGACCCGCGACGGCGCGAAGCTCTACGTCGCGAACGGCAGATCGGACAGCGTATCGGTCATCGACACCGCCAAGAACGCCCGCATCAAGGACATCCCGGTCGGCAAGACGCCCTGGGGCGTCAGCATCTTCGAGTGATGCCGTTCACTGGGCCTGGATGCCCGCCTCTTTGACGACTTTTCCCCAGGTCTGGTATTCGCGTGCGATGTAGCGCGCGAGCTCCTCGGGCGTGCCGGGCTGCGCCTCGACGCCCTGCTTGTCGAATGCCGCCTGCACCTCCGGTGCGCCGAGCGCCTTGACGAGCTCACGGTTCAAGCGATCGACGAGGTCTTTCGGCAGCCGCGCCGGGCCGAGGTAGGCATACCAGTTGAGCGCCTCGTAGCCGGGATAGCCGGACTCGGCGATCGTCGGCACATCGGGCATCAAGGCCGCGCGCTTCGACCCGGTGGTGGCGATCGGGCGCGCCTTGCCGGCCTTGATCTGCGCGATCGACGACACCGGGGTGGCAAAGAACGACGCCACCTGCCCGCCGAGAAAGCCCTGCATCGCCGGGCCACCGCCCTTGTACGGGACGTGCACGATGTCGATCTGCGCCATCATTCTCAAGAGCTCGCCGGCGAGATGGCCCGCGCCGCCGATGCCCGACGAGGCGTAAGTCACCGTCGCCGGCTTTTCGCGCGCGAGCTTCACGTAGTCCGCAAGCGAGCTCACGGCGAGCGACGGCTGGACCACCAGGACGTTGGCGAACACCACCGCCATGGTGATCGGCGCAAGATCGCGCAGCGGGTCGTAGGGCGTCTTGATCAGGTGCGGATTCACGGCGAGCGCGCCGACGTTCGCCAGCACGATGGTGTAGCCGTCGGGCGCGCTCTTCGCGACGTAGTCGACGGCGATGTTGCCGCCCGCGCCGGCGCGGTTCTCTACCAGCACCTGCTGCCCGAGGTTTTCGCCCATCGTCTTGGCGACGATCCGCGCCACGGTATCGGTGCCGCCGCCCGGCTCGAAGCCGACCACCATCGTCACCGGCTTGCTCGGAAAGTTCGCCTGCGCCAATGCGCTGGTGGCAAGAGCGAAGGCGAAGAAGGCAAAAATCCACCTCATGTCATTTTCCCTTGAACAC
>WNFD01006429.1_pt1 | contig 11760 bp, 12 predicted proteins | sample 5400491 | NCBI WGS metagenome assembly WNFD01 (sample SAMN13153343, study PRJNA577476) | soil metagenome | isolation source: 120 cm saprolite under Douglas fir tree site 2 hole 2 replicate 2 | place: USA:California | collected 2015-04-18 | reverse complement strand
GTTCAAGCGTGTAGTAGGGCACACACAAATTGGCGACGGCATGACAACGGTCGGGATGATGACTGGCGAGGTTCCACACGACCGGGCTCCCCCAGTCATGACCGACCCAGACGGCCTTCTCTCTGCCCACAGCGTCCAGCAGTTCGATCATGTCACGGACAATGTATTCCTGGGCATACTCAGCGTGCTGGGAGTACACGGAGGAACGCCCATACCCGCGCATGTCTGGCGCGATGGTGCGAAACCCCAGTGCCGCTAGTGCAGGCAGTTGATGCCGCCAGCTTACCGATAACTCAGGCCAGCCATGGACGAAGATGACGAGCGGGCCGTTTTCCGGGCCCGCTGCCAGATAGAAGGTGGTATGTCTCTCGGTCTTGATGGTGTGTTCGGTGATGGGCATATCAGGTCTCCTTCAGCAAGATTCAATTGACGTTCAGTCCAACAGGGTGCCAGCTTCGCACTCCTGCCCCTCACACGCGCATGACGAGATACGCATGGTCTTGTACCTCCGCCTTGATCTCTATGCTCGTCTCCCCGCTGACCCGCCATCCCTCGTAGACACTCCCATCACGCAGCAGACGAGACTGTGCTGGTTCGCGCAGGTGATCCACCGCAAAGGTCGTCGCGGTGCCGGCCATCCAGGGGTCTGCGGCATAGGTCGACACCGCCAGGCTCTCTTTTTCCTCATCGTAGATGGCTTGGGAGATCCCCAGTCGCGGGAAGTCGACGCCGGAGACGGTCGGTTGGTCGAACTTGCGCAGGTTCGGCTCGTTAAAGATCCGCCACCACGCCTGCTTGCCACCCGCCTCAGCCGCCATGATGACGGCATTGGCCTGCCCACGCGGATACGGCTCGGAAAGTCCAAAGCGGTAATAAAACTCGCCACGCTCTCGGTCCCATGTCGGCTCACAGAGCTGCTCGGCCAGAGTGTGCAGGGCCTGGTAGCGGGCAGCGTCCCCCATTTCGCGTGCAATCAAGAGGCCCACGGCAAAGCTGCGCGGATCGGCGAGCAGCTTACGCTTGCTTGTTGGGTCGGGGTTTTGGGACACGGGGGGACGAGACGCATCGTAGAGGCGCTGGGCGTCATCGTAGTGCTGTGGCGACAAATAGAACACCAGACCGCCTGCAGGCGCGGAACCGCCCTGGCACAGGTAGTCAATGAGCGGGTCATAGTACCAGGCGGCCCACTCCAGCGGTCCTGCATCGGGGAGCCGTACATAGTGCTGCTTGGCGTACTTCCACCAGCGGTCGAAGACCCAATGGGTGTCCGTCTGGTAGAGCACATCGTGCAGCCTCAAACCGAGGCCTGCGCCAGTCAGACAATACGGCCAGATCTTGGTGTTCTCACAGTGGCATCCCTCCCGGCGGGCGGCCCACTGCCGTGTCAAGAGGTGGTTGATGCTGCTGTGCGTATAGGTGAAGGTGTTGGCTCCATCACAAATGATAGTGAAAGGCCTGCTCCATGTGTGGTCCCCGCTCACATAGCGGTACAATCCCAGGAGCAGATTGAAAAACCCTTTGTAGAAGAGGTTCCCATCGGCACCAATCGGGTCCATCTGCAGTCCCCACGGTTCGATGCCATTGGCGGTCCACCCAGGCACGTCGTAGTGGCCCTGGCGATCAGCTGGGATGTACAGGCGGTTCCAGGCCTCTGGGTAGGTTGCGCGCTGCGGGTCGTGGCCAATCTGCGTCTGCCAGTCGATGGCTCCCCAGTAGGTCCCGTAGCGCATCAGCAACTGGTCGAGGATGGAGCCATACACCTCGCGCCACGCTGGGGTGGTCTCGGCCATCAGGGCCATCGCATAGCTGGAGTCGAGAAGATCGAAGCGGGCAAAACACAGCATCGGAGGAGTGGATTTGTCGTCCCACATCTGCGAGGGGTGGCCCCCGCGGTCCCAGTCGTCGGGCGTGTTGACCTTGCGATGCAGGTATTTGAGCCATCCTCGGGAGCGCTCGGAGAGCATCGGGTATGCGTTTCCAGTTTTCATCAAGCTTCCTCCTCTTTCTTTGTCTTCATGCGATACGTGCGAAAAGTCCGCCTGCTCCTTCTCATCGAGAGCGTGGGTCTGTTTTGAACACATCGTTCGTCAAAACTGAAGAGATGACGCTACCGTGGAAGCGCTTCGTGAACGCTTCCACGGTGAGGCGATTTTCAGTGTTGCTGGTCCCTTTGCTCCGGCGTTCGGTCCAGTTCCACCCCAGTCACGCGGCTCACCAACGTCTGTAGCTTACAATCGAGTTCCTGAGCTGCATCTCTCAGGGCAGGATTTCGTTCTACCTCCATCAGTGAAGACGGCAGATCATATATCACCGTCGATCCATCCCCAGACTCGTTTTCAACGAGTAACAATTCGACTGGAGCGAACAATCCAGCGGTGATGTCGTGGCGCATCATCGTGATCGCAATCAAAGGGTTGCCCAAGATCCACCGCACCACCTTTCGCTGAATACCAAAGACCGGTAGCCAATCCCCGTGGTCTATCTCGAAGAAGAGCATGAAGTCACTTTCTCCCACTTGGGATTGGATGGCTTTTTCAAACTGCTCGCGGGTGCCCCCACCAGCATCCTGTTTGATCACTTTCTGGGGTGTCGCAGTACCCACCAATTTCCGCAAGTTCAGGAGGACTTCGTCGAACGAGTGGGTGCTCTCAAACCGCACGCGGTTCCCTTCAAATGGCTGCATGAAAAAAGCGTTCTGTGGCATAGATTGTTGTCTCCTTCTGTTGAGATTGTCTCGACAAACCCTCGTTTTTGTAACAGATTCCGAACCTGGATGCAGCGCACCTCACTGTCGAGCTCTGTATGGGCGCCGCCGCCGACAGTATTGTCGGCATGGTGAGGTCCGTACCGTCAGCATTTCAGCCGCGAAGAAACAGAGATGCGTGCTCGACGAACAATGCTGGATACTGGAACAGAGATCCATGGCCCGAGTCCGGGTAGAGGATGAGCTGAGCGTTCGGCAGGTGCTGCGATAGGATGAATGAATTGACGGTCGGCACCATGATGTCATTGTTGCCGTTCACGACGAGAACAGGTTGTTTGATCTCGCGGAGACGCGCGTAGCGCTCACCTTGCGGTGTGCCCCATGCTTGGATCGCGACGAGCTGGGCACGCCTGACCTGATCGTTGCTTGGCGGCTCGCGATCCTCCTTGCGCGCCCCGAGCCGTCCCAAAAAGGCCCGGCCGGCCGCCTGGCTTGTTTCCGTCGGCGCGAAAAAGAGAAAGAGCAGATCCTCTGGCTTTGCCTTTTCCTGCGTGGCAACTGCCTGGACCTCCGGCGAGAACGTGTCCATCCCCTCGCCACCCTGTGGGCCGGTTCCTGCCAGGATCACACGGCGAACCAGGTCCGGACGGTCCAACGTCACCTGCTGGGCCACGAAGCCACCTAGAGAGAAGCCGAGCAGGTCAATCTGTCTAAGCCCGAGCGCCTCGATAACCGCCAGAGCGTCGCGTGCCATCTCAGCGACATTGCCAGGTGTTTCGCCACCTGAGCGAGCGATGCCGGCGTTGTCGAACAGGACGACAGGCCGATCTTTGGCCAGGCCGTTAACGACGGCCGGGTCCCAGTTGTCCATGGTACCCCGGAAGTGTTGCAGGAAGACCAGCGGGACGCCGGACTCCTTCCCGAAGCTTCGATAGGCATAGCGGATGCCGTTCGCATCAATGAAGCGGGTCGGTGCAGTTTCGTGAGTTTGGAGTGCCATATATTATTCTCCTTTATGTATGACTCATTTTCTCAGGCTTCAAAAACATGGGCCTGTTTTGTTTTCTGCTCTCTCATCGTTGCTCTGCAGTCACGAGCCATTCCGGGGTACGAGGAGGATCTTCCCCTGCCTGCCCGTTGCTTCGGCTTGCCTGACGGCGGTGCCAATCTCGTCGAGGGAGAATGGGCGCGCAGCAGAGGTCACGAGAATGCCCTCACGCATCAGCGTGACGATTTCCTGGACCAGCTGACGTTGTGCTGTCTCATCAAGTCTGTTAAACCAGTAGACGACCCAGAACACTTCCAGGATGCGGCGGCCTGCCAGAATGAAGCGTGGGTCGGCTCCCACACGGATCGGCTCGCCGGTGAGGGAACCATAGACCAACATTCTGCCCTCCTCACCCAGCGCCTGGTACATCTGGGTTCCTGTTTCTCCGACCACCGGATCGATGGCGTACTTGACGCCCTGTGGACCCACGATCCTGCGGACCTGCTCGTCAATCGGCCCTTCTGTGGACACAATGACGGCGTCGCGCTGGCCGGAGATGAGGGTCGACGATATCGGCGACCACATCCACTGTTCCGTACCTGGCGGCAGGTCGCTGGTGATGCTTTGGGGGATGCCAGGCGTCACAAACACGTCCCAGTTCAGCGGAATGTCTCGAGTTTCGATGTCAGTCATAATTTAGTTTCCCTTGTTGGTAGCTAGTAGTCAGTCCAGATCGTTTGTGAGGCGGAAATTACTCAGATCGAGCGAGATCAGCAGCAGGTCGCAAATCGGTTTCAGACCTGGCCCACGCAGGTACATACGGCGCCTGGTCGGAAAGCGGATCCCATCGGCCTCCACCATGTCGTGGACATACTGCGCCACCGGAACTCTACCCGCCACATCCAGGTGGTAGTCGTGCCGGCGCAGGAGGAAATCGTCGCCGAAGTAGAAGTCCTGTTCTTTGCTATGGCTGGCGATCTTGTCTGGGAACCGCGCGCGCAACCCGCGCCAGAGCTCCCCACCTTCTTGCCAGGGCGCGATTTCGGCGACCTCGAAGCCGGGCATCGCCATCAAGAATGGTGTCGTGAGGTAGGTCCATATGGTGTAGCCGCTGAAGTACGCATTGTGAAGCGGATCCCACACCGTCTCCAGAACGTGGCCAGCGAAAGAGGCCCGTGGATTGGAGCGCTCGCTGACGACGGCACCCGTGGTGGTTTCGATCGCGACCCGGTCGGGCGTGAAAGCCATGCGCCAGTCCGGCTGGCCGAACGGGCTGATAAACGTCGTTTCCTCATGAAGCGTGACCGTCCTCTCCTGGGGAGTCGTGTCCGCTTCGAGGCCTTTCATCGGCCTCAAGCCCCCGCCAGCGACGACCGTAGCGGTCACCTTGTTGAAGGTGTTCCAGCGTTCAAGGCCGCCATGTGCGGCAATGGCCCGTGCAAGCAGGTCGTTCATGTGTTCCTCCTGTGCTTGGGTTGAAAAAATGCGCCATGTTGTTGCCTTCACGAACTCGACCATATCCGGATGCCCAACGGCCGCTTTGAGCGCCGCCACGACCACCTCGAACGGCTTGGAAGATGTCACGCTGAGCCGTTCGATCTCGACCCTATTGATCGTCATGTTTTCCTTCCTCTCTTCGAGAATTATCATCCTAAACGCATCGTCGATGTCCTTTGTTTGAGAAGAGCTCTGGAGACTACCTCAGAAGATAGTTGACGCCCGTGGGCACTCCCAGATGGCACACCTCTGGGTAGAGCTCCGGCTTCTTTTTGAGCACGAGGACAAGAGAAATCTCCTTGGAACGGGTTTCCCGCGGGATGCGCAACGCGCTGTACCTTCGGCTGAAGTGCTTCACAGGCCCGTTCAATGCTCTCGCTTGTTTCTGACAAGGGGCGAGATCGAGCTCTGTGAGAGCAGTTCCTCACTCCAAGACCCAGCTCATGCACCTCGCCCTCACTGGTTCTAGTGTAAGGAGGAAGCGTCATGAACGCGTCATGCACAGCGCCATGACTATCATCATGGGCCGTGGCCCCACACGCTGACCCACCCATGTGGGAGAACGCGTCTGGCAGCAAGACTGCCGACCTCGGCCCCCATCCGATCGGCTCAGCTTTCCCTCTGTTTGGCGTGAGGAACTGCTCTCGCTGCCTTCTGCACACGTGAGAACAATGAAGGACGCTCTCACGCCGGTTCGACTTCTGAGATACCACTCGTTGCCCATCTCGTGGGATGAGCCATAAGTTCGCCAAAACGGGGAGAGATGTGTCGGAAGAAAAAAAAGGCGAGGATATGCGTCGAATCTCGACCACATTTTCAAACAGGAAGAGGTCTCCCTCAAGGATTATGAATCTTTTGCTGACGTGGAAGCAAATCTTGCCACACAACCACAAAAACACCCCCCTACGACCTCAGCCAATCAGGAGGTCAGCAGCGTGTAGAGAGTGGCTATACGGCCCTCTTTCACCATCGCGATATCCATGCCACTCACCACGGGAGGCTGTCCCTCAGGACCAAAGTGCCAAGCAAGGTAACCGAGGTCGTGGTTTTCATAGATGGGACCTCTGGCAGTGAAGACGAAACCTGGCGCTTTGTCAAGCAGCTTCTGTGCCTTGTTGTTGAGCGCCTCGCGACCGGTAACGATCTCGTCGGGGTCAGAGAACACAACATCATCTGTATACGTCCTGGCTATTGCTGCGATACGCCGTTCGGGGTCACGCTCGTTGAAGACGTCGAACAAATTTGCATGCATTAAGTCACGAATCTTTTCGGCCATAGCTAAGCTTCCCTGATCATATATTCTCTTCACGCCAACCCAAACGGGTAACATGTCAATCATCATAGGATAGAATAACTGACATGTCAACTCTCCAGTGCTTCCTCAGACAAGGCATCGTCTGAGCAGGCTGCTCAAGGCTTATGGTTATCTGGTACATCTTCAAATAAATCGGTAGTCGGTACTTCTAAAACTACTGCAATTTTATTCAGCGTGGCTAATCTTACTTCGTAGTAGGGGTTTCTCCATATGCGGCGTATGGTGTTTATGGGTACATCACTTGTGCGGCTTAATGTGGACTGGTTATAGCCCTTCTGTTCAGCAATTTCTTTAACCTTTAGCCGTAGCATACAACGTCCCCTATAAGTATTCCTCATGAGTGTACCAGAACACCATACTTGACAACACACCCAGTTATGGGCTATCTTTTCTCTATAGCATTTCAGTATGCTTTTATGAGAGAATATCGACGTAAGGCAAGGTTCAATGTGAAGAAAAGTCCTTGACCGTGTGAACCGTCACACCGTGTCACGCCTCCGCGCGAGCTTTGGGTCTGTCGCGATCGGCAGAGAGATCCTGAGCGAAGCGAAGGATGACAGGGCTGGACCTTTCTGTTGGTGAGGAACGGTCACGTTCATTTGAACCTTGCCTAATCAAGGGGCTACAACAATGCAAAAGACGCTCTACCTGGCAACCTTCGATGTAGGTTACACGCATGTACTACGTGTCTTTTACGCAGCCGATGAAGCAGAGTCACAGCAAAAGAAGAGCGATTTAGAGCGTGAGATAAACGCGGTATGTAAGAGCCTGGAGTATTATCCGAATGGTTTCAGGCTGGTGATGTCTACTATCCCAGGAACCGTAGAAGTAACCGAAGAGGTACAGCCACGAACTATAGAGGTCTAGCGATCTCCATCCCCCATTGGCGTCACGTTAAGGGCGTAGGCGCGACATTTATGGCGCTGGGGTGGGGCATGGGCTCGCCTAGACCTCCCCACCCCAGCGCGATGAATCGCGGTCCCGCGATAAATCGGGGACCTACAACGCCGTTATCTCGTTCTGTTAACTTGACGCCAATGGTCTAGCGATCTCCGTTTCCCTGCCCCAATCCCGCTGTCCAGGCCGCGCGCATCGCCTCCGTACGATCGGCAACCTGGAGCTTCGAGAGGATGTTGGAGACATGGTTGCGCACCGTTTTGGGGCTCAAGACGAGGTGGGCGCCGATCTCCGCGTTCGACTTGCGCTGCGCGATCAAGGCGAGGATCTCGTATTCACGATCCGTCAGTTCCGGGAAGAACTGGGCTGGCCCACTCTTACCCATTGGTCGCGTGCTGCCGAAGTAGTGCATCAGGCGCTCGGCAATGGACGGGCCAAAGATGGCCTCGCCGCTGGCCACAGCGCGAATGGCACGCAGGGTCTCCTCCTGCACGGCTCCTTTGAGGAGGTAGCCGCGCGCCCCGGCACGGATGGCCGCGAAGACGGACTCGTCATCCTCGAACATGGTAATGACCAGGATGCGAATGTGCGGACTTGTTTGCAGGACGCGGCGGGTCGCTTCAATACCGTTCAGGCCAGGCATTTTGATATCCATCAGGATGACATCGGGCTGCAACGCCTGGGCCTGAGCCATCACCTCGTTACCGGTCGCTACCTCGCCAATGACCTGCATATCCGGGACGGACTCCAGCAGGGCACGCAAGCCGTCGCGGAACAGGGGATGATCATCAGCTATCAGTATGCGAATCGGGTCCATAGGTCCTCCTCTTCATGCCTGCTGGCGAGCCGTATGTACGTCATCCACGTGAACAGGTGCGTACACCTGCCGTGCAGTGTATTGAGCGGAGGAAAAGCCCGCTTCCTCTGCCGCAGGGAGAGGTAATCTGACCTGGATGGTAGTGCCTCCGGAGGAGCCCTGGGTGATGGTGCAACTTCCTCCCAACTCGCTGGCGCGTTCGTGCATGGCGTGCAGTCCGACACCGCTGTGATGGCCCGGGGGAATGCCTTTGCCATCATCGCTGATGTCGAGATGCAGAACACCGGCGTCGATGGAAAGATGGAGCAGGCAGTGCTGCGCCTGGGCGTGACGCGCGACATTGGTCAGGGCCTCCTGGGCGATGCGATAGGCGGCCACCTCCACGGCTGCGGGCAAGGGTGGCAGGGGTTGGGGAGCGTCGAAGACCACCTCGAGTCCCTGGTGCTGGTAGTGAGCCGCCTGTTCGCGCAGTGCTGAGAGCAAGCCGAATTCGTCCAGGGCCGGAGGACGCAGGTTGTGGACCAGGCGGCGGATATCGGTGATGGCATCCTGGGCCTGCTGCCTCACTCCGGCCAGCAGTGTCTCTGACCGTGCGCTATCCGTCTTGAGCAGGTTGCGTGCGGCATCGACTTTGAAGGTGAGGCTGGCCAATGCGGGACCCAGGCCATCGTGCAGGTCGCGGCGCAGGCGGCGACGCTCTTCCTCGCGCGTGGTCACCAGGCGTTCCCGGGCCTGCTGCAGGCTCTCCGTCAGGTGTTGGAGATGGGTGGTCAGGCGCACGGCGTACACGGCCACGCCTGCCTGCCGTGCCAGGTCCGCCAGCAGGCGGGAGTCCGCCTTGCCGAACGTGTCGCCTGCGCGTGCGGCGAGCAGCAGGTAGCCAACGGTCTCGGCCTGGTAGACCAGTGGCACGCGCAGCAGGTCAGGCGCGGGCGTGCCAGAGGAGGCCACGATCTCCCCCTCCTGTTCTCCCAGGACAACCCTCTCTCCCGCCGTCCTGGTTGCTGTGCCGATGAGTTGTTGCTGTTCTGGTATCAGTGCAATCGCCACGTAGGGGAGTTTGAGGGCCTGGGCCACGGTGTCCACAATGGTGGGCAGCACCTTTTCCGGCACCAGTGTGGCTTCAAGGCGGCTGCCCAGGCGTGCAAGCACGGCATACGGGTCGTCGCGCTCACCGTACATCAAGCGATTCACGCCGCGCTGGAGCAGGTTATGGAGTGGTTGGAAGAGCACGGCAACGATGGCTGTGGCAAGAAGCGAGATAGCAGGATTGTTTCCCGTGCGCAGGAGCGCGCTAAAATAGCTGACCACCAGCACATAGACGCCAATCACGCTGGCCGAGAGTGTACTATAGACCAGCGTGCGGTTGATGATGAGGTCGATGTCCCACAGATGGTGGCGGAAAATAGCGACCCCGATGGCCAGGGGAATCGGCAGAAAGAGGAAGACGGTGAAGGTCCCAGTGAGCAGTTGGAACCACGAGTCAGGCGCATTGAGCGGAGCAACCAGCCCGCCCAGTACCCCATTGCCCACAATCTCCAGGGCGAGACCTATGAAAAGGGCAAACATGAACCACTTCACCTGCTGGCATTGCGTTGCATCGTAGAGGCGCACATAGCGATAGACCTGAATACCCAATGTGCTCCCCCAGGTCACGAGCACAACCAGCAGCAAGAAGATTGCCAGAACAGGAAAGAAATTCGTCGAAAAGTAAAAGCCAAACTGCCCTATCCAGAGCAAGATAATCAGCCATGACCAGCGCGGCGCGAACCGTCCCGTGGGAAACGTCAATAAAAAGATACCCAGAGCAGTCCATTGCAAAAGGCCGAGCAGCACGATAGGTAGCTGGATAAACAGGGGCGTCTGGGGCGTTCTGAAGGTTGCTAGCAGAGTGTCCGAAATGCCAAACGAGCCAAAGATAATAAGAACCAGTGAAACGCTCACGCCCATCCATTCATGAGACTTGCGCCAGAAGATCAGTATCCCAACGATCCAGAACAGCAACGACGCAGCAACATCGAGAGAGACAAAGTAGGCAGCGTAGGCTGCTACGGGGAGATGCAAGCGCTGCAGAGCCATAATGTTGCCTGGAGTGGGTTGCCAGCTACTCCTACATTGGCTCACGGGAACAGTACAAACGGTACGCAGGTTCATATAGTAAGCAGGAATGCTGGCCACAAAGTTGGCCGCCAGCAAAAGCGCAACCATTATCCATCCTATTCGTGCCACGGCAAGCCACCAAGGTACAAACCTATCGGACTCGCGTGAGGATCCTACAAGCTGCTTCATTCTCATGATCACACCTGCTGTCGTTCTGCTCGGCTCTACTATACCACATCCACTCGCCAAGTAGGACTGCTCTTTCGCGCCTATAGCCGCGACTTCAGCCGCGCGATCTAAGCGCACGAAAGAGCAGCGTCCTGATCGTTGGTTGCTAGCTGCGTTGGACCGAAGACTGCGAGACCTGTGTGGGGTTCCCACGGAAACTGAGGGTCGCACCCGCCCAGGCCAGGGCAGCAAATACAAGCGCTCTCGCGCTGTCGGCGACGATCATTCCAGGAAGCCCGGTGTTGTTCAGGGGCGCTGCGAGTAACACGAGGACAGAGGTAATGAGCATTGCCCAGCCAAGCGCTGCCGGAAAGATCTGCGCACGGATCGTCGTGATTCCCACGATCACGCCGCCGATCAAGATCAGCACCTGTCCCACGATTGCAGGGATGAGCGCGAATGGTGGTGGGCCGTCGCCTCCTGGATGCGGGATCAAACCTGGCACCGCGATATCGAGGATCTGGACGAAGCTCAGGATCAGCAAAACCAGCACGATCGCGACCCAGAGAAGCAGCACGCCGACCAGTCCCCAGCGCCTAATCTGTTTGGCTTGAGCGCGATAGAGCGCTGGCAACCCAACGAGCAGGAGCAATCCGCTGATAACAAAGACCACATTCGTTGGGATGGATTCAGGGCCAGTGAGACCATCTGGCCCTGGAATGAGAAAGATGAGCAGAAATGAGAGGATGGTGCCAGTGGCACCGACCAACAAGAATTGGCCTTGAAGACGTATGGACATGTACTTTCTCCCTTCTTCAGGATACCTGAACAGAACTTCACATGAGCAGAAGCAGAGCGGTGTGCTGCTGACTGAAGAAAGCAGTCGAGACGCTCTTTCTGTCTCCTTCTTGTTCTCTGATTGAAGTGTAGGAGATGGAGCGTCCCGCTGTCATGAGGCGCTGTCCCGGTTTTGTCCCGATGGGTGTCCCGATTGTGTGGAACGGAGAGTGCCCAGCGAATGAGAATATGCTTTGGCAATTCTCTGAAAAATTTGTTATACTTAGTATAAGTTTACTCTAAGTAAATTCTTAAACTTCGTCAACAAAGAGCACAAGTAATAAGAACACGTGAAATAATTGACGTGTTCCTGAGAGGAGATAGATTTATGACGCAGCAGCCCGGCACGACGGCAGGAGGAGCATCATCTATGAGCTTCTTTGGTGGACAGTTTTCCACCAATCCGTTTCCATTGCTCGCACAGATGCGTGCTATGG
>WNFD01006428.1_pt1 | contig 11762 bp, 8 predicted proteins | sample 5400491 | NCBI WGS metagenome assembly WNFD01 (sample SAMN13153343, study PRJNA577476) | soil metagenome | isolation source: 120 cm saprolite under Douglas fir tree site 2 hole 2 replicate 2 | place: USA:California | collected 2015-04-18 | reverse complement strand
GGACGACTCCACCACCATCTTGGCCGCTTCCTCACGGAACTCCGGCGAGAATGTTCTATTCTTTCCAGCCACCTGATCTTGTCCTTTCCGGTGAAGATCCTAAAGGATCCGCAGTCCGGAAAACTCGGGGCACCCCAGGTGGTACGTGGCGAGCCGGGCGTGGGCAAGACGGCGCTGCTGAAATATCTGGCCTGGCAGGCGTCGGGCTGCCGGTTGGCGGCCGCCACGGGTGTCCAGTCGGAGATGGAGCTGGCGTTCGCCGGGTTGCATCAGTTGCTGGCGCCGATGCTGGATCGGCTGGAGCGTCTGCCGGGGCCGCAGCGTGATGCGCTGCGGACTGCGTTCGGGATGAGTGCGGGGCCGGTGCCGGACCGGTTTTTGGTCGGCTTGGCCGTGCTGGGCCTGCTGTCGGAGATGGCTGCAGCTCGGCCGCTGGTGTGCCTGGTCGATGACGAACAGTGGCTCGACCATGCCTCCGCGCAGATCCTGGCGTTCGTGGCGCGTCGCCTAGGGGCGGAGGCCGTCGGGCTGGTATTCGGGGCCCGTGTCCCGAGCGGTGACCTGGCGGGATTGCCGGAGCTGGTGGTAGGCGGCCTGCGAGAAGACGATGCGCGCGGGCTGCTGGGTTCGGTGCTGACCGGACCGATGGACGAGCGGGTGCGCGATCAGATAGTCGCCGAGACGCGCGGCAACCCGCTAGCGCTGCTGGAGCTGCCACGCGGTTTGACGGCCGCCGAGCTGGCTGGTGGTTTCGGGCTGCCCGGCGCGCTGTCGCTGCCACGGCGGATAGAGGAGAGTTTCCGGCGGCGCGTCGAGGCTCTTCCGGCCCAGACCCGGCTGCTGCTGCTGCTCGCCGCGGCCGAGCCCACCGGGGACCCGGTGCTGCTGTGGCGGGCGGCCGGGCAGCTCGGGATCGGCGCCGAAGCGGCGGGGCCCGCAGCCGAGGCGGGCCTGGCCGAGTTCGGCGCTCGGGTGCGGTTCCGCCATCCGCTGGTGCGTTCGGCGGCCTACCGTTCGGCGACGCTGGACGAGCGACAGCAACTGCACCGCGCCCTGGCCAAGGCCACCGATCCGGCGATCGATCCGGACCGCCGCGCCTGGCACCGGGCCCACGCCGCCCTCGGGCCGGATGAGGATGTCGCCGCGGAACTTGAGCGCTCAGCCGACCGGGTGCAGGCACGCGGCGGGCTGGCCGCCGCGGCGGCGTTCCTTGAGCGGGCTACGGTCCTGACGCCCAATCCGGCGCAACGGGCCGTGCGGGCTCTGGCCGCGGCCCAGGCCAAGGTCCAGGCGGGCGGGTCCGGCGCGGCGCTGGACCTGCTGGCCATGGCCGAAGCCGGGCCGCTCAGCGAGCTCCAGCATGCTCTTGTCGATCTCGCGCGCGCCCAGCTCGCGTTCGCCACCAGCCGGGGCAGCGACGCCGTACCCCTGCTGCTGCAGGCCGCCAAGCAACTGGAGCCGATCGACGCCGGTCTTGGCCGGGCGACCTACCTGGACGCGATGATTGCCGCGAACTTCGCTGGCCGCCTCGCCGGTCCCGGTGCCGACATGCTGGCGGTGGCCCGGGCGGTCAGTGCAGCGCCGCCACCGCTGCATGCGCCGGGCGCATCCGATCTCCTCCTCGATGGCCTGGCAACGCACTATAACGAGGGGTACGCGGCCGCATTGCCGATCCTGCGCAGGGCACTGATCGCCTTCGGCGGCGGCATGCCCGCTGACCAGGAGCTGCGCTGGCTGTCGCTGGCGTTTGCGGCGGCGATACACATCTGGGATGACGATCGCGCCGAGGTGCTCTCCAAGCGGTACGTCGAGCGTGCCCGCAAGGTCGGCGCGCTCATTGAGCTTCCTTTGGCCCTCAGCAGACGCGTATACGTGCTCCTCTCCGCTGGTGAGCTGACCGCCGCGGCAACACTTGTCGAGGAGGTGCAGGCGGCCACAGAGGCGACAGGGACCAACTTCACGCCGTATGCCGCTATGGGCCTCGCCGCGTTGCGCGGTGACGAAATCGAGGCGTCCGCGCTGATCGAAGCCACCCTCAAGGACGTGCCATCGCGAGGCGAGGGACTCGGGATAACCGCGGCCGAGCGGGCGAACGCAGTGCTGAACAACGGTCTCGGCCACTACCAGAAGGCCCAGGCCGCAGCCCAGCGGGCCACCGTGAACGACCGGGAGCTGGGCTTCTCAAACTGGGCGTTGGCCGAGCTGATCGAGGCCGCCACACGCAGCGGGATAAGCGAGACAGCCGCCGGTGCCTACCGGCGGCTCGCCGAGATCACCAGCGCCAGCGGCACCGACTGGGCGCTGGGGGTCCAGGCGCGTTCGCACGCGCTACTGAGCGAAGGCGAGGAGGCCGAGGACCTATACCGCCAGGCGATAGCCCGCCTCGGCCGGACCCGTGCCCGTGCCGAGCTGGCCCGCGCCCACCTGCTTTACGGCGAATGGCTGCGCCGGGAGCGCCGCCGCGCTGACGCCCGGGAGCGGCTGCGTACCGCGCACCGCATGCTGGAGGCGATGGGCATGGAAGCGTTCGCCGAACGGGCCAGGCGCGAGCTGCGGGCCACCGGCGAGACCGCTCGCAAGCGCACGGTCGCCACCACGGTTGAGCTGACTGCACGGGAGGCCCAGATCGCCCGGCTGGCCCGCGACGGGCTGTCCAACCCGGAGATCGGCACCCGGCTGTTCCTCAGCCCGCGCACCGTCCAATACCACCTGCGCAACGTCTTCACCAAGCTCGGCATCAGCTCGCGCGGCCAGCTTTACCGCGTCATCCCCAACGGCCGAGCCGCCGTCCCGCCCCGCTAGCGCGTCGGCGAACCCGGGCTCCTGGCAGGCGTGCTGCCAGCCCGCGACCCCAGTTGCGGTGAGCACAACCGCGCGCGCGTCAGACGCTGAACTTAATTTCAGTCGGCGTTTGCTGCACCGCAGATGACGGGTCGCCCGGCGATTGCCCGTTGCTGTAGGTGATGCCAACGCAATCGACATTGAGATTGAGCCCAGCCGAACAACCCACGTCGATCAGCCCAACCGCATTCGCGCCCACCCGGCGCGTCGCCTCGGCAATGGCCGGATACAGCACGGCGCAGCGTCCGGTCTCGTTGGCTCGCGCCGACCGGCGCACGGCGAAGGCCACGACCGAGTCGGTCATTGCCAGCAGCGTGTCGATCGCCGCGCCAGCGGCAGCGTCGCCGTCCGCAGCGGCATAGGCCGCGCCAAGCGCCGGGGCGAGTCCGGCGAGGGCGAGGTCGTGCAGCGCGGCGAGGATCACCGTGGGGTGCCGCTTGCGCGCCGGCGCCGCCTCGATGGCGAAGCGCCTCGTCGGACTCACTCAGGGCGACGGCGACGCGCTCGTACAGCGGCGATGTTCCGGCGGCGTCGACCTCACCGAAGTGCCGGTACACCTGCGAGTGTGCGGGCCCTATCCGCGGGTACGGCGCTTCCCGCGGCCGGCCCGGGCATCCCGACGATTCTAGCCATCGGAACGAACCCGACCCTTCACCTGGCACAAGAGCGCCGAGGAGATCCTCGACCGACTCGCCGGCTACTGCCGCTCCCTCAACGAAGAGCGAGCGCTCCAACCTGACAGGACACTAGCCTCGTCGCAACAGTCGAACGATCTTGTGTTGCGAAGATCGCTGGAATCCGCCCGGCCTGAAGTGGCCCAGCCTCGAATCGGACACCCTCGATGTCGGCTTGAAATGCCCCCAGCCGGATGCGGCCTGCGGCTGAGCAAGTGGGCCATCTCCTTCCCCGGCCGCTGCCCGGCCGCCGGCCCGGACAGTCAGATGCCGTGCTTGGCGTCTTCCGGTTTTGTCGGTGCCGGGTGGCAAGATGCCGCTATGCGGTACTCGGTCAACGTTCCGAACTTCGGGGAGGTCGCGGCGCCGGAGGTCTTCGCCGAGGTGGCCCGCCGGGCCGAGGAGGCCGGCTGGGACGCGCTGCTCGTCTGGGATACCGTTGTCGGGGAGAAGGACCTGCGCTGGGAAATCGCCGATCCGTGGATCCTGCTCGCGGCCGCGGCCCTGGCCACCAGCCGGATCCGGCTGGGCACCGCGATCACGCCCGTGGCCCGGCGGCGGCCGTCCAAGCTGGCCAGGGAGGTGACCACCCTGGACCGCCTGACCGGCGGCCGCATGGTCCTGGGTGCCGGGCTCGGCGACCCCGTCGACGGCGAGTACGGCAGCTTCGGTGACACGACCGACACCAAGGTGCTCGCCGAGCGCCTGGACGAGGGGCTGCACGCTCTTGACTTGCTCTGGTCCGGTGAGCCGGTCACCTACCGGGGCAACCAGATCACGATCGACGACGTGGTCTTCCGGCCAGTCCCGATGCAGCGTCCGCGGGTGCCGATCTGGGTCGGCGGGTTCTGGCCGAACAAGGCGCCGATGCGCCGGGCAGCGCGGTGGGACGGGGCCATCCCTGTCATGGCAGGGTGGGAGAGCGGAGGCCCGCCGGACCTCAGCGAGGTCCAGGAACTCGTGAGGTTCGTGCGCGGCTGCCGGGCGGAGAACGGGCTCGCGGGCAGGCCGTTCGACATCGTCATCGGCGGCACGAGCCCGGCTGGCCAGGCTGCTGGCCGTGACCATGTCGGTCCGCTGGCCGACCTCGGGATCACGTGGTGGGATGAGCGGACGCCCTGGGGTGATGACATGGGCCGTGCCGAGCCGATCCTGCGCCGGATCGAACAAGGACCGCCCCGCATTTAACCGGGCACCCCGTATGGGCGGCACGGTGAGTGAGAAACGGGAGGGGACTCTTGACCTGCTCCCACCTCGAACTCCACCATGAACCGCGCATCCGCGGCACCTGCCGCCGCGGCAGCAGCACCCGTCACCAGCCCACCCCGCACGGGTCGCCGACGGGCCGACGCTAGTGGCAAACCCGGTGAATGGGCCGGGTCAATTGGCAACGGGCCGACTCACGTGTCATGGGACAGGTGGGGCCATCCAAGCCGTCACGTGATGCCCAGTGGAGCTAGATGAAGCCGTCCGAGTCGGGCCGAATGGAGCCGTCATAGCTACCCGCCAGCGGCGTCGCGCCGCGAAGCATCTGGCAGGATGTCGGCAGCTACCCGAGCGGCCTGGGGAGGAAACCGGTGCCTGTCCGCTTTCAGTTCGTCATCGACTGTGCCGACCCGGACCGGCTGGCTCGGTTCTGGGCCGCCGCGCTGGGCTATGAGCTCGCGCCGGTCCCGGATGGATTCGCTACCTGGAACGACTTCTACCGCAAGCTGGGGGTGCCCGAGGAGGAGCTGGTCGACGGGGCGGACAGGATCAGCGACCCGGAGGGCCACGGGCCGAGCATCTGGTTCCATGTCGTCCCGGATGCCAAGGTGGTCAAGAACCGGTTGCACCTCGACATCCACGCCAGTGGCGAGCGGACGCATCCGATCCAGACTCGCAGGAAGCGAGTCGACGCGGAGGCCAGCCGGCTGGCCGGCATAGGCGCCACCATCACTGGCGCATTGTCCGAGGAAGGGCTCGACCATTACGCGGTCGGGATGAAGGACCCGGAAGGCAACGAGTTCGATATCAACTGACCGCAGCAGCCGGCCTTCCAGAAGCCTCCGGTAGCGTGACGCGAGTAACCTGCCAGCGGGCGTCAGACGTGCTCCGAAGACTCCCGTGTCGATGACAATCGGTCCTCGGGATGCGGAACGCAGCGCTATGCATATGACTAGATCTCCGACTCCTCGGGCACCAGATCACGACCGTTCCAGGTGAACCTTGCCGTGGTCACGGCACTGGCTGCCCGAGGTCAAGTACCCCCACCCGTACTACTTCATCGTGCCCGGAGGCCAGGTCTTCACCATCGCGCCACCGCGCTGACGGAGATCACGGCGATTGCCCTAGAGCCACCGGCAGAACGCGCCCGCAACCGCACGAGGCCCCGCTACTCAGACTGAGACATCCCTGGTCAGCAGCCCGCCTGTGGCTGGTGGGCGGCCTCGAGAACTGCCTGCGCGGCCCCGCCGGTCACCACGCAGCGACCGGGGCACGCGCCGATGAGGCCAGCGTGGAACTCGGCCGCCGCACTTTGGAGCAGGCCAAGGGTCAGGGCCCAACCATCGCGGACACACCGGCGTCATAGCTGACGTAATGGTCGTAGTCCGGCGCCTGGGTCGATCTGGGTCGCAGGGCATGAGACAGGCGCTGCCAGCAAATGGCAGCCAGCTGCTGTGGAGGGGATCATGATGACGCCATCTCCCAACCGGGTGCTGCGCCGCGTGGCCGGCGCATGCACGCTCGCACTGACGGCGATCGCGGTCCCGGCGGCCGCCAGCGTGGCCCCGGCGACCGCGAGCACGGCCGTCGCCTCTCCCGCGACCGCGGTTCCGACGTGGTTCAGGGCGAGCGCCATGACCTGGACGTCAGCGACCAGGGGATGGGTGCTTGGCGCCAGGTCGTGCGGGCTGCGGCACAACTGCGCGACCTCTCAGGTCATCGGCACCACCGACGGAGGTTCCAGCTGGCACCTGGTCGGCACCATCAAGGCGACCATCCCAAAGCTGGGGCTCGGCACAACTGGCATCACCGAGATCCGGATGGCCACCCCCCGGGTCGGCTGGGCATTCGCGCCCGACCTCTACCGCACCGGCGACGGCGGCAAGACCTGGAAGGCGATGCCCATCCCTGGCCACGGCAAGCAGATACTCGACCTGGCGGTGACCCCGACCAGCGTGTACGCCATCGTCTCGCCGTGCGCCTACCTAACCGGCCTGTGCGGCAAGACCCAGCTCAGCACCTGGCGCACCAACCTGGCCGGCCAGAGCTGGACCCGCATGCCAGTCAAGCTGAAGATCAACGTCTCCGCCGATGTCGCCGCGTATGGCAAGACCGTCTACATCGTCACGCCGCCCATTGACGGCCCGCAGCCGAGCCAGTTCCTTGCGAGCACCGACGGCGGGCGCCACTTCGCGGCACGGCGAGTGCCGTGCCCCGCGGTCACACTGCACTCGCTGATCCAGGCCGTTCCGTACTCGCCGACCAAGGTCGCGCTGCTGTGCGACGGCAACCCCGGCTTCAGCAAGGCCGTCAAGGCCGTCTACGTCTCGGCGAACACCGGCAAGACCGACACCTACGCCGGCACGATGGGGCCGTATGGCATCCAGGCCGAGCTAGCCGTCTCGCCGTCCGGCAACCTCGCGGTCGAATCGTGGTCCGACGGCTCCTTCATCTACATCAACGACAACCACGGCACCACCTGGCACACCGCCATCGCCTCCGGCGACGGCGGCCGGATTCAACGACATCACCTACGTCAGCAAGCGGGTGGCATGGGTCGTCGGCGCACCAGCGTCCATGTTCGCCGACTACGGCAAGCTCCTGGTCAGCCGCGACGCCGGACGCCACTGGGCCTTCGCCAAGCTCTGATCACGCCCCGGCGCGCCCACGGCGGGGACGCACCGCTCCTCGCCGCGGGCGGGGTCTCGGCGACGCCGGCCTGGTGACGGGACTATCAGCCGTCGCTCGAGGTCGGTCAGCATGGCGCTGCCGATGCCCCGCTGCCGCCACGCAGGCGTGACTGGCTGATCTGTGCCCGGCGCAGCCCCAGAGCCCTGACGAATCTTCTTCTCGCATCGCGGCCCAATGATCACGTGGGGCCATACGTGCTCGCGTCGAGGACTGACCTACGGGTCAGAATGATAGTCATATGTCTATGACTTCGGGGCCGGGCGCGATTCTGCGCAGCTGGCTCATGCTGTCAGCGGAGGTGCCCGATGGCGATCACCCTCACCCAGATCCGCGCTTTCCTGGCCGTCAAGAGTGCCGGCAGCGTCCACGCGGCGGCCGGGCAGCTGCTGGTCAGCCAGCCGTCTGTGTCGGCCGCGGTGGCGTCACTCGCCGGCGAGCTGGGGACTGCCCTTCTCGAACGGCATGGCCGAGGCGTGAGGCTGACCGACTCGGGGGAGGCATTCGCTCCCTACGCGGCCCAGGTGCTCGGCCTGCTTGAGCAGGGCACAAACGCGGCCCGAGAAGCGGCTCACCCGGAGAGGTCGACGATCCGGCTGATCGCGGTGAACACCGCAGGCGAGTATCTCGTGCCGCCGCTGATCCGGGCCTACCGGCAGCTCCATCCCGGGATCAATATCCTGCTCGAGGTCGGCAACCGCGCCACCGTGGCCGAGCGGCTGATGTCCAGGCGCGCTGATATCGGGATCGGCGGCCGCCCGCCGGGCCGGAACCTGGTCGGCTACCCGTTTCTCGGGAACGAGCTGCTCGTCGTGGGCCGGGAGATTCCCGCCGACCTGACCAGGATCCCGTGGCTGCTGCGCGAGGAGGGGTCGGGTACCCGGCTGGCCACGGAGCGCCTGCTCGCCGACCTTGATCTCAGCGCGCCTGAACCCGGCTCACCGGACCTGCTGACACTCGGGTCGAACGGCGCGATCAAGCAGGGCCTGGCGGTGGGCCTGGGCGTCACCTTGATCTCGCGATTCGCCGTGACCCGCGAGCTGCGGGACGGGCTGCTGGTCGAGATCGGGGTTCCTGGCACACCGCTCACCCGGCCGTGGCACGTACTATTCCCGCCGTCCGGGCCGCAGCGCCCGGCAGTACGCGCGTTCGGCGAGTTTCTCCGCTCGGAACATGGCCGCCGAGTCATAGACAATTACTTATGATGTATCAGTGAATCTGTCCTTTTCCTAATACCTGGATCTCGATACGCTCGCCTTATGTTCGAAGCAGGAGTTCGCGAGTACCGGGAGATTTACTGGACCCCCGGCTATCAGCCGCGCGAGACCGATGTCCTCGCCGCGTTCCGGCTCATCCCGCAGCCGGGAGTTGCGCCGGAAGAGGCCGCAGCCGCGGTGGCGGCCGAGTCCTCAACGGCCACTTGGACCACGGTCTGGACCGATCGGCTGACGAGGCTTGAGCGTTACCAGGCGCGCGTCTATGACCTCGAGCCGGTGCCCGGCCGGGAGAACCAGTACCTGGCCTACATCGCATACCCCCTCGACCTGTTCGAGGAGGGGTCGGTGACCAGCATGATGGCGTCAATCACCGGGAACGTGTTCGGCTTCAAGGCCATCCGGGCGTTGCGGCTCGAGGACCTGCGGATCCCTGTCGCGTACGTCAAGACCTTCCAGGGCCCGCCGAACGGGATCCAAGTCGAGCGGGACAAGCTGAACAAGTACGGCCGCCCGTTGATCGGCGCCACGCTCAAGCCCAAGCTCGGCCTGTCGGCCAGGAACTACGGGCGCGCCTGCTTCGAGTTGCTGCGCGGCGGCCTCGATTTCACCAAGGACGACGAGAACATCACCTCCCAGCCGTTCATGCGCTGGGGCGACCGGTTCGAGTTCGTGATGGAGGCCGTGCGCAAGGCCGAGGCGGAGACCGGCGAGCGCAAGGGCCACTACCTCAACGTCACCGCCCCTGACTGCGAGCAGATGCTGGAGCGGGCCGAGTTCGCCAGGCAGCTCGGATCGCCCATCATCATGCACGATTACCTCGTCGGCGGATTCGCGGCGCATACCACGCTATCGAAGTGGTGCCGGCGCAACGGAATGCTGCTGCACGTCCACCGCGCCCTGCACGCCGTCGTCGACCGGCAGAAAGACCACGGCATCCATTTCCGGGTGCTCGCCAAATGGCTGCGTCTGGCCGGCGGCGACCACCTGCACACCGGAACCGTGGTAGGCAAGCTGGAGGGCGACCGGGAGGCGACCATCGGCGTAGTCGACCTGCTCCGCGAGGACTTCGTGCCCGCTGACCGGAAGCGGGGCATCTACTTCGACCAGGAATGGGCGTCGCTGCCCGCGGTGCTGCCCGCCGCGTCCGGCGGGATCCACGTCTGGCACATGCCCGCCCTAGTCGAGATCTTCGGCGACGACTCGGTCCTGCAGTTCGGCGGCGGCTCGGCTGGCCATCCGCAGGGCAGCCGGGCCGGCGCGACGGCCAACCGGGTCGCGCTCGAGGCCTGCGTGCAGGCGCGCAACGAGGGTCGCGACCTTGCCGCCGAGGGACCGGAGATCCTCAAGCAGGCGGCCAGCCACTCTCCCGAGCTGGCCGCCGCGCTCGACACATGGCGCGAGATAAGGTTCGATTTCGAGGCGGTCGACACACCGGACGTGATGCCGGCATGAAGCTCGAGACCTTCTCCTACCTGCCCCAGCTGTCCGCGGAGCAGCTCGCGCAGCAGGTCCGCTCGATTCTCGGCCGGCGTCTGCTGGTCGGCATCGAGTTCAGCAGCGCACCCGACCCTCACGACCATTACTGGACGATGTGGAAGCTGCCGCTGTTCGATACCCACGACCCCGCCACCGTGCTGACCGAGCTCGATGCCTGCCGGCAGGCGAACCCGGGGGCGTACATCAAGATCAACGGCTACGATGCGGCGCGTCAGGGCCAGGTCGTGTCGTTCGTCGCGTGCCAGCCCGGCCGGGACGACGCCTGATGCCCCGGCCGATCATGCTCAGCATCGCGGGCGACTCTGGCTCAGGAAAGACGACGGTCACCCGGGGTGTGGTCCGCGTCCTCGGGGAGGACCAGGTCACCCACCTCAGCACCGACGACTACCACCGCTACGACCGGCGCCAGCGCGGCGAGCGCGGAATCACCCCGCTCGATCCTGGATGCAACTACATCGACGTGCTTACCCACGACGTCAGGCACCTGCGGCAGAACGAGGCCATACTCAAGCCCGTCTACCAGCACAGCGATGGCACGCTCGGCCCCCCCGTGTACCTGACACCCGCGCGCTTCGTCGTGGCCGAGGGACTTCTCGTCAACCACACACGTGAGCTTCGCGAGATGTTCGACGTCCGTGTCTACCTGAACCCGCCCGAGGAACTTCGTCGACGCTGGAAAGTGGCCCGCGATTGCTCCCGCCGCGGGTACTCAACTGACCAGGTACTCAGCGAGCTCGACCGTCGCGAGCGCGACTCCGAAGCGTTCATCCGCCCGCAGCGGCACTACGCCGACATGCTCGTGTCGTTCATGCCGGGCCGTTCGCAAGACCCGGACCAACTGGACGCGCACCTCTTCCTGCGTGACTCGCTCCCGCCTCCCGACCTGTCGGGAGTGGTCGGAGACGGAGCGGACGACGACCTGAGGCTGTTCGAGCGGTCAGGCGAGCAGGAACTCCGCATCCTTGGAACCAGCACCGCCGGGCGGGCCGTCGAGCTGGAGGAGGTGATCTGGGACCGGATGCACTTCGCGAGCCACCTGCGCCAGCAACGACTGGGCGAGTTCACAATCGGCTCGGACCTGCACCGCTCCAAGGCACTAGCCCTCACCCAGCTCCTCGTCCTCTACCACCTGGTGACCGCCAGGGCAGTCATCGCACTCGGTGGCGAGAGCGCCCGCGCCAAAGACCAGTACTCACCGGCTCCGGCGCCTGCCCAGGATCCCGTCCCCGCGGCCAGCTCCTGAGAAGACCGCGACCACGCAGCATAACCAAGACCAACGCGGCCAGCCATCCGGCCTGAGGTCCAGTAACCGTCCGGAGCGGATACATGGACGGAGTCGCCGGCCACGAACTCAGTCATGTCGCCGAATAGCCGACCAGCCACAGGACCTCATAGACGGTCAGCGAGGTAAGCACCCCGCGCAGCGGCATTGGTGCCCCAGCCGCCGCAGATGACCTAGTCGAGTTCTTCAGTACACGTCGACGGCTTCGAAGTCGGCGGTACGCAGGAAACTCTTCGTGACCGCAGCATCATTCTTCATTGGGGGGAGACAGCCACAGCACAAGACACTCTCCGTGAAACGCGCCAAACCCGGGACCGCGACCAGTGGAAAACGTAGTAATAGGATGGGCACCCTCCA
>WNFD01006422.1_pt1 | contig 11764 bp, 10 predicted proteins | sample 5400491 | NCBI WGS metagenome assembly WNFD01 (sample SAMN13153343, study PRJNA577476) | soil metagenome | isolation source: 120 cm saprolite under Douglas fir tree site 2 hole 2 replicate 2 | place: USA:California | collected 2015-04-18 | reverse complement strand
CAGCCTGTCCATCGAGACGGTGGCGCCGCTGCTCAGGCGCGCCTTCGACATGCGCGGCGCCAAAGCCGTGGCGCTCGCCATCAACTCTCCCGGCGGCTCGCCCGTGCAGTCGGCCCTGATCGGCCAACGCATCCGCCTGTTGGCCGACGAGAAGAAGCTGAAGGTGATCGCGTTCGTCGAGGACGTCGCCGCTTCCGGCGGCTACTGGCTCGCCTGCGCGGCCGACGAGATCATCGTCGATCCACACTCGATCGTGGGCTCGATCGGCGTCATCAGCGCGGGCTTCGGCTTCCAGGACCTGATCGGCCGCATCGGCGTGGAGCGGCGCGTGCACACGTCCGGCGAGCGCAAGTCGATGCTCGATCCCTTTCGTCCGGAGAAGTCCGAGGATGTCGAACGGCTGGCGCGCCTGCAGGCCGAGATCCACGACGGCTTCAAGGATTGGGTGCGCCAGCGCCGTGCCGGCAAGCTCAACGGCGATGAGCAGTCCCTGTTCAGCGGTGAATTCTGGACCGGCCGGCGCGGCGCTGAGCTCGGTCTGGTCGACGGTCTGGGCGAATTGCGCGCCACCCTTCAGGCGCGCTACGGCACCAAGGTGCGCCTGCCGGTGATCGGCCCGCGCCGCCGGCTGCTGTCGCGCTTCGGGCTTGGCCTGTCGGTCGACGGCATCGGGCCCGGCACGCTTGCCGCCCTCGAAGAGCGCCTGCACTGGCAACGTTTCGGCCTCTAGGAGCCTTGCCGCGATGAAGCTTCGCAATCCCGTGAATCCCGAGGACCTTGCTGCGGTCCGGACCTGGTTCGACACGCTCGCCAAACACTGCCGCGCGGTCGACTACGAAGGCGCCCGGCCGATCTTCGCCGAGGACATGATCGCCTTCGGCACCTTCACCGACTTCATGATCGGCCGCGAGCCCGCCGAGCAGAAGCAGTGGCGCAACGTGTGGGGCACCATTCGCAACTTCCGCTACGACCTCGACAAGGTCGAGGCCATCGTCTCGGCCGACCGGCTGATGGCGGTCGGCATGGGCGTTTGGCAGTCCGACGGTTACTATGCCAACGGCGATCGCTTCGACCGGCCGGGCCGTACCACAGTGACGCTCGCGCGCCAGGCGACGGGCGATCCCTTCGTCGCCACCCACACGCACATGTCGCTGTTTCGCGGCACGCCCGACCAGAGCTTCGGCAAATTCGGCTGACAGGTCGGCTGATCAGTCGAACAGCCGCAGGAAGGCGTAGAGCATAGCGGCGAACAGCACCGAGCCCAGCGACATGCAGGCGGGCACGGTGAGAACCCAGGCCAGCACGATGTTGCGCAACGTCGCGCGTTGCAGCTTGGAATGGCTGGCGAACATTGCGCCGGCGACACCCGACGACAGGATGTGGGTGGTGCTGACCGGCGCGCCGGAGACGTCGGCGGCGCCGATGGTGAGCATGGCCACCAGTTCGGCCGAGGCGCCCTGGGCGTAGGTGAGGTGCGACTGGCCGATCTTCTCGCCGATCGTGCGCACGATGCGCTTCCAGCCGATCATCGTGCCGAGACCCAAGGTCACCGCGACCGCAAGCTTGACCCACAGCGGAATGTAGTTGGTGAGCGGCAGGAATGTGGCCCGAAGCGCGTTCAGGGTCGCGGTATCGGCGCCGGTCACAAAGCCGCCCCTGACCAGCTTCAGGATGCCGTCATCGACCAGATAGATGTCGCGGCGCAGGCGCGAACGCTCGACCGCCGACAATTCCTGCACAGAGGCGACGCTGCCCAGCGTCGTCGCGACGTCAGCGTTCTTCTGCGCCATCGCGGGCAACGTCCTGGCATCGGGCGTTCCGGTGGTCAGGAAACGCGAGATGTCGTCATCGGCCACTTCATCGTCGAGCGGACCAGCCGATGGCGCCCGCGCGAGGATCGGTTGCGCGGCGTGCGAGGCCACGATGATCGCCTGCAGCTTGTCCTGGGCCAGCGGCAGATGCAGTGCGTAGGTGGCCGGCACCAGTCCGATCAGGATCAGCATGATCAGGCCCATGCCCTTCTGGCCGTCATTCGAGCCGTGCGCGAAGCTGACGCCGGTGCAGGTCAGCAGCAAGACCGAGCGGATCCCCCAGGGCGGCGGCGCCTTGCCCTTGGGTGCGCGGTAGAGGTCGGGGTTCTTGATCAGCAGTCTGGTGAGCGCCAGCACGGCAGCTGCACCGACGAAGCCGATCATCGGCGAGGCCAGCAGCGCGAACACGGTCTCCTCGACCTTGCCCCAGTTCACGCCCTCGCCGAAACCTTGGCCGGCGATCAGCGAATTCATCAAGCCGACGCCGACGATGGAGCCGATCAGGGTGTGCGAACTCGAGGCCGGCAAGCCGAGATACCAGGTCCCGACATTCCAGATGATGGCCGATAGCAGCAGCGCCATGATCATGGCGAAGCCCGCTTCGGTACGGACATGGAGGATGAGCTCGATCGGCAGCAGCGCCACGATGGCGAAGGCAACCGCGCCCGACGATGCCACGACTCCCAGGAAATTCCAGAGGCCGGACCACACCACTGCCTGGGTGGATGTGAGTGAGTTGGTGTAGATGACCGTGGCGACGGCGTTGGCCGTGTCATGGAAGCCGTTCACGAACTCGAAGCCGAACGTCAGGACCAGGGCGACCAACAGGATGGCCAGGGCAATCGTGCCCAGCGAACCGTCCGACAGAAACTCCATGGCTCCCCAACTTGCTCTGCCGGGTCTTTGCACCCGGATCCCAACTCACTCCAGCCGAGTCGCGCGCCTGCTCTTCGGGTTCCATCGCCAGTCCGGCGCTCCCGGCCCTGCCGGAATACCGCCGACCCAGCGCGCCAGCGGCCGCTGCGCCTGCCAGTCGAGGTTGCCGCCGAGCAGCGCCCGGCCGGTCGGCGTCAATCGCAGCATCCGGCGATGCCAGGCGGAGCGCCGCGTGCCGGCGCTGACCGCAACCGGCGGCCGCGGCGCCTCAATCAGATCGCGCACCACCGACCAGAAGAAGAGGTCGCCCATGAAGGGCAGCGGATCGCGCTTGAGCTGAGCATCAGCAAAAAGTTGGCCTGCCGTGCGCGGCCCCTTGGCCAGTGCGGCAAGCGCCTGGCGCTCGGTCAGCGACAGGCCGTCCGTCGTCCACGGCAATTCCTGCAGATGCCGCCGAAGGGCAGCCTTCAGGAAAGGCAGTTCACGCAGGCCGGACTTCAGGAGGGCCTCGAGCGGTTCGGGCGTGAGGGCACGCAAGGCGGCCCAGGCGCGGGCGCCGAGCGCGAGCTGCCGGCGGCCGATGCGCTTGCGCTTGGGCCACAGCGAGGCGAGCTGCGCAGGCGTGAGCTGGCCCAGTCCCGTGAAGCGTTTGATGCCGCGGAAGCGGTCGATGCAGATCAGCTCGATCTTGGGCAGGGCCTTGCGCAGCGCGAAGCTCGCCAACACGCGCACGAGGGCCGCCTGGTCGTAGAGATCGTGCTCGAACCACAGCACGATGTGGCGATAGTCGGTGGGTGCCCGCGCCAGCCGCCAGTAGGCCTCGCCCAGTTCGGCACGCACCTTCTGGCGCGGCAGGCCGGTGCGTTCGGCGATCAGCGCCGCACGGCCGGCCAGCCAGGCGTTGAAGGCGGGTGGCGGACCGAGCCATGCCGGATCGGCGAACGACAGATAGTCGCCCTCGATGCCCGCCTCGACGAGCTTGTCGCGGATGTCGTCGCCGCAACGGATATGAAGGACGCGCTGCGCACCTTTCATGACGGATCCATCGCGCCCTTGCGCTCGACGATCATGCGATATTGGTCGGGCTGGCGGTGGATCGCGAAGTTGAAGGTCGTGCGCTTATAACTCTGGCCGGCGTCGAGGTCGCAGCGATGCACGACCAACTCGTCGCCGGCGCCGTCCGCCCGCGCCACCACCTTGCCCGAGGGCGCCACGATCATGCTGTCAGCGAGCGAGGGGACGTTCTCCTCGCTGCCGCCCTTGGCGACGCCCACCACCCAGGTTCCGTTCTGATAGGCGCCGGCCTGCATGGAGAGCTGGTTATGGAACCACGAATGCTCGTCGTGATCGGGCGACGGCGCGTTGTGCAATGGCGTATTGTAGCCCAGCAGCACCATCTCGACATTCTGCAGTCCCATCACCCTGTAGGTCTCGGGCCAGCGCCGGTCGTTGCAGATGCACATTCCCATGTTGCCGCCGAAGGCCTTGAATACCGGGAAACCGAGATTGCCGACTTCGAAGTAGCGCTTCTCCAGGTGCTGGAACGGCCGCTCGGGCTCGTGTTCGGCATGGCCCGGCAGGTGAACCTTGCGGTATTTGCCGACGATCGTGCCGTCACGCTCGACCAGGATCGAGGTATTGAAGTGCCTGATGCTGCCGTTCTCGTGGGCGAGTTCGGCGTAGCCCAGGCAAAAGCCCATGGCGAGCCGCTTGGCCTCGTTGAACAAAGGCGCCGTCTCGTTGGACGGCATCTCGCGCTCGAAGAACGAATCGACCTCCGCCTGGTCGGTCATCCACCAGCGCGGAAAGAACGTCGTGAGCGTGAGCTCGGGGAACACCACGAGCTCGCAACCCATGCGCTTGGCCTCGCGCAGATGGACGACCAGCCTCTCAACAACATCGCGGCGCGTATCGCTGCGCTGGATGGGACCCATCTGCGCGGCACCGACAGTCAAAAAACGCATCATCATCACCTTCCGCGGCGATTATTGCCGCTGCCGACGCATGCTCCAAGCCCTAAGGGCCGGCGCGTTTCACATCGTTGGTGAACTCGGCCGAGCAGAAAGTGCCGCCCTGGAAGAGATCGCCGATGGGATCGGGCCCTATCTTTGCTTGCTCGGCCTCGGCCTGCGCCCGGTGATCCTCGGCTTTGCCGGTGGGACGATAGCCGAGCTGGCGGGCGCGCGAATTGTCCCACCATGAGGCGGCATTGTCCGATGCGCCGTAGACGATATCGAAGCGGATGTCGCGATGCTCCAGCCCGATGCGGATCAACTGCACGATGTCTTCCGGCGAGATCCAGATCGACAGCCGCCGCACGTCGAGCGGACGCGGCCCGACATTGCCGATCCTGAGGCAGGTCACGATCATGCCGTGCTTGTCGGAATAGAGCGCGCCCAATGCCTCGCCAAACGCCTTGCTGACGCCGTAGCGGCTGTCGGGCCGCACCGTGAGGTCGGTGCCGATCTTGCGCTTGCGCGGATAGAAGCCGACGGCGTGGTTGGACGAGGCGAAGACCACGCGCTTGACGCCGGCCTGGCGCGCCGCCTCGAAGAGGTTGTAGCAGCCGATGATGTTGGCCTGCAGGATCGTGTCCCATGGTCCCTCTACGGAGAAACCGCCGAGATGGATGACGCTGTCAGCGCCCTTCACCGCCGCTGCGACCTCGTCCGGCTTGGTGAGGTCGGCGGCGACGAAGATCTCGCTCGGCAGCAGGTTCTTCGGCGGCGTCTTGTCGCTCAGCACGAGCCCGGGATAGAGCGGCGCCAGCAACGGGCGGATCATGGTGCCGATGCCGCCCGCGGCGCCGGTGAATACGATGCGGCGTGAGCTGTCCTTAACGTCGGCCATCTTTGTTTCCTCCTGACAGGTTGCGACAGCGAACGAGCGCGTCATCTCGCTCCAAGCTATTTCCCCGCAAGTTCTAGCGATAAGCTCCCGCAATGTCCGGGCATATTCGCCGCGCGCGCCACGATGAGCGCGATCGCATCACCGAGATCCGCTTTGCGGTGCAGGAAAACCGGCTGGGAAATCCAGCCCTGGTGACAGCCGAGGATTATGCGTGGTTCACGGAGCATCCGGGCATCTGGGTCTGGGAAGAAGACGGGCAAATCCAGGGTTTCGCCGCCGGCGACCCGCGCGACGGCACGATCTGGGCGCTCTTTGTCGATCCGCTCTGTGAAGGTCGCGGCATCGGCCGTGCTCTGTTTGGGGCCGCCTGCGACACGCTTCGCCGCGCCGGACATCGCACCGCCATGCTCACGACCGACCCCGGCACCAGGGCGGAACGGTTCTATCGGGCCGCCGGCTGGAAAGTCGTCGGCAACAGCAACCGGGACGAACTGATCTTCCGGTCGGTCCTCTGAGGTTTTGGATCACGCACCGTCGGCCAGCTCAACCATCAGGTTGAGCAGTACCTGCGCGCCGGCCGCGAGATCTGCCGCCTCGGTGTGTTCCTTGACGTTGTGACTAAGCCCGGCGACCGAGGGCACGAAGATCATCGCCGTCGGGCAGATCCTCTGCATCATCTGCGCATCGTGGCCCGCGCCCGAGGGCATGCGTCGCGTGCTGAGCGACAGTGCCCTGGCGTGGTGCTCCACGCGATCGACCAGACCGGCATCGAAGATCACCGGCTCGAAGCGCGCCAGTACCTTGGCCGCAACCTCCACCCGCTCCTGCTTCGCGACTTCAGCGATATGGGCGCCGACGCGCGCTTCGGCGTCCTTCAATTTCTCCTCGTCGGTGTTGCGCAGGTCGACGGTGAACACCGCCTGGTTGGGCACGACGTTGATGAGGTTGGGCCGAAGCGACAGCGCGCCCACCGTCGCCACCTGATGGCCGCCCATCTCCCAGGCAAGCTTACGCGCGAAGACGTTGACGGTGGCCGCGAGGTAGCCCGCGTCGCGCCTGAGTCGCATCGGCGTCGTGCCGGCGTGGTTGGAGACACCGGTCACCGTGTACTCGGTCCATGAGATGCCCTGCACGCTTTCGACGACACCGATCCTGACCTTCTCCTCATCGAGGATCGGGCCCTGCTCGATGTGCAGTTCGATGAAAGCGTGGGGCCGCAGCGCGCCGGGCTTGGTGGATCCGAGATAGCCGATGCGGCGCAGTTCGTCGCCGACCGAGCGGCCGTCCTTGTCGGCGGCGGCGTAGGCCTCGTTCAACCTCAGCCCGCCGGCATAGACCAGGCTGCCCAGCATGTCGGGCTGGAAGCGCGCACCCTCCTCGTTGGTGAAGAACGCCACTGCGATCGGCCGGCGCGTCGTGACCTCGGCTTCGTTCAGCGCCCGCACGACCTCGAGGCCTGCCAGCACGCCGTAATTGCCATCGTAGCGGCCGCCGGTGCGCACCGTGTCGATGTGACTGCCGGTCATGACCGGCGCCAGGTTCTCAGCTCCGGCGCGCAGGCCGATCACGTTGCCGATGGCGTCGATGCGGACGTCGAGCTTCAGCGCCTTCATCCAGCCCACGACGAGGTCGCGGCCGGTCTTGTCCTCGTCGGAGAGCGCCAGCCGCGCGCAGCCGCCGCCCTCGATGGCGCCGACCCCGGCCAGTTCATCCAGGGCGCCCAGAAGGCGCCGTTCATCGAGTCGCAACATGATTTCCCCAATGGTGCCAAGACCTTAGCCCGCTGCCTGCGACAGGGCAAAATATCACGCCGCCTTGATCCGGATTGCCTTGCAAGAGCCTAGGCCGAGCGTCACTTACTAGGCTCGCATGAAGCGTCTGTTTGCCCTTTTGCTGATGGTGCTCGCTGCCGGTCCGGCGTTCGGCCAGGCGGTCGTGCAGACCGACAATGTACGCGCCGAGCTGCTGGCCGACGTGGCGGCCGTGAAGCCTGGCGAGCCGTTCTGGGTCGGCCTGCGCCAGACCATCCGGCCGAAGTGGCATACCTATTGGAAGAACCCGGGCGAATCTGGCCTGCCGACCGAGATCAAGTGGACCCTGCCGCCCGGCGTGAAGGCCGACCCTATCGTCTGGCCGACGCCGCATCGCTTCGATATCGGCGGCGTCATCAACTACGGTTTTCAGTACGAGGCCGTGCTGCTGGTCCGCATCACGCCGCCAGCCGATCTCGGCAGCAGCTCGCTGAAACTCGCAGCCGAAGCCAACTGGCTGGTATGCGAAGACGTCTGCATCCCCGAGGACGGCAAGTTCGAGCTCTCCCTGCCGGTGACGGCGACCGGCGCGCCGGCGCCTCCCGCTACCCGCACGATCTTCGACAAAGCTCGCCACAGCGTGCCGATCGAGAGCCCATGGCCTGCCCGCTACGGCGTCGCCAAGTCGGGCGATCCGACCCTGATCGTCGAGGCCAAGGGCCTAAAGCCCGACACGATCCGCGACGTCTATTTCTTTCCGGCCGAATGGGGCCCGGTCGCCAGCATGGCCAAGCAAAGCGCCAGCATCGGCGCCGACGGCATCCGCATTCCGCTGAAGCGAGGCGACGCCAAGACGGCCCTTCCCGCACAGCTCGCCGGCACGTTGGTGCTGACGGAGAAGACCGGCGACGGCGAGGTCAGGCAGGCTTTCGACGTGTCGGCCAAGCTCGATCACGCCTTCGTGCCATCATCGTCGCTTGCCGCCGCGGAGGGCGGCGAACAACTCTCGCTCGTCCAGGCGCTGCTGTTTGCCCTGCTGGGCGGCCTGATCCTGAACCTGATGCCATGCGTGTTCCCGGTGCTCGCCATGAAGGCCGCTGCCTTCGTGCGACTGGCCGGCCATGAGCGCAGCGCGATGCGGCGCGACGGCATTGCCTATACCGCGGGCGTGCTGGTCTCCTTCGCCGCCATGGCCGCCATCGTCATCGCGATCCGCGCCAGCGTTGGCGAGGTGAGCTGGGGCTTCCAGTTCCAGTCGCCGGTCTTCTCGCTCCTGATCGCCTATCTGTTCTTCGTGGTCGGCCTCAACCTCTCCGGCGTGTTCGAGATCGGCGGGCGCTTCGCCGGTGTCGGCCAGGGCCTGGCCGCGCGCGGCGGCACGACCGGCGCCTTCTTCACCGGTGTGCTGGCGGTCATCGTCGCCACACCCTGCACCGTGCCCTTCATGGCCGCGGCGCTGGGCTTTGCCTTGAGCCAACCCGCGCCGCAGACCGTTGCCGTCCTGCTGGCGCTGGGATTGGGCCTCGCCCTGCCCTATCTCGTGCTTTCGACAACGCCGGCGCTGCAGCGTCTGATGCCGCGGCCCGGCCCGTGGATGGACCGGCTGCGCCAGTTCCTCGCCTTCCCGATGTATGCCTCTGCCGTATGGATGATCTGGGTGCTGACCCAACAAACCAGCGCCGATGGCGTGATCTACGCGCTGGGCGGCATGATCCTGATCGCCTTCGCCATCTGGCTGCTGCGCATCGGCAGCGGCGCCTCGCTCGCCATGTGGGTGCGCCGCGGACTGGCCGCCGCCGCCGTCCTGCTGGCCTTTGGCGCCGCGCTCAAGCTCGAGGATGGTCCGGCCACGGCCGCGTCGGCTTCCGGTGGCCCTGCGGCCGGCGTGAACTTCGACGGCTGGCAGCGCTATTCACGCGAGCGTCTCAATCAGGCTGTCGCAGCCGGCAAGCCGGTGTTCGTCGATTTCACCGCCGCCTGGTGCATTACTTGCTTGGTGAACGAGCGGGTGGCGCTGGAGACGCCCACCGTCCGCCACGCCTTTGAACAGGCCGGCGTCGTAAAACTCAAGGGCGACTGGACCAACCGCGATCCCGAGATCACATCTTCGTTGAAGGAACTGGGCCGCGCGGGCATTCCGCTCTATCTTTTCTGGGCGCCGGCTGCCGAGCGGCCGAAGATCCTGCCGCAGGTGCTCACCGAGTCGTTGATCCTTTCCGAGCTGTCGTCGATCCAGCAGGCCAAGCGTTAGGAGGCAAACATGTCGAACTTCGTTGTCCCCCGCCGTTCGTTGATGCTGGGCGGTGCCGCCGTCGCGTTGATGCCGGCGATGTCCTTTGCCGCCAACCCCGATCTCGGCAAGGCCGCACCGCTCTTCACCGCCGTCGACAGCAATGGCAAGACCTGGTCGCTGGCCGAGCTGAAGGGCAAGGTGGTGGTTCTGGAGACCACGAATCACGACTGCCCCTACGTGCGCAAGCACTACACCGCCAAGAACATGCAGACCCAGCAGCGCGAGGCCGCCGCCAAGGGCGTGGTGTGGCTGACCTCGGCGTCGTCGGCGACCGGCCAGGAGGGCTACGTGACGGCTGCGCAGGCCAACGAGCTCACCAAGAGCCGCGACGCGGCACCCGCCGCCGTGCTGCTCGACCCGCAAAGCAAGATCGCGCGCGCCTACGGCGCCACGGTGACGCCGCACATGTACATCATCGATACGACCGGCACCCTGGTCTACAAGGGCGGCATCGATTCGATCCCGTCGGCCGACATCGCCGACATTGCCAAGGCCAAGCAGTACGTGCGCGTCGGCCTCGATGAAATGCTGGCCGGCAAGCCGGTGAGCGACTCTTCGACCCGGCCCTACGGCTGCTCGCTGAAGTACCCGCGCACCTCGACCTGATTGGCGTGCCATGCCGCACAACGGCTGGCATCCGCGCGATCCTCACGAGCACGGGCCCCATGAGCACGGGCACGATCATCACCACAATCACCGCCTGCCGACGCGGCGGGTCGTCCTGGCGGCGGCAACGCTGTTTCCGTTCGGCAGCGCCAACGCCCAGACCGTCGATGCCGCCCAGCGCATCGCCGAGCAGGCGAACCGTTTCCTCGGCCTCCTCGACGACGGCCAGCGCCGCCAGGTGCTGATCACCTTCGAGTCCGACAATCGGCTCGACTGGCACTACATTCCGCGCAGTCGCTCGGGCCTGCCCCTGGGCAGCATGAATCCGGCGCAGGCCGACGCGGCGCGGGCGCTGTTCGCGACGGTGCTGAACGAGCAAGGTCTAAAACTGCTCGACGGCGTGCGCCTCGTCGAAGGCGTGCTGCGCGAGCAGCAGGGCAGCTTTCGCGATCCCGGCCGCTACTACGTCTCCGTCTTCGGCACGCCCGGCCGCTTCCCGTGGGGCTGGCGCTTCGAGGGCCATCACCTGTCATTGAACGTGGCCTTGCCCACCGCCGGCCACGTCTCGGTGACGCCGTTCTTCGCCGGCGCCCATCCCGCTACCGTACGCGACGGCCCGAACAAGGGCTTCAGGCTTTTAGGCGTCTCCGAAGACCTCGCGCGCCAGATCATGAACGGGCTCTCCGAGCCGCAACGGCGCGCTGCCCTCATCGCTGACCGCTCGTTCGGCGAGATCGTCGCAAGCCCGCAGCGCGAGCGCGATCTCGGCCAGCCGCGCGGGCTGGAACTCGCCGCCATGGACGGCCCATCGCGTCAGCTCGTCGAGGCGGTGATGGATCGCTTCCTCGGCACTCTCGCGCCCGACCTTTTGGCCAACCAGAAGCGGCGCGTGATGGAACAGGGGCTGGCGCGCTTTCGCTTCGCCTGGGCGGGTTCGCTGACGCCAGGCGAGGCCTATTACTTCCGCGTCCACGGGCCGGTCACCCTGATCGAGCACGACAACACCCAGAACGGCGCCAACCACGTCCACTCGGTGTGGCGCGACCTCGCCGCCGATTTCGGCCACGACGCACTCGCCGAGCATTATCGCCAGCAGCCGCACCGCTAGGCCGCCAGAGGTCGAACTCAGTGATGCCGTAGCCGATCCACGCCCCGCTGCGCAGCGCCACGCCCTCACCGCCGGCGTACGCATGACCTGGTAAGCGTCAGGCGTCGGCGATGCGCCGCCCGGTCTGCGAATCGAACAGGTGCAGATGGCCGGGCTCGACCGCGAAGTGGCGCTTCTCGCCGGGCTTGGCGATGACGTGACCACCCTGGCGTACCGTCACCAGCTCGCGCGCTTCGCCGAAGCGGCCGTGCAGCAGCGTATCGGCGCCCAGGGGCTCGGCCAGCTCGACGTCGAACTGCAGCGGCCCCTCGCTTGCCGGCAGCAGATGCTCGGGCCGGATGCCGAGCGCCACCGCCGTTCCCGCCGAAGCCGAGGTCGGCCGCGCCAAGGGCAGGCTGATGCCAGGCGTGCCGGTGCCCGCGAGATCGACCGACCTGCCACCCTGTCCGACCTTGGCCGCCAGGAAGTT
>WNFD01006421.1_pt1 | contig 11767 bp, 11 predicted proteins | sample 5400491 | NCBI WGS metagenome assembly WNFD01 (sample SAMN13153343, study PRJNA577476) | soil metagenome | isolation source: 120 cm saprolite under Douglas fir tree site 2 hole 2 replicate 2 | place: USA:California | collected 2015-04-18 | reverse complement strand
CAGCCTCGGCGCTAACCGTCAGGCGCTCAGGCCGCGGCAGACATCTTGTTGAATGAAAATGTTACTTCCCGACAATCCGATCACTGCCAAGGTCAGGACACGAGCTCGGTCCGAGCCTCCAAAGAGCACTGATTCGGAAATGTGGACAGAAACGCTGACACCCCTTCGGCTGAAAGGATAGGGAGTTGAACAAACGCATGCACAACGATGACACCCGAAACCTGTAGAGAAACCGAACCCGTGGAAGTTCAGCAGTCCCGCGGGTTCTTTGATGCCCTCCGACTGTCAGACCTGCGCTATGTCGACGGGAAATCAGGAGAGCGCTGTTCGACGGGCGACAGTCCTTGATTTCATTGAACGAAACCTGCCGGAACTCTCCTGACCCAGAATCAGCAGGCCTTTCGGTGTCACAGTTTCTGTCATCGTAAGGTCCGACAAGGTCCGACTTTTCGGTCTTTCTTCCTGGTAACGGACGTCGCGAACTCGCGGAAGAGTAACGCGTTGCCGGAAGATCGACGTTGGGCCGAGACCCTCTGGATGAGGTAAACCAGGTCCGAATCCTGGATCGCGATCGAGCGGTTACTTGAGTGGAGGGAACCAGCAGAACACTGCCCCTTGGTGTAACTGGCAACACGCCTGACTCTGGCAGTAGGCCGGACACCACGTCGGACACGGCGTGTGTGCATGTTCTCGAAGTCGGCGGACCCTGACTGGCAACGCCGAGCCAAGCCCCGAGCGGGGAAGGTGTAGAGACTGGCGCGGGAACCACCTGACCGCGTGATGGCGCAGGTGAAGGCACAGTCCAGACCACGAACGCTGCAAGCGGCGGCGCAAGCCGAAGTGGTACGGGATCAGGAGAGTCCTGGTTCGAGCCCAGGAGGGGCAATTCGATAGTAAGGCAGAGGTCTGCAACGTCCCTCTGCCTCCGGCGTTGATCAAGGAGTTGTTGGAAGCTGGTCAGGCACTGAGCAGTGTAGTGAGGATCGACGCCTCGTCAATTCGCGGTCGGGTTCGGCCCCGCGCCGCGGCCCCGCGCCGCATCACCCTCGAACACGACGAAACCCGCCCAGTGGATCGGGTGCGCCGTCGCTGGTTGCATTCGCAGCATTAGTTGCGCCGCCCGCAACGCTGCAGCAGGGCGAATGCCGCGTTCCAACTGACCATAAAAAGCGCCCATCAACCCAGCCGCGCTCGAGTCTACGGGCCACTCACTCGCCACCACCTGCCGCGTGCCACCGACCAGAAACGCGCGGGCGAGCCCTACTAATCCTTCACCGGCGTACAGTCGCCCATTCACCCCTTCGCACGCACTGAGCACGACCAATCGAGGCGCGAGGCGGCGCCCCGCGATCTCCGACAAGTGCAGCAACCCATCGTCCGTGCCCTGGGGCGCGAGCCGCAGGTGCGAGGCAAGCGGGTCCCGGTCGTCCACCAAGCTGTGTACCGCCAGGTGCAGGACCTCCGCCGAGGCAGTGAGCGCGGCGCGTTCGGTTGCCGCGCCTCCCTCCCGGGTGAGCACGCGTCCTTCACCTAACGCCCCGCGGACCGCCGCCAGCTCAGCTGCGCCGCCCGGCACCGCGTAGCTCAGCGCTAGCACACGAAAGCCTGGGCGCATCGCGCTACCGGCGGTCGCGCCGAGCAAGAACTGGGTCGACGGAAGCAGTCGTACCTCATACCGGTCGATCAGGTATTCGGGGGACGGGCCGGCGCTCGCAGCGTCGGCCGAGGGCGGTATCACGAGTGCGGCGAACGGCACGTACCACAACACGGCGTCGGGGACGATCGCCAGGCGATGGGCGCCGGCAAGGACGCCTTCGAGCGGCGTCACGAGCGCTTGAAACAAGCGCTCCGCCGCGGCGACGTCGAACCGTGCATGGGCGAGATCGACGCGCCCCCCGGGAGTCGCCACGAGCGGGCGCCGGACGGCGTCCGTCCACGCGTCCAGTTGGGCGAGCGACGCAGGGATCGGCACGAGCGACGCGCCTCGGCGCCCGACGACGATTGCCGTGACGGTTGAGTCGAGCACCGTGTAATCGATGAGGGCTTCGTCCGGCCCCAATCGCGCGCGCAATTGGAGTACAGAAGGTGGATTCAGGGCCACGCCGGCCGGCACGCCCGCCAGGGCGAGCGCCGCACCCTTGCGTCGCGCCGACCACCGCAGTGCGGCCTCGACGTCGGCCGACGGGGCGGTGCGGAGGAGGATACGCAGCGCGCCATCGAACGGTGCCAAGTGCTCGGCTCGGAACCCCGTGCGGTCGGGGTCGGTCTCGAGCCCGGCGGTCATCCGCTCGACCGGCGCCGCCGCTCGGTCGTACGCCACCGCCGCCGCCGTGCGTGCGCCGCTTGCCTCCAGCGCGTGGCCGAGGGCGAGGTACGCTTGGAGCTGACCCTCGACGGTAGGGTGCGCCCGCGCCAACGCTGCCGCCTCCCGTAGAGCGGCAAGTCCCTGCGATGTCATCCCCGCCTCGACCAACGCCTGCCCTTCGAGCGTCCGCGCCTGGATCGCTTCGTCCCTCAGCGTGAGCACTCGGCTCAAGGTGTCGGCGCGGGCGGCGGCGGCCCGGGCGGAGTCGGGTTGGTGATCCGCGAGGTGCAGCTCCGCGGCGCGGAGATCCGCGATTGCTGCCCCCTGGACGTTCCCCGTCGCCAGCTCGTGCCGTGCCCACGTATCCGCCAGGGCGACGGCTTCGGCGAGGCGTCCCTGCTTGGCCAGCACACCGGGCAAGAGCGGCCCCTCAAGAGGCGTCCATGTGTCCGACCAGGCGTCGTGGAGCCGGGCTGCGGCCGCCGCGCTGTCCGCGAGCCCGAGGGCCTCGTACAACCGCGTGAGGGCCACGAGACTCCGGGTGTCGTGCCAGCGTCGGGGGCCGACGCGGTAATACCGTAATGCCCGGCCCAAGTCGCCAATGCGCTCGAAGTACTCGCCCGCATAGTACTGTTGTGTGTCTTGTTCATCTACGAGCCGGACCATCGCGGCGAAGTCCCGGTCGGCGGCCGCGTGCCATCCCGCCTCCCAGCGGATCATCCCGGCGTCGTGCCGACTCATCATCCGCAGTTCGTCCGTTTGTGCCAACAGGGTGGTGGTGGCGGCGAACGTGTCAGCGGCGCCAGCGGCGGCTGCAAAATCCCCTGCCCCTTCGTACGTGTGCGCGAGATTGTGGTAGGCCTCGGCGAGGTAGTAGGGATCTTCGGCCGCCGCTCCGGCCCCGATCGCCCGGCGCAGGTCTCGCACCGCCGGGGCGAAGCGCCCCAGTTTCGAGTAAGCCCGGCCACGCAACATATAGGAGACGAGGCGTAACCCCGGCGTCCCGACACTATCCGCTAGGGCCACCGTGCGGTCGAGGTATGGCAGCGCCGGGGCGACTTCCCCGCGGTCCAACAACCCCCTACCGATAGAGCGGGAGGCATACCACTCCACGAGCCATGCGTGATGCGCACGAGCGCCTACGACCCACTGGCGACAGGCGAGCTCGCGCGCAGGGGCAATCGGTCCGAAGGCCCAGCCTCCACTGCACACTTGCACTAGGTGCGCCGATCGCACGCCCGGCCGGCCATCTCGGCGGACCGCCGCGGCAGCGGCGTTTGCCAGCGCGACCGCTCGCGCGGTGTCTGCCCGTTCCAAGTGCAGCCGAAACAACTGGAGTTGGAGAGACAAGCGAGCGATCGGATCGTCGACGTGCGCGAGTCCTTCACGGAGCGCCAGCTCCGCCTCCCGCTTCCGGCCGGCGGCCTTGAGGCGCTCGGCGTAGTTCGACCACACAGAAGAGAGCAGTGGGGCTTCACGCGCCGCACGCGCGGCCCTCGGCAAGCGGTCGCGTGCACGGACGTCCCAAGAGAGGAGAAAGAGGTCGGTGCAGAGGGAAATCCCCACGCGGTGCTCGAGGGCGACAAGGAGGGCGCCCGGACGTCCCGTGGTGCCTTGCGCCACCGTCGCGGCCTCGAGGCAGGCGCGGAACGCCGACGGCGTACGGGTGATGGCGAACTCACGGTGGAGGTCCGGCCAGCGAAATCGCTCGTACATCCGCCCGATGTACTCGATCTGCGCGGGCAGATAGTCGGGATCGGCGGCACGCGCGGCTCGATACAAGGCCAGCGCACTGTCGGCGTCGAGCATGGCTTCCCGCTCGAGCGCCGCAGTGCGCAGCCGGGCAGCCCGGACGGAGTCGTGAGTGGGCTGCTGGAGGGATACTGCCCCTGCCAGCGCCAGGGCGATCGCTAGCGTCGCATCCTCCGCTGCAGACTATCCGCCAATGCACGAGCCGCAGTACTGTCGGGACCACCGAGCCGCATCACCCCGTCGAGCTCGATGAGCGCCTCCCGGGCGCGCCCGAGCTGGAGCAGCGCGCGCGCGCGGTACGCGTGCGCCTCGGGGAGGTACGGCGCCGCGGCGGCGCCGGCGGCGATCACGCGGGCATACGCGTCTGCCGCTTCGCGCGGCCGGCCACGCATCAGGTCTGCGGAGGCGAGGAAGAACTCCGTAGGGACGGTATCCACGCCGGCCGCGAGCGCGGCTCTTAAGGCGGCGGCAGCAGCGTCGTAGCGGTGGGTGACGTAGGCATCCATCGCGGCAGCGAAGAGGGAATCGCCGGCGCGCGGCGCCGCCCGCACGCTCAGGCCGAGGTAGGCGGGCGGCTCGAGCACCGTTCCTAGCTCTGCGAGCTGTCGGTTCACGACCCGCGGCCAGAGCAAGAACGCCGCGAGTCCCGCGGCGAGTGCCAGCGAGGCACCGCCGATCAGCACCGCTCGCCGACGAGCGGCACGCGCGGGCGCGGTCCGGATGACCCGCCGCAACCCGACCGCGAGCCGTACCTCCGTTTGGCATCGCTCGCATAGGAGCAGATGGTCCTCGAACGCCGCCGCTTCGGCGGGGCCGAGGAGGCCGGCGGTGTAGCGCTCCGCCACGTCCGCATCGCCGTGGAGTTCGATCACGGCTGTTTCAACTCCTCCCTCTTCATGGGCGCCATCGCCTGCCCGCTGTCTGTCTGCCTATCTGTGCCGGATCGGTCACCGTCGTGACCTTCCGCTCCGCCGAGATACGCGCGGCGCAACCGGTCCAGCGCCCGCGACTTACGCTTGCGCACCCGCTCGGCCGGCTCACGGAGGGCCATCGCTACCTCTGCGGGGGACTGATTCTCGTAGAAGCACAGCCGCAGCACGTGCCGGTCCGTGCCCGAAAGCGAGCCGAACGCCGCTCGCAGTCGCGCGGTTTCGGCCGCGCTGATGAGGGCCTCGAGCGGATCGGCGGCGGCACCGCTACTGGCTTCGGCGGGCAGCAGGTCGAGCGACACGATGTGCTTTTCATCTCGGCGCATATGCGAGCACACGTGACGGGCGATCCCCGCGACGTACGCGGCCAGCTTCGTGGGGTCGCCGAGGCGCTCGTTGCGCAGCGCGTCGACCGCGCGGACGAGCGTCTCCTGCACAGCCTCCTCGGCGGCGTCGAGGTTGCCGAGCGCGCGCAAGGCCAGAATGCGGAGGCCGGCGCGCAGGCAGTCGAGGTTCGCCACGAGGGGCACTTCTGTGTCGCTGGTCCGGGCAGAGGAACGCTCGAGGGGTGTCACGAAGGACGGTGCTGCGGCACAGATATCGTATGAGGCCCGAAGTGCACGGAGACGGAGAGAACATCGGCGCCGCCCTCGTGGATGGCAAGATACGCCGAGTCAAGGGAAGACGCGCTAGCGGTCGGTTGCGCGAGCAGACAACAGCCTCGCACGCATGACTTTAGATCAGGGACTCTTATGAGCCGCATACCTGAAACCTCAGGCCTTCTGCTGCTACTTGCCTTCGGGCTCGGCTGCCAGCACGACGCCGTCGCGCCGGTATCTCAGCCCCGGCTCAGCGCAACCGCTCTCCTCCAACCGGCCGCCGATCCCGCCATCACGTTTGTCGGCGGCGGGTTGTCGGTCATGAACGGGGATGGCTCCAATCAGGCCGTCATCGTGCAGGCGAACAAGACGACCCTCATCGGCGCTGCCCTGCCGTCATGGTCGCCGGATGCGAAGAGCGTCGTATTTGCAGCCAGCATTGGCGGGGTCAGCGGCCTTTGGATCACCGACGTGGCGGTAGTGAGCGGGACGCCAGTCGGGAGCAACCTGAGGCAACTCCAGATCAACTTCTCCGCCGGCACGACGGTCGGCACGGGTACGGACTGGTCGCCGCTCGGCAACCCGCTCGGCGACGTGATCGCGGTCGTTGCCTCTAGTGCCCAGTGGGATCGTAATATCTACGCCGTTCCTCCAACCGGCGGGAACCCGACGGTCGTGTATACGTCGGCGCCGGGCTACGTCCCCGAGTGGCCCGCTTGGAGCCCCGACGCTTCCAAGCTGGTGTTCGCGGAGCGGACGATCGCAGCACCTTATCTGAGATCCCTGCTCGTGTTTGACCGCACCACGGCGCACGTGGACACCGTCGTCTCACTTGGGAGCTTCTTCGCGAGATACCCCGCCTGGTCACATGGTGGAGATCGGATCGCCTATAGCGGCTACAGCGGCAGCAATGCGGAGGCCGTCTATGTGGTGGCGTTCACGGGTACGATTGCGCCAACCGCGACACCGGTTCAACTCATCAATGGCCGGGATCCCACGTGGTCGGCGGACGACTCGAAGATTGTGTTCTTCGGCGGCGCGCATTCCACCAGCGGGGTGTACGCGCTCACGCTCGCCACTGGCGGGACTCAACTGCTTGCCAACGGCGGGGGCCAGCCGGATTGGCGGCGGTTCTAATGAACAGGTGGCTTATGAATCCCGTTCGGCCGCATGGGGGCGCTGCAACCGCGGTGTGTGCACTGACATCAGTCCTGCTCTTCATCCAGTTCGGATGCCGGCCCGATAGGCTCGCCCCTCGATCTAACTCTCCGTCATCAGCTAGTCCGAGCCTTGAAATTCTCGACGGCGCCCACTCCGGGGGTAATCCGCACTTCTTCTTTCTCCCCCGGACTGCATGCACGGTCGCCGCTTGTTTTGTGACCGGTCAACGGAGATGGGCGGAAGCGTTTCGGGCGATTGAAAGGAGAGGTCCATGAAACAACGAGCAGCGCTGTCCCTCCGAGTCGGGGCGATCCCGCTCGGCTGGCGGGCCACCCTATTCCTGCCAGTAGCGTTATCCGCGATCAGCTGCGAACGGCTACCCACTACAGGGGACAACGTTGCACCGCCGCGCCCCGGCTTTTCCGTCACTGCCGGCAGTGGCTCCTGGACCACGAAGGCCCCGATGCCGACGGCACGGCAGGGCCTTGCCGTCTCGGCCGTCAACGGGATGCTCTACGCCATCGGCGGCGTCGTCCCACAATCGTTCTTCGCGACGAACGAGGCCTTCGATCCCGTGGCAAACTCGTGGACGACGAAGGCCCCCATGCCCACGGCGAGATTTCTGGCTGGCACCAATGGCGCCGTCGTCGCCGGCATCGTGTACGTCATAGGGGGCAACCCACCCGGCTACTGCACCAACGTGAATGAGGCTTACAACCCGGCCACAAATAGTTGGACAACTCTGGCCGGGATGCCGGAGCCCAGATGCCACCTCGCTGTGGCCGCTCTGAACGGACTCGTCTACGCTCTCGGCGGCGAAACCAACAGCGGGTTCTTCTTCACGACCGTCGACGTCTACAATCCAGCGACGAACACCTGGTCGACCGCGGCCCCCATGCCGACGGGGCGGCTCGATCTAGCTGCCGTGGCGGTGAATGGCAACCTCTATGCGGTCGGAGGCGGGAATCCCTCCCTTGGATGCCTCAGCACGCTCGAGGCATATAACCCTCTCACTAACTCCTGGACGACAAAGGCTCCGATGCCGACGGGGCGGACTGGTCTACGCGTGGGCGTCCTCAATGGTCTCATCTACGCCGTCGGGGGCTCTAATTGCTCCTCAACAGTGCTCTCGACTGTTGAAATCTACGATCCCGCGACCGATACCTGGACGACGGGAACGCCCATGCCAACAGCGCGGGTTAACCTGGGTGTCGACGTCCTCAATGGCGTCCTTTATGCCGTGGGCGGATACAACGGGACCGCCGTGACTGCAGCGAACGAGGTCTTCAGCCCGCAGCCTGGACCTCCGGCGACGCTAACGCTCACCCCGCTCACCGCCGTGAATCCGGTCGGCGCGCAACACTGCGTCACGGCGACGGTGAAGGATGCGTCGGGCAATCCCGTGCCAGGCGTCACGGTCCGCTTCTCCGTCGGGCCGTCGGTCCCCACCACGTTCCCAAGTCCCTCGAGCGGGACGGGTACGACCAACGCGAATGGGCGAGCGACGTTCTGCTACACGGCCTCACTGCCCGGAACAGACCGAATCCATGCCTTCGCCGACGCGGACAACAACGGAACGCAGGACCCGACGGAGCCTTTCGGCGACGCGCAAAAGACGTGGACGCCGCCCGCGAGTACGCAACTGTGCGAGGTGACGATCAGCGACGGCGGCTGGATCATCGCCAACAACACGGACCGCGCCACCTTCGGTGGCAACGCCAAAGTTCTCGGCGACGGAACTGTGCAGGGGCAGCAACAGTACCAGGATCAAGGACCCGTCCAGGCTATGAACGTGCACTCGACCGCGATCACGGCGACGACCTGCAGCCAAGATCGGACTACTGCCAGCATCTTCGGCAAGGCGACGATCGACGGCGCTGGTTCGTTCGTTTTCCGGATTGACGTGACCGACGCGGGCGCCGGCGGATCGAACGACACCTACGGGATCATGCTGGAGACCGGCTACATGTCAGGCCAGCACCAGCTGGGTGCGGGGAACGTCACGATCCATTAGCCCGCACGGTCAGGGCGACAATGGCGAGGGACCCTTACCGGGTCCCTCGTCTTCGGGGGGTGCTCCGCTACCCGATTCAAACTCGCGTACCCTCCCTTTCCGGTCACCGCTACGGCGTTGCCCACCCCGACGGTTACCACAGGGAGCATTAGCGGAGTCCAGCGTCTGCGGCAAACGTTCTGGCAAAGCGTTTTCTTGAGAGGCGGCCGAGTAGGTTAGCGCCGCGCAGCGGATGACCAATCCGCGAACCGCTTGGTATCGACAACTCGCTTTCGTCGTGAAGCGCCTGTAAAAGGCCGGCGCCTTTCTCGTAGATCAGATGCTGTCCCAACCACTCATCAGGAGCGTCGACCAGAACTCTCTGCAACCATTTTACAAGCGTTTCTCCGGACATGAGCGGACACAGATGTCAGACCGACAGGGCGCCGATGCTCGTCGGGACGCCACTTCCGGTCATTTTGTCTGTTTTTCGCGCCCTGGGGCCGGCGCTCTGGATGAGGTAAACCGGGTTCGAATCCTGGAGGGGCAACTCGAAGCGCGATGCGACGATGAGTCGTGTCGCGTTTCGTGCTTTTTTCAGCCCTCTTTTACTGGGTCAGGAGAGTGCTGCTCGGGCGGCGCGTCGAACTCGAGGCGCCACAGGATGTTCCCGAGATGCCCCCGCCGAGTGCGATGTGGACGTCGCCAGCGTTTGAGCGGGCAACTCCGGACATCTCCCCCGGGGGCGTGGCAACGTAGGCGACGCAGTCGCCTGATTGGTCAGGGACAGCCCCTCGCGCGCCTGACTCTGCGCGACTCGAGCGACGGGAAGGCATTTTCGAAAGGTACTTTCATGTTCTAGGACCGGACTGGTGCACAAATGCCGCTCGGGCGAACAGCGGCCGGCTCGCGTTGCGACCGAAACACCCTCCGGCCCGCTGCCCGGGTCTTTACCCGGGTCGTTGCCTGGCTTCCTGGCGAGGGCATCCGGTCACGCGTCATTCTGGATCAGGAGTAACGGCGGACGGCTGGGAAGGGACAAACGGTCGGACACGCCCGAGCGGACGTATCGGATGAATGGGGTAAAGCTGGACTGGAAAACATGAGAACTGCAGCACTACGTCACACTTTTTTTGGATGGAGCGCACGATCTGCAGTCGTTTCTTCGAACTAACATCACAACTCAATGATTCTCCTCTGCGGCCATCCAGGCGCGGATGTACGCTGGACAGTTGCGAAGCACAATGGATCACCGGTTACACAGTCGCCCAGGCAGCGAACGGCGTCCCGACCGGCCAGGACCAAATCCGTGAAGTCCAGCACCACGACGGCACCGGCCGGTTCTGCGTCGATCAGTTGGCACACGTCATCCTGATGTGTGGGGATTTGGGTGATGGCAAAAGGGCGTTCTTCTGGATAAAGCGGGGGAAGCCCGATCCGGCGGCTATTTCATTGGGGGTTCGTGGCGGCAAATGAGAAGAAGGTCGATGAATTCTACAAGGCCGCAATGTCCGCCGGCGCCAGGGACAACATTTCGCCCCGCACACGACTGGAATACTATCCGGAATACTACGCCGCTGATGTATTCGACCCGGACAGATATTCATTCGAGGTCGTCCATAGACGCTGATTTCGCGGGGGTGTTCGATTGGGTCCCGCGCGAGCTACCGTCGGCGCTGCCAGTCTTTGGGCGTTACCCCGGTGGCACGGCGAAACGTCTTCGTGAAATGGCTCTGGTCGGCGAAACCCGTTTGGAGCGCAATAAACGCAATGGATTCCTTGCCAAGTAGCAGAAGTTCCTGTGCGCGTTTGATCCGGGCGTCGAGAGACCATTTGTATGGCGGCATGCCGGTCGAAAGTTTAAAGGACCGGGCGAACTGTGACTGGGAAAGCCCTACGAGTCTGGCCATCTCCTCGAGACTCATGCCCTCCGTCATGTGGGCTTCGAGGTACTCCATCGCTCGACGCAACTGCCAGCGGGAAAGTCCGTTTGCCCGCTGTAGCTGGGCGTTGCGACGGGTAAACAGGGCAGCCGTCAATGCTGTGGTCAGGCTCTCACAGTAGAGGCGGCCACCACCTGAGAGTTCTTGACATTCCTCCGCCAGAAGCTCCGCGCATCTTGCCACCTTAGCGTCGTACAACAAGAGGACCGGCGTATCGGTTTTCGCCGAATCCACGTCGTCGCCGAGGATCGATTCCGGGACTTTCGGAGCGAAGCTCATCCTGAGTTCGCGCACTGAGCGAAGTCCGTCAGTATAGCCCCACACCGTCATGTCCGCGGGCACAAAAGTCGTATGTCCTGCATCAAAGCGAGATCGCAGGGTCGGACGGTTGAGATTCAGGCGCGGCTCGCAATATCCGCCTACCTGGCCGAGCACAATCGCAACGGTTGTTTCACGTGAAGAGAGGTCGTGCCAGGCTTTTCCAGGATCAGGATAGTGCACGATGTTACGCACGGTAATCCCATTCCAACTGCGGGTGTGGCTTTCGATCTTCCTGATCCTGTGCGGTGAACGGAATTCAAACGGTTGCGCTTGGCTCATATCTCCCTCCTTGGCCACCCGGCAAACAGAGCATTAGAAGAACCCGTCCAGGTAGTGGGCGCAGATAAAGAGTAGTAGGATCATTGAAGACGTGAAAGCGGAAGCAGACCAAGAACGGGGAAATCCGACAAGACGCACGATCTCCGGCGGTCCATGTTTGTCCTATGAGGTTTCCGCCAGCTTCGCATCTAACGTTTTGGTCATGCGTACCCGTTGTGCTCTCCCTCGCGCAAGGCAAGGTCGAATCAATTGCCGTTCCGGGAACGAAGGCATTTCCAGAGAGCATCACATCAACTTCCGATGGTGCTGTTTTTGTCGGGCGCGTGGGGAATGGTGGAATCGTGCGCGTCACGCCGCGGACAGCCGAGAGCACCGTGTTTGTCCAACCGGGCGCATTCGGCTCGCGCTCGATCTTGGGAGTCTTCGCGAATGAGACAGCGAACACGCTCTGGGCTTGCTCCAACGACTTGAGTGCGTTAGGGGGA
>WNFD01012192.1_pt1 | contig 11768 bp, 14 predicted proteins | sample 5400491 | NCBI WGS metagenome assembly WNFD01 (sample SAMN13153343, study PRJNA577476) | soil metagenome | isolation source: 120 cm saprolite under Douglas fir tree site 2 hole 2 replicate 2 | place: USA:California | collected 2015-04-18 | reverse complement strand
ACGGTTGTGGCGCCAGCTCTCAGCCCGCTGCAGAACGAGCTGCTCTCCCTGCTCGGGACTCCCCTTGGCCCCTACGGAGCCGAAAAATCAGAACGACCAAATTCGGCCCAAGAGCCTTGGTCGAGGTGCGGAACGTAGGTTCCAACGCCGCCTAGCAGAAAAATAAAGATCCGGACTCTTCACATTGAGGTCTCGATGAGCGTCAGGAGTGCCACATCGGAACTCTGGCAGGGCCATCCCGTCACTAAGAGTGGCGAGGCAGCTAACGCGCGTTCAGCGCTGTCCGCGAGCTTCAGCCCTGGCGAGCTATCCCGGTTGTGCAAGAGGTCAGTGATCGGCTGCTTTCCCTGACGGAAACGTAGTAGGTCATTGGTGGCACGCGTGGACATCGATGATGAGAAGCAAAGGGCTCGAGAACGGATTTGGGCGCTGCTGGAGAGCAAGGCAGCCGCGCCGGCCGATGTGTACGGCCGGATCCCAGCCTTCTTCGGAGCCAATGCGGCGGCGGACCGTCTTGCCACTCCGGTTTGGCACGCCGCGCGCACCGTCAAGGCCGTTCCCGACAGGGCGCAGCTCCCAGTTCGAGCTCGTGCCCTGAGCGAGGGCAAGCTCGTCTCTATGGCGGTGCCACGGCTGGCGGATGCACTGCCGTTCTTCCTGCTGGATTGGCTATTCCGACATAGAGCTGGCACTGCTGCAAGAGGCAGGTTTGATGCGACCAGAGACGAAGATCGTCACGACCGTGCATCGCTTGCAGGTTGTCGACGAGTCACTCCCAGAGACGGGGCATGACTTCAGCGTCGACTTGATCGTCACCCCCGACGAGGTCATTGCATGTGATTCGCCCCGTCGCCCCGCTGGACTCGTCTGGGAGGACTTGGACCGGGAGAAGATCGCAGGCATTCCCGTGCTCGCCAAGCGAGCCACCAAGCGGGGACGGCCTCTCGTTCCCTGACTTGATCGCGGCGAGCCGCACCTTAATCCGCTTGGTCCAGCACGATGCTATAGTACGCTTCCGGCGGAAGCTCCACTTATCTCGCTGCGTCCAGCCAAGGGGAATCCACATCGTGTCGATGCCAGGAAGGCGCCTACTAGCTGTCCTGGTCGCCGCGGTCCTGGTCGCCGCTATCCTGACGGAAGGGTTCGTTGGCGGCCTCTCCTCCGCGGCGAAAGCACAGCCAGCGGCGGACTTCGGCATAAGCTTTGGCCTCGGCTCGCTCGCCGGGATCAACGTGGCGGCAGCGCCCGCCCCCGTCCCCCTCGTCAAGGGGCGGGTGACCGTCTTCTCGATCGAGACGGTACCGCTCACGCCCACTCGGCTCGATGTGACCGAGAATCCCAGCGGTTGCATCAAGCTCCCGCTGCTCGCGCATGTTCTCGTCAACACGACAGACGCTCCGGTCACCGTCTATCCCGATCCCGGCTGCCTCACTCTGGGTTTGACGATCACCCCGGGCTTCGGCGGCCACGTTATCGGGTCCGGCAGCTACAGGGCCACGCCGGTTGGGCTCGGCGTCGGCGTCGGTGGGCTCAACGTCGGTGCCAGCGTGACGGGCCCCGCCTCCGGCGGCTCCCGGGTGGGGGTCTTCACGGACGAGTTCACACCGTTGACCAACTTCGACCCAGTGTCCGGATGTAACAAGCTTCCCCTGACGTCCCACGTCTTGGTCAACACGGGCAATCTCCCGCTCCACGTTTTCGCCGACCCGATCTGCACCACGGTGAGTCTTACCATCGGGGTCGGGTACGGCAGCCATGTGATCGGAACCGGAAGCTGGTCGTACTCCTGATCCACCCGGCGTCGCTGCGCTCCGTCTAGCTCGGGTCCGGGATTTCCACTGGCAGGTCACTCGGATGGGGCGTCCACGGCAACGCCGGGAAGTGACGTACGCAGCCCATCGCTCACCGTCTGGCAGGGCCGGGTCTATGCAGTTGACGAACAGCGCTCGAACCAGATGGCCAAGCACTCCTCGAACTCACTCAGAGGACTCTCTTCCGGCGGGGTAGCGTGCGGCTCCGGGGTCCCCTCGCTCGACCCCTCCTTTTCCAGCAACATGCGACCAAGCACCCTTTATCCACCCTGGGGCAATGCCGGCTGCTCCAGACCGCGGTATCTGTCGCATGCAATTTCGGGTCGCTCGCCTTCGGACTCAATGGTTCGTCGGCACCATTTCCCGTAGTCACAAAGGAGTTGGGGTACCACGAGGCCGACGCCGACCCTCGGGTGGAGGCGCTGCGCAGCATCTACGGGGTGGGCCTCATCACGTCGATGACCCTGGTGGCCGAGATCGGCGACATCTCCCGGTTCCCCACCGCCCGCAAACTCTGTGCCTGGGCAGGGCTCACCCCCTCGGTGCACAACTCCGATGTCAAGGTCCGCCACGGCCACATCACCAAGGCGGGTCCCGCGGCGGTGCGAGCGGTGCTGACGGAGGCCAGCTACAGGCCCGTCACGTCCCCCCCTTCGCCAAGTTCTTCGAGGAGGTGGCGAAGCGCAGGGGCAAGCGGATCGCCACCGTCGCCCTCTCCCGCAAGATCCTTGCCCGTTGCTTCCGCGTCCTGAAGGGGCTGGAGACGCCAGCGTGAAGAGTTGGGTGTTTCGGAGCAGCCCTCCGACTGGGTGCGCTCGAGGTGAAACATGAGCCTGCAACACGGCCGATGTACTGAGTGAGCAGCCCAGCCCGGATTCCATCGTCATGCGGACCCTCCTGCCCGGAGGCCCGAATGGGTGTTTGCGAGACCAACTCCGCCGACTAAGAGCCTTCTCCCTTTTCACAAACCTGCGACGGATCCTCGCCGGCGCACAAGGTCGTTCGTCCTCGCTTCGCTGCGGGCGCTCCACCTTGACCCCGGCTCCGGTCCGACGCGGGCAGAAGGACAGGGCGAAGGCAAAAAGAAAGATCAGGGCAGGGACTTGACACGGCCCGCCAACATGGGTGTTTGACCGCGAGTGGACTTTCGCAGCTCCCGGCTCGACCTGCCGATTGAGAGGCGTTGGCTACGTTGCCCTCGAGAGGGTCTCGAGCAGGGTGTCGGTCATTTTCGGATCAAGTAGGCCCGGTTCCGAGGTCGCGAAAATCGTTCGGCTCCACAGCACACGACGGAGAGCGGAGCCCAGGATCGACAAGAAGCCTCCTGGCGGCAGGAGACGGCTTCCCGGCGGTAGGAGAAGAAGCTGGGGTCGCAGCCTGTGCACACCTCCGTGAGGGTGACGTCGCCGCCGCCGGCCTGCTGCAGAGCGACCCGAGCGGCTGGCGTGAGGTCCGCGGGACGGCTGGCTAACCACCGAAGTTTCGAAGGCGGCGCCCAGCACCGCAGGGCTCGTCCTCAAGGATACGCTTCATCCGCAGTACCTCCGCCGGAGTGTCACGGGATAGCCAGCGCCCGAAGAGGAGCCTGAAACCCGGCCCGACGAGCGGTCCGAGCAAGAAGCCGTCGAATCCTCGCAGCGGCCAGAGCATCTCCTCGCCCCTGAAGTCCAATCGGGAGTAAGGCGTGAGCTCGAATGACAGCGTCACTGCCGGCGCGGGAAGACCTACCAGTCTCCCGCCGTGGCGAACCAAACCCGTGTTCCCGTCCCGACGCATCCAGTGAACGCGTCCGATTTTCAGGTCGGCGCGGCGATACCGGTCCACGTCGAGCACGAACTCGAGCACGTCCTTCGGATCGCGCTTGATGACGGTTGTTCCCTCGCCGCAAACGACAACTCCTCCCTCTCCGTTGTGGCGCCGATTCGCGAAGACGCGGAGATCGCTCAGAGCGAAGCCACCCGGCCCCGGGAGACCGGCGCGGATCGACTCTTCGTCAAAGGGGGCTGCCGGGGCCAGGTCCTCAGTCCTGCGTCGGGCGCGAGGGTTGGTTCTACCAACTCCTCCTCGAGGATCCGCACCTGCGCGGTCGCGATCAGCGGGACCGTCATCGTCGCCTGTGCCACGCGAGCGAGGAGATAGTGAAACGCGATGGGCGCGTGCACGAAGCGCCGCTCCTTGCCCATCACCTTGGCCACCAAGCGAGCGGCGTCGTCGAAGCCGATCTCCGTCGGACCCATGAGCGCGAGGGTCCTCCCAGGCAGCCGGCTCTCGACGAGCGCGGCCACCATCACCTTCACCGCGTCCTCGACGGCCTAAGGTCGGACCCGTCGAGGCCCGACACCGATAGAGACCGGGAACGCGCGCAGTGCTCGGCTGAGGTGATCCAGCAGATGGTCGCCGCGGCCGAACATCATCCCGGGCTTGAGGACGGTCCATTCGAGCTGCGACCGCCGAACGATCTCCTCGGCGGCCCACTTCGACTCGTGATAGCGCGATCCACAGTCCGGGCGGGCACGAAGAAGGCTGACGAGCGCGAGGCGCTGCACGCCCGCCCGCTCCGCTGCCCTCACGACGTTCGGCCCTCCCTTCGGGTGTACGGCGATGGGCGGCTGCTCGGGCCTGGTTCCTTCGGTACTCGTCAACTGCGGCTGCTCCACCTTTTGCGAGAATGCGCCGCTCGGTATCTCTTTTGGCCCAAACATTGAGCGCGATCACGACGCCGACAATGCCGGCCAGCACGATCCACCCCATCGTTTTGCCCCTCCTCCCCGCTTGAGGAAGCCCGCGGCTCCAGGCAAGCCTGTATTGATCTTGTCGGCCGCCGTCGTTCCCAAGGACATGGCCCAAGATGGCTGGTTTCGCCTGCCTATCTGGGTTAGCCCTCGGGACGAGAATGGTTGGGCGAGGATCGGTGGGACCAAAACCCGAAGCAAGGGCACTGCGAGGGCGAACTCGACGAGAAGACCCGAATCCCGAAGGGTAATCACCCATGCCGACTCGCGATCACAGCCGCCGATTGGGAGAGAGCTTGTGAGACGAGGCCTGCCGCCGGACGCCGTCCGGATCCTTAAGGGATTCATACCGGGCGGTTCGCGATCGCGGCTCTCCGTGGCTTTGAGCGCCCCAGTTCGGACCGGTCTGGGCCCTTGTGTGGCATGGAGTCGGAGTCTCCGGGGTAACGGCGCAATTCCGGCGTGAAATACTTCCACTAACAAGCCCCAAACTTCCTAAATGCCCGGGCACCTCAGGGAACAGCCTTCCCGTAGGAGCTTGGTGGGGCCCGTCCGCGGGTCGGTCCTGTTAATCGAAGCGGTCCAAGGCCGTTGTAGGCACGTCCAGACCCTGTTAGTGGCAGTTCGGAGCCGTTGAACTTCCTCTAATGACTGTTGATGGCACAAAGTTCCGCCGTTTTGGCGCCGATACCCCCGAGAGCCCAAGAGAACGTGCATCGTCGACCACTGGTCACGAAACCCTCACGACACCTTCAAATGCAGCGAATTCGGTCCTCTACGACCGCTGAGTCGTGCCAAAATCAGCCGTCTGCCCGCCTACCGATGCTTTTGAGTAGTTAGGGGTTCCCCGGTCGCCGCTGGCGGCGGCCACGAAGCAACAGAGCGGCGCCGCTTGCCAGCAGCATGGCCGCAAACATGACCATAGGCACGAGGGCAACGTTGGACCCAGTGACCGGGAGAGCCCGTCCCAGGGGTGGAGTCGGCGCAGGCGCCGGCACGGAGGGGGTTGGACTCGGCGTTGACCCGAGGAGTCCCGTCACGACGAGGACCGCAAGACCTGAGGAGCCCGGGACGCCCGGGGGAGCGATGCAAGCGGCTGCATCCAGTGTGGCGCTGGTGACCGTCAGCACTGCGTTGTCACCGGCGAACTCACCACTCGTGATGGAGCCCACGTATGCCACGACGGTTTCACCGACCGGATGAGTCACGAGCCTGTTGAAGTTGAACATGCTTGTCCGACCGTTGTTCCAGGCCAGGCTCAAGGTACCTGCTCCGCCATCTGCCAGTGTGAGACACGAAATGTTGTTCCTCAGCATTCGGCCATCTGAGCCCGACGTGACCGAGGGGTCGCTGCCCGAACAGGAGGTATACGTGTGGGAGGCGGTGACCGTCACCGACTGGGTAGAGAGCGTCAAACCTGGTGAATACGTAGCGGACTCGGTGCCGGTGCACATCAGGTCCAAGAGCCCAGCCGCCCCGGCCGGTTCGCCGCCAAGCTGGGCGGCGAACAACACGAGGATAAAGAGACCTGAGAGCACGTTCAGGAGCCGACTAGGAAGGCGGTCACGCATTGTTGGCCCCCATCGTTTTGCCCGGATGCGAGGAGTGATCGATCAAGGGTGGATGATACTCCCAACTGCCCTGGGCGCCGCCTGCGGTCGCAAGACCTCGGTCACGGTGGGCACGATCTTCGACAAGACCCCGACCGCTCTCCCCACCTGGTTCGCGGCCGTCTGGTCCGTCACCGCTCATCCGGGAGCACATCGACTGCACGGGCGGTACGCGTTCCCCGAGGACCAGCTACCGGCCGGCACACTCAGGGCTTGCGCGACCCGACCGTGCCCGAGGAGCCGGATCTCTGATCCAGTCCAATTCTCGTTCCGTTGCTACTCGGATCCCGTCCAGGACTCAGTGCCCCTGGGGTCCGAACGGTTTCAGGCCCTGGAACTCGCTTGGGCCTCATCTTGGACCCCCGGACCGGTGGTCCCGTAGACAGGGATTCTGGTGACACATCTGGTCACCCGTCGCGCTTCAGCGTTACGCGAACGGCACATCCTGTCCCGGCTCAACATCGAGCAGCAAGAGGAATATTGACAGCCCCAGGAGGGAACTGGAAGACCTCAGCGCTATGGAGGCCGTCCATCGTGATTGTGGCGCCTAATTTGAGCCCACTATGCCCAACGCATCGGCCGCTGGGATTGGCGAGCAGATGGTCAATCGCATCCCCCATCCCCTTCCAGTCGTCGCGGCCGGGGCGCAGTACCCATTCCGCGGGCGAGCTGGACTCTAGGGAGTTTCGAGACCCCGATCAAGAGCGGGTTCCGCAAGGGTTTCAGGAACGGCAGCGCAGAGGGTCCGTGCGCTCGTTTCCGGGACCCTGCTTGGGGGGACTGCCGAGGCCCACCAGAAAGAGACAAATCAGCTAACGTCACTCTACGTTCCGTTGCTCCTCGACGGCCCACACCGTCTCGCTCCAAGAAGGTGACAGATGCCCGGACTCCTTGCCAAGGTGCTTGAGGAGCCGGGCGTTGCCGGGATGCGTTACCTCCGTCGCCAGCAGGTCGTCGACGCGGCGGCGCAGATCCGAGACCCCCGTGGCGACCGCCTCGGCGTCCGTCGTCCAGCGAGTTGATGTTCTTGGGGTTGCCCTTCTGCACCAGGATCGCCGTCCCGGCCGTGAAGTAGTCAACGAAGTCCACCTCGGCCTCCCGGGCTTTAGTGTCCGCCCTTGCCGAGATGATCATGTCGAACCGCTTGGCCTTGAGGGCTGCGGGCTGCCCATCGAAGGGGTGTTCACGAAGGTGACCTTGACCCCCAGCCTGGCCCCTATGGCCTGGGCCAGGTCGTAGTCCACCCCCTCGACCTCCTGGGTACCCTCCTTGAAGAACTCGATGGTCGCGTAGGCCACGTCCGAGCCCACCTGGATCTCCTTGCTGGCCTGGATGGCACCGGCAGCTTCGAGAACAAGCTGACGGTGGGGGTGCCACCAGTCCCGCTGGATGGCGTCGTCAACGTGCTCTTGCCGGTCCCACGGCCGGCGGCGGCCACCGTCAGCAATACCAGCGCGACAAGTGGCTTCCGCAAACCCACTCTGGCCAGCTTCGCCATGAACGCTCCCCTCAATTGCGCCATCCTGCCGTCCTCAAGCTGCCGGCTGTGGGACCTGACAACCCGTCCAGCCCGGTGGTGCCTATCACCGCATGGCCCTGATCCAGGCGCAGGATAGACCTCTCCCCTCCCCTACCTCAGGTTTTAGAAGCTGCCGGTAAAGACATCCGTTCGGTTGGCCGTGTTGCCTGAGTTCGGCTGGACGAAAAAGGGCTGGAAGGCCGTGCCGATCCTGCCCAGCCCCTCGTAGTCGCCAACGAAGAACCCCTCGGCGAAGGGGGCCGTCAACATGTCAAAGGGCCCCGCGATGTGGGTGTCCGATACCCCGGTATCGATACCACCCGCCGCCAGCTGCCCGGGGGTAAACGTCTTGAGCCAGTAGTCCGTAGGCAGGGTCGTCGTCTCGGTGGTGAGACTGCGAAAGTCATAGTAAGTGACGCCAATGCGACCCGCGGAATTGACCCGCACCGTCGGGGTAAAGGCCGGACGTCCCTCGGGGGTGTTCACCCGTGCCGGCTGGCTCCAGGTGCGCCCGCCATTGGTGGAGGTGGAGATCGCCACCTCATCGAAGTGGCCCCCATTGAAGCGGGAGTCCTGCCAGACGACGTAGAGCTGGCCGGTGGCTGGGTCGATGGCCGGCTCCGGGATGATGTCCCCGGTGCGGATGGCTTGCCCCGTGTTGGGGTCGGTGACCCCGACCGTCTGCATGTTGGCGATGACTTGGGGCTTGGTCCAGGTGTCGCCCCCGTCGGTGGACTTGATGAAGGCCGCCTTGAAGGCGGTGACGTTGAACGGTGGGGTGATCAGGTTGAAAAAGTCGTAGAGGGTGTCGGTCCTCGGATCCACGACGATCACGTTGCCGATGGTCTGCTGGCGGCTCGGGGTGTCCACGATGACCCGCGGGGCGCTCCAGGAGAGACCGCCATTGGTGGTCTTGGCCAATAGGGCCGGTCCCCGAAAAGCGGCGGTGTGAAGGTTGGCATCGGGGTTGCCCGAGGGAGACGCCAAGCGGTCCCAGACCACGTAGGCGACACCGGCGTGAACGGGATCGGCCGTGACCGACTCCTTGTCGTTGAAGAACTGGGCGCTGGTGTCGGCGATGAGCACGGCGATGTTCCGCCAGGTCTGGCCGCCGTCGGCCGAGGTGGCCGCAGCCACCGCGTTGTTGGGGTTGGATTCGTTGAAGGAGATCGAGACCGTATAGGCTTCTCCGTCGGGGCCGAAGGAGACCCAAGGATCCGAGGCTCGTTCGTAGGCCAGCCCCCCAGCGCAGGCGCTGAAGGGAAGCGGCGTCTCGCCCCAGGTTGCCCCGCCATCGGAGGAGAAGGTGGCGACCAGGCCGTGGGCGCCCCCATTGCTCCAGCGGTCCTGCTGGAACACACCAACTAGATTGCTTGAGTTGGTGGGGTTGATGCCGAGATAGGGTTCGACCTCCGCATTCACGTAGTTCGTGCCTGGCCCGCCAATGGTGCAGCTCGCGAAGGGGCTCGGGCCGGAGATTCGGACAAGACTCGCGGCGGCCGCGGGACCCCCGAGTGCCCAGGAAGCCAGCCCCCCTAGTGCCAGCAGCACCCACGCTCGTATGAACCGACTCCGCCCCTTGGTCATCTGCCTCTACCTCCCCCTCGGTCCCGGCTCGTGCCGCCGCATTGGACCGCTCCAGATGGTTGGTTCTTGCCCTGGTGAGACTGGGCTGCAAGTCATGGCCTTGTCCACCCTCAAGAGTGTGAGACGATTTTAGGTTGGGTGGGGGCATGGTGCTAGAGGATTGAGCACCACAGCCCTCCGGGGTGCTGACCGGGCTGACGTACGTCCCGTACCTTTAGCAGCGAGCTCAGCTACCCGGAAGTACCCGACACCTCCGTCGGGGTCCCAGATCGGGACGCTCCATAGCACGCGCAGGGGGGAGTCGTAGAACTCACGGGTCTCCTCCTCTGGCTGCAGGTCCTGTTCGTTCTCCAGGGCGAAGTTCAACCTCACCCATTGTACGTCCAGCCCGTCCCAGTCGCCGAGGTCCGCTCTGAGCACCATGACCCGGCGCTGGATGTCCTCGGGGTAGGGGTCGGCCTCCAGAGCCTTCACCAGCACGCCCAGGACCCCGGTGCTGTCGCCCCGCCGCTCCAGGAGCGAGGCCAGCTCCTCGCAGGCGCCCACATACAGCGACCGCAGGCGAGCCCGCACCCCCTCTGCCCAGGGCCAGTTCGCCCGCAGCCGAACTCGCCCTGATAGAGCCCGATCGCATTCCAGAGGTCCGCTTCCGGGTCCCCGGTCCGGCCGGCTCGGTGGAGGGCCTGCTCGAAGGCTGCCACGTCGACCCAGACGTTGTCGGGATCGAGGCAGTAGCTGCGTCGTGTCCGGTCCCACTCCAGCACCGCCATGTTGCTCTCGCCCCGGAGCCATGCCCGGCCCTCGTATCATCATGCCGGCGGCGGTAGGTCGCAAAGGCGGTGTAGAACGCCTCATAGGCAGCGAGCCGGTCTGCGTACAGGTGCTCTCGATGTTCGTGCGCGTGTAGGGACCTCATTCGGAGCTCGTGCCCTCGTCGTTGGGCGTCTCCTCGCTGGGTGAGCCACACTGCCCCGAGGGTCCCCCCAAGGGTGCCGATGACGCCAACCAGGGCGACCATGAGGGCCAACATCACGCTGGGAGTGTAAGCCGGGCCACGGCGTCGGTTGTGCTGGGTTGTGCTGGCCGTTGTTAAGCGACCTTACCGTGACCCAGGACCGGCGACCCGGATTCGGGGAACTAGCCGAACCTTACAGTGCCCCCTTTCCGCACCCACCGCCTCGACAACGGTCGATTCTGTGGGCTTCCACGCGCTCCCCAGCCGACTCTCCATGCCCCCCCGAGAGAGCCGTACAGTTACGAGATGCCCAACCTCCCCGTATCCCCAAGGTCCCGTCTCCGGCTGGAAGGCCTTCTAGCCAGGAGTTGGGAGGGCGCCTGCCGGGTAGTGTTCTGCGCGGCAACCACCGTGGCCTCTTCCGATACTTGGAGGATCCGCGCGCTGTCGCCGCTTTCGACTGCGACCTGCTCCTCTTGTCGCCGGAGGGAGAGGGCGACAAGGCCGGGCGAGCACTGGGGGGCCTCCCCCCCGATCCGAGGCCGATCCCAGCGGTAGCGTCCGGGGCCGCCGCCACACCATGCTCACCGACTCGGACATCCATGACACCCGACACGCTCGGGCGGCCCTCGGAGGGCTCCTGGCCGGACTGACGGGCGAACCCGCCATTTACATCTCGGGCGGTGCCGAACACCAGGGACCGCCCGGCGGGGGCCCGGTCACGATCATCTGGCAGCTCCCGAAAACCATGACTCCCGCCCATGCCCGCTGATGCCCCATGGGTGAAGCCGGGGCTGGCGGGACGCGGCCTCAAGAACGAACGTGGGCAGCGCAGGAGTGTCCCGCCGACCCACCATGCGGGGACCTCTCATGGTCAACCGCCGTTGACGGCGCTGGGGGCCAGGTTCGCCATCCTGGCGGCGAAGACGTTGACGATGCCCGCCATGGTGGTCTGGCCCTCCACCGCCGCCTGCGGCCCGTCGGGCTGGGAAAAGTAGATCCCCATCAGCGCTCGGCCCCGCCGGAGGTACACCGCCGTGAAGTGCTGGGACTGCGCTGTCACGTCTGTCGACACGAAGTCGAAGGCGACGCGCTCCACGGTCGCAACCTGGGGCCACGAGCCGTCGGGGGCCGCATTGAAGTGGGTCGTGACGGTGGGTTCGCCGACCGGGCTGACCACCGGCGAGGCGGGACAGCCGGTGGCAGCGGACTTGAGCTCGGACATGGCCTGGGCAGCCGCGGCGGGCGTCGAGTACAGCACCGCCTCCGTGCTGAGGACCACCGAGCCCTGGGCGTCCGAGGCAGCGACCTGCAGGCGGGCGGTGCGCAGCGACTCGCTCGGGAAGGTGCCGTTGCACAGGTCCAGCGTCGCCCCGCCGGCGACCCGGGTGCCACCGGGGATCGGTGCGACGGTCTCGGTTGCCCCGACATCGGACTGATGGAGGACAAGGCCAGATAGCACGGATGCCGCCGGGTCGGCGGGTGTGGCCGGTGGCGCGGGAGGGGTCACGAGATTCGGTCCGGGGGCCGCAGGAGTGGTGGCAGGGGGCGTGG
>WNFD01006417.1_pt1 | contig 11769 bp, 10 predicted proteins | sample 5400491 | NCBI WGS metagenome assembly WNFD01 (sample SAMN13153343, study PRJNA577476) | soil metagenome | isolation source: 120 cm saprolite under Douglas fir tree site 2 hole 2 replicate 2 | place: USA:California | collected 2015-04-18 | reverse complement strand
GGAACTTTGGCTGGTCCCTAATGAAGTACAGGGACTCACGCTTATGTTTCCCGACGACTACTGATGTGTGGGTAGTTTGCGGTGCACCGAACCGACCGGATTCATTCTCTTCAAAGTTGCGACGAAGCAAATCTCGGCATAAAGTTTTACGAGCTTGTTCTCGTCATACGGACAGCCGTTTTCCGGTAAGGGGGTAGACAGATAAAGTTCCAAGAAAACCGCAGAATAACTTCTTCCCTCGACTTCAGTCCCTCAAAGCGTGCGGTTTTGAGAAGCTCAGCCATCCGGAAGTAGATGTCGGCTGTCCCAAACACTCCGCTTGCAGCGTTTACACCATACGACAATAATCCGCGCGACTTTGCGCCTCCCCATTTCGATAGGATACGCAGATATTTCGTAGTTCATCGCTTCGGAGGGGCTTTTTCCATCACCAAAGTCGCCGCTGTAATACTCCTTCAAGCAGTACTTGCAGTGCACAAACATAACCCCAGGCCGATGGTAGTCCAGCAAGACAGCACTATTGTCAGGCTTTGCCATAAGAGAAGCGGTCTTCTCGTCCAAGCCCGCCCCCCCTACAAAGCTAAGACGGCGAGAAGCCGTCCCTTCTGACGAAAAAGAGAATAGAGCCAGGGTTAGATCAACCGTGGTATGTTCGGACGATCTAGTAATGGATCAGTTCCCCGACACGTAATGGCATGTGTCGGTCTTCCCGATTTACTTTTTGCCCGATTTCACCTTCGCCCACCTTGCCCTCTGAGCGGCTGCGATTTTCCTACGACCTGCTGCCGACATGGTGCGCTTAGGTTTCGCCGCCCTTTTTTGAGTGTTCGAACCCCTTTTCGCCCATCGAGCTTTCTGCGCGAGGCTGATCTTCCTTCGAGCAGCGGCCGATAGGGTACGCCGCTTCCGGGCTGGACTCCTACCCGTCAGGCTTCCAAGAGCGGCCAATGCCGCGCCCAAACGTTTTACTTCTCCTTGTGCTTCCGTATGTGCCTTCTTCAACTGCTGGACTACTCCAGACAGGTTTGCCATGAAGTTCCCCCTCGGTAGGGGATTGTATCAGGACAACCGGGGGCACCTTCCAGCGATATTTCTCGGACTCAGTAAGGCGGCCTTTGCCGTCCATGGATCGATGAGTTTTTGTTACCCGTCAGCACAATAGAGAAGTGGTCCGCCCACTGCGAAGTCTTGGCAGACTACCACCCCTACCTGGAAGGACATCCACCCGCGAAGCCCTCCTCGGCGGGAAGCGATGAGAACCCTGGTAGCCGCCATTCAGCTGGTCAAGTTACAGCCTTCAGAACACAAATCTCATAGCGAACTGGACAAGCCGAGGACTGTTGACCGTGTTATTGACGACTCCAAAGCTTCCCGATTGAAGGAAGGTCTGTGGCGCGCCAAACTGCGGATGGTTGAAGAGGTTGAAGAACTCAGTCCGGAACTCGAGGCCCATTCTTTCGGCCGGGCCGAAAGTCGTTCTCTTGAATATGGCAAAATCAAAGTTGACATTGCCTTGCTGGCGAAGGCTGGAATCCACGCGCGGCTCGTTTCCAAAGACAAAGTCATCGGGTTGCGAGAAGCATGAGGTGTTGAACCATTCATTCAGCCTGGATTCCGCCCTGCCGGATCGCTCTGCTTTGCAGCCTGGGACGCGATTTGGACGGGCGCCTGCGTTGAATAATAGGGTAGGGTTGAAGGTGAAGAACTTCAGTGGAAAGCCCCTCTGCAGCGTGGTAATTCCGTCCACGCCCCACCCGGAAACGGCTCTCCCTGTTCCATATGTCGACGCTGCAGGATTCCCTTTATGGTACGGACTGCCATCTCGCACCTCTTTCTCAGAGGCATACTCCAGCTTTCACACTTCCGGTCACCCGGGGCATGAGGAGCTCGCTACGCGGCTCTCTGGTGATTACCGCGATCGGATGGATAGATGTGCGAAAACGGCTGAAGGGTGCCAGTGAGGACCCGATTCAACGAAAAAGATATGCAAGTGACTGATTGAGCCTAGCCGGGCGGCGGATGGTCCGCATCTAGCGCGGGCTCTATTTGTTCATTAGAAAGGAAAACCCAGGAAATCTGTGTTCCTGCTTGCTTTTTGGGCCGCCAACGGCGTGGCCGACGAATATCCCATCTTCCGCCACATGGCGAATCTGGAGTCAGGGAAAACCTCCGAAGGCACGCACGTTATTCATGCCCTGATCATTGGCCAGAGCGTGACCGGGATTGACGCGTTTTAGCAGGATACGGAAACAGTTACGCGCGAGATGATCAAGCCTACGCTCGTAGGAAGCTTTACAGTATTCGATATTCCTCCGCGCACTGAGAAGTAACCTCATACCACCACTCTAGTTACTTGTCTTTTCTGCGGAATCGCGATACATACATCGAACTTATGTTGAAGTCCCCTGCGCTTTGTTTGCATTTTCGTCGCATGCTTCGCAATCCCGTTAGCGGCCCAGCTGTCCGCCAATACCAACACCAAACCCGATTACTCCAAAGAAGCCTCGATCATCGAGAAGACTTCGACCCGACTTGTTCTTGAGAATGATGGAACAGGCATACGCGAAGCCATGGTTCGGGTGCGGATGCAGTCAGATGCCGGCGTACAGAACTATGGACTGCTTGTCTTCTCGTATCAAAGTTCGAGCGAGACCATGGATATAGACTATGTCCGGGTCCACAAACCAGACGGCACGGTGGTCGCAACGCCCTTGGAAAGCATTCAGGACATGGCAGCCGAGATCTCGCGCCAGGCCCCTCTATACAGCGACCAGCACGAGAAACATGTGGCCGTCAAAGGTTTGGGAGTGAATGATGTTCTCGAATACCAAATACGCTGGCGCAGCACCAAGCCTCTTATCCCTGGCCAATTTTGGTATGCATACAACTTTGCACATGATGACATAGTTCTCGATGAGCAGCTCCAGATTAGCGTTCCGCGGGATCGCGCCGTGAAATGGAAGAGCCCGGAGGTAAAGCCCGCGATCACCGAAGAAGGCGCCCGGCGTGTCTTCACCTGGGCCGCTTCCAATCCGGAGCGGAAGACCACGGAGCAGGAAGAGAAAGAAACGGAAAGCAGACAGTATCAGGCAGTCCGAGGCCTGTTCCCTCCACCCGAAGTCCAGTTCTCTACCTTCCAGAGCTGGGAAGAAATCGGGCGTTGGTATGGCTCGTTGCAGCAGGAAAGGGTGAAACCCAGCCCCGAAGTCAGCGCCAAGGCAGCCGAACTGACTAAGGGGCAGGCCGACGAAGACGCCAAGATCCGTGCCATCTATAACTATGTAAGCACACAGTACCGTTACATTGGCATTGCGTTCGGCATAGGACGTTTTCAGCCCCATTCTGCGGCCGAGGTCTTGAGCAACCGGTACGGCGACTGCAAGGACAAGCACACACTGCTGGCAGCTTTGCTGCGGGCAGTTGGCATTACCGCGTATCCCGCGCTCGTCAGCTCCATCAATGATCTCGATCCGGAGATGCCTTCAATCAGCCAGTTCAATCACGTGATCACGGCTGTGCCACGGGGAAAACACTGGCTGTGGCTGGACTCGACCTCGGAGCTAGCAGCGTTCGAACATCTTGTGCCTCCGGTTCGAAATAAACAGGCGCTGGTCATTCCAGTCGACGGCGCACCCATGTTCGTAACTACGCCCGCCGATCCTCCGTTTCAAAGCTCGTCGGTATTCAAAGCTGACGGAAAACTTAGCCAGGCCGGCGTGCTGGACGCCCGGATGGAACAAAGCCTTCGCGGCGACCTCGAACTTCTGACCCGCACCGTCTTCCGCAGGGTGCCGCAATCCCAGTGGAAAGAACTGATTCAGCGAATCTCGTACGGCTCGGGCTTCGGCGGGACGGTAAGTGAGGTTGTCGCAAGCTCTCCCGAAGCCACGGACGCGCCTTTTCATTTTAGTTATGCGTACAACCGTAAGGATTATTCCGACTGGGAGAATCGGCGCATCACGCCTCCCTTCCCTCCCATGCTGTTGCCCTCTCTGAGGAACGACCAAACAAACTTTAGGTTGCCGCTGTGGCTCGGCACCCCTGGCGAGAACGTTCTACAGGCCACAATCAAGATGCCTCAAGGGTACACCCCCGAATTGCCCCAGACAGTAGACATCAAACGCGACTTTGCTGACTATCACGCTTCTTATGATTTGGAGAAAGGTGTCCTGACTGCGGAGCGTCGTCTAGTCATCAAGCTGCGTGAGGTACCTCTGGCCGAATTCGCAGAGTACAAGTCATTCCGCAAGGCGGTCGAAGACGATCAGGAGCGATACATCGTCCTTGCCGAGGCAAGCTCTTCGCCGGACGCACGATCGGGGCCTTTCGCAGGTAACGCGGCGCTGGACTTGCCGGACAGCGACAACCTTGATGCTATGCGGGCCGAAGGCCTGGCACGGGAGGCCGTTCAGCGTCAAGACATGACCGGGGCAATTGGTTCGTTGAGACGTGCCGTCGAGGCCGATCCAAAGTTTCTGCGCGACTGGATTCTATTGGGGCAGTTGTATACGGCATCCGGGAAGACGGATCTCGCCCTGGATGCCTTTCACAAAGGTGTGGACGCCGACCCGCAATCCCCTTTCCCGCGCAGGATACTAGCTTTTGGATTCATGGCGGCGAACCGTCCTGACGATGCGATCAAAGCCTGGCAAGAGTTGCTCAAGATCACTCCGGAGGACAGCGATGCAGTCTATAGCCTCGGCATCGTCCTCCTTAGCCAGAAACGCTACGCAGATGCGATTCCTGCGCTGGAGTCGTCAGCAAAGGCAAACCCGGAAAGCATCCCTCGACTGATGTCGCTGGGCTCTGCCTATTTGCGATCGGGCAACCAGGAAAAGGGAGTCGCGGCGTTTGAGTCTGCTCTGAAGCTGAAACCCGGGCCACAGGCAGAAAATGATTTTGGATACGAACTCGCGGATACAAACATCAGACTTTCCGACGCCCTCCAGCATGCACAAAAGGCGGTGCAAGCGGAAGAGGATGCGTCGAGCAAAGTGATGCTTCACAAACTGGAGGCGGACGATCTGGTCCACACCCGCGATCTTTCTGCCTTCTGGGACACATTGGGATGGGTCTACTTTCGGATGGCCAATCTGTCCAGGGCAGAACAATATTTGTCCGCCTCCTTTGATCTGTCACAAAATTCTACCGTCGCCGACCACCTGGGGCAGGTCTACGAACAAGAACACAAGACAGAAGCAGCCATCCGAATGTACCATCTGGCGTTATCCGCAAGTTCTAACCTGCCGGAGACCCAGGAACGGCTCAATCGTCTGAACCACGGAGCAATACGACCACAAAATCCCTTCAGCGGTGGAGCGGAACTGAGCCAGTTACGGACGACCAAACTGAGTCGAATCGTGCCGGGGACGGCCAGCGCCGAGTTCTTTCTGCTCTTTGGGCCTGGGTCAAAACTGGAAGAGGTTAAGTTCATCAAGGGATCAGAGAAGCTTCGGACCGCGGGCAAGATTTTGTCCTCGACTCATTTCAAAGTTCCTTTCCCCGATGACAGCGCGGCCCTCCTGGTTCGCCGGGGCATTCTGGGCTGCTATCCGACCACCGGTTGTGCTCTTGTTCTGCTCTTGCCTCAAACCGTTCGATCCGTCGATTGAGTCGGTCAGTAAGCATTTCTCAAAAGCGCCCTCGGGAATGGCCCAGTTACATGCGGATGGTTTTGTAGGCATCTGAGTTGGGATACCAGTTCCCCGTCCGCAACTTTCGCTCCCCCTCCATTGGCGGTATAGTCGTTGACCGCGCCAAGCATGCATCATCTAATATCTGTTTCTCTCCCAACCAAGCACCGACACGGCCGTACGGGCCCCGGTCTAACAACTGGCGGCGCTGGTGGTGGCTTTCGGTTGCTCGTTTAGTTGTGTAATTGTGTCGGTATGGAATCCAGGCTCGATGCACACCTTATGTTTGTTGTCGATGATACCGAACGTCAGGCGCACCCAATTGCCGATCGTGTAGCCTCGAAATAAGGCGCCGCAGGTTGTCTCAGTGTCTATTGAATCAACCATCAGATTCTCAAAGACGTTTTTCGGCGGCATCATAATCCTGCTGGATGGCTTGTTCGTTGAAGATCGCACCCGCCATCAGGCCGTGGCGTTCAAACCATGAAATGCGGACAGAATGGAAAAAGTTCGTATCGGCAAACATCGAAACGTCAACGCCGTAGTTGGCACAATGCAGGATTTGTACGTGGTCGAAGTCGCTTTTCTATGAGCGCCTCATTCCGGCAAGAGTCACATTCTACTTCGCACAGTTCTCGCTATGTTCAAAATGTCCACTTTGCCCGCCCAGAATTGCTTTCTTCGTTGGGACGCTTCAAGCGAGCCAAGCTCGAACGGGGCCTATCCAGTTCTGCGCGACCCGCCTGAACTTCAGCGACAGTGGGCGGATGGAGTTCTTAGAAACGACGATGAGTAGCTCAGGGCTCCCGCCCCAATCCGACCGTGTGTGGCTGTGTTGACGACAGCACCGCAATACCCCTGAGCAAGCTACTTGTGCTTGTCCTGGGGGGACTTCGCTCTATGCATGGTGATCCCACGTCAGACTCCTGGGGCGGACAGAACGTATTCGATGTCTTTACCAAAGCGCAGCGACGGGATTGGACAGTACGGAATGCCAGGAGGCTAAATCAGGATTTCGGAGATTGTGCACGAGTAAACAGACGATTTTATTCACGACTCGGCCAATGAGGAGGCCAGTGTTTCATCCGAGCCGGGGCAGGACTCATGTACTTCGCGCCAGCAAGGTGCTGAGTTGGTGTCATATTCAGCAGATCGCAACTCGCAGCGCCGACGTCAGAAAACTCTGATTGTCCCCAGTATTGAGCGACCCCAGCCGAGTCTTGTTTCAATAAGGGCGACGAACGCATAAGCGGGAGATGTCGGCAAGAGGGGAACAATATTCGAGGCACACAGTGGCATAACTATTAAGTCGGAATGCCGACACCGATCGAGTATCCGTCGGATTGCCGACAGTAACTTGGTCAATTATGTGACAAACGTTATCTACGCTGTGTCCAACAATCTACACTAGCTGAACTCTTTCCTTCTTGACACGACTTACTCTCCAAATTAAATTCCAGCATCACGAATTTCCTTGAGGGGGAAATCAAGTGACCTGGAGGAGCCGATGGCTCGTTTCGCAGTATTGGTGTCCCTTGTTACGGTACTCTTTGGCAGGTTACTCGCTCAGACCACACCCGTCAGTGATCCCCAAGCCCTGAGCCTGGTCGCTCAGTCCGTCGCAGCCATGACCGGCAAAGCGGCGATAACCGATGTGACGATCACGGGCAATGCATCCTGGATCGCCGGATCGGACAGGCGAAGCGGTTCGGCTACCCTGATGGCCAGGGGCACCGCCGAGAGTCGTGTCGATCTCAACCTCTCCGGCGGCACGCGGTCCGAGATTCGCAACGATACTGCAGGATTTCCGCAAGGAGCAACTATTCGTGCAGACGGCACTGTAATCCCGTCAGCTCTGCATAACTGCTGGATCAACGCAAGTTGGTTCTTTCCGGCGCTGTCATTTCTGAACGCAACCTCCGATCGCAACCTCATTTTCTCGTACATCGGCGCAGAGAACCGGGCAGGAGTTAATGTTTTCCACCTCCGCGTATTCCGTTATCTAGCGGGTCAGAGTCCCACCCAAATCACGTTGACACGGCGACTCAGCACCATGGACATCTACCTGGATGCCACGTCATTACTCCCTCGAGCCTTCCTGTTTACACGGCATTCTGAAGACGACGCGCTGACAGACATCGCGATCGCCATCGTCTTCTCGAACTACCAGACGGTGAACGGGGTTCAAGTCCCGCTTCGTGTCCAAAGACTGGTTCAAAACGGCCTTGCTGTGGACCTCGTTCTTACCGGAGTCACGCTCAATTCTGGATTGCCCGACAGTCTGTTTCCTGTCCGGTAGCCTCGGGCTGGTTCGAACGCTCGCAACCACGAGAGGATAGAGGGAGCTTTCAATGAAGCACAGCGCGAAATATGGATTGCTTGCGATTGTTATGATTTCGATCTACGCCACCGTCGCTCTCGCGGCGCCTACCAAAGGCATACCTCCGTTTCAGAGCTTCGGTGGCGGACCAGATGTCATCAATCTCGGCAACCTCAACGTGCATTACTCGTTTCCGGTTTTTAGTCGAGCGGGTCGGGGCATCCCGTTCTCGTACTCTCTCGCATACGACAGCTCGGTGTGGACACCTGCGGGCTCTGCTTGGACGTTCTCCGGTTCTGGACTGATCGCTGACATAGCGGCGGCAGTGGGCACAGCCTCGGTCAGATTGCAGCAATCACAGTGCATTGACCACAATACCGGCCAGCCCTATTACTACAACATTTATTGGTTTCAAGGCTATTCGGATTCGACCGGAACTGCCCATCCATTTGCGCAAGTGGCGGTCAACGACAACGACGGTACATGTGGTGCCACGCCCAAGCCTACAGCGACAATTCCAATCACCGACGGTTCCGGAATTACCCTGAACGTATCGAGTAACCCCTCCGCATCTGCCACACTAAGATCAGGGGAAGTAATCCAAGTTCCTGTCTCAATTTCGGGCACGGCCACTGGGCCCACGGTTCAGATAGACTCGAATGGAAATCAGATCACGAGCAGCACGACTTCGGGAGTCACAAGCTTTTATGACACTCTCAGTAGCACTGCACGTGTTTTGCAGATCTCAGGCACAGCTCCCAGCCCGGTGAGCTATACCTATACCGGTGCATCCGGATCAGCAACGGCGGTCGTGGTAACTTATGCGACTTACAGCGTGCAGACCAACTTCGCTTGCTCGGGCATCAACCAGTACGGCCCGATCAGCAACTCGTTGGTCGACAAGATTACTTTGCCAGATACTTCGTATTATCAATTTAGTTACGAACCGACTCCGGGCGTTTCCGGTAAGGTGACGGGCCGAATCTCCTCAATACGCCTTCCCACAGGTGGAACAATCTCCTATACGTATCAGGGAGGCGATACGCAAGGTATTTTCTGCGCAGACGGCAGCACGGCTGGCTTTGACCGCACCACGTCCGATGGCACATGGCAATATCGCCGAGTTGCTGGCACCAGTCCCGCCTATACCACGACAATCACCAGTCCTCCCGACCCGGTGACTGGGCAGAACAACCAAACGGTAGTCAATTTCCTTGGAGAATTTGAGACCCAGCGGAAGATTTACCAGGGGGCCGCAACCGGCACGCCGCTCGAGACTATAATTACTTGCTACAACGGAAATACGACCAACTGCACGACCACAACGTTCACGACTCCATTCAGCCAGATCACCAAGTTCACTCAATTCAACGGCGGAAGCCAGGCGAGAGTGGACACGTTCCTCAACGGTTATGGCTTAACCACCAAGAGAGACGAGTACGATTTCGGGGTCGGGACTGTCGCTCGGGAGATCACGATCGCATATGCCTCTCTAGGTAATAGCATCGTGGATCATCCAGCGTCTGTAATTGTGACGGATAGCAACCCGCTCAACCTGAAATCCAAGACAACGTACGCCTATGGGAACACAGTCACGGCGACCAGCGGAACGCCAAATCATATCAGCGTGACTGGCGACAGGGGAAACCTGACGACGCTCACTAGTTACTCGACCTCGACGGCAACCCTGACCCGCACGTTCACGTACTACGACACGGGTACTGTTTATCAGTCGCAGGATGTGAACGGCCAGTGGACGACCTACACGTATGGACAATGCGGAAACAGTTTTGTCACTAATGTCAGCTTGCCGTTGAGCCTATCCACGTCGGCCAATTGGAACTGCACGGGTGGGGTGCCGACTTCGGCTACGGACGAGAACGGCAAGGTCACCACTACGGATTTCACTTTCGGGGGTGCAGACCCGTTCTGGAGACCGAAAGCGTCAAGTGATCCTCTTGGCAATCAAACCATCTTCGGTTACCAGCCCAATGCGACATATTCGCAGCCGCTATTTTTCTCGGCTCTGACCTTCGGAGCTTCAACTGTATCGCACTACAGCTACGGAGATGCTCTTGGACGGAAGTTGAACGATCAGATCCAACAGGGTCCTAGTTCATCCAATTTTGACACAACATCGTATACTTACGACTCCTACGGAAGACCGACAATCGTATCAATACCCTGCGTCGTGTCCTACGCTGGAACCTGTCCAACCCCGGCCACTACGACTACCTATGATGCTCTGAATCGTCCCTTGACGGTTACCGATGCAGGAGGTGGCACGTTGTCATCCAGCTATTCGGTGAACGATGTACTGGTTACTCGCGGACCGGCTCCCACCGGAGAGAACACCAAGCGCCGCCAGATGCAATACGATGGACTGGGCCGTTTGACATCGGTGTGTGAAATTACCAATGCGTCGGGCAGCGCAGGCTGCGGTCAGGCAACTGCGGCGACTGGTTTCTTGACATCGTATACGTACGACACTTTGGGACACCTCACCAATGTCAGCCAGAATGCTCAGGGAACGGCTCAAGCCAGAACCTACGCATACGACTTGTTGGGGAGGCTCACGTCTGAGACGAATCCGGAAACCGGCACGACTCAGTATTTCTACGACTCGGCGCCTAGCACTCCAGGAGTGGCTTGTGCAGGGACGTATAATGGAGACTTGGTAAAGAAATACGACGCCAACGGAAACACGACCTGCTTCACGTATGACAGTCTGCATCGGGTGCTCAGCACTACCTTCAGCGGGCCGAACTCTAGCGGGACGAACCGCTACTTTGTGTACGATGGAGCGATAGTCAATGGGCAAACGATGGCGACGGCGAAGGGCCGGATGGCCGAAGCCTACACGGCAACTTGCCAAACATGTTCCAAGAGTACTGACCTGGGATTCAGCTACACGGCCAGGGGGGAGGTGGCGACCACGTACGAGTCAACTCCGAACTCGGGTGGCTACTACAATGTGGGAATGACGTACTGGCCGAATGGGATGGTCAATACCATGTCGAGTCCGAGTTTTCCCACTTTTACTTACACACCGGACCCGGAGGGACGACCTTATGCAGTGTTCGCTATGACGGGTCAAAACCCTGTTACCAGCACTCTCTATAACACGGCAGGACAAACGACGTCGGTGACTTACACTTCAGGAGATGTTGACACCTTCAGCTTCGATTCTAATACCGGACGTCAAAACGGATACCAATTCAAAATGGGATCATTATTTGACATTGGTACATTGACATGGAACCCAAACGGTTCCCTGTGGAAATTAGCAATTACAGATCAAATCAATAGCGCCAACACGCAGAATTGTACGTATCTGTACGACGACCTGGGCAGAATCGGCCTCCCACCCGGCTCAACTGGGAAGAGCGTTGATTGTGGGGCCACGAAGTGGCAGCAGAATTTCAGCTTTGACGCATTCGGGAACATCACCAAAGCAGTGCCGACGGGAGGCACAGGGTTATCTTTCAGTCCGACATACAACACTGCTACAAATCGATATCAGACCCTGCCGGGGTTCACACCGGTCTATGATACGAACGGCAATCTAAAGGCAGATGGCTCCCACACGTACAGCTGGGACGCTGTAAACAATCCCATTGCTGTCCAAATTCGCGGGCTAACTGCTGGCCGAGCGGAGGGTGTCGCCACGGGTGAGAGAGACTGAGCCCCCTGATACGCTGGATTGGGTTCGACCAAGAACCAATTCAACTACAGGAGACTCAGCCTAATGAAAGTATGTAGCATTTTCTCGCAGATATTGAAGCTATTTTCGCGCGGGGGGTTCGAACAGGCGGT
>WNFD01019463.1_pt1 | contig 11770 bp, 13 predicted proteins | sample 5400491 | NCBI WGS metagenome assembly WNFD01 (sample SAMN13153343, study PRJNA577476) | soil metagenome | isolation source: 120 cm saprolite under Douglas fir tree site 2 hole 2 replicate 2 | place: USA:California | collected 2015-04-18 | reverse complement strand
GAGGACATCGCGCTCGGCTGCGCGGTCAGCGTCGTCGTCGGGCTGCTGTTCTGGCCCAGGGGCGCGAGTTCGGCGCTCAGGCAGGCCCTCTCCGATGCTTACACCGACAGCGCCGCATACCTAGTCAGCGCCGTGGAGTTCGGCACGCTCAGGTGCTCGAGCCAGGGGCCCGCCCCGGCCGTGCCTGTCGCGCAGGCCAGCCGCGCTGCCGCCGCGGATCGTCGGCTCGATGATGCCTTCCGCGCTTACCTGGGCGAGCGCGGTCCGAAGCCGGTCCCGCTGGCCGACGTTGCCAGGCTGGTGAGTGGAGCAGGCGGTGTCCGGCTGGCTGCCGCCGCGGTGCTCGACCTCTGGCGAAGTGATCAAGCAACGGCGGCCTCAGACAGATCGGCGGCCTGTGGCGAGATACTTCAGCCGCTGACGCGGCTGCGGTCCTGGTACGACGACCTGGCGGGCAGCCTGGTCAGCGGGCAGCAGCCACGCGATCCGCTGCCTTACGATCAGGCCGCCGATGGCCGCCTGATCGAGGCAGTCAGGCTCGACCTCGACAGCGGCGACAGCGCCGCCGCGACCGCTGTCCGGCTGGTATGGACGGGCGACCACCTCGACGCGGCCCGCCGGCTCCAGGAGGCGATCGTCCCGGCAGCTCGGTCTGCCGTCGAGCGCCAGCGAGCGAGCAGGTTCGCGGCGGCCAGGACCCTCGGGTTTTCCCATGGACGCCCGACGAGCTGAACGGCCAGCGGCATGCCGCCGCTGTCATCCCGGGCGGGCCGCGTTCTGGTGCTTGTCAGGCGAATGTGGGTGGTAGCGGACGGGCAGCCGTGTCGCGCGCCGGGGTCGCAAGCATTGTGCGAAACTGGCCATCGAATGTTCGGGGCAGCGAATTGCGGCGGGAGGGAGGCGCCAGGCCATGACGGCGTCAGGCCCGTCCGACATCACGGGGCTGCCCGACTCAAGACCGCCCCGCGGCGGCACGCCCCAGCCGGTGCTCACGCCGCTCACCGCGGCAGCGGTGTTCCTGGTCATGACGATCAACCACGGTGGCGAGCGCGAGGTGCGCGACCTGCTCGGCGATCTGGCCGGGCTGCAGCGGTCGGTCGGATTCCGGATTCCTGAAGGCATGCTCGCCTGCGTCGCTGGCATCGGGTCGCAGGCCTGGGACCGGCTATTCCCCGGGCCGCGGCCGGCCGAGCTGCACCCGTTCCGTGCGCTCACCGGTGACCGTCACCGCGCCGTTGCGACGCCCGGCGACCTGTTGTTCCACATCCGCGCCAGCAGGCTCGACCTGTGCTTCGAGCTGGCGACCCAGATCATGGAGCGGCTGGCTGGGTGGGTCACCGTCTGCGACGAGGTGCACGGGTTCAGGTACTTCGACGAGCGTGACCTGATCGGCTTCGTCGACGGCACCGAGAACCCGTCAGGCGCCGCCGCGGCCGATGCGGCGATCATCGGCGACCAGGATCCGGAGTTCGCCGGCGGAAGCTACGTCATCGTCCAGAAGTACCTGCACGATGTGCGGTCATGGAACGCGCTGCCCATCGAGGAGCAGGAGAAGGTCATCGGCCGAAGCAAGCTGTCCGACATCGAGATGGCCGATGATGTCAAGCCGGCTAACTCGCATGTCGCGCTGAACACGATCGTCGAACCGGACGGCACGCAGCGGCAGATCTTCCGGGCTAACATGCCGTTCGGCGCGCCGGGCCACGGCGAGTTCGGTACCTATTACATAGGCTACGCGGCCACCCCGGAGGTGACCGAGCAGATGCTCGTCAACATGTTCATCGGCAGGCCTCCTGGCAACTACGACCGGATTCTCGATTTCTCCACCGCCGTGACCGGCAGCCTGTTCTTCGTGCCGTCTGCCGAATTCCTTGACGACATTCCCGAGCCGCCCGGAGCATCGGCGCGCACTCTGGACGGTTCGCTGCGCATCGGCAGCCTGCAAAGGAGCGCCCAGCTATGAACAACCTGTACCGCGAGCTCGCGCCAGTCTCCGCTGCGGCCTGGGCCAGCATTGAGGAAGAAGCCAGGCGCACCTTCACGCTGCACCTGGCCGGCCGCCGGGTAGCGGAGGTCTCTGGCCCAGAGGCGGGCGCGTCGTCCGCGGTCGGAACCGGTCATCTCAGTGACGTCGAGCCGCCGGCGCCGGGCGTGCTCGCGTGGACGCGGACCGCGCAGCCGGTCATCGAGCTCCGGGTGCCGTTCGCCGTCAGCCGGCAAGCCGTCGATGATGTCGAGCGCGGCGCCAAGGACCCGGACTGGCAGCCGGTCAAGGATGCCGCGCGCATCATGGCTTTCGCCGAGGACCGCGCGGTCTTCGAGGGCTACCCGGCGGCAGGCATCGTCGGCATCCGGGAGGCTTCGTCGAATCCCGGGCTTACCGTGCCGTCCGACGCCAGGCAGTACCCGGACGTCGTCAGCCAGGCCCTCTCGTCGCTGCGGCTCGCCGGCGTCGGCGGGCCCTACGCACTGCTGCTCAGCGCAGACGCGTATACCGCGGTCAGCGAGACATCCGACCATGGTTATCCAGTGCGGGACCATCTCAGCAGGCTCATCGACGGGCAGATCATCTGGGCGCCGGCCATCGACGGCGCGATCGTCCTGACAACGCGCGGCGGCGATTTCGAGATGTTCCTGGCCCAGGACTTGTCGATCGGCTATACCTCGCATGACGCGGACACCGTGCACCTTTACTTCACGCAGGCGCTGACGTTCCTCGTGCACACCACCGAGGCTGCCGTTCCGCTCGGGGTCGGCAGCGCCTGACCCGCGGCCGGGCCGCTCACGTTCGCGGATCGGTGCCGCCCTGAAATGGAAAGCCCCGCGCTCGCTGGCCGCGTGATCGCTCTGTGTCAGAATGTCCCTGACACAAATCAGGCGGAGGCGGATGAATGGCCGAGACACAGCAGGATCCCGCGGGCATAGATGCGTCGAAACCGAGCGTGGCTCGCATCTACGACTGCCTGCTGGGAGGCGAGAACAACTTCGCAGTCGACCAGGCGGCCGCCGAGCTAATGAAATCCAGGGCACCAGAGCTTGTCGACGCGGCCTTCGCCAACAGGGGCTTTCATCAGCGCGCGGCGAAATGGATCGCCGAACAGGGTGTACGGCAGTTCATCGACCTGGGCTCCGGGCTGCCGACGGTCGGCAACACGCACGAGGTCGTGCGCAAGGTTCATCCGGACGCTCACGTCGTCTATGTCGACAACGATCCGATAGTCCAGCTGCATGGCTCCCGCCTGCTCGCGGGCGACGAGGCCGCGGCGGTCCTGCTCGCCGACATGAGGGAGCCGGACGCCGTCCTGGGCAGCGAGGCCGTGGGCCGGCTGATCGACTTCCGCGAGCCTGCGGCGGTACTGATGACAGCGGTGCTGCACTTCGTGTCGGACGAGGATGACCCGGCAGGCATCGTCGCGCGCTATGTCGCGCCGCTGGCGGCCGGTAGTTTTATCTCGCTCTCGCACACGACCGGCGACCACAAGCCGCCCAAAGCGGTCGAGGCCATGAATGAGGCAGGCCGGCGTTCCGCGGGCGGCAATTACATGCGCACCCGCGATCAGGTGCGCCAGATCGTCGGCCCGCTCGACTTGGTGTCCCCGTACCCGGGTGCCCCGCCCGAGATCACCTGGGTCGGCCTGTGGGGATGCGAGGACCCGGAGTCGGCGGACTCCGATGGCTCGCGCTGGCTCTACTGCGCCGTGGCCGGGAAGCGCGGCTGACCAGCAGCGCTAGCTGGCGAGTGAGCCTCGGCGTAATGCCTGGCGAGTATGTCCGCCCCGAAGTCGCCGCGCGGCCGGCGCAACACGGTGTGCGCGTGATTGCCGTCGCCTGCCGTATTGTCGTACTCGATTAGCAAATCGTCGCCCTGGACCCGGTAGTAGTGCCGCGTGCCTCTCGCAATAGCGCCTTCCCAGGCGAAGTACACCTCGCCAGCACCGACCCGCTCCGCCTGGACGGCGGCAAGCTCGAGTGGCAGCCGGTCCAGGTAGAGGGCAACCAGCTGGCCGAGCAGGGCGCGTGGCGTGGGGCCCAGGCTCGCGGCGGCGATGCCAAGCGGCTCGATGGCCTGCCGGGCACGTGATCTGGTACCGGACCTGATGTCGGGCGGCGCCTCGTCGGCGACTACGGCGACCGCGCGGCCGCTCGGACCCAGCTCCTCGATCAGCGCATGCGCCAGGTCTTCCTCCGGCGCGAGCGGCCGGGACACTGCCAGGCCGGCGTAGCTGACGCGGGCCGGATTGGCACCAAGGAACACCGGTGCGGGAGAGACATCCTCCCCTCGTAGCGTCATGCTCACCGACAGGTGATGCCCCTCAAACCGCCACGACCACGGCTCGTCGGCCGCAGGCTCACCGAACACGCTGACCCAGTAGTCACTGCTGTGCCGCCCGAACTGCCAGCCTTCCTGGCGGTCAAGGACTTCCTCAAGGGCGATGATTGCCATCGCCTGCGCGTACGCCCGGTCGCTCAGCGCCGTGGCGAGCAGGCGGTGGGCTGCCTTCCTCGCATTCAGGCTCAGCAGCCCAGGCAGACTCCCGGGCGTCGGCTGGGCCGGTACTCCAGCCAACGCCGGGCCGCCTCATCGGCGAACGGCAGCGCTGCCTGCGCGCGCTGCTCGTCGTCCAAGCCCCGCACCAGGGCCACGGCGGCCGATCGCATCTGCTCGGAAACGGTGCCGGTGGTCATGGTCCCGGTATATCAGGACGGGCCGGGCAGCAAGCCGACGATCAGACTTCCGCGAACGACCCATGAGGGTGAATCATCGGGGCTGCGGACCGGAAATCCCCTCCAGCGTCCGGTAGGCATAGCTCCGCGCAATCTTGCCCGCGAGGCTTGCTAAGGGTGGGGCGTGATACTGCAGGTGGCGACCGGGCCGGAGGCCAGTGCAGCCTCCGCCGAGCCGACGAGCAGAATGGGCGTAAACGGTCATAGGAATCCTGAGCGGCGCCATTGAAACACTGGTTAATGGATATATGACGCGCTTGGCCGCCGGAACGATTACCGGCGAGGAGAAATTAGGTGCGCCGGCCGCTTGGCGCCGGCGGGACCCGGCACGGTGTGCTCATGGCGCTTCCCGGTAGGACCGATAGTCGACGTACTCGACGCCGAGATCGGCAATCCTCTGCCGCAGGTTGTAGCGATCGAGGCCGAGTTCGCCGTCACGAAACGCTGCCAGGGCCTCGTTCTCGGTCTCTGCCCGCGCCCTGGCGGCGGCCAGGACCTGCGCCACTGCTGGCCTCTGCACCACCATCACCCCGTCGTCATCGGCCGCGACAGCATCGCCGGGGGCGATCCGCTGACCGGCGATGCTGATCGGAACGTTGACCGCGCCCGCCGTGGCCTTAACGGTTCCCTGCGCCGAGACGGCCGCACAGAATACCGGGAAGTTCATTGCGTGCAGTTCGGCCACGTCGCGCACGCCGCCGGTGGTGACGAGCCGCGCACACCCCGGCGCTGCAGCGCCGTCGCCAGCAACTCGCCAAACGAGCCGTCCGTGCTGGCCGAGGTCGTCGTCACCACGGCCTCATGCACCGTGGCCACGCCAAATGACGCCAGCTCATTGACGGCCGCGAGATCGGCGCGCGGGCAACCGGTCACCACGACGTTCCTCATTGCAGCACCGCGGTTACCTGGGGATAGACGCGCATGTACGCCTCGGCCATTGTGTCGTCTGCGGCGCCGAGGTTTGGCCCCGCGTTCCGCCGCAGCTGTACGCCGCGTCGCCTGGCGAGGTCGGTGTAGTAGTCCCACATGTGCTGCTGGGCCACCAGGGCCTCCATGGCGCGGCGCTTGACGGCGAACACATCGGTGATGTCCAGGAGGACCTGCGGCTTGAAGTCGCACTGCTCCGGCTGGTGCGGCTCGAAGAGGAAGACGGGCGGCGCGCCCAGCGGCTCGCCAGGGGCGTCGTACCCGGCAGCCTGCGCGAGCACTCGGGCCTGGAGCGTCATCCTGGCGGCGGCCGGGTGGTCAGGATTGTACGGGTCGGCGAGCGGATGGGTCAGCACGACGGCTGGCGAGATGCGCCGGTAGCAGCGAACGATCTGGTCGACAAGCTCAGCCGACTCGCGAAGCGGGTAGTCGCCGGCATCGAGGAACTCGATCGACGCGCCAAGAACGCTGGCGGCGCTAGCCGCCTCGTCCCGCCTGATCGCCTTGATCTCGTCGAGCTGCTTGCCCAGCTACCACGAACCCCAGACTTCCTGTGCGGTCTCGACGATCAGCGCGAGCTTCGCCCACTGCTGCTCCTGGGTGAGATCATTGCCCTCCTTGGTGGAGGAGAACCCGCACTGCGGCGACAGGCACTCGTCCTTCTTCTCGAGCTCGCCCCGCTTGGTGGTGACCAGCCCGAGCACGACGCGCTTGCCTTTCGGCACGAAACGGAGGGGCTCGAAGCCACCTGACCGCTCGTCGTCCCATTCGCAGAAGAACCCGTCGACGTCCAGGGTGCCGAACAGTGCCTCGGCCACGAACTCGTAACTGCCCTCGGCCGCCCACATGCTCTGGTTGTTTCCCCGGCACATGTGCGTGGTGACGGCGAGATCGGCCGGACGGCCGGCCAGCACCCGGTTGATATTCGCGATGTACTGCTCATGCTGGTGCTGCGGGTCACCGCCGATCTCGGCGACATGCTGGCGCTGCACCGGGTCGTTGATGTAGGCCAGGCTGGTGTCGTCGAATTGCAGGTAGCGGCAGCCGAGGTCGTACAGCCGCCGCATCAGAAGCGCGTAGGCGGCCACCAGGTCGGCCCAGAACTGGTCCAGGTCCGGGTAGACGGTCGCATCGATCGCCGACCGGCCGCCGCGGTAATGCACCATGCTGAGCGAGGGGATCGTGAGCTTGGGAACCGCGGTGGTGACCGTGTCAGCGAGAAAGCTGAAATCGTCGCCGAAGATCGTGTGCGGCAGCGTCACAGGGCTGACGATGTGCGCGGAAGGCGGCGCCCATTCGTAGCTCTTCTGCTCGTTGTGGAACATCACCCTGATCGTGTCGTCTTGCACCTTCCGGACGCCGCCGAGCTGGTAAATGAAGTCCATGTGCCATGACTCGCGGCGCAACTCGCCGTCGGTCGCCGACCGCAGCCCGGCTTCCTGCTGCCGACGCACGACCTCTCGGATAGCCGTGTCCTCGATGCCGCGTAGTTCGTCGGCGCTGATCCGGCCAGCCGAGAAATCTTCCCGCGCGCGCAGCAGCTCAGGTGGGCGGAGCAGGCTGCCGACGTGGTCGGCGCGGAATGGTGGTCGCATTTACCGGATTGTAGACAACGTCCTGGTCGGGCGGAATCCGCTGCTGGCAAGCGAACGCCAGCGGTCACGTGACCAGCAGAAGCGTTCCGGTGAACGCTGCGTAGGCAACGATGATCAGCCCGCCGGTCATTCGCCCAAGGCCGCGATAGCGGTAGGCAATGGCGAGCACGCCGACCGTCATCAGGACATACCAGACGGTAATGAGAACGGCCTGTCCTGATGGCTTGCCCAGGGCGAGGATCGTGGCTGGCAGCAGCAGGCCGGCCACGACATTGAGGGTGTTGCTGTTAAGGGCCGTACTGAGGGTGGCGGCACCCCGTCCTCGAGCCGCCAGGTACACCGCTGCCACGGCGTTCGGCAGGCTCGTCACTGCCGCCAGGACCAGGCCCCCGACGACGATCTCGGGCACGGCGAAGCGGGTGCCGAGCGCCGAGGCGGCCCGCTCCATGGTCACGCTGGCGATCACCACGACGACCAGCGCGGCGGCCGCCTGCGCTGCGTCTGGCCAGCGGCCCTTGGCCGGCCGGATTGCCTCCTCGAGCTCGAACTCCTCCTCGGCGACTGCGGACCGCAGCCAGGCGGCCCACCGCCCGGGTACCCGCAGGCGCTCAAGGCCCCGTCCTTCGGTACCGAGGACAACCAGGTACATGGCCAGCGCGGGAAGGGCGAGTGCCAGGCCGCCGGAGGCTGGCAGCACCGCGACCACCACTGCCAGGGTCACCACCGCCACCCAGACAGCGATGGTGCCGCTCAGCACCACGACCTTGCGGTGAAGGCCGATCCGCCCCGCCACCACCGCGCCGAGGCCGAGTAGCGCAGCGAGGTTGAACACGTTCGAGCCGAGGATCACCCCGGCGCCCACCCGCTGCTGATGATGGGCGACGGCCGTGACGGCCGCAGTTACTTCCGGAGCGTCAGCCGCGAGGGCTGCGACGATTCCGAGCAGCGCCTCGGAGAAGCCGAGTCGCTCGCCGACCCGCTCGAGCCGGGAAACCAGGAGAAAGCTCGTGAGCAGGCTGACGACTGTTCCGGCGAGGAATGCCGAGACCGCAAGGCCAGCAGACATCCGGTTGCGATCGCTAGGGCTTGCGTCCGACGCCCGCGAACAGATCCGATGCCTCGGTCACCGTCACCTGTTCCGGCGGCTGCCACCGCGATGTCCGCACCAAGCCGGGCTTCACCAGCTGGAACCCGCTGAACATCGCGGCAATGTCGAGGCGCGATCTGGTCACGAGCGGCGACGAGGCACGGCTGTACATCCTGGTCGCACGGGCAGACTCCTCCGGCTGGAAGTCATGGGTCGCGTGCGAGAGAACGAGATAGCTGCCTGATGGCATGGCATCGCGGAATGTCGCGATCAGCTCCGCCGGCCGCTCGAAGTCAGTGATGAAGTGCAAGATCGCGGTCAGCAAGACAACGAACGGCCTGGTCAGGTCGAGCAGGCCGCCCGCCTGGACGTCGGCGAGAATCCGGCCGGGCTCCCGGACGTCCCCGGTGATCGCCGCGACGCCGTCATTGGTGGTGAGCAGCGCTTCGGCGTGGCTGTGGGCCACCTTGTCATTGTCGACATAGACCACCGCGGCGTCACTGATCACCCGCCGCGCGACCTCGTGCACGTTGTCCATGGTCGGCAGCCCGCTGCCCACATCGAGGAACTGGCCGACGCCATGCTCGGCGCAGTAGCGGACGGCCCGCCCGGCGAAGGCGCGGTTCTGCCGTGCGATCCAGGCGGCCTCGGGGAAGGCAGTGAGAAGCTGGCTACCGAGCTGCCGGTCAACCGAGAAGTTGTCCTTGCCGCCGAGCACGTAGTCGTAGACGCGGGCCACGTTCGCGACGCTCGGATCGAGCCCCAGGTTCGTTCCGGAATCAGCGTCGTCGGTCATTGGCTGAGCCTATCTGCGCGGCCTGCGCGGGCCAAAAGGCCGCGCAAGACCCGGCTCCTGCGGACGGCCTGCCGCCTATTGTGTGGCCAGGCAGCTTGTCGTGGTCAGGCATCGGGGGAAATGGGCGGGAGCGGCGGCGAGCCGGCACCGAAGCGGAAGGACGGACCAATGCGGACAGCTCCGGCCGGCCTTGCCGCGACGACCGTAGCGGCGGAGGTCGCCAAAGGCTGGGGGTTGCCGGTCAGCAGGCTACGGTACGTCGCGCTGGGCGGCGGCAGCTATCACTGGTTCGCTGCTGCCAGCGACGGCGGTCGGTACTTCCTGACCGTGGACGACCTGCTGGACAAACCATGGCTCGGCGCGGATCCCGACTCGGCGTTCTGCGGCTTGCGCGCCGCTTTCGACACTGCGCTGACCCTGCGCGACCAGGCCCGGCTAGATTTCGTGGTCGCTCCCGTCCTTTCGGTGCACGGTCAGAGCGCCCACCGCCTCAACTCGCGCTACAGCCTGGCCGTGTTCCCGTACGTGGCCGGGAAGGCCGGACGCTGGGGGACCGACCTCACCGGGCGGGACCGGAACGCGCTGGCTAGCCTCCTCGCCGAGCTGCACAGGTCCACGCCCGCCGTCGGGGCGCTCGCCCGGCGACGCGGCATGGCCCTGCCCGGGCGAGCCGGTCTTGAGGCAGCGCTTGGCGACCTTGACCAGCCGTGGACGGGCGGCCCGTTCGCCGTGCAGGCTCGCGCCGCGCTTGCCGCGGGCGCCGGGACCGTGCGGGACTGGCTGGCTGAGTTCGATAGCCTCGCGGCGCACCTGCCCGACAGCGACGCGAGCCTGGTCGTGACCCATGGTGAGCCGCATCCTGGCAACATCATGCGCGCCGGCAGCCAGCTCATGCTGATCGACTGGGACACTGTTGCATTGGCTCCGCCGGAGCGGGATCTGTGGATGCTGGACGACGCGCCGCCCGGCGTGCTCCCCGGCTATACCAAGGCCACGGGCAGGACGGTCGACACGATGGCCCTCAGTTACTACCGGCTGGCATGGACACTCGCCGACATCGCGTCCTTCACCGGACGGCTCAGGTCCGCCCACGAGCGCAATCCGGACACCGAGCACGCATGGCAGGCACTGCGAGTCTGTTTTGACCCGGAGTCATCAGCCCGCAGCGGACCATTCGGCCGTCGGCAGCGGCGGCGCTGGTGGCGCCGGCCGTGGCAGCGGGCGGCCCGGTGACGCGCGCGCTCGACGCGCTGGGTCACGCCCTGGCCCTGGCCGGCTCGATGACATGGGAAATCACCTGGTCGCTCATTGGTGGATTCACGCTGTCCGCCGTGATACAGGCAGTCGTCCGGCGCGAGACAGTGGTCCGGCTGCTCGGGGATGACCGGCCCAAGACGATCGCGCTCGCCACCGGTCTCGGGGCCGCCTCATCGTCGTGCTCCTACGCGGCCGTGGCACTCGCGCGTGCCCTGTTCCGCCGGGGCGCAACCTTCACCGCGGCGATGGCGTTCGAGATCGCCAGCACGAACCTGGTGATAGAGCTCGGCATCATCCTCGCGCTGCTGATCGGCTGGCAATTCACGCTGGCGGAGTTCATCGGCGGCCCCATCATGATCGTCCTGATGGCGGTGGCGTTCCGGCTGTTCGTGCGCCAGCGGCTGATCGACGCTGCGCGCCAGCAGGCCGACAAGGGGGTACCAGGATCGATGGAGGGGCACGCCGCCATGGATATGAGCATCAAGGCCGAAGGCAGCTTCTGGCGGCGGCTGCTGAGCGCCGAGGGATACACGTCGGTCAGCCACATCTTTGTCGTGGAGTGGGCGGCAGTCATCCGCGACGTCGTCGCCGGCCTGCTGATCGCTGGAGCCATCGGCGCGTGGGTACCTGCTACGTTCTGGCAGCACTTGTTCCTGACCGGCCATCCGCTGACGGCCAGGCTGTGGGGTCCGCTCATCGGCCCCCTGGTCTCGGTTCTGAGCTTCGTCTGCTCAATCGGCAACGTGCCGCTGGCCGCTGTGCTGTGGAATGGCGGGATCAGCTTCGGCGGTGTCGTGGCGTTCATTTTCGCCGACCTGATTATCATCCCGATCCTGATCATCTACCGGAAGTACTACGGCACCAAGATGATGCTGACGCTGCTCGGGATCTTCTACCTGACGATGGTCATGTCCGGTTACATCGTGGAGTTCCTGTTCGGCGGCCTGGGCCTGATCCCGGCCGAGCGGGCCGCTAAGGTCACGGAGAAGGGCATTAGCTGGAGCTACACGACGGTGCTCAACATCATCTTCCTGCTGCTCGCCGCTGCGCTGATCGTGCGGTTCTTCCGATCCGGCGGTCTGCACATGTTCAAGATGATGGCCGACGGCCCGGACGCGCCCGCGGACGAGCACGCCGCCCGTCACAGCATCGGGTAACTGTGGCGAACAGCTGCCAGCGGAGGGCCGCGCCGACTAGCCGAATCGAGGCGAGCAGCCGGCGGATCGAGGGCCAGCGCCATTGCCGCCGCGGCGCCCGCGGCCGCCGCCGTTACGGCGCGTGACAGGCGGATCGCGCGCCGGATGTCGGCGGGCTCGGGCGGCCGCCCCGCACCGAGCACGGGCCGGTTCTCTGTCCGCCCGCCATAGCGGACCGGTCCGCCCA
>WNFD01006415.1_pt1 | contig 11773 bp, 17 predicted proteins | sample 5400491 | NCBI WGS metagenome assembly WNFD01 (sample SAMN13153343, study PRJNA577476) | soil metagenome | isolation source: 120 cm saprolite under Douglas fir tree site 2 hole 2 replicate 2 | place: USA:California | collected 2015-04-18 | reverse complement strand
ACCCTGCGCGCCCTGGTCGAGGGGTGTTTGCATGACCAGTAGAGATCACGACTCGATCCACCAGGCAATCCCCGGAGCGTAAGCGATCGATCCGCTTCGGCTTTGTCCAGCCAAGCAGCTGACACAGTAGTGCTAACCTCGGGATCACTCCGCAGGGTGACTCGGACTCGTGGGGCGGCGCGCTGATCAACTACATCGAGGCGACGTACGCCAATCCGGAAGCAGGATTGACCGACCTGGGCCGCCAGTTAGACGTGGGCGGTGCCCTGGATCCCGGTCCGCAGTACGCCGTCCGGCTGCCGGAGCCGGTACCGGAGACAGTAGAGCAGGCGCAACTTCTGTATGACCAGACGCGGGCGGCGGCGGCTGCGCTGGCTGGCATGCCCAAGGAACATCCCGTCCGCCGCTCTGCTGATGATTCGACGCAGAACCAGTTGTGGACCGGCATTCTCGCCAAGATCGGCCGCACGCCCTACGAGAACCGGAACGCCACCGAGACCGTGACCGCGTTCGTCAATCAGCTGGACGAGAAGATCGGTGCGGACACCGTTGCGGCTGACTTGCACAAGTGGACCGGCGGCCGTCTCACCAGCAAAGAGCTGCTGGCCGTGAGAGACAAGATCAACCAGGTCCGCGCCTCCCGCGCGAGGTACACGGACTCCCAGACGGTTGCTGGTCGCCTGAATGCCCGCGATGCGGAACGGGAAGAGAACGACGCACGGGCGGCGAAGGCCGCATCCGATCGCTGGTCGCCCGAAGAGAGGGCGGTGGCCACGGCCGATACCGAGCACCGCGCGGCGAAGCGCAAGCAGGTAGAGGAGGACACCAAGGACTCCTGGCGTACCCACCTCTCCGCCCAACTCGACGCGCAGGAGGCGAACGAGCCGAAGCCGAACAAGGCGCTCGTCGATACCGACAATAAGGCCCACATTGCGGCGGCTGCGATCGCGCAGGGCGACAGCCCGGACAACTACGAGTTCACGGCGCAGGCGAACCGGCAGATGCAAGAGCAAGCAGAAAAGGAGGTGTCCGGTGAGAGCGGGTGGTGACACGATCAGGTACTTGCGTTCCCTAGAGGAACGGAGACGCGCTCCGCAGGCGATATTGAGTGCGCGTGTTAAGGCGCTGCGCGGCTCAGCTTACCGGCGTCCCGGCGAAGACGCGCTAAACCCTCTGGAGCCGCCGCCGGACGAGGGCGACGTGGCGAGCTACCGGGTGCTGCGCGGCGGGCAGGTGCTGACTCCGGGCGTATCGGAGGAGACCGCAGCGAAGATCCGCCGGGCGATGAATCGCTGATGGCCCTCAAGCCCACATACACCGGAGTGCTCTGCGGCACGTCGGCTACCAAGATCACGCTTGCGCCGTGCGGAGCGATCTCGATCGCCAATGAAGATCGGTCCGCGACCCTCTACGTGGGCACCGACGCGACCGTGACCATCTCCACCGGGTATCCAGTTCCGCCGAAGACGGCGCTGACGTTCGACTTCGGCGAGGTGCTCGGTCCGTCTGCTTCGCCGGATTGGTACGGCGTGTGCTCGAGCGGCACGGTGGATGCCAGATACGTAGGGAGGACGTGACCATGTCGCGGAGCCGCAGGTGCAAGTCATGTGCGGCGGCTGGTCGTCCATCGCGCTGCACCATCCCACGCGAGCATGACACTGCCCACTGGCGCTCAGGCCCGCGCATTGAAACCTTCCCACTGGACCGGTGGAATGTAGACGAATGAGGGAGCGATCGAACAAGCGACTGCTTGAGCGCCTTCGAGCGCGTATGGACGCGCAGCGCGCATGGCTTCGCGTGCATCACCCGGAGGTCTTCAAGGAACAGAAGCACCTCGACACTGGATCGCCGGAGCGCGCCTATTGGCACCACGGCTACATGGCTGCGCTCGCAGATCTTCTACGCCGTGTCGAGTCCGAAAACGACTACAGCCCGCAACCGGTTGGGCAGGCGTAGTTCGTACCGGCCGGACGCGCTGGGTGGATGTCATTCAGTGGCGGCTGATAGTGGTGGAACGCCAGGCACTCGAGTTCGAATGCCTCCTGGATTGAGCCGGCCTTCTGAAACCAGAACTGGGTGCATTGGGCGAATTTCTGAAGGCCGATGTAATCCGTGATCCGCTTCTTCAGATCATCGTCTGAACGGCCCACGCGCAAGACTTTCTTGTTTGAATCGACCAGGACGTACATCCCGTATGGGTCGCTGACCGTGAGGTACACCGTCAGCCTGTTGAGATCGTGCGGGCCGGTCAGATTGATTGCTGCCATTTAGTCTCCCTGATTGAAAGGGTTCCATACGTGTAGCAGCAGGACCCATCTGCCAGCAACCCTTTCAGGCGGGCGCCGCGGCCGTACCCGGTTGCACCGGGGCACTCGGGGTGCGGGTCCTGCGCGCCGCCGATGGGTGCGGCTTGACGGCAGGGCTGCGGCGGTATTACATTCGCAACCATGACCCGCGCACCTGTCATTAGCTTCCGACTGGCCCCTGAGCTGGTCAAGCGTCTGGACGCCTACGTCGTGCAGCTCGCCCAGGACACTGGTCTGCGGGTCTCCAGAAACGCAGCCGCCGCGAAGCTTCTCTCGGACGCACTGAACGCTGCAGAACGTCGCAAGACCTCCCGCGCCCCTCGGCGCTGACGCGGGATGGGAAGCGGGGCGCCCGGTCGCGCAAACGGCCGAACGCCCCTAGGAGCGCCCCTTGCTTGCACAAGGGAACACCCCATGGAACAGGAGCGTAGCAGGAACCGCGTGGAGCGGTGCGAGGAGGGGCGATGAGTTTCCTCCTCGGCCTCATGCTTGGTGCTGTGATCGGCGCGATCGTCATGGCGCAGGTCGCAGTAGGAAAGGACCGATCGCCCGATGCCGTTCGCCCCACTCGCGCAAGTGCGCCGATGACCCCCCGCGCCCGAGCCATCGCCTTCCTCGACGCGCAGGGCCTGCCGCGCACCGACTCAAACATCGACGCGCTCGAGCTGGTGATCGCCGGGGCGGAGATCGCGGCGCAGGCGCGGGCGCTGGCGATTCGCGGAGGAAGACCATGACCCGCACGGCCGAGGTGGTCAGGGAGGCTGGCCGCGGTGATCGTCATGGCGAAGTACCGCAGGCGGAAGCGGACGGCGATCGAGGTGCCGGACGACTACCGGCCGGAAGCGTAGCAGAGCTGTCCGACACGGGCGGCGCTACCATGGGCCGCCCACAACGGGCGCGAGGAGCGACGAATGGCTGTCAAGACCCCACCGGAGATCGAGCAAGCAATGAAGTACGTGAGGGACAACTCGACGGGCGCCGTGGGTGACGCTGCTACGAAGGTCATCAATTACGCGAAGCAGCTCGACGAGCGCCTCCAGCAGGCTGAGGAGAAGCGCAACAAGAAGTAACTGCCCCCCGGCGCCGCCAAGGGACGGGGCGTCCTGGTATACTGAGTACAGCACGGGGCTAGGCCGGCCAGCCGAAGCCGCGCAATCCCAGGCGCGCCGCCCCGTGTTTTTCATCCTGGGGCGCCTTCTGGGAGGGCGCGCGCGTGGCAGAGAAGAATGCGCCGACTTCGCCGACCGATTGGCCCGACGGCCAGATCGAGGCGCTGTGGCGCGTGATCACGGAACGCGAGCAGGACGCCGATCTCGTCGGCGAGGTAATCGCGGCGGCCATCGCGCATCCTTTCACCGAGATTCAGTCCAAGGGCGGCCCGATCCCATACGCTCTCGGCATTCTGAAACACCGCCGGACCGACCAGGTGCGGTCCGAGCTACGCCGTAGAGCGGTCACTGCTGAGCATCAGGCCATCATCGCCAGCGCTCGCGACGTAGAGCAATCCGCCGTCCGCATGAAGGGCGATGAGGCCGACGAGGACCATGACGAAGGCGACAAGGAGAACACCGCATCACCCAGCGCCGCGCTCTCTGCGGACGCGGCCTCGGCTGAGTGCCATCGTGTCCTCGGGGATTCGTTCAACCAGATCCTTGCGGAGACGAAAGCCATCGCACGGCGGAAGGTGCTGCCAGGGCCACAATTACGATGGCTGCAACTCATCCTTGAAGCTGCGCCCGCCCTGCGACAGATCGAGCGGTTGACGAAGGAGTGTCGTCCGGAGGAGGTCGAGCGAGTGGCCACCACAACGCGCGAGACTCTCCAGGATGCTTGGGATCAAATCGACCTGCTGAAGGCCCAGAACGTCGCGCGGAAGCTCGATTCTTGGCTGCAGGACGAGGAAGGTATGAAGTGGCTACGTTCCGGCTTGGACATGATCGCCGAGGCCACACGGACGAAGCCAGGTGAGTTGCTCGAGCAGATGAACGCGCAGACCACGGCGCTCGCGGAATATCTCGTGGCGCGCGAAGAAGCCATCACGGTCAGCACCAACACGGCGGCGTTGATCGCGATCGCCGCTGGTCTCGAAGAACCTCCCGTTACGGGGACCGACTGGTCGCGCTTGATCGGGCGTCTCAAGCGAGCCCTCGTACGTGCGCGCAGCACACGGGGACAGCGCGTCGAGAAATCGTAGGCTGTCCCCGCTCGGGAGATGCCCGTCGAACGACTAGACGGGTATGTCACCCACCACCACCACCGCTGACCGCCCAGCGAGTCCACTCCTCGCCTACCGGCAGCGTCGAAGTCTGAATCAAGAACGTCTCGCTGCGCTCTCCGGCCTCTCGCGCGGATGGGTCGGCTTCCTCGAGCGGAACCCCGAGGCCATGACCACCACGGCGGCGGAGAAGCTCGCCGCCGCCCTCGGTATCCGGCCAGAGGATCTGTTCCTGCGCGAGGACCGGCCATGAAGAAGGCACCCGATCGGAGGAAGAACCGCGCGATCGTCGCCGCCGTCCGGCAACTGCGCGCCCTCGACCAGAAGCTTGAGTCCCTCGGCGCGCTGCAGGCCGCCTACATCGTCTTCGGTGCTCGCGTCCAGATCATCGACGCCTACCGGGAGCTGTTCGAGAGGCGGCCGGCGTGAATGGCGACCCATTCGACTGCCCGATCTTCGCAGACATCTTCGGCAGCGCGGCGGGCGCGCAGAGGGCCGGCGTGAGCACCTCTTCGGAGCAGCAGGAGGCGGTGAAGTTGTGGCGCCAGCTCGTGGATGTGATCCAGGCGCGGAGGTGGTCGGCGACCGCCACGCTGACCGTGGTCGGTGGGCTGTTCCTCGAGCTGTGCGAGCGGTGCAACGAAGACTCGGCGGCGGTGCTCGCCGACATCAAGCAGTCGAAGGCAAACCATAAAGGAGAATCACGTGAGCGGAATTAACAAGGTCTTTCTCGTCGGCAATCTCGGAACCGATCCTGAAGTACGTTTCGCACAAGCCGGGCAAGCGGTAGCCAACTTCTCCATCGCCACCAACGAGAGTTGGACCGACAAGTCAGGGCAGAAGCAGGAGCGCACCGAGTGGCATCGCATCGTGGTCTGGGGAAAGCAGGGGGAAACCTGCGCCGAGGTGCTGAAGAAGGGCCGCCAGGTCTGCGTCGAGGGCAAGCTGCGCACTCGCGACTGGACGAACAAGGCGGGCGTCAAACAGCAGACCACGGAGATCGTGGCCGACCACGTGACCTTCCTCGGCGGAAAGTAGTCGGCGCCCATGGACCGGCCCGACCGCGCCGAAACTGAGCGTTTCCTTCGTGCCCTCGTCGGCTCGGTCGACGTACCGGTAACGTTCCAGACCTATGACGACGCGAAGAAAGGGCGTCCACTGGAACGCATCCTCCACGGCACGCTCACTGAACACTGGTCCGAGCTGGTCCGGCTGAACGCGGCCGGTGCCGCCGTAGCCATCATGGTCAACGAAGGCGACGGGCAGGGCCGGAAGGACGCGAACGTGCGCGCCTTGCGCGCCCTGGTCGCCGACGATGACGGCGGCACGCTGACTCCGACCGCGTTGGAGGTGGCACCGCCCTCCATCATCGTGCAGTCGCGCAGAGGCATCCAACCTTGGTGGAGGCTCCGACCCGGCGAACCGCTGGAGCGCTTCAAGCCAGCAGTGCAGGCGCTCGCCAAGGCGCTGCAGACGGACCCGGCGGCAGCGAAGCTGCCCCAGGTGATGCGACTGCCTGGGTTCCTGCACATGAAGAATCCGGCCGCCCCCTTCATGGCGTGTGTGGTTCAGGCGAGCGATGTCACCTACAGCATCGACGAGGTGCTCGAGGCGTACGGATGCGCACCGGCCGCTCCGGCCGAGCCGACCCCCCGTCGCCAGCGCGTCCAAGTCAACGGCCACGCTCACGGGTACGGCGCCGGAGCGCTGAGAAGCGCGGCCGACCGCGTTCTCGCCGCGCCCGAGGGCAAGCGAAACGAGACACTCAATGTCGAGGCCTTCGGTATCGGGCAACTCGTCGGCGGAGGTGTCATCTCGCGGACCGACGCTGAAGCGGTCCTGGAGGGCGCTGGTATCGAGGCGGACCTGACCATCGCGGAGACGCGCGCCACGGTGCGCAGCGGCCTCAACGCCGGACAGGCGCAACCGCGTGGCGTACCAGATGGTGTGTCGCGGACGATGGCAGGGGCAGCGGACTCAAGCGAGCCATACGTCACCCACGAGCTGACCCGGATGAGCACAGTGCAGCCGAAGCCGGTGCGCTGGGTGTGGCCGGGCTACATGGCGGCCGGCAAGTTCAGCCTGATCGACGGCGATCCGGGCAACCTGAAGTCAACGGTCGGCTTGACCATCGGCGCTCGGGTGACCAGGGGGCTCCCCATGCCGGGGGAGAAAGAGGCGCTGTGCGGCCCGGCGCGCATCATCGTCGTCTCGGCCGAGGACGACGCGGCCGACACCATCCGACCTCGCCTTGAAGCGGCCGGCGCAGACCTGGAGATGGTGGAGCTGCTCACCATCAGGAGGGGAGACGACAAGGGTCTACTGCCGGTGCTCTCGGAGCACATGCAGGAGATCGAGGCGGCGCTGGTGGAGAGCGACGCCAAGTTCCTACTCCTCGACCCGATGGCCGCCATGCTCGGCTCGAAGATCGACATGTGGAAGGACCAGGACGTTCGCCGAGTCCTCGGCCCTCTCAAGGTGGTGCTCGAGCGAACCGATGCGGCATCTCTCGGCGTCCGGCACCTCAACAAGGCGCACGCCGGCAAGAGCGCGCTCTACGCGGGCGGAGGCTCGATCGGCCTGGCCGGCGCAGCCCGCTCCGTTCTCTGCGTCGCTCGCAATCCACAGAACCCGGTACAGCGAGTTCTCGCGCTGCTGAAAAGCAACCACGCCGAGGTGCACGACGTTCCGTCGCTCGCCTTCCACTGCGAGGTGGTGCGCGTCGGCGAGGTCGACACCATTCGTCTCGTCTGGGATGGGCCGTCGGCGTACTCGGCCGATGAGCTGCTCGCCGCCCAGGTGCCGGAGTCGCAGGAGGAGCGCAGCAAGCTCGATGAGGCGAAGTCCGTGGTGCTGCAGGCCCTGGCGGCAGGGCCGATGCTCTCGACGGAGCTGGAGAAGCAGGCCAAGGCCGCTGGCGTGTCGCCGGCCTCTCTCGAACGGGCTCGCCAGAAGCTTGGTGTGCGGGCTATCCGTACGCAAGACCGAGGCCAATGGTGCTGGATGGCCTCCCTGCCGACCAGGAGCCCTGGCCATTCCACAAATGCGGATCTTGAGGATCTAGCCTCGAACGAGAGCTAACCATGCGTGCTCGCGCCGTATTCAAGATCCTCAAGCTAGATCCTCAACTGAGGATCTACTTGCCGACCTGGCGGCGCGCATGACGCTCGAGGAGACCATCGCGGCCATCCTCGATCAGCGGCTAGGGCCCCTTCGCCTCGACCTCCAGCGCGTGGCCGGTGCCCTGGAGGCCCTGCGGTCCGCGTTGCCCCCCGCGCTGGTGCCGCTGAAGGAAGCCGCCAGGCGCATGCACGTGTCGGAGAAGACCGCCCGCCGGCGGGTCCGCGCCGGCGAGTGGCCGGCGCGGCGGGACGGGAACCGGGTGCTGGTGGATCTGGCGGCCCTTCGGCCGCTGACTGAGGAAGAGGTCGCGCGCGCCGCCCGGCTGGCCGTCTCCGCTTGACGCCATCCTAGTTTCCGTGTTACAGAATACGCCATGGCACGACCGACCACCGACCCGAAGCCCCGCGTCCTGACCATCCGTCTCGGCCTGGACGACTTCCGCAAGCTCTCCCGACTGGCGAGGCACGAGAAGACCAGCCGCGGGGAAGTCCTACGCCGGCTACTTCGGGCCGTGAAGGAGGGGTGAGCGATGGCACGGGCAAAGAAGCGCCGTCAGTGGGGCAGCGGGGAAGTACACCAGATCGCCACCGGCTGGCAGATCCGGTGGAGGGAGAACGGTCGCCGCCGTTCAGCGGCCTATGCAACGCGGGACGACGCCGAGCGCGTGCTGGCCAAGATCCGCGGGGACATCGCGCAGGGGCGCACTGGACTCCCACCGGATCCGAGCGGCCTGCCTGCCCTGAGCGAGCTGGTGACTGGCGAGAAGGGCATCCTCGAGCGACGGAAGCTCACCCACCGCTCTGCCGACTGCGATCAATCACGCTGGCGGAAGCATCTTGCGCCGTACTTCGGCCACCTGAAGCCGACTGCGGTGGACGCGGCGCGCATCCGCGCCTTCGTGGAGGTGAAGCTGGCGGAGAAGCTGAACCCGGCGACCATCCGCCTCCATGTGAGGCTCCTGTCGGCCATCTTCGTGGACCTGGCCGAGCGCGGCCTCGCTCCGAGCAATCCGGCGCGCGGGCTGCCCGAGTCGATCAGGCGGATGATACGGTCCACACACGACCCGAAGACGACGCCGTTCATCGAGAAGATCGAGGACGTACGCCGCATCTACTTGGCGTTGCCGGAGCCGCTGAACGTGGCGTACGCGATCGGGGCGTTGGCTGGTCTGCGCACCGGCGAAGTGTTTGCCTTGCGGTGGTCGAACGTGGACCTCGCCGCCGTGCCGCCACGTATCCATGTGCGCGAGTCGGTCAACGGACCGCTGAAGGACAAGGACAGCCGCGTGGTGCCCGTTCTGGACGCGCTCCTGCCTACCCTGAAGGCGTGGAAGCTCAAGACTGGCGGCGCCGGGCGGGTGATTCCATCGATGCGCCGCGGCGGCGAGAAGATCGACGAGGGGGAGACGCCAGGCCGCCACCTGCGCACGGCGCTGGAGAAGCTCAAGCTCGCCCGCCCCGGGCTCGGCTGGTACGAGGCGACCCGCCACACGTTCGCATCGCAGTGGGTCCTCGCCGGCAACTCCATCGAGAAGCTGTCGGTGATCCTCGGGCACTGGTCGGTCACGCAGACCGAGGTCTACGCGCACCTGCGGCCGGATCTCTTCTCGAAGAACGACCTCGCCACCATCGCCGTCGATCTCCGCCCAGGAAGTGCAGATCCGGCGGCGATTGGCCATCAAACGGCCACCGCGGCCAGCTAGAGCGCCGGAACCTACCGACAACACAAGACAACGGTCAGAGCCGACCAGTACCTCTGGTACTACCGGCCGTCTCCCCCCGCGTTCCTGCGGGCGGACATCCCCCTGGCGGAGCCCTCTGACCCGATGATCCGCATCGAGCTGCTCCCCGGCACGGAGTCGCGCGCCGTGGGACGCGCTCCGGAGCGCCACCGGTAGCTACGCGCGCACGGACGCCGCCGCCTGCGCAGCGCTCGCGGGCAGCTGGTCGAGCAGCTCGGACAGGTCGAGCGCGTCTCGCACCGCATGGCCGTGCGTGTCGTTGTTGAAGTAGACGTACGCGTCGCGCCCGTAGGCCTTCAGATCGCGCGCCCACTTCCGCAGCGCCGTCCGGCCGTAGCGGCCGCGGTACTTGCCGGTCGCCCCGTGGAACCGCACGTACCGCCAGCCGCCGGTGTGGGCCGGCGGCGGCAGGTCGACCAGGTCGTGCTCGCAGAACGCGGCGCCGCGGCGATCGAGCACCTCGCAGACCTCGTCGGTGTACCAGACCGCATCGCGGAACTCGACCGCGTGGCGGAGCTGTCGCGGCACGCGGGCGAGGAAGTCGTCGAGCCGCTGCAGGTCCGGCCGGTTCATCTGGGGCGGCAGCTGCCAGAGGATGGGGCCCAGCTTGGCGCCGAGCCGCAGCACCACCTCGAAGTAACGGTCGAGCCCCGGGCCGGGATCCTTGAGCCGCTTCATGTGCGTGAGGTAGCGGCTGCCCTTGCAGGCGAACAGGAACCCGCGCGGCGTGCGGTCCCGCCACCCGTCGACCATGGAAGCGCTCGGCAACCGGTAGAAGGTCGCGTTCAACTCCACCGTGTCGAAGACCTGCGCATACCTCTCCAGCCACCGCGACGGCGGCACCCCTTCATAGAGCAGATTCCGCCAGTGCTTGTAGACGTACCCACTGGTCCCAACCCTGATCTTCCCCATGCGCCCGATCTAGCCACGATCCGCGACGAAGAGCAGAACGCGGAGACGCTGAGACGCGGAGGAACGCGTTTCCTGGAAAATCGAAAAACTCCGCGCCTCCGCGTCTCCGCGTGCGTTTTTGAGTCCGGCTAAGGAACACCGAGGTGCTTGGCGAAGGTGGGGGCGTCGATGTTGGCGCCGCAGACGATGACGGCGACGCGCTTGCCGGAGAGGGTTTCGCGGAGGGGACCGCAGAGGGCGGCGGTGGCGGCGGCGCCGGCCGGCTCGACCGCGAGCTTCGCGGAGCGGAAGAGGAGGCCCATGGCCGAGCGGAGCGCCCCGTCATCCACCTTGACGAGGCGGTCCACGTAGCGGCGGCAGAGCGCGAAGCTGTAGGGCGCGGCGTGCGGCGCGCCCAGGCTGTCCGCGATGGTCCGGACCGCGTCGATCGACTCCGGCTTGCCGCTCGCGAAGCTGCGGTGCATCGAGTCCGCGCCCTCCGGCTCGACTCCGTACACGGCGCAGCGGGGCAGGATCTGCTTCACCGCGGAGGCGACGCCGGCGCACAGCCCTCCCCCGCCGATGGGCACGATGACCGCGTCCAGCTCGCGCGCCTGCTCGCAGATCTCCAGGCCCATCGTGGCGGTGCCGAGCGCGATGAGCGGCCCCTCGAAGGGATGGATGAAGGCGCGACCTTCTTGCTCCTCGATCTCGCGGACCCGCGTGAACGCGCGGTGCACGTCTTCCACCAGCTCCACCTCGGCTCCGTACTCCCTGCATCCCTGGACCCGGGCGGGACTGGCCGTGCGGGGCATCACCACCTTCGCGCTGGTGCCGAGCGCGCGCGCCGCGTAGCCGACCGCCATCGCGTGGTTGCCGGCGCTGACCGCGGTCACGCCGCGGCGCAACGCATCGGGCGCGAGATCCATCATCGCGCACAGCGCGCCGCGCGGCTTGAAGCTCCCGGCGTGCTGGAAGAGCTCCAGCTTGAGCAGCACCTGCGTCCCCCGCCCCGCCGCCTGCTCGACCGCGTCGCCCCGCCACCGCCACAGCGGCGTCTCCGCGACCAGCTCCCGCAGCCGCTCCCGCGCGGCGCGGATCTGCTCGACCGTGGGCGCCGGCGCCTCCATTGCCGCATCCTACGACGTGCATACGTTTGGCGTCATGGGACGCGCCCTCGAGGTGCCGACCGCGGCGCCGCTGATCCCGCCGCACCCCACCCTGCCGCTTCTCCGCAAGCTGGCCGCGTGCTGCCACGCCTGCGACCTCTACAAGCGCGCCACCCAGACGGTGTTCGGCGAAGGCGGAAAGTCGGCGCGCGCCATGATGGTGGGCGAGCAGCCGGGCGACGTCGAGGACCGGGTCGGGCGGCCGTTCGTCGGGCCCGCCGGGAAGATGCTGGATCGCGCGCTGGCGGAAGCCGGGATCGACCGCGAGCTGGTCTACGTCACCAACGTGGTGAAGCACTTCAAGTGGAAGCCGCGGGGCAAGCGGCGG
>WNFD01006414.1_pt1 | contig 11773 bp, 11 predicted proteins | sample 5400491 | NCBI WGS metagenome assembly WNFD01 (sample SAMN13153343, study PRJNA577476) | soil metagenome | isolation source: 120 cm saprolite under Douglas fir tree site 2 hole 2 replicate 2 | place: USA:California | collected 2015-04-18 | reverse complement strand
CGGCATGCTCCGAATCGCCACCGAGCCGGCCGGCGTGAACTTGATCGCGTTTGATACCAGGTTCGTCAAGATCTCACGAACCCGAACGGGATCTCCCATCACCCGTCTGGCTCCGGACGACAGCTCCGAGGTCAGTCGCAATGCTTTCCCTTCGGCAATCTGGTGCATTGAACTGATGACTTGATCAACAACCGTGGGCAGGTCGACCTCCTGGCGAACGATTTCGATCTTACCAGCCTCGATCTTGGCCAGGTCGAGTATGTCGTTGACCAACTCGAGAAGCACAATCCCACTCTTGTGGATGTCGGCGACGTCTTGAGCTTGATCGCGAGTGAGCTCCCCGTCCATGCCTTGCGCAAGAACTTCGCAAAAGCCGATGATCGCGGTCAACGGAGTGCGGAGCTGATGGCTCATCTTGGCGAGGAACTCGGACTTGAATTGACTGGCTCGAACAAGTTGGGCGTTCGTTTCCAACAGCTGATTGCCATACGCGTCGGCGATCCGCACCAGGCTTGCATCGGCATTGGCGTGCACCGTCTGGATGACGCCTTCGATCACTTCAGCCGGCGTTCCTAGCTTTTCTCCCTCCTCGCGCACGACTTCGATCAGGACGTTGCGCCAGTGGAGGTGGCCGCGAGTGGTTTCAACGAGTGGAACTCCTTCGCGCGCCGCGGCACCGCCGCTCTTCGAGATCCATTCGATCTCATCTCTGTCTGCCGCAATGCCACTGACCAGCCAGCGCGCAATCAGAAGTGTGCCGACCACGCTTCGGCCCCAGCGGTAGTCGAGGTACGCGTGGCTGACGACGCTGGGGCGGTCCTTCCGATAGAGAAGGGCGATGGTGCGTTCGTAGACCTCATCAGCCCGCCGACCGATCGCCAACCCGAGCTGGGCACGCCCCATCCGTTGCTGTTCGGAAACGTCTATCAGGGTCATTTGGCGAGATGCTCAAAGCGATCATATGCCTCGCGTCTGGCAACCAATCCCGCTTTAGACCACACCTCCAGTTCTGTGGGAGGATGGCGGGAGAGCGATGGCGAGGCTTCGCTATGTAACGCCGGCGGACTCACCCGATCCAGAGCGGATGGAGCACCTCTACTCCCAAATCCGCGGCATGGGTCGCGAGGTCAACCACCTCTATCAAGTACTGGCCAATCAGCCTGCTGCGCTCGAAGCCTTTCTCGGCATGTCCCGGTACATTCGGGATGACTCGAGCCTGACGCCGGCACTTAGAGAGATCGCGATTCTCGCGACCGCCGAAGCGCTCCACCAGCCATACGAGATCGCTCACCACCGCCCAGCAGCGCTCCAGGCGGGAGTAACGCCGGAGAAGATCGACACCATCGTGGCCGGTGAAACTCACGGACTCGCGCCGGTCGAGCGCGCAGTCGTCACGTACTCGCTGCAGGTCGCCCAAGAGCGGGACGTCGATGACGCAGCTTTTGCAGAATTGAAATCCTTCTTTTCTGACTCTGAGATAACGGACCTCGTCTTGACCGTGGCCTGGTACCACCTGTGCGCGGCCGTGTTGGGCCCACTCGGAGTGGAGTTGGAGGTGGACGCCGCGCGAGATGTCAGCTGACCAGATGTATCCGAACTCATCTTCGAAATCCGCCCACCTGCACGAGAGGGCGCAACGCGTACTTCCGGGAGGCAACACCCGCACGACGGTGTTTCGTGCCCCGTATCCCATTTACGCGCACTCAGGCGATGGCAGTCGGATCCTGGATGTCGACGGAGTCGAGCGCATCGATTTCCTCAACAACTACACCGCCCTGATACACGGCCACGCGCATCCGTCAATCGTGCGGGCTGCGACCCTAGCAGTTGAGAACGGGAGCTGCTTTGGCGCACCGACAGAGTCGGAAATTCGCCTCGCCGAGATGCTGGTCGAGCGCATCCCCGGCTGCGAAAGCGTCAGGTTCACGAATTCGGGTTCTGAAGCGGTGATGATGGCTGTCAAAGCTGCTCGTGCATACACCGGTCGCGCCAAGATCGCGAAGTGCGAGGGCGTATACCACGGCAGCTACGACTTCGTGGAGGTCAGCCTGGACTCATCGCCGGCAGATTGGGGAGACCCCGCCCAACCCAACCAGGTCCCCTATTCGGCCGGCACCCCGGCAAGCGTGCTGTCCGACGTGGTGGTGCTTCCTTTCAACGATTCCGAAGCCAGCCTCCGCCTCCTCGAGCAACACGCGACGGAGCTGGCGGCAGTGATAGTCGATCCGCTGCCAAACCGCATCGGACTGATTCCCGCCTCACGCGACTTCCTTACGACTCTTCGCAACTTCTGCTCCAGGGCCGGGGTGGTCCTCATCTCAGATGAGGTCATATCGTTTCGGATTGGATACGGAGGCGCCGCGGCAGCGTTCGGATTCCAGGCCGATCTGATAACGCTCGGCAAGGTGATCGGCGGCGGATTTCCCGTTGGAGCGGTATGTGGTCGCAAGGACGTCATGTCGGTGTTCGATCCCGCGACTGGCAAGCCTGCCGCCCCGCACGGGGGGACCTTCAATGCAAACCCCGTGACCATGGCGGCAGGGTCCGCTGCATTGGAGCTGCTCACCGCAACGGTTCTAGCTGATCTGAACGAGCTTGGCCACGTGGCGCGCCAGCGGATGCAAGCAGTCATCCATGAGGCCGGTGTTCCTTGGCGCGTTACGGGCGATGCTTCCCTCTTCCGCTTCGTGCCTGAACAGGGCGAGTTGGTCGGTTATCGATCGACCTGGGCGGATGCAGACTCGGCCCGGCAGATCGAGCGCTTCACCGCCTCCCTGCTCAACCACGGAGTCTTCGTCGATCACGGCGGCCTCGGTTGCCTCTCGACCGTGATGTCCGAGGCTGACGTCGATGTTCTGGAGCACGCGGTGGAGAGTGCTCTGCGGGACGCAAACATCCACACTCTGGGAGCCACCTGAGCGCCGGCGGGGCGCGTCGCCCGCATATATAGAGGACGCGCGCGAGAGAGTGAGGTCAGCGAGGGCGCCACAACAGCTCGTGCGGCGGGTCGAGGGGTCCGAAGATCGATTCGAGCTCAGGGTCGTGCGGTTTGATGACGACGTCGGTTGGATTGAAGCTGAGGCGCTCCCACCCGTGCGCCTGGAACCACTCTGGGCTTTCCGGACTGATCAACGCGAGCACGCCGCCGCGCGCGGTCGCCCGTTCGAGCTCGAGGACTACGCCAGGATCGGGCGGAATGCTGGCGCAAGACACGGTCAGATCAGCCCAAGCGTCCACAATCGGGAGACGGTGGAAGAATCCAGCGCGTACGTCGGCACCGGGCCATCGGCTCGCCAGGATCCGTCGCAGGCCGGTGGAAGGCTCTACGCAGACGAGCTCGGCCGCTCGCGGACACAGGTATACCGTGAGCCGGCCGCTGCCTGCGGCCACTTCGAGGACCCGCCTTCCATCGATCTCGAGCTTCGCCAGGATTCCCGGATGAATGGGCTCGGCCTGGCTGATGGCGTCCCAGAGCTCCGGCTCGAACTCATACACCATCGGCCAGAACAGGGCTCGACGGAGCCGCTGGGCGGCTTCTTTGTTGCCACGCGCGGCCGCTTCGCGTTCAGCAGCGGGGACGGCGGCGAGGTATTCGGCCGGCAGCCGGCCAACGTCATCGAGGCTGTAGCGTTGCCAGCCGGGCGGAGCGCTGGAAGCAGCCTGGAAGTAATCCACCTCTAGATCGATTCAACCGTATGGACATGAGCCCGCCCCAGCGTGTCAGCCTGACCAGACGATTGACGTTTGCGGCCGGTCACATCCTCGCCAGGCCAGAGTGGGACGCCGCCCGCAATCGCGAGGTGTTCGGGGCATGTTCTGGGGACCACGGCCACAACTACGAGCTCGAGGTGACTGTCAGCGGATCTGTGGATGTGAATACGGGAATGGTGATCAATTTGAGGGAGGTCGACCGGATTGTGAAGGACCTGGTGATCCGCGATGTCGACCATCACCACCTGAACCGCGATGTGCCTTGGCTCCAGGGTTGTCTGCCCACCACCGAAAATGTCGCCCTGGCCATCTGGGGCCGCCTGGACGGCAACCTCTCATCCGCTCGGCTGGAACGTGTCCGCTTGAAAGAGACCGAGAACAACGTAGCTGAGGTTGAACGCGAATGAGCATCGCGGCTTCATCACTCACCCCCGGTGACGAGCTCGCGGACACGGTGGCGGCTCTTCTCGAGCAGCTTGGCGAGAATCCAGATCGCGAGGGCCTGCTCGAAACCCCAAACAGGGTCGCCGAATCCCTTCGATACCTCACCGCGGGCTATGCCGCCAATCCATCGACCATAGTCGGCGATGCCCTCTTCGCCGTAGAGGATTACGACGACCTGGTCGTCGTGAAGGACATTGCCTTTTTCAGTTTGTGTGAGCACCATCTGCTTCCATTCTTCGGGCGCGCGCACATCGGCTACGTTCCCGACGGCAGGGTCGTGGGTCTGAGCAAGCTGCCGCGCCTGGTCGACGCCTATTCCCACAGGCTTCAACTTCAGGAGCGGATGACTCGAGAGATAGCGGACGCCATCAATACCGTGGTCACACCGCGGGGGGTCGGTGTCGTTGTCGAGGGTCGCCACCTGTGCATCGAGATGCGCGGTGTGGAGAAGGAGAGCTCCCAAACTGTGACATCGTGCATGTTGGGGGTGTTTCGAAGTGACCAGCGCACACGTGCGGAGTTTCTAGCTCGTATCCAACCAAGCCACTGAAGATCGCGGTCGTCTCTTCGCTGGTCACTCGCCTTCAACCCGCCCAGCTTGGCGGCGCACAGGCCTTCCTATGCGATCTGGCCACCGGTCTGTCGCAGCGGGGACACGAGGTTCTTCTCTTTTGTGCCGAGGGCTCAGTGCTGCCTGGAGTAGATCTCGTTGAGATTCCAGTTGGGTCGGGTGCGGATCTGGCCCTGATGATGCCGGGATCGAGCGATGAGCCGGCGGCGTCGCCGGCCATACGTAGGGCCTTCGAGCTCCTCTTCAAGGAGCTCCGCCGGCGGGGTGCGGACGTCGTTTCACAGCACGCGTTCGATGCGGAAGCAATTGAGATGTCGGATGGCCTGCCGGTGCTTCACACCCTCCATCTGCCGCCGATCTCGAATCGAGTCCTGGGCGAGGTCCTCAAGAGCCGGGCCGCGTTTGCCACAGTGTCGGAGTCGTGCCGAGGGGCGTGGGCGAAGGCAGGTGCCGCCCAGGTCAGCGTGATACGCAACGGAGTGCCCGAGTTCACGGTCGAGGAGGTCCCGATCCGCGAGGATGCCCTGCTGGCAGGCAGGCTTTCGCCTGAGAAGGGATTCGAAGACGGGATCGCGGCCGCTCGCGCGATTGGTTTGCGACCGGTTGTGGTGGGGGTGCCTTACGACCAGAGCTACCAGCTCGACCTGGAAGGCGCTGTCGCATTACCGCCGCAACCGCGAGCCAAGCTGTGGCGGCTGATGGCTGGTGCGAGGGTCACTCTGCTGCCCGTGCACTGGGATGAGCCCTTCGGGATGGTTTGCGCCGAAGCGCAGATGGCAGGTTGCCCGGTCGCCGGATACTCTCGCGGAGGATTGGTCGAGATAGTTGAGCCGGGAGTTTCGGGCTTCTTGAGCGAACCAGGCGAAGTCAAAGGCTTGGCCGAGGCGGCCCTGGCCGCCAGCAAGCTGGATCGTGCGGCCGTGCGCGCATCCGCGGTGAACCGACTCGGCCTCGACGCGTCGCTTGACGCCTACGAGGCCGCCCTCGCGGCGGTGGCCGGTTGATCGCGGTCGTCACCGGCGGGTCCCGGGGCATCGGGGCGGCGGTGATGCGAGAGATGGCCGCTCGCGGTTACGACTGCCGCGACCTCAGTGGCACGTCGGGTCACGATGCGGGCGACGAAGCATCCGTCAACCGATTCTTCGGCGAGCTGGGGCGGCTGGATGTGCTCGTGAACAACGCCGCGATCCTCGAGCTCGCCCAGGTTGTCGACATGAAGGTCGAGACGTGGGACGAAGTGATACGAGTCGATCTGAGAGGTGCCTTCCTTTGCTCGCAAGCCGCCTTCCGACTCATGGAGCCCGGCGGCACGATCGTCAATGTGAGCAGCCTGTCCGGCGTCTCGGGGACCGATAAGTTTCCGAAGATGTCAGCCTATGTGGCGGCCAAATCGGGATTGGCCGGACTCACCGAGGCCCTGGCCATCGAAGGCCGGCCCCTCGGAATTCGTGTCAACGCGGTCAGCCCCGCCAGTGTTGACACCGACATGGGCCGAATGGCAGGCATCGGCCAGGAGCCCCTTTCGCCCGAGGAGGTCGCGCGCGTCATCGCCTGGCTCGCCACGCCCGAATCCGCTCCCTTGACCGGCGCCAACATTCGGATCGATCCGCCGGCGCGTGGCTGATCCCCTGTCGGTAGTCGTCGTCGGCGCAGGCCTGGCCGGCGGCAACGCTGCGCTGGAGCTTGCCCGCCTCGCCCCCGATGCTCACGTCACCCTCATCGGTTCGGAGGCGCATCTGCCCTATCAGCGACCGCCCCTGTCCAAGGGATTTCTTCGTGGCACCGAGACGTTCGACGCCGCGCTCGTGGCGCCTCAGGCTGAATACGACCGCCTTGGAATCGAGCTCATGCTTGGCCGCCGGGCGGTCGAGCTCGACCCTCAATCCAGGCGGATTCGCCTCGACGGCGATGAGGTCATTCCTTATGACCGATTGCTGATCGCCACCGGTGGGCGCAAGCGTCACCTTTCATTTCCAGGCGCAGACCTGCAAGGCGTCTTCGATCTACGCACCGTGGAAGACTCCGAGCGGATCCGGGCTTCAGCTCGCGCGGGGGCGCGAGTCGTGGTCATCGGGCTCGGCTTCATCGGCTGTGAGGTGACGGCGTCGCTACGCATGCTTGGAGTCGAGGTGACTGCCATCGATCCGGGGCGTGCCCCGTTGGTCCGTGTTCTCGGGCCCGAGGTTGCCGGCGTCGTCGCCGCACTCCATCAAGCGCACGGAGTGCAACTGGTATTGGGTGACGGCGTCGATCGGCTGGAGGGTGGTGAACGAGTCGAGCGCGTCGTCACCAGGTCCGGTCGGACCTTCGAATGCGACTTTGTGGTCGCCGGCATCGGTATCGACCCCGAGGTCGACCTCCTCAGCGCGGCCGGCGCGCGGATCTCGAACGGTGTCGAAGTTGACGAGTACTGCCGGACCAGCCTGCCTGACGTCTATGCGGCCGGAGACATTGCAGACCACGCTCACCCGTTGTTTGGACGCATCCGAGTCGAGCACTACAACAACGCCGAAAAGCAGGGACGTGCCGCCGCTGCATCACTCCTGGACCGGGGCGTGCCGTATGACTACGTTCACTCCTTCTGGAGCGATCAATTCGATCAAACCCTCGAATACGTCGGTTTCGCAGCGGAGTGGGACGGCATCACCGTTGAGGGCTCGCTTGGGGATCGCGACTTCATAGTCCGCTACTGGCGTGGAGGCAAGCTGCTGGCCGCGGCTGCGATGGGCCGCGGCGGGGACCCTGAGAGCGAGGGGCCGAGCGAGCTCAAGAGCATCGCAAACCAAATCCGCCGTTGACGGGTTGTTTCGCTCGCTCGCGACCCTCGAGTTCCCTTGCCGCGCCGACTTTAAGTGTGTGTTAAGGGCTGCCTCCGACCGTCTATTAGCGGACGCCTGATTCTGTCGCGCAGGCGCTTCGCGCTAGAGACGCTCCCTTACGTCGAGACTGAACGTGCCCAGCTTGTTGTGAAACTGAACGTGGCCCAGAATGACCCGGGGCGTAGATGGAGGTCTTGCTGCTGGGCCCGCTCGAGGTGCGCGACCGAGGTCGCTCGCTGAACGTGCGCGGTAGCCGGCCACGAGCACTGCTTGCCCTACTTGCGTTGAACGCTGGTCGCGTCATGCCCGCCGACCGTTTGATTCAACTGCTCTGGGGCGATGATCCACCGCCGACCGCCGCCAACGCCCTTCAGGTACACATCTCAGCCCTGCGCAAGGTCCTCGAGCCGCAAGGCCCGCCATACAGAGTGCTGGTCAGCGAGAGATCGGGATATGCGCTGCAGGTCGACCCGGAACACGTCGACTTCGCGCGTTTCGAACGGCTCGTTGAGCGTGCTCATTACGCGCTAAGGCAGAACGAGGTGGCCCTGTGCGCCGAGTTGGTCGGCCAAGCGATCGGCGAGTGGAGGGGCTCAGCCCTCACCGACATGGCCGATCAGCCATGGTCGATCGGAGAAGCTAGGCGACTGGAGGAGCTCCGGCTGGCGGCGGAGGAGGACCGAGTCGAGGCCGAGTTGGCGCTCGGCGGACACTCCGAGCTCATAGCAGACCTTGAGGTTCTGATTTCCAGGCATCCCCTTCGCGAGCGATTCAGGGGCCAACTGATGCTTGCCCTCTATAGATCCGGACGGCAGGCGGAGGCGTCCGACGTCTACCAGCGGACACGCGAAACGCTGGTCGAAGAGTTGGGCATGGAGCCCGGCTATGAGCTTCAAAACCTTCTTAAAGCGATCATCAATCAGGATCCGTCGCTGGGGATGCCAACTCAAGAGCGCCTAGCTCCGCGATTTGACAATCTGCCTGCGCCGCTTACAAGCTTTGTCGACCGGACCCAGGAAAGAGCTGAACTCATTTCGCTCCTAGCCGAGACTCGACTCCTCACCCTTACCGGCCCGGGTGGCATCGGAAAGACTCGGCTCGCGATCGAAGTTGCGCGTGCTTTGTTGGACCAGTACGGACGTGGCGTCTGGTTGACGACTTTCGGCGCGCTTGACGATCCTGATCTTGTCCCGCAAGCGGTCGTTTCTGCCCTTGCGGTCAGGAGTACCGGTGGCCAGGCACCGACTGAAGCCTTAATCGGCTATCTGGGCGACCGCCACTGCCTGCTTCTCCTCGACAACTGTGAGCACCTGATCGATGCCTGCGCAAGATTGGCCGAGGCATTGGTCACTTCATGCCCGCGCGTGACCGTCCTCGCTACCAGTCGCGAGGCTCTTGCGGTCGCCGGCGAATTGGTTTGGCCCGTACCACCGCTGGAGCTGCCAGAACTTGTCTTGGACACGTCAGGCGCCGCAAAGCGTGAATACGGCGCGGTTGAGCTGTTCAAGCGACGGGCGGAGAGCGCCACCGGATCTTTCCGATTTGATGAAGCAGGCCTGCAGGCAGCAACAGACGTGTGCCGCCAGCTCGACGGCATCCCACTTGCGATTGAGCTGGCAGCGGCAAAACTCAAGGTCATTTCGATCGACGAATTGTCAGCTCGGCTCAACGACCGGTTTGAGATTCTGATTGGTGGAAGCCGCACAGCATTGCCGCGACACCAGACTCTGCGGGCAACCATCGACTGGAGCTATGACCTTCTGTCTGAGTCGGAGCGGTCGGTGCTGCGAATGCTCAGCGTGTTTGCCGGCAGTTTTACGCTCGAGGCAGCCGAAGCCGTTTGTCGCCAAAGGCCTCGCGGCGGCAACGACGTCCTAGAGACACTGTCGAGCCTGGCCCGCAAGTCATTGGTGCAGGTCGACCGAAGCGATCTCGAAGTCCGTTATCGGCTGATGGACACTATTCGGCAGTACGCGCACGAGAAGCTGAGCGAGTCGCGGAAATCGAAAGTGGTCGGGCAGCGTCATCGTGACTTTTACCTCGATGTCGCTGAGCGCGCCGCCTCTCTCTTGCGTGGTCCGAATGTCAACGTGGGCATCGCCAGGCTGGCGAGAGAGCATGACAACATCCGTGCCGCCCTCCAGTGGTCGCTTGCAGCTCGTGATGCGGACTCACTTGCACGCCTTGTGATCGCTTCGTGGTGGTTTTGGTATGTGCGCTGCCTATTCGAGGAAGGGCGCGCGTGGCTCGAGATCGCCCTTACCGATCTCAAGCCGGCAGCGAGCTCAACTCGTGTCGAGCTGCTCATTGGGGCCGGAGAGCTTGCATGGGCGCAGGGCGATCACCCCGCCGACCGAGTCAAGCTTGAGGAAGCAGTTTCACTTGCGCACGCGTTAGGTGACGACGCACTCCTCGGCCATGCGCTGCTGCGACTGTCCCTGGCGGATTATGCGGTAGGCCGTATGAAGGTGGCTCAGGGACGTCTCGAGGAGAGCATTCTCGAGTTGCGCAAGCACGGTCCGCCAAGTTTGGTCGCCGAGGCACTGAACAACCTCGGTTGGATCCGCGCAACCGAGCTGAATGATCGCGCTGGAGCTATCCAGTTGCTGGAAGAGAGCCTTTCTCTCGCGCGCCAATGCGGTGATCAATTCAGCTTGCAATTGGTCCTCGACAGCCTCGCAAATCAGGCGTATGCGAAGAATGACATCGATTCAGCTGAGGACTTTCAGAAAGAAAGCCTCAGCATCTGCGGTGCATCAGGCGACAGGTGGGCACTGCCGAGCGCGCTGGAAGGCTTCATCAGGTTGGCCGTAGGGCGGGGCCAATTTGAAAGGGCCTTACGCCTGACTGCTGCCGCGGCGAGGCTCCGCGATGATGCGGGTGCCGTGCAGGTACCCGCTGAACGATCACAGCTGGAGCCTTTCATAGAACGGGCTCGTGCCAGTCTTGCCGCCGATATCGCCGCGGCGGCGTGGCGAGATGGATCCCGAATGACTATCGCTGATGCCACTAGCTATGCGCTATCGCTCGAATTCGTGCAGTCAGGGCCCGTTAAGTAGTCCTTAAGCGCCTGTTCTCAACCTCCCGGGTATGGCGCGGATTGACTGCGCGCAACAGACCGTTCATTCGGGAGGTACGTACCCATGAAGGTTCTTCTTGGAGCAGGCGGTGCGTCGGTTTACTCGGCGCACATGAAGCGTGTTCTTCTTGCGGCGGCGGTGGTGGCAGGGGCGCTGGTCGCACCGACCGCAGCGCTAGCGAGCGAAGGTGTGGCGACGCCGTTCAAGGCAACGTACAACGCACCGGCACCATCCGGCGTCTCGGACTGGACGTGCTCGGGGGCGCATGTCGTGAATAAGGTCAGCGTGAAGGACAGCGAGACCTGTCTGATAAGTGGCAACACGGCCGGGTTTGTCGCGGGCACTTTCGTCGGAAACCCGACTGCCAACATCCCTCCATTTGGAGACACCGGATGGCTCTCGGACTACAACAACATTGAAGCGAAGAGCTTCACCGCGACGATAGTCAACAATGGTGATGGCACATTCACACTGGATATCACGGCCTACTACGGCTGAACAGGAGGCGGCGGCGGATGACTGTTCGTCCGCCGCCGACCAGTTCCGGTGTCTTACTCAAATTCTGGCTGCGGCCGGTCGAAAGCATGCAAGGCGATGCCCTCCGACCGGGGGCATGCGGATGTCATAGCTTCGTGGCGGTGTGCGGCGAGAGTTGCTGGCGACGAACTAGCCCGTAGGCCGACATCCCCCAGCACCGGGATGCGTGACCGGAGATCCGGTTCCGAGCGATCTCACGGGAACAGGGGGCGGGGCGCTCGTCGGGTTGCCGTCGCAGCCGTTGCCGTGGTGGCGGTTTCCCGCAGGGGCTGTGCCTTCTGAAACAGGAGTCGTCTCAGGCGCGGCGGAGCTCGCTACCACGATGTTCGGTTGAAGCGATGACGGCTGCGTTGTCCGTGAATCGATTGACGCCACGTTCGGCGCGGCGACACTCGATTGCGCTTTGGCCGCACCGGGCGAGTTCTGGGGTGTGATGGAATCAGAGGTGAAGGCGACGATGCCCAGGACTGCAGCCGACATCGCACCTGCGGTCAGCGTATTGGCCACCCTCTGAGCTCGGTCGGTCGAGCCGGCCGCGGTGGTGACCCAGTGCCCCACGCGCGTGGCAGGGCGTAGAGCCGAGGTCGCCGCCACCAGAATCAAAGCCGACA
>WNFD01020480.1_pt1 | contig 11774 bp, 12 predicted proteins | sample 5400491 | NCBI WGS metagenome assembly WNFD01 (sample SAMN13153343, study PRJNA577476) | soil metagenome | isolation source: 120 cm saprolite under Douglas fir tree site 2 hole 2 replicate 2 | place: USA:California | collected 2015-04-18 | reverse complement strand
GAAATTGGCGCTGCCGACCATGGTCGTGCTGGTGGCGCAGACCGCCGTCAACATCGCGGAAGCCTATTATGTCGGCTTTCTCGGCACCGACGCGCTCGCCGGCGTCGCGCTGGTGTTTCCGGTCTTCATGCTGATGACCATGATGTCGAATGGCGGCCTCGGCAGCGGGGTTTCGTCCGCGGTCGCGCGCGCCATCGGCGCCGGGCGAAAGCAGGATGCCGACGCGCTGGTGTTTCATGCGCTGGTCCTCGCCGTCATCTTCGGCGCGCTGTTCACGCTCGGCACGATCGCAGGCGGGCCGGCCTTATACCGTGCACTGGGCGGCAAGGCGGACGCGCTCGACGCCGCTCTGAAATATTCCAACTATCTGTTTGCCGGCGCGATTCCTGTCTGGATCGTCAATTTGCAGGCCGCGGCGCTGCGCGGCTCCGGCAATGTCCGCGTTCCGGCCGCGGTGACCTTGATCGGCGCGCTGGTGATGATCCCGACTTCGCCGATCCTGATTTTCGGCTTCGGCCCGGTGCCGCGACTGGGCATCGCCGGCGCCGGCATCGCCTTCGGCCTGTATTACTGCGCGGCGATGCTGTTCCTGACGCGCTACATGGCCTCTGGCCGCGCCGGCCTGACCTTCCGCTTCGCGCCGCTGCGCGGCCAGTTGTTCGCCGATATTCTGAAGGTCGGTATCCCGACCGCCGTGAACACGGTCTTGACCAACCTGACCGTCATTCTCGTGACCGGCGCAGTGGGGCTGTTCGGCACCACCGCGCTCGCGGCCTACGGCATCGCATCGCGGCTCGACTATGTGATGATCCCGATCCTGTTCGGCCTTTGCACGGCGACCCTGACCATGGTCGGCGTCAATTTTGGCGCCGGCGAATTCGTGCGCGCGCGACGGATCGCCTGGACCAGCGCGTTCGTCGGATTGGCGTTGACGGGCACGATCGGCCTCATTGTCGCGCTGTATCCACCGCTCTGGCTGACGCTGTTCAGCCACGATGCCGATGTGCTGCGCGAAGGCACGACCTATCTCCGCATCGTGGCACCGGCCTATGCGGCGCTCGGCTTCGGCTTCGTGATCGCCTTCGCGGCGCAAGGCGTGGGCCACGTGCTCTGGCCCTTCATCGCCTCGGCCGCGCGCGTCCTGCTCGCGGCCGGCTGCGGCTGGATCGCGGTCGGCCGGTTTGGCGCGGGGATGGCAGGACTGGCGTCCATGGTGACGGCGTCGCTCGTCGCCTACGCCGCGATCTGCACCATCGTCATGGTCTCGCCCGCGGTCTGGCGCCGCGCGCGCTAGAGCGCGATGGGATTAGGTTGAATCGCCATCGCGCTCTAGGTTTTTGTTTGAGCATGATCTCCGCGCAAACGCTTTGCGTTTGTCGCGAGGGAAAACCGCTACACACTTTTCCGGATCATGCTCTAGGCGGCGCCGGTTCAGGCGCCCTCATAGGCCTTCTTGAGACCCGCGATGTCGAGCTTGACCATCTGCATCATGGCGGCCATCGCGCGCTTGGCGCCCTCGCGATCCGGACCGCCCAGATATTTCGGCAGCGCCGTCGGCACGATCTGCCAGGACACGCCGTAGCGGTCCTTGAGCCAGCCGCAACGTTCGGCCTTGCCGCCGCCGGACAACAGCGCGTCCCAGAGCCGGTCGACCTCGACCTGGTCGGCGCAATCGATCTTGAAGGAGATCGCGTGCGTATATTCGAACCGCATGCCGCCGTTCAGCGCCATGAAGCGCTGGCCGGCCAGCGTGAATTCCGCCACCAGCACGGTGCCGGCTTTTCCGGAGGGGCCGTCGACGGTGTTTCGCTGCACAGTCTCGATCCGGGAATCCGGCAATAGCGAAACATAGAACTTCGCGGCCTCCTCGGCCTCGCCGTCGAACCACAGGCACGGTGAAATCTTGGACATGCGTTGCAACTCCTTGCGCGTAGAGCATGATCTGGAAAAGTGGATACCGGTTTTCCCTCGCGACAAACGCGGAATGCGTTTGCGCGGAGATCATGCTCAATAAATTAGAGCGTCGATCAGGCGGCCGTGGCGGACTGGGCGTTGGCCGCGGCCTCGGCATCCATCCACATCACCTCCCAGATGTGGCCGTCGGGATCTTCAAAACTGCGGCCATACATGAAGCCGAAATCCTGCTTCGGCGACGGGTCGGCGGCGCCGCCCGCGGATTTCGCCTTGCCGACCGTGTCGTCCACGGCCTCGCGGCTGTCGGCGGAGATGCAGATCAGAACCTCGCTCGACGTGCGCGCGTCGGCGATCCTCTTCGGCGTGAACTGGCGGAACTTGTCATGGGTCAGCAGCATGGTGTGGATGGCGTCTGAAAACACCATGCAGGACGCGGTGTGGTCGGAGAATTGTTCATTCTTTGTCGCGCCGATCGCCTGATAGAAGGCGGTGGCGCGGGCGAGGTCGCTGACCGGCAGATTGACGAAGATCAGTTTGGTCACGAGGGGCTCCTTTTTTGGGGGTTCCGTCCCAAGGACGGTTGGGCGGTGCGGAGTCCGACAGGGCTTTGAGATTTTTTTGACGGAGTTTTTCTCCGTCATGGCCGGGCTTGTCCCGGCCATCCACGTCCTGCTGTTCCGAGACAAAGAAGGCGTCGATGCCCGGGACAAGCCCGGGCATGACGTTCCCAGAAGGCATCGAACCCGGAATCTCGAGATTCCGGGCTCGTCTTACGAGCGCTCCGGAATGACGCGCGGTGTCACGTCGCGATCGGGGCCGGCATGTTGAGGAAGGCCCGCGCGACGTACCAGAACAATTGCCGGTTGGTCGCGATCGCCACCGAATGCGCGGTTCCCGGCAGGATGATGAACTGGCGGTCGCCGTTCGGCAATTTGTTGAAGAACTCCTCGAGGTCGGCAACCGTCGCGATCCCGTCATATTCGCCGCGCACCAGCAGCACCGGCGCCTGGACCTTCTCCGGATGCACCACCGGGAGGTTGGCGGTCATGTCAAGATAAGTGCCGGTCGGGATCTGGTCGCCGAATTGCATCTCGGCGTCCGCCAGCGCCTCGACGGCGGCGACCTCGCTCGTGCCGGGCTTGTCGCGGGTGGCGATCGAGCGGATCATGTCGCGGTCGCGCTTGCGCATGTTGTGCGAGCGATAATAGTCGACCTGCTCGGCGCGCTTGGTCAATGTCGGTGAGCCCTCGCCCTTGTAGGTGAAGGCGGCGAACACCAGGCGGTTGATCCGATCGGGCGCGGCCATCGCATAGGCGCCGGCGCGCAACGCGCCCGAGGACTCGCCGACAAAATGGAACTTCGTCTGCCCGGTCTCGCGGGTGACGACCTCGACCGCGGCTTTCAGATCCTCGACGCCGCTCGCGATATCGGAATTGCCGGAGGTGCGCCCCGACTTGCCGTAATTCTCATGATCCATGGTCCAGCAATCGAAGCCGTAGCGGGCGAATTCGTTCATGACCGAGTATTCGCCCTTGCCGGGCACGGTGAGATCGAACACCCGCGAGGTCACCGACGAGCCGTGCACGAAGAACACCACCGGCCGCGCCGGCTCGCCGGCCTTCGGCGCCCCCACCCGCTTGCGATACATCCAAAGCGGAACGTCGCCCTTCTTGGCCCAATATTCGCCGCTCCAGATCTCGTTGCCTTCACTGACGCCTTCGCTTTGCGCGAGCGACGCATCGGCCAGCGCTCCCGCGACAAGACCAAGGCCGGCGCCCTTGATGAGGGCCCGCCGCGCCAGCGGATGCTGAGGATGGGTCATGGCCTGTTCCCGATAAATTGAAGTCTTCGATTGCGATGTTCAACTCTAACAGCGGGCCGATGGCTTTGAAAGCGCGCGTGCGCCGCAAAGGCCATGAAGATCGGCGCGCAATCCTGGATGGAACAGGCTGACTCCGCGCCTGATCGGGTTTAGTCTTCATGATCCAAGCCGAGAGAGCAGGGAGGAAACAATGAGCAGCAACCTGACCGAAGCCGAACTGGCGGCGCTGATGCCGTCGGAATTTTGCCAGTATCCGACGCCGATCCCGACCCAGATCGTCTCCAGCGACGAATTCTATCCCGACCCGCAGAACGAGCGGCAGCGCGAGGTCGAGACGCGGCTGCTCGCGATGGCGGACGATCTCGGCGGCAAGCAGGGGTTGAACCGCCGAAAATTCTTCCAGAGCGCGGCCGGCATGGCCGCCTCCTTTGTGGCGATGAACGAGGTCTATGGCCCGCTGTTCGATGTGAGCCGCGCCGAGGCCGCGACGCCCGCGATGGCGCAGGAGCGCGCCAGCGCGCTCAAGGATCAGTTCATCATGGATATGCACACGCATTTCCTGCGCGACGACACCCGCATCATGACCTTCGTCGAGATGCGCAAGGCGGTCGGCAAGGCCGGCTGGAACAAGGAGCTCAGCGATCACGAGCAGACCATCGAGGACCTGAAATTCAACAACTACAAGAAGGAGATGTTTCTCGATTCCGACACCAAGATCTCGCTGATCTCCTCGGCCCCCTCCGACATCGAGCAGGACTGGTTTTTGACCAACGAGCAGATGGCGGACGCCCGCAAGAAGATGAACGACGAGGCCGGCTCGCGGCGGGTGTTCTGTCATGCGATCTTCACGCCGGGCCAGCCCGGCTGGCTCGACAAGCTCGACGCGGCGCTGGCGCTGAAGCCGGAATCCTGCAAGGGCTACACGATCGGCGACAACACCCACAAGGACATCAGCCGCTATCCCTGGCGCCTGGATGATGAGAAGGTCGCCTACAAGGGTTACGAGAAAATGGTGGCGGCGGGCATCAAGAATGTCTGCGTGCACAAGGGGTTGTTCCCGCCGGGCATTGAAAAGCAGTATCCAAACCTGCGCGGCTTCGCCGACGTCGCCGATGTCGGTCAGGCGGCGAAGGACTGGCCGCAGCTCAACTTCGTGATCTACCACTCCGCCTACCGCCATGTCGGCGGCGATCCGCGGGTGGCGCTCGCCGAATTCGAGCGCACGGGCCGCATCTCCTGGACCTCCGATCTCGCCGACATCCCGGCGCAATATGGCGTCAACAACGTCTATGGCGACGTCGGGCAGTTGTTCGCGACCACGCTGGTCGCGGAGCCGAATGTCTGCGCGGCGCTGATGGGCACGCTCGTCAAGGGGCTCGGCGTCGACCACATCTGCTGGGGCACCGACGCGCTATGGACCGGCGCGCCGCAATGGCAGATCGAGGGCCTGCGGCGGCTCGAAATCCCGGAGGCGATGCAGAAGAAATTCGGCTTCGCGCCGCTCGGCGCCGCCGACGGGCCGGTGAAGACCGCGATCTTCGGCGACAACAATGCGCGGCTCTACAACATCCAGCCGAAGCGCGCGATGCTCGAGCTGAAAGGCGACCGCTTCGCGCTGATGAAGGCGGAATACGAGAAGGCGGGAGCGGAGCCGTCGAACATGCGCTACGGCTATGTGGTGCCGAACGGGCCGATCGACCACGCGGTGTTTGCGTAGGCCACAAAATCCTACTTGCCCTCGAACCTGGGCTTGCGCTTTTCTTTGAAGGCGTTGACGCCCTCCTTGAGGTCATCGCTCTCCCGCACGGCGTCGAGCAGCCTGCGGACCTCGGCGACGGTTTCGAGCGGTCCCTTCGGCATCACATCGCGGGCCAGCTTCTTCAGCGATTGAACGACCAGCGGCGCGTTGGCGGCGATTTTTGCCGCCATCTCCTGGGCCAGCGCAATGTGCTGCCCCTTCGGCGCGATCTTGTTCACGAAGCCGATCTGATAGGCCCGCTCCACCGACAATTCCTCGCCGACCAGAAGAAACTCCATGGCGACCTTGTGGGGCATTCGCGCCACCACCGACGAGATGCCGCCGGCGGTGGTCCCGATCTTGGCCTCGGGATAGATGAAGCGCGTGGTCTCGGACGCCACACAGATGTCGGCCATCTGCACCAGCACGAAGCCGCCCCCGACGACCCAGCCGGACGTCGCGGCGATGACGGGCTTGTCCAACTCGACGCCAAGGCCGGGCACCGCGTGCCACATGTTGACGGGAAAGTCCTTCACGTCGGCACCGACTGAAAAATAGGCGTCCTCGCCGGCTGCGAGAACCGCGACGCGATCGTCGCTATCGCGAAACCGCAGCCAGGCCTGGCGCAGTTCGTCACACAAGGCGTTGTTCAGTGCATTATGCGCGGAGCCGCGATCCATGATGATGGTGGCGACGTGGCCGGCGCTCTCGTAGCGAACCAGTGACATTGGACCTCCCGAGACTTGGCTGTCTGACTTCGCCGCTTCGTCACGTTTTCTCCGCGGGATCGCGGTGCACGGGGTCAACCCACAGCACCGTCTCCGGCTTCTCGACCGGCTCGATGTCGAGATTGATCGCGACCGCCTCGCCGTCGCTGCGGACCAGCACGCATTCGAGGACCTCGTCGCGGCTGGCGTTGATCTCCTGGTGCGGCACATAGGGCGGGACAAAGATGAAATCCCCGGGGTTGGCCTCGGCGGTGAATTGCAGGTGCTCGCCCCAGCGCATCCGCGCCTTGCCCTTCACGACATAGATGATGCTTTCGAGATGGCCGTGATGATGCGCGCCGGTCTTGGCGTCCGGCCTGATGGTCACGGTGCCCGCCCACAATTTCTGCGCGCCGGCGCGGGCGAAATTGATCGCGGCCTTGCGGTCCATGCCGGCCGTCGATGGCACGTTGGAATCGAGCTGGTTGCCGGGGATGACGCGGACGCCGTCATGCTTCCAGCGCTCGGCATCGCCGTGATCGTGCGCGTGACCGGAATGGGTGTGGTCGTGAGAGCCTGACATTGTGCTGCTTTCAATGGATCCGTTAATGCGTTGAGGCTAGCGAAAAGCGGGCTCCCAAACCAGACGATTCAGGCCCGTCGATGCGCCAACACGTCCGGATTGACGACATTGGTCGGCGTGCCCGCGGCGTAAGCCACGATCTGATCAAAAATATCCGTGAACTGGATCTCGTATTCGTCGCGCGAGACATAGCCGAGATGCGGCGTGGCGACGACGTTGTCCATGTTGAGAAGCGGATCGTTGACGTCGCGGAGCGGCTCTTTCTCATAGACATCGACCGCCGCCATACCGGGCCGCCCGGCGCGGAGCGCGTTCACCAGCGCGTTCGGCTCGATCAGGCCGGCACGGCTGGTGTTGACGATCAGCGCCGTCGGCTTCATGCGGGCGAGATGGTCGGCCTTGATGATGCCGCGGGTGGCGTCGACCAGCCGCATGTGCAGCGAGAGCACATCGCATTGCTCGAAGAATGCGGCCTTGCTCGGCGCCGTCGCGTAGCCGTCGGCGCGCGCTTTCGCCATTGCAGGCTCGCGCGCCCACACCAGAACGTTCATGCCGAACGCCTTGCCATAGCCGGCGACGACGGCGCCGATCCGGCCATAGCCGTAGATGCCGAGCGTCTTGCCGCGCAAGGTGTGGCCGACCCCGATCTGCCATTGGCCGGCCTTCAGCGCCGCCATCTGCTGCGGAATGGCACGCATGGCCGCGAGAATAAGGCCCCAGGTGAACTCGGCGGTCGCGTAAGACGGCGTATCCGCATGTTGACCCGAGGAGACGACGATCCCGAGCCGGGTGCAGGTCTCGATGTCGATATGCGGATAGACGCTGCGCTGGCTGATCAGCTTCAGTTTCGGCAAACGTTCCAACAGGGCGTTACGGATCTGGGTGCGCTCGCGGATCAGCACCAGCGCCTCGGTGTCGCGCAGCCGCTCGGCCAGCGCATCGACGTCCTGGACATGATCGTTCCAGATCGTGACCTCGTGGCCGGCGAGTTTCTTGATGCAGTCGAGCGTGCGCAGCGTGTCGAAATAATCGTCGAGGATGGAAACCTTCACGTCCCCCTCCCCCTTCAGCTACTTCACCGCCAACAGTTCGACGTCGAACATCAACGTCGCATTCGGCGGGATGACGCCGCCGGCGCCGCGCGCGCCATAGCCGAGCGCGGGCGGGATGATCAGCGTGCGCTTGCCGCCGACCTTCATGGTGGCGACGCCCTCGTCCCAGCCGGCGATCACCCGATGCTGGCCGATCGGAAATTCGAACGGCTCGTTGCGGTCGACGGAGGAGTCGAATTTCTTGCCCTTCTGGCCGCTCTCATAGAGCCATCCGGTATAATGCATCACACAGGTCTGGCCGGGTTGCGGCGAGGCGCCGGTGCCGACCTTGCTGTCGATGATCTGCAGGCCTGAAGCTGTGGTCATGGGTTTTCCCGCGGTTTGGGCCAAGGCTTGGGTCGAGGCCGGGGCCGGCGCAAACGCCGCGATCAGGACGATCGCCATCGCCGAAACCACCGAGAGACTTGCGTGCAGAAGCCGCATCGCCGCACCACCTTGCCGGTTGAAATCGGCAGGGGGTTTAGCCCAGGCGGATCGATGACGCCAGCGCAAACCGCCGCGCTCAGTAGCCGAGCGCGCAGCCGTCCTTGCGTGGATCGGAACCGCCGGTCAGCGTTCCCTTATCCCAGTCGATCCAGATCGCCTGACCGCCGCCAAGCGGCCCGACTACGCTGGTGGTCTTGTGCCCGAGCTTCTTCAGGCCTTCGATCACGGCGGCGGGCACGCCATCCTCGAGCTGATAGACGCCTTCGTAGTGCAGGCCGCGCGGCATATCGATCGCCTCCTGCACGTCGCAGCCATAATCGAGCATGTTGGTCAGCACGTGAGTCTGCCCGACCGGCTGGTACTGTCCGCCCATCACGCCATACGGCATCAAGGCGCGGCCGGCCTTGGTCACCAGCGCCGGAATGATGGTGTGCAGCGGCCGCTTGCGCGGCGCGATGCAATTGGGATGGCCGGGCTGGATGCGGAAGCCTCCGGCGCGGTTCTGCAGCAGAATGCCGGTGTTGTTCGACACGATCGCCGAGCCGAAGGAATGCGCGATCGAATTGATGAAGGAACAGACGTTGCGGTCCTTGTCCACCACGGTGATGTACACCGTCGAGGGATTCATCGGCGGCGCCACGTTGGGCAGATCGAGCAGCCGGTCCATCCTGATCTTGCTGACATGCTCGTCGGCGAAATCCTTTGCGAGAATCCTGACCACGTCGACATCGACCTGGGCGGGGTCACCGATATACTGCTCGCGCATCATATAGGCGATCCGCGCGGCTTCGGCTTCGAGATGAAAGCGCTCGACGCTGAGCGGGGCGAATTTCGTCAGGTCGAAATGCGACAGGATGTTGAGTATCACCAGCATGGTGATGCCCGGCCCGTTCGGCGGGCACTGCCAGACGTCGAGATCCTTGTACATGGTGCCGATCGGCGACGTGGTCTCGGTGGTGTGCGCGGCGAAGTCATCGAGCGTGTGCAATCCGCCGATGCCGCGCAGGGTTTCGACCATGTCTTCCGCGATCGCGCCCTTGTAGAAGGCGTCGCGGCCGCTCTTGGCGATCGCGCGCAAGGTCTTGCCGAGCTCGGGCTGGTGGATGACGTCACCGGCCAGCGCGGGCTTGCCGTTCGGCAACAGATAGCGTTCGGTGTTGGTGCCGTTCTTCAATTTGTCGAACTGGTTCTTCCAGTCGAAGGCGATGCGGGGCGCCACGACATAGCCCTCTTCCGCGGCCTTGATCGCGGGCTGCAACAGGGTGTCGAGGCCGAACTTGCCGTGATCGCGCAGGATCGTCTCCCAGGCATCGATGGCGCCGGGAATCGACACGGCGTGCGCCGAGGTCAGCGGCACGGAGTGAATCTTGCGTTCGAGGTACCACGACGCTTCGGCGGCGGCGGGCGCGCGGCCCGAACCGTTATAGGCCGTGATCTTGCCCTCGCCGCGCGGCTGGAACAGCGCAAAGCAATCGCCGCCGATGCCGGTCGATTGCGGCTCGATCACACCCAACAGCGCGCAGGCCGCGACCGCCGCGTCCGCGGCCGTGCCGCCGGCCCTAAGCACCTCGATCCCCACCAGCGCAGCCTGTGGATGCGACGTCGCCACGATCGCGTTCTGGGCGTGGACCGTGGAGCGGCCGGCGAGATGGAAATTCCTCATGCTAAATAGCTCGTCTCATCGTTGTCTTGCAAAACGAAGCCTCGCGAAACGCGAGGCCTTTTCGCTGCGGTTCTTGTCGCTGCGGTTCTTGGCACATTCGTCCCCAACTCGGCAATGGCTTGGCGGGCTGGTCGCCCCCTTCGAAAGCGCGGACCTGCCGCGTATGACCCGCGATGTGACGACGATGCTCCCTGCCCGCTTTGGCGACCGGGATCCGTGGTTGACGCATTCGCTGCCGTTCGCCGAAACGAGCGGGAATTCCTGCAGGCTTTCCTCGCCGTGAGCCGCCTGCTAAATTAGCACGATGCCCTATAAAGTCGCTGCTTTCTATCAATTCGCCGCCCTGCCGAATTTTCGCGACTTGCGCGAGCCGCTCCGCGCCATCGGCGCGGGCCTTAAGTTGAACGGCAGCGTGCTGCTGGCGCATGAGGGGATCAACGGCACGCTGGCCGGCCGTGCCGACGGCGTCGACGCGCTGGTCGAAGAGCTGCGGCACGGCGCTTTGTTCGACGGCAGGCTGAACAACCTCGAGCTGAAGTTCTCGCATGCCGCCGAGATGCCTTTCGGACGGCTGAAGGTCCGCCTGAAAAAAGAGATCGTTACCCTCGGCGACGCCAGCGCCGATCCGGCGCGGCAGGTCGGCATCTATGTCGAGCCTGCCGCGTGGAATGCCCTGATCGACGCGGCCGATACGCTGGTGGTCGATACCCGCAACGCATTCGAAGTGGCGATGGGCACCTTTGAGGGTGCGCTCGATCCGAAGATCGCGAGCTTCGGGCAGTTCAAGGATTTTGCCGCGCGCCATCTCGATCCCAGGACGCATCGAAAGATCGCGATGTTCTGCACCGGCGGCATCCGCTGCGAGAAGGCCAGCGCGCATCTGCTCGCGCGCGGCTTCGAGCAGGTCTATCATCTCAAGGGCGGCATCCTTAGATATCTGGAAGAGGTGAGGGAAGTGGAAAGCCGCTGGCGCGGCGAGTGTTTTGTTTTCGACGAACGCGTGGCGCTCGGTCATGGCTTGCGCGAGCGCCGCGAGAAACGGCCTGCCCATGAATGAGATTAGGGAACTCAGCGACAGGATTGACGCGCTCGAAGCCCGTTTGACGTTTCAGGACGACACCATCGAGGTGCTGAACCAGACCATCACCATGCAGTGGCAGACGATCGACGCGCTGACGCGCCAGGTCAGCCTGCTCAACGCGCGCCTGCGGGAAGCCGAAGCCGGCGCCTTGCGCCCGTCGAACGAACCGCCGCCGCATTATTGAGCGTGAGAGCCAAGGAGTTGGCGGCGCGGTCAAGTTCGCGCTGCCGCGCGCGCAGACGCAGCGGTCCGTGCTGATCTATCGAAACACCGCCAGCACCTTGTCCCACAGCGACATCGCCTTGTTGTCGTCGTCCTCGACGCTTTCGCTCTCGGTGTGCGACGGCGATGGCGAGGCTGTCCTGGACAGCGAAGGCTGCGTGGCGCTGACCGGATCGGATGCCGGAAAACTGTCGATCAGTCCGGCCTCCAGCCTGGCGTGCATCTCCTGATCAGCCACCGCCGCCTCGCGGGGATCGTCGGCATGTTTGTCGTGGGGAGCGGGATTGAATTTCTCAGCCATGATGAGCCTCCATGGCAAAACAACGTCCCGGAATCGCAGGAGTTCCCTCCGCTGTTGGCCAGCCCGCGCCGACAGTGTATCAGGGTGGCGAAATGCCCCGCTCGATGCCGCAGGAACATCCATTGACCCCACAAACCGCCACGAAACCCTTTCTCGACGTGCTCCGCGGACAACGCGCACCCGTGCCGCCGATCTGGATGATGCG
>WNFD01012870.1_pt1 | contig 11774 bp, 8 predicted proteins | sample 5400491 | NCBI WGS metagenome assembly WNFD01 (sample SAMN13153343, study PRJNA577476) | soil metagenome | isolation source: 120 cm saprolite under Douglas fir tree site 2 hole 2 replicate 2 | place: USA:California | collected 2015-04-18 | reverse complement strand
GTTGCCGCGAAGTGCTGACGGCCAGACCAGGCGCGTTTTACTGCGCGATATTTCGCTGGAGCTGGAGGCGGGAACTACGACGGCTCTGCTGGGGCGGAGTGGGTCGGGCAAGACGACGCTGCTGCGGATGGTCAATGGGCTGGTGACGCCGACTTCGGGTGAGGTGCTGGTGGCGGGGAAGGCGACCCCGGACTACGACACGGTGGCGTTGCGGCGGGGAATCGGGTATGTGATCCAGGAGACGGGACTGTTTCCGCACCTGACGGTGGAGCGGAATGCGGGAATGGCGCTGGAGTTGGCGGGACGCTCGAAGCAGGAGATTGCGGCGCGGGTTGGGGAGGTGTTGGCCCTTGCGGGGCTGGAGTATGAGGAGTTTCGGGCGCGGTATCCGTGGCAGCTTTCGGGGGGGCAACGGCAGCGGGTCGGGTTGGCGCGGGCGCTGGCGACAGACCCGATGGTGCTGCTGATGGATGAGCCGTTTGGTGCGCTCGATCCTCTGATGGATGAGGCGCTTTATCTGGCAAAACGAGTGGTGTTTCTGGCTGGAGGCGAGGTGGTGGCGGATCTGCCGACGGGAGAGGTTTTACGCTCGGATAATCCTCATGTAAGGGATTATGTTCATGCTGTACATCGCGCGGTGCCGGCATGATGAGCTTTCTGCATGCGCATGGATGGGAGATTGGGCGGCTGACCTTTGAACATCTGTGGCTGACAGTTTCGGCGATGCTGTTGGCGGCCGGGATTGGGTTGCCGTTGGGGATTCTGCTGACGCGGAGGCAGGGGCTGGCGAGGCCGGTGATTGGGTTTGCCAATGTGTTGCAGACGGTGCCGAGCCTTGCTCTGTTTGGGCTGCTGCTGCCGGTGCCCTGGTTGGGGGAGAATGCGGCTCGGCTGGCGATTCTGGCGCTGACCGGCTATGCGCTGCTGCCGATTCTGCGGAATACCTATGCGGGGATTGGGAGCGTCGATCCGGCGCTTGTGGATGTGGCGAATGCGATGGGGATGACGTCCTGGCAGCGGCTCGTTAAGGTGGAGTTGCCGATGGCGGCGAGCGTGATTCTGGCTGGGCTACGGACGGCGACCGTTACCTGCGTCGGCGTGGCTACGATTGCGGCGGCGATTGGTGCTGGGGGTTTGGGGGAGCTGATCTTCCGTGGGGTGGCGAGTGTGGATAACGGGCTGGTGCTGGCGGGGGCGATTCCTGCGGCGTTGCTGGCGCTGGCGGCGGATGCTGGGTTGGGATTGCTGGAGAAGCGGTTCTCGGTGCGTCGGGTATGAGGTACTCCCCTCCCCGTCAAAAAGTGTGCAAAGTCTTCGAAGGAGAGACTTTAGGTCGGGACCTTTCTGTGATTCAAAGCGCAGGGCACCGCGAGAGAGGGGTATTTTGCGGGGCGGATTTGTCAAGTCAGGGGTGCGGGGCGGATGGGTTGAGGGATGGGGCGGGCTTTCAGCCCTCGGGTTCTTTGTTGGATCGGTTACCCAGGGCTACGCCCTGGGCTGGTATAGGGCGCGCCTTTGGCGCTTGTTTGGGTGCGCTTGCTCCTTGTTTGGGGGGGCTTGCTCTTATGTGGGTGCTTTGCGGGTGTGCGCCGCCGCGGTCATCGCGGATCACGATCGGGGCTAAGAATTTTACGGAGCAGGTGGTTTTGGGGGAATTGCTGTCGCAGGAGATCGAGGCGGTGACCGGGCAGGCGGTGGAGCGGCGGTTTTATCTGGCGGGGAGCTATTTGTGCCAGCAGGCGCTGGTGAGTGGGCGGATCGATGGGTATCTGGAGTATACGGGGACGGCTTTGACGGCGATTCTGAAGCAGCCGCTGCCGCCGGTGGGACAAGTAAAGGTGGGGCGGGGGCTGGGGTTTGAGGATACGTTTGCGATGGTGGTGCGGGGGGAGGATGCGCGGCGGCTGGGATTGAAGACGATTTCGGATGCCTTGAAGATTGCTCCCGATCCGGAGAAGGGTTGGCGGTTGGGTGTGGGGTATGAGTTTCAGTCGCGGCCGGATGGTTTGCGTGGGTTGGAGGCTACGTATGGGTTGAAGTTTGCGGGTGATCCGCGAACGATGGACCTGGGGTTGTTGTATCGGGCGCTTTCGAGTGGACAGGTGGATATGGTGGCGGGTAATTCGACCGATGGGCCGATACGGGCGTTGGGGTTTGTGGTGCTGGAGGATGACAGGCACTACTTTCCTCCGTATGAGGCGGTGCCGCTGGTGCGGGACGATTCGCTGACGCGGCATCCGGGGATCCAGGTTGCGATGGATCGGCTGGCGGGAAAGGTCAGCGCGGAGGAGGTTCGGGGGATGAATTATGCGGTGGATTCGGAACATAGGGATGTGGGGGATGTGGTGCGGGAGTTTCGCAGGGGGAAGGGGCTTTGAGCGTACCTGGCACTCGACTCACAAGACGGAGCTTATGCCATCAGGCACAACACCCTCGCTCGATTGCGTTAGGACAGGTTGGTATCAATGACGATCAAGTTCTCACAGTTCCGTGGGTGAACTGATTACAGCATTTCTATGCAATAGTACGGTGGACATTAAGGCGCCTAAAGAATACGCAATCGCAGAATAAAAGGGAGCCGTCAAAAACAGCTCATACAGGCATTCGCTTCCCCCACATCCCGATCCGAAATACGTAACCCAAACGGAGTCGTATCGTGACATCGTCTTATGCATGACCAGGCGCTGTAAAGCAGGAAAATACCAGGGACAATCCAAATAGCGAAGGCCAACCTGCTGGGGATTCTTTGGTAGCAATATCGCCCAACGGCGAATCCCGCGAGAATTAGAAGCAGGAAAACTGGCTCGTTCACCGCTCTGCCGAAAGGGTTCGTAACTTTTCCTAGAGGCGGAATGATTAAGATGAGCAACAACTGCGCTAAGAAGCTGAGGACCAGTCCGCAGTAGAAGAGGGCAAGATGGATGAGGTATTTCATCTATCTACTTTTTTACATCCAATAATGGACAAATCGCATGCTGTTTCTCGGGGAGTGCTTGCTGAAAAAGTGCCTCGCGAAATGAAACGTACCTCAGCGGCTAAACAGGCTGCGGAAAAGTGCCTTCCGAAACAAAAAGCGTACCTCAGGGGCTAAAGCCCCATTGCAAACAGAACACTTGCGGCACGGCTGAAGCCGTGCCCTTAAGCAAGACAGGATTTTCCGCAGCCTGTAAAGCTGCGTTACGAGCAAAGTTCTTTCGGCACGGAGACCCAAGGCTAAAGGCTTGGGCTACCAGCCGTGCCCTTAAGCAAGACGGACTCTTTGACAGCCTCCTAAAGCAGGCCATGGAAATGACAGAGTATGGAAAGCGTGGAAAGCCATAAGGCCGGCTTCCCACCCATCCCACACTCTTTGGAAATCCCTTCGGGATTCCCACATTCCCACGGCCTCGACGACGAGATTGGGTATTTAGTGTGCTGTCTCTAAAATTAGCGACGTAACCGCGACGCGTAGCATGATTGCCAACCCGCACAAACAGCAGATCCCCATTCGACTTCGCTCAAGGCAGGCTCTCCACTCCCCCTTCGACTCGCTTCACTCGCTCAGGGTCCGGTCGGGATGACAAATTATGTCGATAACTTCAGAGACAGGACACTACAAGCAACGGCAAAGACCAGCCCTAGACCCCAACTGAAGGCTCTCCGCCGCAAGGGACTCTCAACTCTGAGTTTGGGGTAACGATTCGGAGTGTGTGCTCGGCGTGCGTAGGGAAAGATGACTCCAGTGGTTGAACATAACGACTGGAGAGATGAGATGAGTGAGTTTCGGATGATTGCGATTGCGAGTGAGTTGGCGAACAAGGTGAGGGAGACGAGGTTGTCGCCGGGGTATGGGCATCCGGTTACGGCGAAGGTGGCGACGGGGCATGGGCCGTGCCGGCATTGCCTGCGACCGTTCGTGGTGGGTCAGGATGTGCGGATGCTGTTTACGCTTGATCCGTTTTACGGCGTTGCGCCGATACCGCAGCCGGGACCGGTATTTATTCATGAGGCGGAGTGTGAGCGGTATGAGGAGACGGCGGGGTATCCGGCGGAGTTGTTGCCGTTCGCGGCGGTGCTGGATGGGTATGATGCGGAGCAGATGGTTCGACGGCGCGAGACGGTGACGGATAGATCGCAGGAGGCGACGATTCAGGAGATGATGTGCGATCCTTTGATTCGATACGTCATGGTGCGCGATGCGAAGGCGGGTTGTTTTGATCTTCGTGTCCAACGGAAAGGGGAGAGTTGATGGTTGAGCCGTGGTTGCGGGGGACGTTGACGGAGGTGGACACGGTGCGGCGCGGGGTGCTGCATGCTTTGGAACTGGCGCGGGAGGATGTGGCGCGTTGGTGTGATGAGTTGACAGACGAGCAGCTTGAGGCGCGACCGTTTGGGTTGCCTTCTGTGGGGTTTCAGATGCGGCATATGGTGCGGAGTCTGGACCGGCTGCTGACGTATGCTGAGGGGCGACAGTTGAGCGAGGTGCAGCTTGCGTCGCTGAAGAGCGAGATGGATGGTGGGGGGGACTTACCCCACGATTCCCTTCGGACTTCGTCCTTCGGGGATCATGGGGCACCCGGGAGGCTGTTCGCTGAGTTCGAGCGCGGGATCGAGTCGGCGATCGAAAGGGTGCGGGCGATTGCGCCGACAGGTTATGAGGAGGCGCGCGGTGTTGGGCGGAAGATGCTGCCGACCAGTGTAGGCGGGTTGCTGGTGCATTGCGCGGACCATACGCAGCGGCATGTGGGGCAGGCTGTGACGACGGCGAAGCTGGTGAGGCAGGCGGACTGATTCGATAGGTTGATTGAGCTTACGGTCGAACAGTATGTCAAGAAAGGCGATAGATCGGGCCTTCAGCCCTCGTTGGCCGGTCTCGGGAATCTTACCCAGGGCGATGCCCTGGGCTGGTATGAGACGCGCCCTTGGCGCTAAGTGGCTCGGTTGTCTTTAGGGTGAGCACTTACAAATTAGCGACAACCACTTTTTGGCTGTCTCTTGGCGCAGGGTCTTTAGTTGTGAGGTTTAAGGAGTCCGCCGAGAGCATTGGAGAGTGGGTCGGTATTATTTTGGGACGGCTTTGTGGTGCCTTTGACTGCGTTGCCGGCTGCTCCGCTCAGCAGACCGCTCATATTGGGTGCGAAGGTGGGATTGGAGGTGGTGCCTCCGATGGCTACAGGAATGCCGTTGCGGAGAGCGGATCCGGCGACTCCTCCGATCGCGCCTCCAGCACCGCTATTGGGAATCATGCCCATCAATTGGCCAGCGATTCCTCCTGCGCCTGCGGCTGCTCCGCCGCTGCTGCCGCCTCCGAGGATGCCGGTGAGTTTAAGAATGACGTTGTAGTTGAGCGCACCTGCCGCGCTGATGGTTCCGGCACCGGTGGCCGTGCCGAGTGCCGGCATGACGAGTGAGAGGTTGTCGGTGCGGACGTTGCCTCCGTTGATGTTGACGTTGGTGCTGAGGGATTGGATAGCGGTGGCTGATCCGGTCTTCGCTCCGGTGAGGGCGGTGACCGCGGAGAGCTTCGAACCGAGGTCAAAGCCGGCGAGGTTGGTGTTGTCGATGCGGATGGGACCGCTGATGATGGGAGCCGCAGTGGTGCCGGTGACGTTGAGGTTGGTGGTGAGGGTTCCTCCCTGGAGGCGCGAACCGGATGGAAGATGGACGCCGACAGCCGGCAGAAACGCCTCGAGTTCGTCGATCGATGTAGCCTGAGTGGTGACCTTGAGATTGAGGGCGGTGGTGGGGCCGGTGGTCTGATAGGTGCCTGCGGCGTTGATGACTGCCTTGCCGATGGTGATGACTGCGTTCTGGAGCTGGCCGGTGAGGGCCTGCAGGTTCTGCGAGACGGTGAGCTGAACGAGGACGGGTTTCGGGGAGGGTGAGCCGTTCTTCGCGACGCGGAGGCCCTGGATGTTGGCGGATACGTTGGCGTTGAGGTTCTTGCCGTCGGAGAGCGCTTTGAGATCGACGTTGGCGATGCCGCTGATTCCTGCCTCGGGTGCAACGACGCCGCTGGAGGCGAGATCGAGGTGGGAGATTGCGACGTGTGCGTTGACGGGCGTCGCGGCGGCGTTCGCCTGATTGATGGGTCCTGCGGTGCCGTCACCGGTGAGGGAGCCCCCGCCGGGGACCTGGGCGCTTAGTTTGAACGGTGAGGCGGCGGTGGGGGAGACGTTGGTGAGCTCGGCGTTGAGCTTCTGGTAGACGGAGGGTGTGGCCTGTCCGGGCGAGGTGATGGTGATGGTGCCGTTTTTTATCTGAAGGTGGTCGGCGGTGAAGGTGCTGAGCATGTTGTTGCTGTTGGGCGCAGGCGGGGGTGTCGCGACGGTGGGCTTGTTGTCGCGGACGAGGGTGAGCTTGGGCGTGTCGACAAGAAGGTTGGAGACGTGGAGCTGCTGGCCGTTCCATGTTGCCTGAACGTCGATGGCATCGATGGTGCCAGTGACGCCGGAGGTGGAATCGACGAAGCCGGCGGCGAGCGGGTCGATGTGCTTGGCCTCGACGTGAGCGCTGAAGGGAGTGAGGGATGCGTCATGCGGGTTGATGGGGCCGGCGCTGCCGCTGAGCGAGATGGTGCCGTCGCCGGGGAGATGGGCCGATGCGGTGAAGGGGAAGGATTTCTGGAAGGAGAAGCCTTTCGCTTCGAGGTTGAGCTGGTCGTAGGTGCGGCGCGGAGTGGCTGGCATGCCGGGTGCGGGCGTGATGCCGACGGTCAGCTGACCGTTGCTGATGGTGACGTGGCCGACGGTGAGGTTAGGGATGAGTGTGCTGGATTCTTTGTTGGCGGCGGTGTTCTGTTGCGCGCTGCCTATGGTGGAGTAGTTCCAGGTACCGTTGGCGGCACGCAGGAGGGTGATTTTGGGCGAATCGATGGCGAAGCCGGTGATGTGGATCTCGCGGCTGAGGATGAGGGGGATCATCTCGATGCCGATTTTGACCTTAGAGGCTTGAAGGAAGGGTTGGGTGCCGAAAGCAGGATCGTCGGCTACGGTGGCGTTTTCAGCGAGCAGGTTGCCAGTGAGGACGGAGAGGTCGAGTTTGCCGAGGGTGACCTTCCGGCCGAGGGAGGTGGTGAGGGCGGTTTCAATGCGGGTGCGGAAGGCGTCGGCATTGAGGAAGAGCGGGATCGACACGGCGACGAGCAGGATGAGGGCGACGATACTGCCGAGGACGATCAGGAGGGTGCGGCGGGGAAGTGCCATAGAACCTCTCATGGACGTGCAGTTAGCCGTAGATTAGTTCAGATGGCAATCAAAGACGAGGGGTTTACCGCCTAGCTGACGAGGTGGCCCATCTTTTCGCGCTTGGTTTTGAGGTAACGCTCGTTGGTGGGCTCGGTGGGGACCTCGGCGGAGATGCGTTCGACGACCTTGACTCCGGCGAGTTCGAGGGCATCGACTTTGGCGGGGTTGTTGGTGATGAGGCGGACGGCGGGGACACCCATTTGCTTGAGGATCTGGGCGGGAAGCTCGAAGTGACGGCAGTCGGCTTCGTAGCCTAATTCGAGATTGGCTTCGATCGTGTCGAAGCCCTTGTCCTGGAGTTCGTAGGCGCGGAGCTTGGCCATGAGGCCGATGCCGCGGCCCTCCTGCTGCTCGTAGAGTAGGATGCCGGCGCCGGCGTCGGTGATGGCGGCCATGGCGAGTTCGAATTGCTGGCGGCAGTCGCAGCGCAGGGAGTGGAAGACGTCGCCGGTGAGGCACTGGGAGTGGATGCGGACAATGGGCGGGGCGGCGTGGATGTCGCCCATGACGAGCGCCACGGCGGATTCGGTGCGGACGGCGGGGGGCGGGATGTTGTCGTTGCAGGCGGCGGGGTTTTCGACGAGGCCCTCGAAGCCGAGGATACGGAAGCGTCCCCAGCGGGTGGGGAAGTCGGCTTCGGCTACTTTTGTCACACTGGCGAACGGCATGATTTCATTATACGTTTCGGTGCCCATGGACATTGGATTCGTGATGGGTTGGGTTTGATGCAGCTGGGTGAAGATTGTGGCCTGGGCAGAGAGTGCGGTTCGCGCTGGCGCGCGAATGCCCACTCATGCGATGAAACTGAACAATGAGACCGCATGAATGGAGCACTCGGCTTTGGTGGCTGCGAGGATAGCGGTCTAATTGAATTCGGGGGCGTGTGGTGGGAATGACCCCACGTTAGCGACGGTAAGGCCGTCGCGAACATGGGGCACCCGGCGTAAAGTAGTGATGTGACCCAGATCGATTCCAAGCTGATTCTGATAACGCTGTTGATTGAGCTAGGTGTGGCGGCGGCGGTGTCGAGTTCGCTGGCGCGATCGAAGCGGTTCAAGGACCTGCTGCTGATGCCGCGGCGGACTCCGCGACAGACGGTGTGGCTGGTGGCGATCATCGTTGCGCCGCTGACGCTTGGTGTTCTGGTGCGGGTGATGGTGCCGAACTTTCTTGCGGCGGATATTTCGTTTGAGACGACGATCCTGTTGGGGATATTGGTGGGGCCGCTGGCGGCGATGGCTGGTGGAGCGATTCTGGCTATTCCGGCGCTGCTGCATCATGAGTATTGGGCGTTGCCCGTGAATCTCGTGGTCGCGGCTATTGCTGGAACGTTTGGCCGCTTCACGGACCCGGAGGATGTGTGGTCGTTCTCGCCGATGATCGACTTGAGTATTTACCGGTGGGTGACGCGGAACCTGCGGCGACCGAAGCTGGACCGGCAGATCATGCTGCTGCTGCTGGTGGCCGGAATGCAGCTTGGGATAAGTATGCTGTCGATGCTTTATCCGCGCCGCTTTTTCGAGTTGTACTCGAGGGAGTGGTGGGTGGAGTTGCTGATCTGCGCCACGGCTCCGATTGTGGTGGGGATTCCGCTGAAGATATGGAATGCGATTCGCGTGGAGCGCAAGCTGGAGGAGCAGGGAAGGCTGCTGCTGGAGGCGCGGCTAGATGCGCTGCAGCGACAGATCAACCCGCACTTTCTGTTCAACACGTTGAACTCGATTACGTCGCTGGTGCGTTCGCAGCCGGAGCTGGCGCGGGAGATGGTTGTGAAGCTGGCAAATATTCTGCGCGTGCTGTTGAAGGACCGCGAGGCGTTCCTGCCGTTGCGGGAGGAGTTGCAGTTTACCGACGACTACCTGGATATCGAGGTGGTGCGGTTCGGCAACAAGCTGAAGGTGGTGAAGGAGATTGCGGAGGACACCCTGGATATTGTGGTGCCGGGAATGCTACTGCAACCACTGATCGAGAACGGCATCAAGCATGGGCTGGAGCCGCGAATCAGCGGCGGCACGGTGACCTTGCGGAGCCGGATTACCGACGAGGGCCGCCTGATGGTGGAGGTGGAGGACGATGGCGTGGGCATGGGGCCGGAGCGGAATGACGCCTCGCTGGTGAGCGGGCTGGTGAGGCCGGGCACTGGAATTGGGGTGCGAAATGTTCGCGAGCGAATGGAGGTTTTGTATGGAGACCTCGCGACGGTGGAGATTAATAGCCGCCCGGGGCGGGGGACTAAGGTGACGTTGCTGATGCCGATACTCGATGCGGGGGCTGAGGCCTGGGGGCCGATCGGCGGCACTGCGGGGCAGGCGATCGGCCATCTGGTGCAGGATGCAGTGCGGGCGATGACGCGGTCGTGAACGACCAGACCGACCGCGGATTTCGCGGATTCGAACGGGTCGGGACTGGGTTTGGATTTTTGACTTGGGAAGGGAGTGCGGTTCGCGCTTCCGCGCGAATGCCCGGTCGTGCGATGAGACTGCATGAATGAGGCGTCCAACGAAAGTTTACTTCCCACCCATCGCGCGCGCCCGATGGATGGGGCATGCGGCGATGACGGGAGAATAACCCCACGTTAGCGACGATGAGACCGTCGCGAACATGGGGCACCCAGATTTGTGGCGTTGCTAGTGGGTGGGTTGGGTGCGGGTGACGACGCGGTCGTAGTAGTCCTCGTAGAGCGGGATGACACGGGAGGAGCAGAAGTGGTCCTGCGCGGTCTTGCGGCCGGCCCTGGCCATCGCTTCGAGGCGAGGTTGACTGCTGAGCAGGGAGATGGCGGCGGTGGACATGGACTCGGTGTCGCCTACTTCAAAGAGCAGGCCGTTGTGGTCGTCCTGTATGAGTTCGGGGACGCCGCCGACGCGGGTCGCAATCGTGGGAACGCTGCAGGCCATGGCTTCGAGCGCGGCGAGGCCGAAGGATTCCATCTCGCTGGGCATCAGCATCAGATCTGCGAGCGGGAGGAGTTCGTTGACGTTGTCCTGCTTGCCTACGAAGTGGATGCGGTCCTGCACGTTGTTTTCGCGCGCTAGATATTCGGCGACGCTGCGGTCGGGACCGTCGCCAATCAGCATCAGGCGTGCCGGCATGGCTTTGGCGACGCGAGCGAAGACCTTGACGACATCCTGAATGCGCTTGACGGGGCGGAAGTTGGAGAGGTGGACGAGCAGACGCTCCTGCGGTTTATTGGCTGTCGCGGGTTCGGCAAAGCGGGGACGCATGGCGGCGACGAGCTCGGGGTTGCGGACGTAGACGTCGCAGTTGACGAAGTTGCGGATGACCTCGATCTCGGAGTCGATCTGGAACGCCTCGCGGGTGCGATTGCGCAGATAGGTGGAGATAGCGGTGACTCCGTCAGACTGCTCAATGCCGAATTTTGTGATGGGCAGATAAGAGCGGTCGAGGCCCACGAGCGTGATGTCGGTGCCGTGCAGGGTGGTGATGAAGGGGAGATGGAGTCCGCGCGACGCGAGCATCTGCCGGGCGAGGAGCGCGCTGACCGAGTGCGGAATGGCGTAGTGAACGTGGAGTAGGTCGAGCGAGTAGAACTCGGCGACCTCGGCCATGCGGGTGGCGAGGGCGAGATCGTAGGGCGGATGTTCGAAGAGGGGATAGTTCGAGACGTCGACCTCGTGGAAGTGGATGTTGGCCTCGCGGCCGGTGAGGCGGAAGGGCTGGGAGTAGGTGATGAAGTGGATGTCGTGGCCGCGGGCGGCTAGTTCGATGCCGAGTTCGGTGGCGACGACGCCGCTGCCGCCGTAGGTGGGATAACAGGTGATGCCGATCTTCATAGACTTCCTGTAGTTCTTTGGCTCGCGTGCGGGTTTCGATTGTTGGACGAGGCCGCTGTCCTATTAGACTCGTTCCTGCACTGTTTCGGGGATGAACTATCCGGCCTTGCGCGAAGCGCCGTATGCGCCGAGGTTCCCATAGTTGATGAGCTGTGGAGCATTTGGATGCAAGGCGATTGCGGGCAGTTCGGTGAGCAGCGCATTGCGCTCGATGTCGCGATGGGCGCGGAGCCGAGTGGGGATGCGGTCGAGGTCGCTGTCGTTGTAGCCGGGATGGCAGCAGAGTTCGAAGGTGCCCTCGGGGGGCATGGCGTGAAGGATCTGGTGGAGGGTTTCGCCGTAGAGGTTGCCGGTGGCAGAGATGCCGATGGTTCCGTCGGTGGTGAGGACGTGCGCTTCGCGGATCTGAGGTTGGTGTTTGAAATGGGTTTTGAGGCGGCTGAGGAGTCTGACTTGCAGACGGCGAATGCGATTGCCGTGGCCCAGAGCGAGGCTCCAGGCCTGCTCGAATGGGTGGCGAATGGCGCGGACGGAGCAGCGTTCGGCGATCCGTAATAGAGGCCGGGCTACGGCGGGGAAGAGGTGGGTGTGCTTGTGGGTGTCAAGATGGGTGACGTTGATGCCGGCGCACTGGAGCTTTTGCACCTGGGCGACAGCTTCGCGTTCGATATCGTCTTCACGGATGGCGCCGCGCAGGAGAGCCTGAATGAAGTCGACGAGCGAGGGGCGGAAGTTCTTGCCGTCGCTGCCGATG